>Ga0209642_10001108_pt1 | contig 17821 bp, 44 predicted proteins | sample RifCSP19_2_FD_184025 | JGI IMG/M metagenome (GOLD analysis project Ga0209642, IMG submission 184025) | Soil microbial communities from Rifle, Colorado - Rifle CSP2_sed 19_2 (SPAdes) (version 2) | ecosystem: Environmental > Terrestrial > Deep subsurface > Rock core/Sediment | place: Rifle... | reverse complement strand
TGATGTTTTTTGTGTATTTCATTTGGCCAATCCAGGAAATTCAAATGCAGGAATGGATAGAAAATTCTGGATGCTTTAATTACATTGATGGAGAGTGGGTAGACAAAAAAACATGTTCTGTACCGCATGGTGGCGAATTTCTCTACATTACTTTAGGTGTAATACCTTTTCTGATTTTCGTAGCCACTATGAGTTATTTTGAAAAGAAACGTCTTAAAACTTGGAAATCATACCGATGAAGCCATTTAACAGTACATTCCTTCTTATTGGTTCTGCATTAATCTTAGGACCACTTTTTTTATTTTCAATTAACAAAGTAACTTCCGATCTATTTGTAACTGCAACAGCGATTGGAATTTTTATTGTGATCGCAAGCGTTTTATTCCCACCTCAAACAGAATCAATCTATGAGGAAGAACATGACAAAATGGACAAACGAAGATAACAGTTTAATGTTTACTTCTAACCATCTTAGCAACTGCGATTGCGTAGGTTGTATCAAAAAACATTCAAAGTTTCGCATGAATAAAAATGAATGACGAATTGTTTGGCAGAATCGCATTTTTACTTTGCAGAGAGCAAGGCATAGAGTCTGAAGCAGTTGGAAACATTCTGTGGGAGTTGTATACAGATTATGTTGATGCTAAAAGTGGAGAATGGTTAAATGACTAAAAAAGAAAAGTTTGCAAAAACATGGCTTTATTTTCGTACAGGATATAGCTATTATTTCGTTTTTCTAGTTTCTGGGTTAAATGCCTTGATGATTGCATATTTTGTTGTCATACTTGGTACAACTTGTGAAAGTGGAAAATCTTTAACAGAGGACGGTGACATCTTATGCTTAATCAGATATTTATTTCCGCATTTTGGTTTATTTGTTTTATTTACAGTTGCAGTAGGTTTGCCAGCATTAGTTGCAATTGGAAGATGGCATTATACTAGAAACCAGTATGGTACACACGCATATGTTGAGTGGGAAACAAACCCAACTCTCTATAAACTTGTAGGACATGAACAACTTACATTCGAGCTATTCAAAGAATTACTGGAAGAAATTAAGGAAAGAAACAAATTCAATCCAGAAAAATTAAAAAGACTTAATTCTTTGGAGGAAAAGGTTGATCACTTGTTGAAAGGTGGAACAACAAAATGATGATGGATAAAGAAACATCAGAATTTCTAAGTAGATGGAATGAACACACTGATGATAAAAAATATAATTATATCTCAAATCAATACAGTCTTGCCCATATTTGGTTCAAATTCAAAAGAAAATGCAAGTGTAAATTAGATGAAACAAGTGATGATTGTAGACATATTAGACAGGCATTAAAAAAACTCTATGGTAATAGAATTGACAAAATGTGGAATGAAACATTAAAAGAAAGGATTGATAATTTCAGTGCTGTAACTGGATTTAAAATTCCATACGAATTACAAAAGGAGTTAGCGAGTTAATAATTGACAGGAGTGATTTGATATAAACTTCGATAATCATATTGAAAGAGAAATTGTAAAATGGGTTTATACAGAAATGGTGTATGCAAAATCAATGAAAAATCCTCAATCTGAAACAAAGTTTAAAAAAGCACTAAGAATACATATGAAAAAATTACTTGATATTGCACTTAAAGAATCTGATAATTACAGAAAAGTTGATGAGGCAATTGGAATTAATGTTGATGGGATTAGTCAAAAATGACATGTGGTAAAGAAGGCTGTAATAATAAAACTAGGTGGCCGAACAGATCAATATGTTGGAAGAATGGCCTTTGTCAAAAGCATTTTTGGGGTTCATCAACATGGAGATACAAGCATAAAAAATTCAGAAGTGAAGAAATACCAAAGGAGAAAATTAATGAAAACTATTAGTTCACTTTCACGTAGTCATACAGATACAAAGTTAGACCATTCAAAGTGTTCAAAGTTGCTAAACCAATTAGGTATTACCGCAGAAAGTATGGAACAAGCCCTGTCAGAGTTAAAGCAGAAATTTCCAACTACGTTTGAGGAGTTAAATGTTAACGATGGGTGTAATCATCGATTTGAATGGATACCAAAAGATGATCCAAGAAATCATACACATCATATGGTAATAGAATGTTTCAAGTGCAGGAAAGCCTTTTCACCAAGAATGATAAATGACTTTATAGAATTGGTGCAACAGAAATGAAACAATACGAACTCAGAATTCCAATAACATGTGGTACTCTTGGAAGAATAATCGTCAGTATATTTTGTGGCATTTGGGCAGTGTTTATTCTTAGTTATCATGCTGCCAACTATAGCATGGCTACATTTATTTTCATATTGTTTCCATTTGTATTTTGGGGAATTATTGAGCTTCTCAATAAAATCATTGATAATTATGCGAATGGAAAACCTATTTTACCATTTACAATAAAATGCAAATGTGGTGACTCATCTTGAAATGTGTAAAATGTCAACATGAAATTATACAGAATACTTGTGGTAAAAGTGATTGTTCGTGTCATTGTATGGGAACATGGGATTGGTAACTAATGGCTGTTATTTGCATGATCTGTAAAAAAGAAAAAGTCTTAGGCATTATTGCAAGAAAGTTCCCAGATACGCCTGTATGTGGTAAATGTATTAAGATGTTCCAAAAGCATCCAATGTTAATCAAGTTGTTGCAGCATGGATTTGGATATGGAAAAGAATAACACAACCACCAATTATCTTAATAGCACTGATGATATTTTAGAAGAAATGAAACGCTTAGGTTATCCAAAAGATGCAATCGAATACGCAAGAGTTCAGTTAAAGGAAAAAAAGGATCTCAAATTTGCTATGGGATTGGTAAAAACTTTAACAATGTTAAGAGCTGGAAAAAACTTTCTTAAAGATGTCAAATGAGTTAGAACTGATCTGTTTTTGCGATCATAAGCTTGGATGGCATCATGGAAAAAATGAAGATAAAACTATGACCAAGTGTTATGGGATAGGTTGTCCATGCACAAAATTTGAACATAATTTATGCTGCCTAATTCCAATATTTGAAAAACTTCTTTTAAATAAGTCAGAACAATTAAAATAATATGCCAAAAAGATTCAAACGATCCACACGAATCCAATCAATAATTTTTTCCAGAAAAAAGGGATTAAGTAGAGGAGAGGCAAAATCGGAATTACGAGAGGCAGGATTTCGTTACATGAAAATTGACATAACGCCAAAATCATATAGATTCAGACAGGAATCTCCAATGCACTTTAATCCAAAAACATTTAGAACGATCAGTATAAAACCTGGAATGAAGGCGGTAATAGGCGTACCCAAATATGGATTCTAATTTAACTAAAAAAATATTATTTTATACTTTATGTCTAAGCTTAGTTGTTCTTGGTGCAACAAATCTTCTGCTCTTAACAGCAATAACTGAGATTCCTAATGACACAAATTTATCAACAACAGAACAGAGGCTAGGAGTTTTCGTGATGTTAGGTGGAACTTTTAGTTTTGCAGTTTATGCAATAATCTCTATTTCAAGAGAACTACCAAAAACTTTATTGGCAATATCAAACAAATCTAAGTAATGCAATTTGCTACTGCATTAGACACAGGATATTGTAGAGAGTGTAAAAAGACAGTTACAGTTGTAAATTGCGAACCATTAGAACCTGCATTATGGGAAAAGATTACAGGTTATCATGTTTTTGTTATGGATGATCAATGTCAGGATCATTGGCGTGGTTACATGTGTTTTGACTGTGTTAACAATTTATCACGTACCCCAAAAATATCTATGTTAGCTGGTGGTGGGATGTTACCTGAAATTCATTTGGAGAAAGATTATTTTGAACGAAGTAAGAAACGGAATGAAAGCACTTGAATGAAGAATCGATGATTAAGATAGCATTAATTGTTTTACCGATTATTACTTTAGCAATTGGATATTTTATAGGATGTTCTAGCCCATTACGTAAAAGGAGTGATCCAATTGATCAATGAGGAATTATTAGCAATATCACAGGAGGAATACCAAAGACAGTTACATGAATTTCTAACTTCAAGGCAAAAATTAAAGGGTACTCCATTACAAGAATTAATTAAAAAAATTCTAGAAGACGATGATCTATTTGAGTGATAGCGAATCTGGTCAAATGCAATTAGGACAAAAAGAATATTTTAATACATGGTGGTTGTGTTGTCGTTCGTGCAACATACAACGTTTTACTAAAAAATACGAATCAAACTGTTTCACTTGCGGTTACACATATAATCAACCATATTACATAGATGAAAAAGGTTTATGTTGGAAAATGAATAATGAACGAAGGGATGATTTAGAAAAAACAATGTTATCATTCAAAGATTTGAGTGTGGATCAAATAGTAAAAAATAATATTCATCCAATAAATCCCACTGATAGAATCGATGCAACTAAACGAGTTTGTGAATCTGGAATTAACTTAATAAACGATTTATTTGCTAAATGGGAACAAGAAGATGCAAAGAAAAAACGGTGGAAATTTTGGAAATAAGTAATCTTTTTTACTAGTTTATTGGAATTCAAGTGTGACAAATATAAAGTGTAAACTTTGCGGAAAGCTAGTTTCACCAGAAAAGGTTGAATCTCATGTTGGTTGGAAACATAATAATGAATATAGAAATTTCTGTGAGAAACTTGGGATCAAAAGAGGGTTTACAAACATATTTTCTGCATATAGAATTTCAAAACAAAAGATTGCATCAGGTGAATATTATGATAAGTTATATAGTGAATTTTATATCATGTGGTAAAAATGATAACCTGTGCTTTTGGTACTAGTATGAAACCAACATTAGGAAGAATGAACCTAATCAGGATTAAGAAATTTTCACAATATAAAATTGGAGATATTATCAGTGTAAAAACTCATGACAAGAAAATTCACGTTCATCGAATTGTTGAGATAACTGATCAGTGGGTATCTACAAAGGGAGATAATCTAGCTCAACAATGGTATGAAGTTAAATTGCCACTAAAAAACATCGAGGGTAAATTAATTTGGCATTATCCAGAATAAAGTTATTAATTAATCTACTTCCATTGATAGCGATTCCACTCGGTCTAAGCATAGGCTACCTATACGATAAATTCTTTTTACAACCATGATGAAAAACATAATGAATAAACAAATAACTTGTTGGGCATGTAAAATGTACGATCATCTTAATTGCAGAAGAAACAAAAAAAGTATTAAAGGGCTACTTCAAAAATGCACCTGCCCTTGCCCATATTGGACACCTGAAAGAAGATTACATGTTTTTGAACATGTTTACAAAAAGATTTTGAAGGATGATTGTATTTTTTGTATTTTTTGTATTAATAACAGACAGAGCCTAAAAACATTGAAAAAACTAAAACCAAAACAGGAAAATCATGGTTATTACGTTACAGAAGAAACGCTACTAAAGACAGATTTAACACACAAAGAAGCAAGGGAAGTTATTAGAAATTACAAAGGAAAAGGCTTAGTACATATGAAAAATGATGGTGTGAAAAATTAATGGAAGCAACTTATTGTTTGCATCCAATTGAATTTACAACGATGTATGATTGGATTCAAACAGATGAAGAAACATTGATCATAGCAGGTAAATGTCGTTTGTGTGGATCAAATTATCAGATCACTATAATAAAAGATCCAGAATTAATAATGAGATCAAACGATCAATAAATAGATTTTTTAACATAAAACATTGAATCTAAGATATGGCAGGCGAACATATCTCAGAGGCAAACAAAGGTCTAGGAGGATTTACTGAAACATTGAGAAATATACTTAACGGTTTTCAAGATTTTGATAAATTCATCTCTGATATTGGTTGTTTCATACAAGGTCATCTAATGGGCCAGTGGTGTAGTTAAAATGGACAAATACGATGAACTAGTTTATCTTTCTGACAAAGATCCTGAATTAAAAGACGCATTAAATTGGGCAGATAAAAGAGCTTTAGAGAAAGGCGTATCTCTAAATGAGATGATCAAAATGATTCTTGATTTAAGAATAAAGCGTAAATCTACCTCAAACTGCTAGGATCTTTATGGTCGAATGTAGTTATTGCAAGCGTGATGTATTCAGTTTTCGCATAGATGAAAATACAGGAAAAACAATACTGTGGGATGACAATCTTGGTGTAATACATTATTGTGATAAAAACCCCTTTGACGTAAAGAAAAGAAAAGAGGAAAAATTGTCAAAATGGAAAACAAAGTTCGACAAAGATAAAAAATTCGACATACCCATATATTGTGCAAGATGCAATATTGCCTACAAGCCTACTGCTGTATGTGGTCATATTCTAAGTGATGGGTTCAAAGAAGGCATTGATACGATTGAGTTTTATTCAGATAATCCAAAACAAATCGAGAAACGCTACTTGATCAAGAAGGCCCAGAAGCTCAAAGAACCAAAAGATCCACAAGAAAAATTATTTTAAATCTGGTTTCCCAGATCCTCGATTTTAGATATGTTTATAATTTTGTGAATTGGCAAAAAGATGAGGTTAAACGTGAAGGAACAAAAAGACCAGGAACTATGCTATTCCTGCAAAAAACATTTTGTAAAAAATAGCTTTACCCTATGCAAGTCATGTAACGATGATCATCGAAAATGGGAAATCAAACAACAGCAAGACGCTATGCGAGGCACAAAATCAATTCGTCTATTAAGATGTGAAAAATGTGGAGGTACATCTTTTCGCTTTATTTGGTCCTACGACAAGAAAAACGAGTTCAATATGATTTGGTGTCATGATGGAATTGGTTTTGAGTTAGATGGTGCAGACAAAATTTGTACTAACTGTGGTAATAAAGGAGATCCTAACGTTGAACTAATTGACGATATTTTTGGTGAGTGGATAAACAAGATTGAAGGAACATCTGACTAAATGGGAAATATAGGAATTGCACCTATGCCCATACAATGTCATTGTACGATCCTGCTACTAGAACAATCTCCCTATGGGAAAGGTTGGAATTGCACCAACGCCTTTAGAGTTATAAGCTCTACACTCTACTGCCTGAGTTACTCTCCCTTAGATAAGATTTTGAATTCAAGCTTGTTATGAACTTAAGCTAACTGCTCTACTTACTAGAACTGCTCTATCTAACTAGACCAGTTAAATTACCTAGTATTTGTCTAGGTATTCATCTCTCCGAGTATTGTTTGGAAACTCCATTCTTGGTATGAACTTAGAATAATTACCCAGCCTTCGTACCTAGACAGCCTAGTTAAATTAATTCAAATATTTAAGAGTAAATAACTTGTCTGTCAAGCTTTATTTTCACTAAAACTTTTAATTTGAAGCTTCCCATACACTTTATCTTACCAGTGAATTTTTAAAAACGTTCGGGTTAGTTATCACAACAATCACATCTTGCCATAACCAACACCGATTTTTTTAAGGCAATCACAATCGATAGGTGTGCATATCAATGGTTCAATTGAACCGTCATGGCCGAGATCCCTCCACCATGCTGTTCTTATGCCTCACTAAATGGTTACAAAAGTTTGATATAACTTTTTTGTTGTCAAGAATTATGACATGTCACAATTTGTGACATGTCCAGATTTGTGACATGATCTTAAATATTAGTGAAAATAATTCAAAATGTCTAGGTACGAAGGCTGAGTTTAACAATATGATTCTCTAACGGAGGTCAGTCAATACTTATTCATTTACTCAGAGAGATGAATACCTAGACAAATAAGTGTCAAAAAAGCTTGAAATTATTTCAACTTAAGTGTCAAAAAAGCTTGAAATTATTTAAAATAATTTTCGAGAAAGCTCGATTTTCTAATTAGATCGTCCTGCAAGCTTTTCTTTTAAATAACTCTATTATTATGGAAAACTGTGGAAGTTGTTTCGGTCACGAAACTTCTAACACGTAATGTCACACAAGCGTGGCACTATCCATATGGGTTCGAGAGAACCCATTTTCTTTTAAATAACTCTTAGTTATACTAATTATTCATGACTCATCGTACTGGACATAATGCTTTAGGCCATGCGGTAGATGATCAAATGAAAGCAACTGAACGTAAAATGGCTGAGATAAAAAAGATGCAGGATGCAAATCTCAAAGAGATCAATAAACGATTAAAAACAATTTAGTCAAGTTTGTTCTAAACCCACTTTTTTATATTCCAAACACTAGAAAAGATGGGAGATGGAATTCAACTTTTGTACTTAATCTGTAGGATGGTTAAGCCCAAGGTATCCTGGGTTCTCCCATATGTTCCATACATAGTAATCTAGTTTTTGGTGTTGTCATAAACTAGAACCTCGTTTCCCCAGGATACCGAAATTATGATTATGAAATATTGGTGTAATTCTTGCAAATGTAATCACTACTACGATAACGATCAGGAGTTAATTTTACTAAAGAATTCTGCACCCTAAAATTAGCTCAGTAGTTTTTTCTACGAAATTACCTCTATTTCGTATTATAAAGTACAGTGTTATTGTAGAACTACGATACCAATTACCTTATAATCTAGCATGAGTAGTAAATTTAATGAAGAAATTACGAATGAAAAAGTTCGGAAAGTCACAAGCAACCAGCAGCAGATTACCAACAGGGGGAATCAACTAATTTGGCAAAACGATCAACAAAGAAACTACGTCTTGATAAAGCACCAAAAAATTTAATGAGTGCCAAATCAGAGGATTTCTAGTTTCTTTTAAATAACCTTGAAAAACTCAAATGGTAATGTTGTGTTACATTCACAATGTAAACTATGATCATACTGAAGACTGTCCAGTTTGCATTAGGGAATTACACAGCAAACAGACCAAAGGACTAAAAAATTGATTACTGATCTGAAGTGTATTCATCATGATAAATTGAAATGTCCTTATTGCTCTTACATGTTCTGCTTCGAGTGCCTACCCAAACACTGTAGAATTCATTCACAGTTGTATTCCATTGTAAAACCCCCCACCCTTTTAGCCAAAACTATATCGTTAAAAAGAAAGTAACAGTAATTCCACGCACGCAGAATCTTTTAAGTAACTGTACCTCTAAATTTCCAATAGAGTTGGCCTGACTATGATTGCATCCATCTATAAGCCATTCAGACCATTTCATTAACTTTACACAAACCACCAGGCCAACTCTATGTGCTAAGAACCAATTTAATTCAACTTGATCAACATACAGGTAGTAGTTTTATAACCCAAATCTCTCTATGGACCAATTTAGCTTCACTAAGTTTTTCGTCCAGTGAATATGCCTGCTGTTTAGGTGTTGTAACACTTTGTATTCGTGATTCTGTTCTAGGAATAACCTGAATATGTGTAATCAGCCATAAAGCTAGGCATATGCAGTATTTTACCCATACCTTTTAGCTCAAGTCATCTATAATTGCCTAAATCGAGAGTTTTCGATTTAAAGCTTTTATTCGTGACTAGGTTCAACTTGATCAAGTCGTTAATAAAGCTCAATTCAGCTCAAAAACCGTCTTAATTGGCCTGGATCTCTCAATTAAATAATATTTAGCTTAGATTGTATCTAAAAGTCAAGACCACTTACACTCACAAGGAAGACTCAATAGGTTTCTTTTAAAAAGTGCCTTTATTTATTATTATAATGGAAGGAAAGAAAACTTAAATTTAAAAATATAATAGAATTCCAATATGAAATTTTCAAAAAAAAAAATTTTTTAAAAAATTATACTTAAATAGTACACAGCATATGAAAACGCGTGAGTGCTTCTTCGCAACTGATAGCAACAGCTATTAGCCAATGGCGTAATGCTGCTATCTCCTGTATGATTAACAAGAATGATCCATTCAATGCTATCACTTGTGTTCGTAACATGGCAGCGATGCTTCCCAAGAATGAGAAGGAAGCATTGGAGAAGAAGATTGCAGGAGAGAAGATGGAAGAACCTGAGTCCACTAAAGACTGGGCAGACGATCCAGAGGATACACATTACACAACACAGGCTTGGAGTTACTTTAGAGAGTATACTTATCTTGTAGAACAAGAAGTAGCAATCTACGTAGCAAACATACAGACAAGGAGGCAATTCTAGTTGTCTTTAGAAACAACTGAATCATCAGATGCACTTGATGAATCTATCAAGTCTGAGTTACAAGTTGAACAGGAAGAAGTCAAGGCTGACTTTGGTGGCATCAAGCAAACTCTTTACACAGTTGAGCAACCGTATGGCAAATGGCCAATCCCTGTTAACATGTCACCAAATCCTACAGTGGATCGTATGTTAACCTACTTGGACAGGACTGGATTCTGTGGGTGTCTATTCATTGGAATGTCAGGTACAGGTAAAACTACAATGGCTAAGATGTTCTTGCACAAGATTCATGAGAAGAAACCTCAAATGGTTATCCATCATTATTCAAGAGATGACATACAACAAATGTCAAAGCACATTGAAAATCTACAACAAGGACTTGATCACTGTCTATTCTATGACGATGCTTCATTTAGTTTAGAGAAGTTAAGGAAGGATGAAATCAATGCCATCGCCCAGAACCTAACATACATTCGTCACCAAACTAAAGGGAAGGTTCTTGTATTCTTAATCATCCATTATTCAAAAGCTATATCCAGGTTCTTTAGAAACGTACCCTTCGCCTTCTTGACCAGCATCTCACAGGAAGAAGTCCTATCCTTCCAAGATGTTTGGCCTCATGGCAGGTACAAGTTCAGGGATTACGCATGGTACGTACAGCAAATGATGTTCTATTCCTACTGGAAGTTTGAAGTTGATCGATATGAACAGAAGTATATCAGGTACGACACTGACAGACCGTTTAGATTATCACTAGCCTTGGAAGGAAATAGTATTCACTATCTTGTCTATCACAAGCTAGCATGTTCAATATGTGATCCAGATAACAAGAGCAAGAACATTGTCAACTCACAACAACTAGTTGATCATTATGTAAATGGTTATGGAGTAGATAGAGCTAGAGGTATGCTAAGACTCTACTCCTTTGCAAAGCATGGCTTGAAAGTAATAGACTCAAACAGGTTGGCAATATGGCAAAGCCTATCAGAGTATGATAAGAACAATCACATTGATTGGAATCATGTGAATGAATTATTGGACGAGCAGACAACTAAGAAGCGTAGACGAAGCTATATCAAAAAGTCACAGACTCAACAAGAGAAACTTGAACTAGCAACTATTTCTAAAGATGAACTTGTAGAACAAGAAAAGTTCTATGAACAGTTTGAAGCACTGGATAACAAGTCACCACCAGAGTCAGAGCTATCTGACATGGAACAGAAGTTGATCAGCAATCAAATCGCTGAAGGCAGTGATGCAGGCACACAGAACAACATGCCTTATGATTAACTAGCATGATCATGTTCGTTCATTTAAACAAACACATACACTTAACTTAGTACACGTAATATAATACATGAATGTAAAAGAACTAAACCAAATACAAACAATCGAAGTTTATACTTGTTCAAAGTGTGGCAAGCCTAACGCATGTGATCCAGCACGATGCTGTATCAATGGTGACTTTAATGGGGTTAAGATTAAGGTTGAGATACCAAAGGTAACAGGGAAATACTATACAGAATACTTTGATGATGAAGATACGGAAGTTATTGGTAGACTAATACGTTCAAGTGAAATCAAAAAGGTATTCCAGGATTATATTTATGCTGGACAGCAATCAAAGATAAGAGAACTCTTTGAATCACTCCAAAGAGTATACACAATCTATCGTGAAGACCAAATCCATAATACAGAATGTGAATATGCCATAGGAACTAATTGTGTATGCTGGTGTGGTGAAAAGTATCATGGGTATAGAGGCAAAGATGCCCAATTTACCCAGCAGAAATAGGTTCAACTTGTTCAAGTTAACAGTAATGAGTTAACATTATCACTACCTTCCCAAATCATCGGAGGCCAAGTAGTGATAATGAGAACTATCCATTATCACTACATAGATGGCTAGCCAAAGTAGTGATAATAGGATAGGATACCACTCAAACAAATAAAAGAAAAATCAATTATAAAAAGATTATTGGAATTAGTTTCTTAAGATCACTTGAATCTATTTCATAGCCAACTAGAATCTAATACCTTGAAGACTTGAATCTATTTCATAGCCAACTAGAATCTAATACCTTGAAGACTTGAATCTATTTCATAGCCAACTAGAATCTAATACCTTGAAGACTTAGATAAAATTATATTCACTGGTTTAAAGTGTGTACGTATTTAAAGGACTGTTGTTTAATTAGTACACACACAGACTTAAGCAAACATAGATCATTTATAGAATCAATGAATCAAAAACAAAAAACCATGACCGTAAAATCGGAGGAAGAAAAACAAAAACCCAAATCAAAAGAAAAACCAAATCATAAAAACTTTGTAAGCCTTTTGATAAAGACTTATGGAAGTTTTGGATCGGAGGATCTAATCTAGACATGGCTCAATATCATATTACAGCAAGCGAGCTTAAGCCATTAGTACAGCAAGCAAACTTTAACGCACAACAATTAAACATCATTCATAAAATGATGCGAGGTTGTAAAGACTTAAGACAGAAAGCACACATCACATCTTTTTTTGAGTGTATGATCCCAGAAGGCTTTAAGATCCAAGCTGGTGAAGAAATCGAGGGTAAATATGGAAAGTATAGACCATTAGAGATCGTTGAGGTAATAGCTTAATGATCCCTCAAATCTTTTTTACTAATCAAAGTAAACTGTTTGTTCAATTGAACAAACAAAATAATATTAACTTAGTACACACTCTATATTCTATGAACGAACAAACAAAAACTAACCCAGCATTTAAAAGAATAAAACGATTAACACCTAATGAATTTTTAAATCAATGTGAGAACGATAATAAAATTTCTAAGGAACAATTAGATTCAATGAAACAATTAAAGGCAAGCAATAAAAAACAAAGTGATCCTACTTATTGGGGTACATACGATCGAATGGTTAAATTTGGTTATTCAGATAACGAAGCATTAGCTGAAGCTGAAAATTATAGGACTGATTCTAAATGAGTAAAACAAATAATAATTTTTATGATCCTATTAACGAGGCTTTATATTTTCATGAGGATTTAGTTTTAGAATATGACCACGAAATAATTAATACTATGTACGGATCAGCATGTTTAAAATGTCAACTAGAAAATGAAGACTTAGATAATAAAGATTCTTGCGAGGTAAGATCCCTTTGAGTTATTCAAATCAACTAGTCAATGATTCGTTAAAAGAAATCGTAGACTTATTTTCTAAACAAGAAGTTAATCAAACAGCAGACACATTAAAAAAAGTTTACTTAGAAGGGTTAGGAAAACCGATCCATAATTGGAGTTTAGGAAATCAATTATTAGTTTATCTAAAAGGATCTAATGATGCACGTACCTTTAATCAATGGATCAAAGTTGGACGTACAGTTAAGAAGGGATCAAAATGTATTTACATTCTTAGTCCACTTCAAAAGAAAATAGAAGTAATAGACAAACTAACAAATCAAAAGAAGGATCAAATTATCTTAAGTGGTTTTAAAGCCTTACCTGTTTTTAGATTCGTTGATACTTTTGGAGCTGGCTTAAAAGAATTCGTAAGAAAAGATCCCTTACCACTTTTAGAAGTAGCGGAAAAATGGAATTTAAAAATTGAATACGATCAAAGTTTACTAGGTGAATACGGATCTATCAATGTAAAAGAAAATAAAATAACTTTATGCACTGAAGATCAGACAACTTTTTTTCATGAGCTCGCACACAAAGCACACTCTAAGATCGAAACTTTAAAGGCAGGGCAAGATCCAGAGCAGGAAACAATCGCACAATTATCATCTTGTGTATTAGCTGGAATTTACGGACATAACATTAAGGGTTATACTTTTAATTATATTGCTTCGTATGCTGGATCAAAAGATCCTTTGATAGTTGGCAAGCTTTGTTTAAGAGTATTATCCAAAGTACAAAAAATCTTAATGATGATTCTAGAAGAATCAAACGAAACTAAAACAGACTTGAAAAAATCTAATGACTTAGAGTTAAAACAAATCGAGGTTTTAAAATCATGATAAAATTAAAAGAATTAGATCGAGAGTATGTTAAAACAAATAATGAAATCGATAAACTAGAAAATGAATTAAGAGAATTAAAAGATCATAAGGTAAGACTTAGATTTTTTTACAATCGATATTATAAAAATCGAAACGAGGTTTTAAACTCATGAGTAACAAATCAGACTTAAAAGAATTCATAGAATCTTTTAACAAAAGTAATAAAGATAATTTAAGAATTAGTTTTGGATCGCCTTTTGGTAAAAACAAATATCTATTCATAAATCATAAAGATAAAATATTAAAACCACTTAGATTAAACCAAACAAAAGATTATAGTATTAAGTTATTTTTTAAAACATACATCGAAGCTTATCGAGCTCTTCAATTTTTAGAACTATACTTAACAGTTAAAGATCATTATGGAGATTTAAAAAAATGAGTGTTCAAATAATAGGAGAATTAATTTATTTAAAGATCGCAAGCATACTAAACTTAAGATACGATTTCATTAATACACTTTATCGAAGTAATCAAAAAGCTTATGATTTAACTTACGGAGAAAAAAACGAGGTTAACGATCTTCCAAGCTTTGAAATATTAAAAGACATTAAAGAAAATGAATTTAATAATAACACTGATTTATTAATTTTAAAACTTAGATCAATCCGTTATAATATTTATTCTAATGGTGGGAATACATACGCAAATAAAAACACATTAGAAAAACTTGATAACTTAATTTCATTCTTAGAAGTAAACAATAAACAAACTAAATTAAGTGAGGTAAAAACTTCATGAGCTTTAAATCAATAATGGATTATTGGAAAAACAAAAACCCAGATAATACTTTTTGTTCTAATTGTTCTTACAGTTATGTAAATGATTTATGCCCATGTAAATTAAATCATATACTAAATGATATGAGTAACAACAAAACAGAATTAAAAAATTATTTGTATTCAGTAAACGCTAACGAGGTAATAATAATAAAATGAGTTTTAAGAATAAGGATCTAATTAACAGAGTAATAAAAGCTAATGATCTAAACTATGCTGAATTATTAGCAGACATTGAGATCGAGAAATTATATTTAATGAGATTATACCAGCAAGGTAAAAATGAAAATACTAAATTAAGTTTAAACGACTTAGAGTTTAATGATGAAATAGAATTAACAAATCAAATTATCAGACATAAAGAAATACTCTTAAGAACATTAGAACAAAAGAATAAAAACAATCGAGGCTTTTTAAAATGAGTACACATGAGATCGATTTAATTCATAAAAGTAACATTATTTTTTTAAAAGGTATTCTATTAAATAAATTAAGACTGAATGAAATTTATTTTAATCATGGGATCTTTAATGAAGTAGAATTTAATTCTTATAAATTTAAAATGCTTAAAGACTTTAAGGATTTAGAAAATAGTTTAAACGATCTTAAAGTATGTGAGGTTAATAAAATTGAATGTTAGTTATGATTTAGAATTTAAGTTTCGTAAGTGTGTCTTTTGTAATCGTCCTTACAAACTAGGATCTTACTGTAAAAATTGTATTGAGGATACGAAATAAAATGAAATCAAATAAGACTTTAAAATTATATAATGTATTTACAAACTACCTTAACAATCAAACAGACTTAGGTTTAAAATCTTTTGATAACGAGTATTCAAAATTCAAAAGACTTAACCCCGATCTGTTTGATGAAAATTATTTATCTGTACTTTCAGAATATAGAATTAAATTAATTATAAAATGTATTGAGTTTAAAAAACTAGCTTTGAATGAAGACTTTTATTTTAATCTAAATGAAAATGAAAGCTTAGATAATTTACTTTTAGAATTAAAGAATGAGGTTAAAATAAAATGAATCAAGAATTAATTATTAATCCAGTGAGTAATAAAATAAATCTGAATGATCTATTATGGAATAAGGGATCAGACTTTATTATATACAGATATGAAAAGCCGATCGATCGTATTGAAAAACTAAATGAGAATGAAGAAGTAATAGAGATTAATGATTATAGTCTACAGTTAGAAGCCTCACTTTATTCTAAGTATGATACTAATCTTAAGAACTATTTTCAATTAGAATATTCATGTAATTGGATCAAGAGATATTATTATAATATAGATTCTAAGAATCATAAACATGATTTTAATAATAGCCTAAGTTTATTTAATTCCTTTTGGATTAATGTATACTTTGATAAAGAAAATAAATCAAAACTTAAATCTAAAATTAAATCAAAGTTAGATAAAATAATTAATGAGGATCTTAAAACTTATTTTGTATCAAAGTATATAACAATAGAAAAACCCATTGAACAAAACTGGTTTAAAAGATCCCAGAATTTAGAAAATGAATTTAGAAATCTAGGAGATCACTTTAAGCGATCCTATTACGAGGAGATCAGATCACTTTGAAAACAATAATCTTAAACTGTTTAAAGTGTAATAAGAAAATTAAATCTATTGATAACATCTATTCTTATTTTCCTTTTACTGATGCAAGCGGATTAAAACGCATTAGAAAATTAAACCATAACGAAAAGATAAACGACTTAGTTAAATTCAAACTAGATAACAAAAACTATTATTTTCTTTTTGGAATTGAAAAGACTTTTCATTTAAATTGTAAACGGAGAATTTTCTAAAATGAATTTTACAGTTTATAAAATCATGATGCTAAATAAATATGAGAAAAGATTTTTTACTATTTCAAATTTCCATTATACAAAACAGGACGCTAACAAATGGATCAAACTTTATGATCCAGATAACAAACAAACGATTAAGATTAAATCAGAATTAAGAAATCTAAAAGACTTTAACAAAACAGATCAAGAACAAATAAAAAAAGAATTAAACGAGGCTTTAAAAAATGTATAGTGAAAAGGTAAACGACTTAGAAAAGAAATACGACTTTAAGATCCCAGATAATTTAAAGCATTTATCATCTTATCAATACTGGCTTTTATCCCATCAAATAACAGTCTTCAGACAGAAATTTTATTTAGGCATTAGCGATATAATAAATAAAAAAGACATTCAAGAATTCAAGTATACAAAAGATCACACTTACAAATATGTTAAAGTCAATAGAGAATTAAAGGAAAATAGTTTTAACGATCTCCTAAACTGGTTAAGCGATTATAAATCAAAGTGGGATCTTAAGGACTATAGTTTAGCTAGTGACGTTTACAAAAGCTTTGATGAATTTATTCTAAAGGATCTATCTGATGAAAATAGAATTCAAGTTTTTAAAATGATCTGTTTGTTGCAAAATATCCCAGAGCAATTAAACCAAAGTGAGGTTAAGATATTTGGATAATGCTTTTTTTAATAATCGAAAAGCAGAAATCTTAAACGAGGTTTTACAATCAGCTAGAAGCTTAAACGATAATGGTTTTTTAAATTGTAAAAATCATTTATCTAAAGCCTCAATATTATTGAAGGCTTTAATCATTGACTTAAGAAAGGAAGGGATCAAAGTATGATTAAGCTTATTGAATTATCACACGATCAATTATTAAAATTCTTAGTAGATGAAAAGATTTCTTTAAAGTCTATGTTTGAAAATAAAGATCAAGCACAAAAAAACAAAGTACCTTATGAGGTCATGAATGATATTAACCACGTAATAGATATTCATCAAAGTAATATCATTAAGATAAACGATCACATTAAGAAAAGGAATATTGATCAAGATGAATAATATTGATCAAGTTGTAAATTCTAGGTGTGAGCTTATCACTTTAAAGCAAGG
>Ga0209642_10001106_pt1 | contig 17854 bp, 17 predicted proteins | sample RifCSP19_2_FD_184025 | JGI IMG/M metagenome (GOLD analysis project Ga0209642, IMG submission 184025) | Soil microbial communities from Rifle, Colorado - Rifle CSP2_sed 19_2 (SPAdes) (version 2) | ecosystem: Environmental > Terrestrial > Deep subsurface > Rock core/Sediment | place: Rifle... | reverse complement strand
AAGAACACCCGTCTCGAGCGGGGTGGCAGGAATCTCCCGGACGGAAAAGGCGACGGGTGTTCTTGCCTGTGGCAAACAGCATGCGGTATCTTCCCGGGCTCGGCGGGCGGTTTGCGACGCAGTGCTGAAGCGCATGCACATATATTCCGGGACGCAGTCCAGCGGTTATGGCCTCCCTGGCAGCTCGGTCGACTATCTCCCGGATCGTGAAATCCTCCCGAGAGGGATTCTCCCGATGAAGCAAGGCGGCGGCAATCCAGGTTTCATCGGCGACCTTTAGAATGTATTTATGTAGAATACCTTTGTCAAGGGGAAGTTCTTGAGTCTAATCGACTGGGGGCGGGAGACCTGCGGTCCCCTCGGGACGGCTGAGTCGCGGGAGTGGCTCTGCACCAACGGCCTGGGAGGGTTCGCCTCGGGCACAGCGGCGGGTCTCCTCACTCGCCGCTACCACGGCCTGCTGATCGCCGCCTTGAAGCCCCCGGTGGGGCGAACGCTGCTCGTCGCCAAGGTGGACGACAGCGCGGAGTACGCGGGGGTCACGCGCCCGCTCTTCGTCAACCGCTGGTCGGACGGGACGGTGGAGCCCCACGGCTATCAGGCGATGGAGCGTTTCAGGCTGGAGGGGACGACGCCGGTCTGGACCTACGCCTGCGCGGACGCGCTCCTGGAAAAGCGCGTCTGGATGGAGCACGGCCAGAACACGACCTACCTCCACTACCGCCTGATCCGGTCTGGTGGTCCCCTCACGCTGGAACTGAAGACCCTCGCCAACTATCGCGACTACCACTCGACCACTCGGGGCGAGGGCCGGCGGATGAACGTTGAGCCGATCCCCGACGGCCTGCGGGTCACGGCCTTCCGGGGAGCCATCCCCTTCGTCCTTCTGGCCGAAGGCGCGAAGGTCCGGCCGGCCCACGACTGGTACCGCGGGTTCCACCTCGCGCTCGAGCAGGAGCGGGGGTTGGACTGCCAAGACGATCACCTGCACGTCGGCACCTTCAGGGCGACGCTCAGGCCGGGCGAGACGCTCACGCTCATGCTGTCCGCCGAGGCGACGCCGTCGCCCGATGGCGAGGCGGCCTGGCAGCGATGCCTGCGTCACGAAGATGGGCTCCTGTCGGCGTGGCGGCGCGCCCAGCCCGCTGCCGCCAGTGCGCCGGACTGGATCCGGCACCTCGTGCTGGCCGCCGACCAGTTCGTGGTTCGCCGCCCGCTTCCGGACGAGCCCGACGGGATGTCGGTCGTCGCGGGGTACCCGTCGCGGGATATCCCTGGTTCGGCGACTGGGGACGCGACACCATGGTGAGCCTCCCGGGGCTCGCGATCTCGACCGGGCGCCCCGAGGTGGCCGCGCGAATCCTCGCGACTTACGCCCGCTTTGTGGATCGGGGCATGCTCCCCAACCGCTTCCCCGAGTCGGGCGAGGCGCCCGAGTACAACACCGTGGACGCCACCCTCTGGTACGTCGAGGCAATCCGCGCCTACTATCGGGCCACGGGCGACGACGGGCTGCTCGAGCGACTCTTCCCCCTCCTCGAGGAGATCGTCAGGTGGCACGTGGACGGTACCCGCTACGGGATCCGACAGGACGCGGCGGATGGGCTGCTGCGCTCGGGCGAGCCCGGCATTCAGCTCACCTGGATGGACGCCAGGGTCGGCGACCGGGCCGTGACGCCGCGGACCGGCAAGCCGGTGGAGGTCAACGCCCTCTGGTACAACGCGCTTCGCTCGATGGCGGCGTTCACGCGACGACTGGGCAAGCCCGCGGACCGGTGGGAAGGACTCGCCGAACGCGCGAGAGCGGGTTTCGACCGCTTCTGGAACGAGGCCGCCGGCTACTGCTACGACGTCGTGGACGGCCCCGAGGGGAACGACGACGCGCTCCGTCCCAATCAGATCTTCGCCGTGTCGCTCCCCGAAAGCCCGCTCTCCCCTGAGCGCCAGCGAATGGTCGTGGAGGCCTGCGCCCGCCACCTCTTGACCCCCTTCGGCCTGAGGAGCCTGGCGCCGGGCCACCCGCAGTACAAGGGGCGCTACGCTGGAGGCCCCGCCGAGCGGGACGGCGCGTATCACCAGGGCACCGTCTGGGGGTGGCTCCTCGGGCCGTTCGCCCTGGCTCACTTCCGCGTGTACCGCGACCCGGCAACGGCCCAGGCTTTTCTCCTGCCGATGGCGCACCACCTGGGCGACTACGGGGTGGGGAGCAGCGCGGAGATCTTTGACGGCGATCCTCCCTTCGCCCCGCGCGGCTGCATCGCCCAGGCCTGGAGCGCGGCCGAGACGCTGAGAGCGTGGCTCGAGATCGGGGGAGGGCGCGCGGCTTCCCGCGTTTCCGTATACTAGGGACGGCCATGCCAGGACGCTCCAGGAAGCGCCTGCTGCTCGCGGGGGATGTCGGCGGGACCAAAACGGCGCTCGCCCTCTTCGAGGCGCGCGCCCGCGGCCCGCGCCTGGTCCGGGGAGCCGTGTTCCCCAGCGGCGAGTTCGAGAGCCTTGAGGCCGTAGTCCGCCGGTTCCTCGGCGAGGGTCCCTCCGTCAGAATCGCGGCCGCGTGCTTCGGCGTGGCGGGGCCCGTCGTCGACGGGCGCTGCGTCACCACGAACCTCCCGTGGCACGTTGCCGAAAAGAGCCTCGTTAGGGCCATTCCTGCTCCACGAGTCAAGCTCTTGAACGACCTCGAGGCCGCCGCTCACGGCGTCCTCATTCTGCCGCTCCGCGTGCTGATGCCGCTCCAGGCGGGCAGGGCACGGAAGGGGAACAAGGTCCTGATCGCCGCCGGCACGGGCCTCGGGGAGGCCATCCTCGTCTGGGACGGCGCGCGCCACCGGGTTGTCCCGTCCGAGGGCGGCCACGCCGATTTCGCCCCGCGGAACGACCTCGAGATGGACCTCCTGCGCTTCCTCCAGAAGGAGTTCGGCCACGTGAGCTACGAGCGGGTGCTGTCGGGTCCGGGGCTCTACAACATCTACCGTTTCCTGCGCGACACCGGCGTGGCGCCGGAGCCCCAGTGGCTCGGCGACCGGATCCGGAGCGGCGATCCGAGCGCCGTCGTCTCCGAAGTGGGCCTCGCGGGCGCGCATCCCCTCTGCGTGACGGCCCTGGAGCTCTTCGTCTCCATCTACGGGGCCGAAGCGGGGAATCTGGCCCTGAAAGCCCTGGCCGTGGGCGGCGTGTACGTCGGCGGCGGGATCGCGCCCAAGATCCAGGCCAAGCTTGCCGGCGGGAGTTTCCTCGCCGCGTTCTCCGACAAGGGACGGTATGCTTCGCTCCTGGGATCCATCCCGGTTCGCCTGGTCCTCAACCCTCGAGCGCCGCTGCTCGGGGCGGCGCAGGTCGCCTCTGAGCTCCTGCGGGGGAGGTGACCGTCATGATCGTCCGCGGACTCCTGATCGCCGCGCTCCTCCTCGGGCCCGTGAACCCCTCGTGGGCCCAATCGCCCCTCGTGGCAGAGCTCGAGAGCTTCGCGACGCGCTACCACGAGGACCCGCCGAAACTCGACCGGCTCCGGGAGGGGCTGACGCAGGCGGCGAAGGCCGACCCACGCGTGGAGCACCTCCTGGCGCTGTCCCGTGTCTGCTTCATCTGGGGTGACATCCGCGCCGCCGACCGCGACCAGAAGCTCGAGGCCTACGACCAGGGGCGCGAGGCGGCCAAGAAGGCCATCGAGCTGGACCCGAGGAGCGCGGCGGCCCACTTCTGGTACGGCACCAACACGGGACGGTGGGGGCAGACGAAGGGCGTGGTGCGCTCTCTCTTTCTCCTCCCGACGGTTCAGGAGGAGATCCAGGCGGTCCTGAGCCTCGACCCGAAGTTCACCGCCGTCTACGCGCTCGCCGGCAACGTGTACTACGAGGTGCCGGGATTGCTCGGCGGGGATCTGAACAAAGCCGAGGAGATGTTCAGGAAGGGGATCGAGCTGGACCCGAAGCACACCGGGATGCGGGTCGGGCTCGCCAAGACGCTGATCAAGAAGGGGCGAACCCCCGAGGCGCGGCGCGAGCTCCAGGCCGTGCTGGACGAGAAGGAGCCGCGGAACCCGGCCGACTGGACCCTTAAAGATTCGAAGGAAGCGCGCGCGCTGCTGGAATCCATCAAGGGCAAGTGATGGCCACTCGCTCTGCTAGGGCACGCGGAGGATCGCGAACGGGCGCGTGCCTCCCGTCGGCGCGCGGGTGACCGCGCCCGTCGCGAGATCCACGACCGTCAGCTCGTCGTGCCCTCCGAGGGCGAAGCCGCCGGTGAGATAGGCCCGGCGGCCATCGGCGCTGAGAGCCACCTGCTCGTGGTCCTTCCCCACGGGAATCCGGCGCAGCTCCTGAAGTGTCGTCGTATCCACCTCGGAGAGGGAGCCCGCCCCGCCGAAGACGTTGTTCGCGAGGTAGAGGCGGCGGCCGTCGGCGGAGATGGCGATGCCGTGCTGGTGGGCATTGATCTCGAGCGGATGCGTGGTCATGGTCCCGGCAGCCGTGTCGATCGCCACGAGGGCGCGGCCCTGGAAGGGCAGGTAGAGCATCCGGCCGTCGGGGGAGATGGCAAGGTAGTGGGGCTTGTCGAAGGCGCCCTCGCCGAGGGGTGTGAGCGCGATCGTCCCGCGCTTGGCCAGCGTCGCTGCGTCGAGGACGGACATGGTGAAGGTGTCGTGCTCGGGCACGTAGAGCGTTCGCCCGTCGGGGGAGAGGTAGACGCCGAAGGCGCGCTCGCCGATCGAGTCCTGGGCGCGGAGGCGGCCGCGCGCCACCTCCACCGCCACCAGCCGGTCGCCGTCAGCCCGATGGACCGCCACGTAGCAGACGGCGCCGTCCAGCGAGAGAGCCACCCCCATCGCCTGGCCGCCAAGCGCCACGCGCCGCTCGACGACGCGCGCCTCCAGGTTGACGACGGCCAGGCCCCCCGCGTAGGAGACACAGGCCCGCCTTCCGTCGGCGGTCACCGCCACCCCCCACGGCCGCTCCCCGACAGGGATCGTCGCGCGAACGGCGAGGGAGGATTCGTCCAGGATTGCCAGCGTGCCGGACCCGCGGTTCGTGACGTAGAGCGTCCCGGCCGTCGCCCCCGGCGCCGAAAGCGCGACGAGCGCGCTCCCGAGCACCAAGACCAGCAGTTGCCGGCGCAAGCTGGGGTCCTAGCGGCTCTTGCCGGCGGCCGGTCGAGGCGGTTTCATCCAGCGCCGCCCCCAATGCGACAGATCGTCCATGGCCTTGAACAGGGCGCGGCCCTTGGGGGTCAGGGAGTATTCGACCCAGGGTGGGATGTGAGAGACAACGCGGCGGGAGACGAGCTGCTCCTTCTCCATGATCCTGAGCCGCTCCCGGAGGGTCCGGGAGTTGACCCCCCCGAGCGCGTGCGAAAGCTCGTTGAACCGCTTCACCCCGCCCATCAGCTCCATGATCAGGAGGAGGGTCCACTTCCGCCCCAGCAGGTAAAGGGTGGCCTTGACGGGGCAGAAGGGCGCCGCGCCGTCCTCCGTCTTCTTCGGTCTGGCCATGGCCGCGCTCGATCCCCCTCATCATCTCTAGCAGAAATTCGAGCTACCCGCAACGATCGAGAAGGCACTTGACATTTTATGGCGCACCCAATAGGGTTGTGGTCGCCGCGGGGGCGCGGGAACCGCTACGGGGTCACGGAAGTTTACGGGGGAGAGGCCGACCGCGAAGAAGAGGAGGGACGCCACATGGCCAGACGGACGATGCTCAAACTCACCGGCGCCATGACCTTCACCGACCCTGCTGTCACAGTTCAATTCTTTGAAGGGAGGTATCACATGAGCCGATCCGTCGCGGCTGTCCTATTGGTAACGCTCGCTGTCTCTCTCGCGCCCCTCGTGGCTGCGGCCGACCCGATCTCCTTCAAGGTTCTGTACACCTCGCGCGCGTCCTTCAAGACCGATGCCCCGCTCGAGACGATCGTTGGGACCACCTCCGGCGAGGCCGTCAGCGGCAGCGTGACAGTGGACCCGGCTCGCCCGCAGGGAGCCACCGGCAGCGTCCGCGTGGACCTCACCACGCTGAAGACCGGGATCGATAAGCGTGATGCCGACATGCGCAGCAAGAGCTACCTGGACACCGAGGTGGAGGCCAATAAATACGCTGTCTTCGAGCTCAAGGGCGTGGAGATCGTCGGGGCGCTTGAGCCCGGGCGCGAGACGCCCGCCAAGCTGCGGGGCGTGCTGACGATCAAGGGGAAGCCGGTGGAGACCGTCGCCGACGCCCGCGTCACCTACCAGAAGCTGACGTTGGAGCAGCTGGAGAGCCTGCGGCGGTTCGGGTTCACAAGCGATATGATCCGCATCAAGGCCACCTTCAAGACGGCCTTCACCAACCACGGCATGCAGGTCCCCCAGCTCCTCTTCCTCAAGCTCTCGAACGACATGCAGCTCGAGGCCGAGCTGACCCTCGTCCGGCAGTAACCCGCTCGCGGGGGGGCCGGCTCCCGCGCCGGCCCCCCCTTGCGCTCTCCCCGCCCCGTCCCTATACTGCGCCGATGCCCTGGTGTCAGGCACCACCGCCGTGGCCCACCTTTCCCATCTGGAGCGGGATAACCGCTTCTGCATCGCCTGCCACAGTGCCGACGGCAAGCGCCTGCACGGCGACCTATTCGACCGCCACGAGGCGAAGCCGCCTGTCAACCTGAGCGCCGCCCACGCGGCCGCGAAGAAGGCGGTCCGGTGCCGGCGCTGCCACAAGGAGATGGGCACGGAGCAGCAGTACTCCGGTTAGTCGTCCGCTGCGCAATCGGTTGCGCGGCCGCGAAGGCTATTGCGCAGCCTCGGCGCTGCTTGGCCCTCTTTCCCCTCCTCGCCGTCCCCGAACATCTCTTCTCCGGCCAGCAGATACGGGTTTTCCCTCCGGCCGCTCCGGTCGGCATGGCTTTTGCCCATCGACGGCGGCAGTGGGTCTCAATGTCGAGAGCAAAAGGAGGAGCAGAGTCATGTCCTACAAGAGGGGTCTTGCACTGGTGTCGGTGATTGCTATGACCGGGGTCCTGCTGTTGGGCCTCACCCTGGGAGTCCAGGCCGCCGAGGAGCGCGTGATCTACATGGCGGCCATCGAGCCCAAGGGCGGCGTCACCGCGGACAAGGAGCCGTATCCGGCCGTGGAGCTGCCCAAGGGGGGCGGGTACGTCAAGAAGGCCCCGGACGCCGCGACCGGTCGCTGGGAGGTCTCGGTCTACCAGTGGTCTCCCGCCACGGTTGTCGTGAGGCAGGGAGAGCGCGTGACGCTGGAGATGGTCGGGATCAACGGGGCGAAACACACCGCCCACATCGACAAGTACCATCCGGCCCATTTCGAGGTGAAGCGGGGCGAGATCACCCGTGTGTCCTTCGTCGCCGACACGCCGGGCATCTTCAAGATCCACTGCAAGGAGCACGAGCCCGCGATGGAAGGCACTCTGATCGTCCTGCCCCGCTGAGCAGCCTGGAGGCGGGGGGATGATCGCGTTCCCCCACCGCCCGAAGGTGGGGAGGCTGAGGGTCCGTCTGGTCCTCGGCCTTCTCGCGCTGGGCCTCGCGATCGCTCCGGCCGCCGGGGCGCCGACCGGGGGTGACCCGGAGCGCGGCGAGCGGCTCTACCGGCGCTACTGCGCGGTCTGCCACGGGTCGGGCGGCCGGGGTGACGGGCCCAACGCGGCGTTCCTGGAGGACGACCAGCCTCGAGACCTGACCGACTCGCGCTATTTCGCACGCCTGAGCGACGAGCACCTCTACCGGGTCATCGCCGACGGCGGGGCAGCCATTCGGGGCTCGCGATTCATGCCGCCCTGGGGGCGGACCCTTTCCCCGGCCCAGCTCCGGGATCTCGTCGCCTTTGTCCGCACTCTCTCGATGAAGTCGCCGCTTGACGGTCCACCGCTCACGGGAGCGTTGTCCGGCAGCGCCCTCGCCCAGGAGTTGGGCTGCCCCGTCTGCCACAGGATCGGTGACCTCGAACCTGTGGCCGTGGGCCCCGATCTGACTGCCGAAGGCAGCCGGGTCCAGCGGGCCTGGCTCGTCCGGTTCCTCAAGGCGCCGCATCCAATCCGTCCTGCAGGCCATCAGCCGCTGTGGAGGTCGCGGATGCCCGACTTCCGGCTGTCGGAGGAAGAGGTGGCAAGTCTGGCGGAGTACCTGATGAGTCGGCGGCATGAAGCTCCTGAGCCAGGGCCGGGCTCGACGCCGCCGGCGTCCCTAACTCAGAGGGGGCGTGAGGTATTCAGGCAGTACGCCTGCCGCGCCTGCCACACGAGCGCAGGGACGGGGGGAAGGGCTGCGCCCGACCTCGACGGCGTCGCCCGGCGCCTTCGGCCCGGCTGGGTGGCTCGCTTCATCGAGGACCCTCAAGCCATCGATTCTCTGACGCCCATGCCCAACCTGGGCGTGGACGCGGCGGCGGCGCGGGCGATCACCACCTTTCTTTTTGCTGGTGCCCCGCCTCGGGCGGAGCCGCCGCCCGACGCCGGCGCCGTCTCGAAGGGCGCCGTGCTCTTCGCCGATCTCGGCTGTGCGGGGTGCCACCGGGACGAAGGCGCCGAGGGAAGGAAGGACATCGGGCCCGACCTCAGCGGAGCGGGGGACAGGCTGAAGCCGGAGTGGCTTTCAGAGTTTCTTGTGCGGCCGACCACGATCCGGCCCTGGCTCGCGGGGCGCATGCCGGGCTTTCGGCTCACCGAGGCGGAGACCCGCGCCCTCGTGCAGTTCATTTCAGATTTGAAGGATGACGCGGCGCCGCCACTGCCTGAGCGGTTGCGTTTTCGAGGCCTGATCCCGGCGGCGAGCATCGAGGTGGGCCGCCGGTTGGCCTCGCGGGAGTTCCTGTCCTGCGCATCGTGCCACTCCTGTCCTGCGCATCGTGCCACGTCGGCGGGGAGCCGCCCGAGGGGTCTCCGGAGGAGTGGGCGCCCGATCTCCGGCTCTCCGCCGACAGGCTCAATCCCGACTGGATCGTCCGCTGGCTCCGGGACCCGCAACGACTTGCTCCAGGTACCAAGATGCCGACCTATTTCTCGGACGAGAGCTCGGGACCTGAGGAGATCCTGGAGGGAGACGAGGAGCGGCAGATCCTGGCCCTCAGGGACTACATCCTGAGCCTCGGCGCGCCCGGCGGCGCGCCCGAGGGGGCCCCGACGGCGCCGCCGCGGCATTAGACCCGGGCGCCCAAAGGCGCTACAGTTACACGCAAGGGGCCTTGGATGCGTCTTCGCCTGTTCAAGAACTTCTCCCTGTTGAGCGCGGGCCTGTGGGTGGGTGTGGCCCTCCTCCTCGGCTCCGCCATCACCTATCTGGTCGAACAGAAAATGCTGGAGCAGGCCACCCTGGCCTCCCTCGACTATTTCAAGAACCTGGCGCGTTTCATCACCACGAAAGAGGATTTTGTCAGGCTGAGAACCGGGGCGGAGTACGAGGCGTTTGACCGGCTGATCCGGGAGGACTTCTCCACCTCCCACGTGGTGACGATCAAGATCTACGACCGGTCGGGCACCACCGTCTACCACTCGCGGAGGCGGGACTTCGTAGGCAAGGCGTTTCCAGACAATCGGTCGCTCCAGAAGGCTTTCCTGGGGGAGACGGTGGTGGGGCTCTCGGACCTCAAGGGATCGGAGCACGTGGCCGAGCGGCAGGCAGGGTACGAACGGCTGTTCGAGGTCTACATCCCGATCTTCCTGGAGGGCACGAACCGCGTCATCGGCGCCTACGAGATTTACAGCCCGATGGATCCCTTCTATCAGAAGATCCAGACCCTCCGGCTGTCGGTCTGGGGGGCGGTGATCTTCGGGCTGGTCCTGCTCTACACGACGCTGTCCTTCACCTTCCGGCGGGCCTCCCGGACCATCCTGGAGCAGAACCGGGCTCTCGAGCGCACCGCCGCGGAGCTCCGCGCCGCGTACGAGGACCTGAAGCGCGCGCAGGTCCAGCTCGTGCAGAGCGAGAAGCTGGCCTCCACCGGACGGCTCGCGGCGGGGATGATCCACGAGATCGGCAACCCGCTGGCGTCCGTCCTCGGGCTGCTGGACCTCCAGCTCCTGTGCCGGGGGAGCGCCGAGGATCGGGCCGAGTGCCTGGACCGCACCGAGCGGCTGGCGGGGGAGATCGCGCGCCTCCGCGGGCTTCTCCGCAGCCTGCTGGACTACGCGCGCCCGGGCCCGTCGCAGATCGCGCCTCTGGATCTGAACGAGGCGGTGGAGAAATCGCTCGTCTTCGTGCTCTCCCAGAAGGACTTCGCCTCCCTCACTGCCGAGAAGGACCTGGCCCCCGGGCTTCCCCCCGTGCTGGCCGACGAGTCGCTGCTCCAGCAGGTCCTGATCAACATCCTGCTGAATGCGGCCCAGGCCTCCCCGGCCGGCGGCGCCGTGCGGGTGACGACGCGGGCCGAAAACGGCGAGGAGGCGTGGAAGGGCGAGCATGCCGTGGGACGCGTGTTCCAGCCCGGGGAGCGGATCGTGACGCTGGCGGTCTCGGACACCGGGGTGGGAATTCCCCGCGAGCATCTGGGGCGGATCTTCGAGCCGTTCTTCTCGACGAAAGGGCGGGGGGAAGGGGCAGGGCTCGGCCTGGCGATCTGCCACAGCATCATCGAGCTGCTCCACGGCGCCCTGGTGGTCGAGCTGCCGCCCGGGGGCGGGGCGACGTTCCGCATTGTCCTGCCGGCCGGCGGGGCGGTCCCGCTGGTCAGCGCGCGGGTGGGCTATGACTGAGGCGCCCGAGCGGATCCTCGTCGTGGATGACGAGGAGAACATGGTGCACTTCCTGACGAAGCTCCTCCGGGCCGAAGGGTTCGTGGTCGAGGGGACGGGGACGGGGGAAGCGGCTCTCGATCGCCTCCGGGACGCTCCCTTCGAGCTCGTGCTCACGGACCTCAAGCTGCCCGACACCGACGGGATCGAGATCCTCAAGGCGGCGCGGGAACTCCACCCCGAAACCGTGGTGGTCCTCATCACGGCCCACGGCACCATCGAGTCGGCCATCGAGGCCATGCGGGCGGGGGCCTATGACTACGTGACGAAGCCGTTTCGGGCCAGCGAGATCCTCCAGGTGGTGAACAAGGCGCTGGAGCGGGTGCGCCTCCGGCGGGAGGTCGTCCAGCTGCGGCAGGCCGTGGAGCAGCGCTTCGGCCTCGCCGGCTTGGTGGGCAAGAGCGCCAAGATGCAGGAGGTCTACACCCAGATCGAGAAGTTCGCGGCGGCCCGGGGCGTGGTCCTCATCCAGGGGGAGAGCGGGACCGGCAAGGAGCTGGTGGCCAAGGCGCTCCACTTCAACAGCCCCCGGAAAGCCGGCCCCTTCGTGGTGATCGACTGCGGGGCCATTCCCGAGGCCCTCCAGGAAAGCGAGCTCTTCGGCCACGAGAAAGGCGCCTTCACGGGCGCCATCGCCACCAAGAAGGGCCTCTTCGAGGAAGCCCACGGCGGCACGCTCTTCCTGGACGAGGTGGCCGAGCTGGCCCCGGGGCTCCAGGCGAAGCTCCTGCGCGCGCTGCAGGACGGGGAGATCCGGCGCGTGGGGGGGACCAAGACGCTCCGCGTGGACGCGCGGGTCATCGCCGCGACGAACCGCGACCTCGCCGCGGAGGTTCGGGACGGGGCGTTCCGGGAGGACCTCTTCTTCCGCCTCAACGTCTTCCCCCTTTTTCTGCCGCCGCTTCGGGAGCGACGGGAAGACATTCCCCTGTTCGTGGATCACTTCCTCGATCGCATCGCCCAGGACGGCGGGGGGCCGCTCAAGCGGCTCTCTCCCGAGGCGCTCCGGGCAATGCTGGCCTACCCGTGGCCGGGCAACGTGCGGGAGCTGGAGCACGCCCTCGAACGGGCGGCGCTCCTGAGCGAGGGCGAGGCGATCACGGCCCGCGACCTCCCGCCGGAGATCCTGGCGCCCGGGGACGAGCTGACCCTGAGCCTGCCGGGCTCCACCGAGGGCTTCAAGGAGACGATGGCGCGCGTGATCCGGGACGTGGAGGTGCGGCTGATCCGCCGCGCGCTCGCCCAGTCGGGAAGCAACCGCACCGAGGCGGCGCGAATCCTCGGGATCAGCCGCCGCGCCCTGCTCTACAAGCTCAAGGAATACAACCTCGGGCGACTCTAGACAATCCGGGCTTGAACTTGTCCCGCCCCGTCTCTATACTGCGGGGCGGTGCTCAAGACTTGGCTCGCACTCAGCGCGTTTCTCGCCGCGGGGTGGGGGATGCCCACCGCGGCTCTGGCTTACGAGGTGGTGCCCGTGCCCGACGGGGGCAGCCTCACGGGCTCGGTGAAGTTCGGGGGAACCCTGCCGAAGCTCGATCCCATTCCCGTCAGGAAGAACCAGGACGTCTGCGGGCAGTCCGTCTCCAACGAGGCGCTCGTCCTGGGCCTCGAGAGAGGCGTCAGGGGAAGCGTGGTTCTCATCGAGGGCGTGCCCAGGGGCAAGAAGGCCGAGGGGGAGTTGATCCTGGATAACGCCCGCTGTGTCTTCGCCCCGCACGTGTCCGCCCTGATGGCGGGGGCTCCCGCCAGGATCAGGAACTCCGACCCGGTCCTCCATAACGCCCACGGGATTCTCGGGGGCAAGACGATCTTCAACTCGGCCCTGTCCGTCAAGGGCCGGGTCGTGGACGTGACGTCCAAGCTCAGGCAGCCCGGCGTGGTGAAGGTGCTGTGCGATGCCCACACCCACATGTCCGGCTGGATCGTGGTGCACGACAACCCCTACTTCGCGGTGGCGGACGAAAAGGGGAACTTCAAGATCGACGGGATTCCCCCGGGGGAATACCGGGTCACCATGTGGCATGAAGGCTTCACTCCGAAGGGCGTGGACAAGGACGGGCGGCCCGTTTACGAGGAGTGGCGGCTCCAGCGAGAAGTCACCATCCCTCGGGGCGGGTCGGCCGCGGTCGATTTCGAGATCAAATAAGGAGACGCGAATGTTCAAGCATATCTACGTCCCGGTGGACAACTCGGACCACTCGAACCGGGCCATCGACCTGGGGGTGGAGCTCGGCCGGGCGTTCGGCTCGCGGCTCACCGGCTGCCACGTGTACGCCGCGCGGCTCCACGACTACCGGTTCAAGCAGATGGAGTACACGCTCCCCGAGGAGTACAAGGACGAGACGGAGCTGGAGCGGCAGCGGAAGATCCACGACTCCCTCATCGCGATGGGCCTCCAGCTCATCTCCGACTCCTACCTGGACGTGATGGCGCAGAAGGCCGAGGCGGCCGGCCTCTCCTTTGAGCGGAAGATGATCGACGGCAAGCACTACAAGGTGCTCATCGAGGACGTCCGGGGCTCCGGCTGCGACCTGGTGATCATTGGCGCCCTCGGCATGGGCGCGGTGAAGGACAGCCAGCTGGGGTCGGTGACCGAGCGCTTCATCCGGCGGGTGAAGACGGACACCCTGGTGGTCAAGACCCTCGAGCCCGACCGCCCGGGCGCGATCGTCGTAGGCCTGGACGGGAGCCCCCAGTCCTTCAACGGCCTCAAGCTGGCCATCGGGCTCGGCAAGGCCCTCAACCGACCGGTGGAGGCCGTGGCCGTGTACGACCCCTATCTGCACTACGCGATGTTCAACGGGATCGTCGGCGTCCTCTCGGAGAAGGCGTCAAAGATCTTCAGAATCAAGGAGCAGGAGCAGCTCCATGAGGAGATCATCGACACCGGCCTGGCCAAGATCTACCAGTCCCACCTGGAGATCGCCCGCAAGCTGGCCCGCGAGGACGGCGTGGACATGGGCATCACGCTGCTGGACGGCAAGTGCTTCGAGAAGGTCCTCCAGTACTGCCGGCGCAGAGCGCCGTGGCTGCTGATTCTGGGGCGTATCGGCGTGCACTCGGACGAGGACGAGATGGATCTCGGCTCCAATACCGAGAACCTGCTGCGCCTGGCGCCCTGCAACGTGCTCCTCACCGGCGGGAAGTTCTATCCGCCCCTGGACGTCAAGGCGGAGGAAATCATCTCCTGGACCGAAGAGGCGGAAGCGCGGATGAACCGGGTCCCGCCCCAGGTCAAGGGTGTCGCGCGCACCGCGCTGCTCCGCTACGCCATCGAGCAGGGGCACACGGTCATCACCTCCAAGGTGATCAACGAGGCCATGGCGATCTTCATGCCGGCGCGGATGGCCGAGAAGATGCAGATCCTGGCGGAAGACGTCGCGGTGGCGAAGCTCCGCGCCGAGAATCAAAGCGTGACCGCCATCTGCTCGGTCTGCGGCTACACCGTCAAGGGACCCAACCCGGTGGTGCGCTGCCCCGTGTGCAAGGCGGAGGCCGACAAGTTCCAGCTGATCGACCGGGCGGTCGTGGAGGCCATCGCGGCTGAGCAGGGCGGTGTCGAAGAGGAGGAGACGCTCCCCGGGATCACGGTGAAGTGGGCCGCTGATGCCCGGGATGGCCTCCGGGAAGTCACCGACGCCTACCTCCGCCGCCGGGCGAAGGCCCGCATCGAGAAGTACGCCCGCTCCAAGCGGATCCCCGTGATCACCAAGGACCTCGCCTTCCCGATGATCGAAGAGACCGTGGGGCGCGACAAGCTCGGCGCCGGCTGGGAGACCCTCATCGCCAGGACCACGTTCGAGCCGGCGCAACTGCCGGGCGGCAACGGGGGTAACGGTGAGACGGGGGAGTTCGCGTGGACTCCGGATGCGACGGCCCGGCTCAACCGCGTCCCGGCCGGCTTCATGCGCGACATGACCCGGGAGGAGATCGAGAAGGTCGCGCGGGAGAAGGCCGCCACGACGATCGACCTTGCCCTCTGCGAGGAGGGGATCGGCCAGGCCCGCAACACCATGAACGAGGTCATCGCCGGCTACATCCGCCAGCGAAAGGAATAGCCACCCCCTCACCTTGATCCTCTCCCCCTCGCAGGGGGAGAGGGCAGGGTGAGGGGGCACCATACCGTGAGCTACAAAGCCTACTCGGTTTCGTGGAACCTGACGCAGCGCTGCAATCTCACGTGCGCGCACTGCTATCTGTCGGCGTTCCCGGGCGCCGATGCCTCGGGCGAGCTCTCCACCCCAGAGTGCCTCCGGATCATGGGCGAGATCGCCCAGGTCAACCCCAACGTCTTCCTGATCCTCACGGGCGGCGAGCCGCTCCTCCGCAAAGACCTCTTCACCCTGGCGGCGGCGGGCCGCGCCCGCGGGTTCACCGTCGTCGTCGGCACGAACGGGGTGCTCCTCCGGGAGAAGCAGGCGCGCCTCCTGCGCGAGCACGGGGTCCAGGGGGCGAGCCTCTCCCTCGACTCCACGGACGCCCGGAAGCACGACGCCTTCCGCCGCCTCCCCGGCGCCTGGGAGGGGGCGGTGCGCGCGACGAAAGTCCTCGCCGCCGAAGGCATCGACTTCTCCCTCCACATGTCAGTCACCGACTGGAACGTCGACGAGATCCCGGCCATGATCGACCTGGCCCGGGAGCTCGGCGCCCGGGTCCTGAACTTCTTCTTCCTGGTACGCACCGGGCGCGGGGAGAGCCTGACCGACATCACGCCGGCGCAGTACGAGAAGATCCTGACGTACCTGGCGAAGTGCCAGGGCGTCGGCAACGGAGCTGGTAGTGCGCCGCAGACCGTCTTCGAGGCCCAGGAGGACCCGTGGAGTGTCCCTGCGGGGCGCGCGGGCGATCTCCTCTTGCGCGCCAAGTGTGCGCCTCATTTCCGCCGGATCATCTGGGAGCTCGATCCGACCTCGCCGCTCCTCAGGAACTACGCCCACGGCTCCTGCCCGGCAGGGAAGTATTACTGCCGGATCACGCCATCGGGCGATGTGACCCCGTGCCCGTACATGCCGGTGTCCGCCGGGAGCCTCCGGGAGCGCTCCTTCGTCGACCTCTGGCAGTCGGCCGGCGTCTTCAACGATCTCCGCGAGCCCAAGCTCGGCGGCCGCTGCGGGGCCTGCGAGTTCTCGAAGATCTGCGGCGGCTGCCGCTGCCGGGCCTACGCCACCTACGGCGATTACCTCGCTGAAGACCCGGCGTGTGCCTATCAGCCCGGCGCCCACGGCGGTGCCCTGATCGACCTGCCGGCCGAGCAGACCTTCGGCCTCGAGGTGTCCTACGAGCTCCAGTGGGAGGCGGGCGCCCACGCCCGGCTGGAGGCGATCCCGTCCTTCGCCCGGGGGATGGTGGTCAAGGCCGTGGAGGCGTACGCCAGGTCCAGCGGGCGCTCGCGGATCACGACGGAGATGCTGGCGGAGGTGCGCCAGAAGTGGGGCGCCCGCTTCCGCCCGCGGGGGTAAGCCATGGCCACGCGCGAAGAACGGTTCAGGCAGGCGGCCTGGGCGTATTTCATCTACGGCATCCTGTACATGATCGGCGCCGTCTACCTGGCCGGCCAGGGGGTCGCGGTTCGGCGAACGGGCGCGGGACCGATGGTGGCCTGGTTCATCATCGGGGCGCTCCTGATCGTGGTCTTCCCCTGGCTCATCGCCCGCGGCGCGCGGGGGGTCGGATACCTCTGGTTCACGCGGATCCTCACCCTCCTGGTGGCCTACCGGGCCTTCGAGGTCGGACGCGTCGCGCTCGCCCCCAAGCTTCGCTCCGTTCCGCTCCCCGGCGGCGGAGAGGTTCCGATGAGCCTCGGCGCGAGCATCTTCTTCCTCATCACGCTGGCGACGATGGCCGTGCTGGCGCGCGCCGCCTGGAGCCGCCGCGAGTGAGCGCCGCCCGGGACTTTCTCCTTCAGCGAGGAATTCGGCTGGAGTGGTTCACCATCGGCTGGAACAGCGTTGAGGCCGTCGTGGCCATCGGAGCCGGGCTCCTCGCCGGCTCCATCGCCCTGGTGGGATTTGGCCTCGACAGCGTGATCGAGACGGCCGCGGGCCTGATGGTGCTCTGGCGTCTCAGGCGCGAGGTGGCGGGGGCTCATAACGACCACGTCGAGCAGGCGGAGCGGGCCGCCCTCAGGTTCGTCGGGCTCACCTTCGTCGCCCTGGGCGCGTACGTGCTGTACGAATCGGCGCACAAGCTCTGGAGCCGCGAGGCGCCGGCCGAGAGCTGGGTGGGCATCGGCCTGGCCGTCTGCTCCTCGATCGTCATGCCCGTCCTGGCTCTCCGAAAGCGCGCTGTGGCCCGGGCACTCCAGAGCCGGGCGCTGGCCGCCGACGCCGTGGAGACGCTGGTGTGCTCCTACCTCTCGATCACGCTCCTCTTGGGTCTGGGGCTGAACGCCCTGGCCGGCTGGTGGTGGGCGGACCCGGTCGCCGCCCTGGCCATGCTGCCGCTGATCTTCAAAGAGGGGGTCGAAGCGCTCCGGGGCGAGGCGTGCGGCGAAGAGCGAGTCGCGGCGAGATGAAAAAGTACCGGGACATCGTGGGCGACGGCGGCTCCCACATCGCGGAGCAGGTGCAAGAGCAGCAGGGCCGGCTCAAGGCCCGGCTGGCGGCGGTCCGCCGCGTCGTGGCGATCGTCTCGGGCAAGGGCGGGGTCGGGAAGTCCTCGCTGACGGCCAACCTCGCCGCGGCGTTTGCCCGCCAGGGCGCCGCCGTCGGCGTCCTGGACGCCGATCTCAACGGTCCCTCCATCGCCCGGATGCTCGGCGTCCGCGGCATGAGGCTCAAGATCACCGAGGCCGGGGTGGAGCCGCCGCGGAGCGCCCAGGGGATCAGGGTGATGTCCATGGACCTGTTCCTGCCGTCGGACGAAACGCCCGTGACCTGGGAGGCGGCGAGCCAGGCGGAGGCCCACGTCTGGCGCGGCAACATGGAGGCGAACGCCCTCCGCGAGTTCCTCGCCGACACGGCCTGGGGCCCGCTCGATCTCCTGCTGCTCGACCTGCCGCCCGGCACCGACCGGTTCTCCACCGTCGCCGGCCTCGTGCCGTCGCTGTCGGGAACGGTGCTGGTGACCATTCCCACGGAAGTCTCCCACCTGGTGGTCAAGAAGTCGGTCACAGTGGCCAGGGCGACCGGGGCGCCGATCC
>Ga0209642_10001103_pt1 | contig 17876 bp, 15 predicted proteins | sample RifCSP19_2_FD_184025 | JGI IMG/M metagenome (GOLD analysis project Ga0209642, IMG submission 184025) | Soil microbial communities from Rifle, Colorado - Rifle CSP2_sed 19_2 (SPAdes) (version 2) | ecosystem: Environmental > Terrestrial > Deep subsurface > Rock core/Sediment | place: Rifle... | reverse complement strand
CTATCTCCCAGGCGCAGCTTGGTGACCAGCAGCACGCGCGCGCCCTTTTCGGCTGCCGCCAGTGCCGCTGCGCAGCCCGCGCCACCTCCGCCAATCACCAGCACGTTGGCGTCTGTCACCGGGGTGCCGGCCAGGTCGGCCTCGTCGATGAATGCCTCGGACTGCAACAGCCCGGCCAGCTCGCGCTGGCAACTGTCGCCCGCGTTGGCTCCCACTGTCAGCTTGACCACGCTGCCGCGCAGGTGGTCGGGGTGGTAGGCGTTGAGCAAAGCGTCCGTGTCGGCCAGTTCTGGCAGCGAACCGATATCCGCGTCGGGGCGGTAGCGTGCCAGTGCCTCTGCCAGAGGAATGCCGTTACTCATCTTGAGTTAGCTTTCATTATTTTCATTCCCCGTCATTCTCTTGTTGGGTAGTCCATAAGCCGGACGATCCAGAACCAAAAGTAGGTCGGGCTATGCCCGACATGGTGGGCATAGCCCACCCTACGCACTACGCGCACATCTTGAGTTAGCTTTCATTATTTTCATTCCTCATCATTCTCTTCCTGGGTAGTTCCTTGGCGCCCTTGGCGCAACTCTTCCAGCCGGTAAATGAGGTTGGGCGGACGCAGGTGAAAATGAGCCGTCACGCGCCGGGTGAAAAGACCAACATGGGCCGGTGCGATCAGTTCGGGGCAGGCAACGTCGCACAGTTCGCACATGACGCATTCGAAGAACGCATCTCCCGCCTCGCGGTAGCGGCCCGCAGCAGCCAGCGCAACGCCGTTTTCGACGGTAATGCCCTTGGGGCAGGCGTTGTCGCAGCCGTGGCAATGGCGGCAGCGCGACGCCTCGGGAAAAATATCCTGGAAGCGCGCATGAATGTCCCAGCCATCCTTGAAATCGCCGATCTCGTAGTGATGCTGTGGCGCCGATGCAGGCGGCATGAACACCACCTCGATGCCGTTCTCGGCGAAGGTCTGGCAGGCGAGTCCCACGGTCACATCCTTGCCGCGCCTGAGCATCACGCGGCAGGAGCCGCACACACCCTCCATGCAGCCGACACCTGTGATACGCGGCACCCCGGCGTGCCACGCAGCCTCGACCAGGGTCATGCCGGCATGTGCGTTGACGGCAAGGCCGTTGATGGTTAGCGCAACGTCCGGCTGCTGGTCATTCTCATTTGTCGTGGTTGACGTGGTGTTGCTTGCTGTCATGGGGTTTATGCTCGTTATGGGCGCGCGAGATCAATGATCTTGCGCAGATCATAGTCCTTATGCCCGCCGACACGCTCCACCAGTTCGGACATGCGCTGGTCGAGAGTGGGGCGCTCGGTCTTGTACAACAGTCCTGAGGGTATGCGGCCTGCCTGTTTTGCGGCATTGACTGCGTTCATCGCCGCACTCAAATCGCTTGTGTCGTGACCGTCAGGCACTTGGTCGCAGGCATTCTTGAAGGCATGGGCGGTGTCAATCTCATTGAAAGACGGGCATTGGGAAAGCAGATTGATGAAGGCGAATCCCTTGTGCTCCATGCCATCCTTGATCAGTTGCGATGCCAGCTTGACGTTGCCGGCAAATGCCTGCCCGACATAGGTGGCGCCATAGGTGAGCATGTACATGATCGGATCCAGCGGCTCTTCCACGCCGCCATAAGGGGTGGTGGTGGTCTTCATCTCCGGTCGGGAGGTGGGAGAACACTGACCCTTGGTCAAGCCGTAAACATGGTTATCCATCAGGATGTAAGTCATATTGATATTCTTGCGCGCCAGATGTGGCATGTGTCCGCCGCCGATGGAAAAGCCATCGCCGTCGCCGCCGGTGACCACCACGGCGAGGTCGGGACGCGCCAACTGGACACCGGTTGCCACCGGGCCGGCGCGGCCATGCAGAGTATGCATCTTGTAGGAATTGACGAAATAGGGCAGGCGCGAGGAACAGCCGATCCCGGACACGCTCACCAGAAAATTCGGGTCGACGCCGATTTCGGAAAGCGCGCGCAGCAGTCCTGTCAGTACGCCGTAGTGACCGCAGCCGGCACACCAGAACGAAGTGGTTTCATTCTTGTAATCTTTGGGTTTGAGCTCGACTTGATGCAAGTGCATTTGTGGTTGAAGGGGCGCATTCATGATAGTACCTCCCGAACTTTGTTGACGATCATCTCGGGCGTGAAGGGCATCCCGCCGCAAATGGTGTAAGACTCCGGGCGCAACGAAGTTTCCGCACGCACGAAATGGGCCAGTTGCCCCTGGAAATTGACCTCGGGCAACAATAGCCGTTTGCATGATGCGCCGAATGCCTCGAACTGTTGTGCCGGCAGGGGATTCAGCAGCTTGGGATAAAAACCATTGACCCGGTAGCCCTCGGCACGCAGGCGCTGCAGGGCTTCGCGCACCACGCCGATGGTGCTGCCCCAGGCGATCACGCCCAGGTCTGCCGTACCTTCGCCATCCACTTCCGTCGGGGCGACATCGTTGATTACCCCCTTGAGTTTGCGGAAACGTTTGTCCTGCATCGCCTCGTGGTTGGCCGATGAGTAGCTGGGCAGACCGATCTCGTTATGTTCGAGACCGGTGGCAATGTGTATGCCGCCGGGTGTGCCCGGATCGACCATCGGCGAAATGCCGTCCTCGGTCAGCGCATAGCGCCGGTACTCGCCGTTGCCGTCCCAACGCTTGCGTTCTACCACGTGATAGTCGTCCGGGTTCGGGTAAGGCACGTTCTGGGTCGAGAACGCCAGCGAACCGTCGGAAAGCAGCAGCACGGGGCACTGATACTTCTCCGCCAGATTGAACGCCACCACTGTCAGGCTAATGCAGTCATGAATGCTTTCCACGGATAGCACGATGCGCCCGGCATCGCCGTGGCCGCCATGTATCGCCAGAAACAAATCGGATTGTTCATGCTTGGTCGGCAAACCGGTGGAGGGGCCGCCGCGCTGTACGTCAACCACGACGCAGGGCAGTTCGCTCATGAACGCCATGCCCAGCATTTCGCTCATCAGCGACAAGCCAGGCCCGGAAGTGGAGGTCATCGCCTTCTTGCCGGCGTAGGAAGCGCCGAGTACCTGGGAAATGGAAGCGATTTCGTCTTCGGCCTGGATCAGGGTGCCGCCGCGCTTGGGCAGGTGTTTGGCCACATAGATGGCGACTTCGGTTGCCGGTGTGATGGGATAGGCGGAGAAAAAATCCAGCCCGGCAATCAGCGCGCCGAGGCCGATGGCGTTGTTGCCCGACATCACGATGACATCTTGCTTACCCTTGGGTGTACCGAGAGTCCACGGATCTGTTTTATCCAATGCCGCTGCCAGTTCGCGGCCACGCTCGAATGCGGTCAGGTTGCCCTGAACCACGTCTTCGCCACGGCGCGCAAATTTAGTGGCGATCACTTCGCGCAAGGATTCCACCGGGATATTGAACAGAACAGACATCGCTCCCAGCGCCACCATGTTCTTGGCGCGCAGGTTGTGCATATCCTTCGCCGTTTTGGTCATCGGGATGGGGTAAGCGAATACACCGGGCGGAATATCTGGCGTGAAATCGCTCGGGCTGTCGTAAACGATGGCAGTACCCGGTCTGAGGCTGGCGCGATTCATGTTGTAGGCTTCGCCGTTGAATGCACAAAGGACATCGAAGGTGTCGCCCTGGTTATACAGCCGTTCGGTGCTGGCGCGCACCTGATACATGGCATATCCGCCCTTGATTTCGGCGGGGAAGGTCTTGAAAGTGTAAACATCAAGCCCTGCATGCGCGCAGGCCTGAGTGACGAAATCGCCGACGGAAATAACGCCTTCGCCGCCTTCGCCGCCGATGCGGATGATCAAATCGTTCTTGGGTATGCCTTGCATCTACTAATCCTTAAGTATTTAATACTGCAATGAGGGAAAAATGTCATCCGCAGATCCTTCCTGACAGCCACAGAGATGTGAGCGATTATACCAAAAAAAGTTGCAAACGCCGTACATGGTTTGGAGGATGGGGAGGGTAAAAGCCTTGCCAGACCACGTTCTTGGAGTGGTAATACACTTTTTGGAATGCCGGATTTCTCAAGGCAGGGTGGCGATGAATAGCCGGTGCCAGAATCATCCATAGCCATCGCCGCCATCATGAATCATGCATATCGCGACTTCTTGCAGACCGGACCTTGCCAGCGACTTATTGAGGATTACATATTTGAAGACAGTGTCTCCGCATCTCGTAGGTCGGGCTACGCCCGACGCGGCGGGCAAAGCCCGCCCTACGGTAAATCACTTAACAGTCATGAATTATGTAAAGCTCAATAGATGCCTTTTTTGTTTGGCAGCCAAGTCGAATATGCAATATTAGTCTGACATTGCCGATTTAACAGGTCTGCAATGCAGCCAGCGCCGCATCGTAATTCGGCTCGTTCTTGATCTCGCTGACCAGTTCGGTATAGCGCACCACGTTGTTGCCGTCCAGCACGATCACGGTGCGGGCTGCAAGTCCGGCCAGCACGCCGCTGGCGATCTCCACGCCGTAGTTGCGCAGAAACTCGCGGCCGCGCATGGTGGACAGATTGACCACATTGTTCAATCCTTCGCTGGAACAGAAACGCGCCATGGCAAACGGCAGATCGGCGGAGATGGTTATCACCACGGCATTGGTCAGGCTGCCGGCGACCTGATTGAAGCGTCGCTCGGAAGCCTGGCAGGTCGGTGTGTCCAGGCTGGGGACGATGTTCAATACTTTGCGCTTGTTGCCGAAACTGGCCAGCGTAATGTCCTGCAAATCCTTGTTCACCAGCGAAAAGGGGAGTGCGGTTTGTCCTGCTTTGGGGAAGTTGCCATGCAGTTCCACGGGTGTGCCGCCAAGTGCTGTGCGTGCCATATCGTTCTCCTTAGTTAAGTGCGTGGCGTAGCGCCGCCACATAGCGTTTTGAATCTTTCGATGTTTCGTAGTTTAAAGGAGATCAATTCAGGAAACCCTGACGCAGGTCAACTGTATTAACTGTATTAACCAGATGTGCGGTGCAATACTCGCATTCAATTTCCGCAAAACTAAGGTTTAAGGCGGGAGAAATTGATATTCAGGCGCAACAAGAAAGGTGGCCAACCTATTTCATACGCGAACTATTGAGCTTTACGTAATTCATGACTGTTAAGTGATTTACCGTAGGGCGGGCTTTGCCCGCCGCGTCGGGCGTAGCCCGACCTACGAGATGCGGAGACTCTGTCTTCAAATATGTAATCCTCAATAAGTTTTGGGTGCTACCGGCTTAAGATAATTATTTTTCACTTCCACGTAATGTTCAGCTGAATATTTCAGATAGGAGATTTCTTCAGGCGTCAGCGCGCGGATGGCTTTTACGGGACGTCCTACATACAGCATCCCGCTCTCCAGCACTTTGCCCGGCGAAACCAGGCTGCCTGCGCCTATCATTACCCGGTCGGGAATAACGGCGTCGTCCATGATGATCGAACCCATCCCGATCATGCACTCATTTCCGATAGTGCAGCCATGGAGAACGACGGAGTGGCCGACAGTCACATAATCCCCGATCACCAAAGGCGACCCATCGGGCTTGTCCGGTGTCTTGTGGGATACATGTCCCATCGTGAGATCCTGCACGTTGCTGCACTGTCCGACCACAATGCGGTTTACATCGCCCCGCAGAACCGTGTTGCACCAGATCGAACTGTCATCGCCGATAGTTACCTCCCCGATGATCTGGCAGGAGGCATGGGCATAGACGCGTGCGCCGAGAGTTGGCATGGTGCCGAGATAAGCAGCTAGAGGCATGAAGGCTCCACAGATGAAAATGATAAATTGGCGAATGGCAGGTACGCATTATTTGGCGCGCCGGACAGTATTTTAATCTTTTCCGAAGGGTGTCTCTATAAATTCAAAATGCTAAGCGAGACAAGGCGCAAAAGAAATTTTAGTGCGCCGCATATGTTTGATATGTAAGCGTTAAAATTTCTTGAGCAACGCGGTATCGCGACGGAGTTTGGATTTATAGAGGCGCCCTGAAGACCTGGGCAGCAGCCATAAGCTGGCCATCCTGACCTCGGGCGCCCAAAAAGGATATTCCGACCGGGCAACCGTCTTGTTCCATCAGCGGCATCGAGATTTGCGGCAGCCCGGCAACGGTAGCGATGCAGGTATGACTCATCGTGTTGATGCGCGATGCCCTTGCTTTATTTATAGACCTGCCCTTTAATGGCGCGATGCCGGGAGCGGTCGGGAAAATAATGATGGTGCCGGGAGAAATGATGCTTTCAATCTGGCTGATCAACTGCTTTCTGACCAACCTGTTCTCCTCCATCTCGTTCCGCGTGACAGAGGATATTTTTTCCAGCCTGCCGCGTATCTCTGCGCCGAAGGCGTCGAGATTTTGGGAAATCCATGCACCGTGCGCCTGATTCAACTCCCACCACTGGATATTCCGCAGCGCTTCGATCCAGGTTGCAAAATCCGGCTTGCCCAATTCGGCCTCGGCGATCTCGACGGGTAATCCGGATAACCGTTGAATAAAGGTATCGTACTTCGATGCAGCGCCGGGTTCTTTCATGCCGGGCAGGTCGCGCGCGATCACGAATTTATCGATCTTGAACTCCGGGATTTCGATGCCGAGCAATACGCTGCCCACTCTAGCCAGTACATCCGGCGTCCGGGCAAACCAGCCGGCCGTATCGAAACTGGGAGCCATCGGGTGTATGCCTTCCAGCGAAACGGCGCCATGCGTCGGGCGGAAGCCGTAAATGCCGCAATACGATGCCGGTATGCGCATGGAGCCGGCCGTATCGGTGCCCAGCGCAAAATCCACCAGGCCACCGGCGACCGCTGATGCGGAGCCGCTGGAAGAACCGCCCGGAATCCTGTCCGGGCATCTGGAGTTTAACGGCGTGCCATAGTGCACGTTTTCGCCGTCGAGCGAAAACGCCATCTCGTCCGAGATTGTCTTGCCGAGCAACGTGGCGCCTTCGTTCAGCAGCATCTCGACGGCGGGCGCAGTCGTCTGCGCTACCGGGTGCGTGCTCTTCCAGCGCGGATTCCCGGCGCCCGTGACGAATCCTTTGACATCGTAAAGCTCCTTCACCGTAAAGGTCAGAGATGAAAGTTGTCCCTCCTTTTTTGGAGGAACAATAATCATTTCACCGGGGACGAAAGCGTTGCAGGTATCAGCGGGCTGCATAAAAATCTATCTAATCCATACCGTCTTCGCATTCACGAATTCATGCATCCCCAGCCTCGACAGCTCGCGCCCGTAGCCCGAGGCCTTCACGCCGCCGAACGGCAGGCGCGGGTCGGACTTGACCATGCCGTTGATGAAGGTGCTGCCGGCCTGTATTTGTTTCGCCAACTGTTCGGCGCGCGCCGTGTCCTTGCTCCAGATCGACGAGCCGAGGCCGAAGCGGGTTTCGTTGGCGATGCGCAGCGCATCTGCTTCGCTTGCCGCGCGGATCACGGTTGCTACCGGGCCGAACAGTTCTTCGTGCCAGGCACGGGTATTGGCTGTGACCCGATCGAGGATCGAGGGTTGATAGAAAAATCCTGCGCGCTCGACCGGCTTGCAACCAACCACCGCCACTGCGCCCTGCGCGATGGAGTCGCTGACTTGCTTGTGCAGCGTGTCGCGCAGGTCGAGGCGCGCCATCGGGCCGATCTGCGTGGCATCGTCCATCGGATCGCCCAGCCTGAGCGTTTCCACTCTGGCTTTGAGTTCGCGCAGGAATTCGTCGGCGATTTGCGGCACGACGATGAAGCGTTTGGCGGCGATGCAGGATTGCCCGCAATTCATGAAGCGCGAGGCTATTGCCATGTCGACGGTCAATTCGATGTCCGCGTCGTGCAGCACGATGAACGGATCGGAGCCGCCCAGTTCCAGCACGCATTTTTTCAGATGCTGTCCGGCGCACGCCGCGACCTTCCGCCCGGCGGCTTCCGATCCGGTGAGCGTGACCGCATGCACATGCGGGCTGGCGATGGCCTCGGCTACTTGTTCGACGTCGATCATCAGGTTCGTGAATACGCCATCCGGCAAATCGCATTCGCGAAAGATGGTTTCCAGTGCGAGCGCGCATTGCGGCACATTCGGCGCGTGTTTCAGCAGCAGCGCATTGCCCGCCATCAGGGCCGGGGCGGCGGCGCGGAACACCTGCCAGAATGGGAAGTTCCACGGCATGACGGCGAGCACGACGCCGAGCGGGTAATACGCGATGTAGCTTTTGCCGGCATCCGACTCGACCGGCTCGGCGCGCATGAATTCCTCGCCATGCTGTGCATAGTAGTCGCAGGCGCTTGCGCATTTTTCAACCTCGGCGCGCGCTTCGCGCAGCGGCTTGCCCATTTCCTGCGTGATGAGGATCGCGTACCGGTCGCGCTGCGCGCACAACTGTGTTGCGACTTTGCGCAGCACTTCGGCGCGTTGAGAAAAAATTGTTTGCGCCCAGGCTGGCTGCGCGCGGTGGGTTTTTTCCAGCGCCTGTTCCAGACGGAGAGTATCCCAACTGGCGTAGGTTTGAATCAGTTGGTTGGTGGTTGGGTTCAGGCTTGTGTGTGGCATGGGTGGGGTCGGGATATTTATTCATCGTTCCCACGCTCTGCGTGGGAACGATCAAACCGTAGGGTGGGCTATGCCCACCATGTCGGGCAAAGCCCGACCTACATTACGATTTAAGCGCGACGAATACTTCTTCCAGCATCTTCTTGGCATCGCCGAACAACATGCGGTTGTTTTCCTTGTAGAAGAGCGGGTTGTCGACACCCGCATAGCCGGAGGCCATGCTGCGCTTCATCACGATCGAGGTCTTGGCTTTCCAGACTTCCAGCACCGGCATTCCGGCGATCGGGCTGTTCGGATCGTCCTGCGCGGCCGGGTTAACGATGTCGTTGGCGCCGATCACCATGGCGACATCGGTATTTGGGAAGTCCGCATTGAGTTCATCCATTTCCAGCACGATATCGTAGGGCACTCTGGCCTCGGCCAGCAGCACGTTCATGTGGCCGGGCATACGTCCTGCGACAGGGTGGATGCCGAAGCGCACGTTGATGCCATTATCGCGCAGATACTGGGTGATCTCGCAGACCGTGTGCTGAGCTTGCGCCACCGCCATGCCGTAGCCCGGCACGATGATCACGTTCCTGGCTTCGCGCAGCAGTTCGGCAGTCTCGGCCGCACTGATTGCCACCACCTCGCCAGCCGGTTGCGCGTCACCGCTGGCCGCAACAACTGTGCCGCCGCCGGTACCGAAGCCGCCGGCAATCACGCTGATGAAGTTGCGGTTCATCGCGCGGCACATGATGTAGGAAAGGATCGCGCCGCTCGATCCCACCAGCGCGCCGGTGACGATCAGCAGATCATTCGACAGCATGAAGCCGGTCGCCGCCGCCGCCCAGCCGGAGTAGCTGTTCAGCATGGACACCACCACCGGCATGTCGGCGCCGCCGATCGCCATCACCATGTGGATGCCGAACAGCAGCGCGATCAGGGTCATCACGATCAGCGGCAACATGCCTGCGCTCACCGATGCGGAGTGCAGGAACTGCCACCCGCAGTAAATGACGATCAGCAGTCCCAGGAGATTCAGCCAGTGGCGTGCGGGCAGGAGCAGGGGCTTGCCGCCAATCTTGCCCGACAGTTTGCCGAAAGCGATGATCGAGCCGGAGAAGGTTATCGCGCCAATCAGAATGCCGATGTAGATTTCCATCTCGTGGATGGCTTTCTCGGCACTGGTCAGATGAGCCGCCGCTGACGGGTCGATGTAATTCGCAAATCCGACCAGGCAGGCGGCCAGACCCACCAGGCTGTGCATCAGCGCGACCAGCTCGGGCATTTGCGTCATCTTCACCACGCGGGCAGCGTAGAGCCCGATGCTGCCGCCGGCCACCATGGAGCCGATGATCCACGGAATGCCGGCCATCGTGACGCGCGGCCCGAAGATTGTCGCCAGCACGGCAATGGTCATGCCGATCATGCCGTAGAGATTGCCGCGCCGCGAAGTTTCAGGATTGGAGAGGCCGCCGAGGCTCAGGATAAAAAGTATCGTCGCGCCGATATATGAAACAGTTGCCAAGCTTTCAGACATGATTGATTACCTTGTATTATTTTTATGGCCTTATTTGCGGAACATCGCCAGCATGCGCTGGGTGACGGCGAAACCACCGAACATATTGACTGCGGTGAGCGCGATGCCTGCCACCGCCAGCCAGCGTATCAAGCTATCCGGGCGGTTAAAGCCACTCAGGAGTGAGAGCGGTGGTGCTATCTGCACCAGTGCACCGATGGCGATGATGCTGCTGATCGCATTGGTAACGCTCATCAACGGCGTGTGCAACGCGGGGGTGACATTCCACACCACCATGTAGCCGACGAAGCAGGCCAGCACGAACACCGTGAAGTGCCCGAGGAATGCGGCGGGCGCATTGGCGCCGATGAGCCAGAACAGGGCTGCGGCAGCGCCGAACATGATTGCTGTTTTTGTACCCGAAGCCGGAGCACCACCTTTGCCATGGCCTTTGGCGGCAGGCGCCGCAACCGGTTTGGCAGCAGCCGGTTTGGCCGGCGCCGCAGACAATTTCGGCGCGGGTGGCGGCCATGTGATGTTGCCGTCCTTGACCACGGTGGTGCCGCGGATCACTTCGTCTTCCATATTGACGTTGATGATGCCGTCCTTGGTCTTGCACAACTCCTCGGTCAGGCGGAACAGATTGGTCGCATACAAAGTGCTCGACTGCTTGGACAAGCGGCTGGGAAGGTCGGTGTAACCGATGATGGTTACGCCGTGCTTCATGACCACCTGGCCCGGCTCGGTCAATTCGCAGTTGCCGCCTTGTTCCGCAGCCATATCGACGATGACGCTGCCCGGTTTCATCGATTGCACCATCTCGGCGGTGATCAGCTTAGGCGCAGGCTTGCCGGGGATCAGCGCGGTGGTGATGATGATGTCCACTTCCTTCGCCTGTTTGGCGAAGGTTTCGCGCTGGGCTTTCTGGAAGCCCTCGCTCATCAGCTTGGCGTAACCGCCCACGCCCGTGCCTTCTTCCTCGTAATCCACGGTGACGAATTCGCCGCCCATGGACTTGACCTGATCGCCCACTTCGGGGCGCGTGTCATTGGCGCGCACAATGGCGCCCAGACCGCAGGCCGCGCCGATTGCGGCAAGACCTGCAACACCAGCGCCGATCACGAAAACCTTGGCAGGAGGCACTTTGCCCGCAGCCGTGATCTGCCCGGTGAAGAAGCGTCCGAATTGATGCGCTGCTTCGATGACCGCGCGGTAACCGGCGATGTTCGCCATCGAGCTCAGCGCGTCCAGCTTCTGCGCGCGCGACATGCGCGGCACGCTGTCCATCGCCAGCACGGTGGCTTTCTTCGCCGCCAGTTGTTTCAGCAGTTCGGGATTCTGCGCCGGCCAGATGAAACTCACCAGCGTGCAGCCCTCGCGCATCAGGCCGATTTCATCCGTACTTGGTCCGCGCACCTTGAAGACGATGTCGGATGCAGCCCACAGCTTGGCTGCTCCGGCAATAATTTCTGCGCCTGCGGCGCGGTAGGTATCGTCGCTGAAATTCGCCGCATCCCCGGCGCCGGATTCGACGGCGACCGAGAAACCCAGCTTGATGAGCTTCTCGACGACTTCGGGCACAGTCGCAACACGTTTTTCTCCCGCGGCCGTTTCCCGCGGAATTCCTATCATCAGAGTCATGGAGTTTTCCGTTTCGATTTAAGTTGTTTTGGTTTGCCGCACCGGCTCGCTTGCCGCTTCGGCTTGATTATTCTTTTTGCTGCACCATCAGGATATATTGCTGCATCGCCGGAATGTCGTTCATTCCGGATGCGCGGAGGCGCGATGTTACTTCAAAAATCTTCCCTCCATCAACCTACTTTTGCGGCTATTCCCTTGCATTTTGCGCCGTGCCGGGGTTGAGACATGGCACGGCACCGGATATCACGAAGGATATTCCCCGGTTCGTTGGGTTGCAGAGGGGGGTGGGTCGCCGCACACGTCGATCCGCCGGATTTTCCCATCCTTTACATGGGCAAATACGCAGGCGGACAGGTTTTCTTTGTCGCCCTCTGCCGTGACGGCGCATTCGTCGTGGCCCCATGCATTGGCGTACGCGATTTCGGCGTAAACCCGGTTGCCCGATTGCTTGATCGAATCCAGCATGGGTTTTATGTAATCGAGAAACTCCTGCTTCGAAGGAATTTCCCCGATCATCCACTGCGACGAGTAGCGGAAATCCTCGTCCAGCAGCGGCTCAATATGCGACACATCCAGCGTGTTCATCATGCGCGCATAGGCGCGCAATGCGTCAATTTCCGTTAGCTTCATTTGCATTATCCATAGGTAAAAAGCTCCGAATATTTTATCAGTTCGACCAAACCTGTCATTTCGAACGCAGTGAGAAATCTTTATGCCGAATTGAAGAGAAGATCCCTCGCCACAATTGGGATGCAAGCGGATTTCTCCCTTCGGTCGAAATGACAGGTTCCCGTTTGGTTCCGGCTTGTCTGGTTTAGGTTCAGAAAAAACGCCGGCGGGCATCGGCTGGGATGTCCATTCCCGTTGATTGCGCGCGTTGCAGCAGTTCCCAGTAATAGCGGTAGGAGGCGCGGTCATGCAGTTTGCCTTCCTGCTGGATAGGCCCCCAAGCCGCGTCCTGGGCGGCGATCAGCAGGGCGGCGGCTTCGTTGACTTCGGCAAAATCCGGGCGCATGGCTTCGACGATGGGCAATATCTGGCTCGGATGGATACTCCACATGCGCAGGAAACCGAGTTCCTGCCGGGCGCGGCGGGCATCTTCCCGCACCACGCTGGCATCGCGTATTTCGGTGGTGACGTTGTGGCTGGGCACGACACTGTTGCCCAGTGCGGCGGAGGCGATCGCGCATTTGGCGCGCACGACCAGTGCATGGTCGAACTGGCCGGGGGAGCGCATCGCGGCGGCGGGAATCGCGCCGTGATGGGCGGAAACGAAATCCATCAGACCGAAGTCAAGAGTTTCGACATGGGGCAGGCGGGCGATCTCCCACACCTCGTGCAACGCGCCGGGTGTTTCGATCAGCACATGGACGGGAATCTCGCGGGCGATGCCATGGCGGTTTCTCAACTCATCGAGCGCGGCGATCTGCGTCGCAACATCTTGGGCGTTTTCCGGTTTGGGCAGTACGATATAAGCCACGCGCTGCCCGGCTCGATTGATGATGGTTTCCAGTTCGTCGCGCCAGAGCGGATGGCGGACATCGTGGATACGGACGCCGATGCGGCCAAAACGATTTTCACCGGACATGATCAGCTCGGCGATCATGGCCGCATGTTCCCGCTCCTTGCCTGCGGGGGCGCCATCTTCACAGTCGGCGGTGATGTCGAAAATGGATTTTTCGTTGACCGATAATTCGGCCTGAATCTGGAACGCCTTGTTCAGCAGCTTTTCGCTGCCGGCAAAGTGTTCGCATGCGGCAAGCCGGGGGAATGGCCTGCTGCCCGCGTAGAGCACGGCGGATGGGTGGAGGAGATTATTCATCTGCGGCATTCCATCCTGCACTTCCTGCGGGCTCAGATTTACTGGATTTCGACCAGGGTCTCGTCCGGCGCGACGCTATCGCCCTTCTTGACATGGACGCTGATGACGACGCCGTCTATGGGCGCCTGGATTTCGTTTTCCATTTTCATGGCCTCGATGACCAGCACGCCATCGCCTGCCTCGACCTTGTCACCGACCTTGACCTTGACGTCGACAATGGTGCCGGGCATGGCGGTTGCAATGCACCCTTCATGGAATGGGCGCGGGCGTCCAGCACCCGGCGCGGGGGCGGCAGGTTTTTTCTTGCCATTGCTCTTTCCGTCGGAAACCTCGATTTCATTCAGTGTCTCGACCATAACTTCTTCCGAAATGCCATCGACGGAAACATAGAACGGGCGCTCGGCTTCCCCACGGTGTCCGCTGCCGGTGAGTTTGATATGGAAGGTCTCGCCGTGCAGCGTCACCTTGAATTCGTTGGGCGCATAACGTTCGGAGGAGGTGGTGGCAGCTTCCTTGGGCAGCAACGGTTCTGGGGTGAGGGTGTTGGCGTTGCGCTCCTGCAGGAAAGTTATTGCGATATCCGGGAACATGGCATAAGTGAGCACGTCTTCCTCGCTCTTGGCCAGGTTTTCGCACTTGATCTTGAGCTTGTTCATCTCGTCTTCGAGCAGATCGGCGGGGCGGCAGGTCACGACTTCCGCGTCGCCGACGGCAAGTTTTTTGACTTGTTCGTTGACCTTGCCCGGCGCCTTGCCATAGTGGCCGAGCAGGTAGTTCTTGACTTCGTTGGTGACCGATTTGTAGCGCCCCCCGGTCAGCACGTTCAAGACCGCCTGCGTGCCGACGATTTGCGAGGTCGGCGTAACCAGCGGGGGGTAGCCCAGGTCTTCGCGCACCCGGGGGATTTCGGCGAGCACTTCGTTCATGCGGTGGAGCGCGCCCGATTCCTTGAGCTGGTTGGACAGGTTGGAAATCATGCCGCCCGGCACATGATTGACCAGCACGCGTGTATCCACGCCGGTAAAGGCACTCTCGTACTGCCAGTACTTCTGGCGCACCTCGTAGAAATAGGCAGTAACTTCCTGTAGTTTGGCCAGGTCAAGGCCGGTGTCGTATGGAGTGCCTTGCAGCGCGGCAACGATGCTCTCGGTCGAAGAATGGCTGGCGCCTTCGCCGAACGAAGAGTTGCAGGTATCCAGTATGGTGGCGCCCGCTTCCACGGCCTTGAGAAAGCACATCGAAGACAATCCGGAAGTGGAATGGCTGTGCAAATGTATCGGCAGGCTGATGGCGGCGCGCATCGCCTTGACCAGATCGGTGGTTGCGTAAGGCGTGAGCAGGCCGGCCATGTCCTTGATGCAGATGGTATCGCAGCCCATGGCCTCCAGTTCGCGGGCCAGTTCGACGAACTGGGGAATGCCGTGCACCGGGCTGGTGGTATAGCTGATGCAGCCCTCGGCATGTTTGCCGGATTTTTTCACCACTTCGATGGCAACGCGCAAATTGCGCAGGTCGTTCATCGCATCGAAAATGCGGAACACGTCCACGCCGTTGTCCGCAGATTTGCCGACAAATGCGCGCACCACATCATCGGAATAATGGCGGTAGCCGAGCAGGTTCTGGCCGCGCAACAGCATCTGGATACGGCTGTTCGGCAACGCCCTGCGCAGTTTCTTGAGGCGTTCCCACGGGTCTTCTTTCAGGAAGCGCACACAGGCATCGAAGGTCGCGCCGCCCCATGCTTCCAGCGACCAGAAGCCGATACTATCCAGCTTATGGCAGATGGGCAGCATATCTTCGGTGCGCATGCGCGTGGCGATCATGGATTGATGCCCGTCACGCAGGACCAGCTCGGAAATTAATGTTTTTGCCATGTTGTTGACTTGATAAATTTAAGGTTGGAATTAACGGGCATGACTATGATGCCATCCCAAGCAAAATGAAACAAAAACAAATCCCCCTCCGCTTCGCTCCTCCCCCTTTTACAAAGGGGGTATTTTCCCCACTTCGTAAAAGGGGGTTAGCAGTCTGTTGAATTTATCAACTCGCGTCGAAAAATGAACATTTTTGGGGGTGCTTCTACCCTTCACCAGTTACTAAAAATCGCTTGTAGCGCGTTCTGAGAGGTCGATATTTTTGGTAACTCTGTAAGGCCGATAAATTCAACAAACTGTTAGGGGGGATTTTCGAAGTTGTTTCACGTTAAATGCCTTCGTGCGCAGCTATGACGGCTGATATAACTGCTGCCCTCAGTTCCGGCGGGATTTTTGTAGTGTAATTGATCAATTCCGGATGGGACTCCACAAACCCGGTGTTGAAGTCCGCATTCCTGAAGTCGGGATGTTTTAATATTTCCTGATAATACGGCATGGTTGTCTTGACACCATAGATCACCATATCGCTGAGTGCCCGGCGACCGCGTTCGATAACACCCTCCCAAGTGAGCGCCCAAACGGTGAGCTTGGCGCACATGGAGTCGAAGTAAGGGGGTATTTCATAGTCGCTGTACATGGCAGCATCGATACGCACACCGGGGCCACCCGGTGCATAGTAGCGGGTGATTTTGCCGAAACTCGGCAAAAAGCCGTTCTTGGGATCCTCCGCATTGATGCGAAACTCCATCGCATAGCCGCGAAACCTGACGTCTTCCTGCTTGTATTGCAGCTCGAGGCCGTCGGCGATGCGAATCTGTTCCTGCACGATATCGATGCCGGTAATCGTCTCCGACACAGTGTGTTCGACCTGGATACGGGTGTTCATTTCCATGAAATAAAAACTGCCATCCTGATCGAGCAAAAATTCGATTGTGCCCGCGTTTTCATAGCTCACGGCACGTGCAGCCTTGACGCCCAGATTGCCGATGTATTCGCGCTGCTCGGGGGTAATCTGCGGCGACGGAGCGATCTCGATCAGCTTCTGGTTGCGGCGCTGGATGGAGCAGTCGCGCTCGAACAGGTGAATCATATTGCCATGGCTGTCGCCCAGCACCTGCACTTCAATGTGTTTGGGATTAACAATGCATTTTTCCAGAAAGACTTCCGGCTGGCCAAATGCCTTGTTGGCTTCCGAAATCACCCGCTCATAGTTGCCGAGGAGGTCTTTATCGCTGTCGCAACGGCGAATACCGCGCCCACCACCGCCATTGGTGGCCTTGAGCATGATGGGGTAGCCGATTTTGTTTGCCAGTATGCGCGCTTCTTCAACATCGGCGAGATTGCCGTCGCTGCCAGGTATACATGGAATGCCGGCGGCCATCATGGCGTTGCGCGCCAGAACTTTGTCCCCCATCTGGCGGATGACATCCGCGTTCGGACCGATGAATTTGATATCACGGCGCGCGCAAATTTCCGCCAGTTCGGGATTCTCCGCAAGAAAGCCATAACCCGGATGCAGCGCATCGCATCCCGAAGTAACCGCAATATTGACGATGTTGTGGGCGTTTAGATAGCCGGTGACCGGCTCGGAACCGATGTGGTAAGCCTCATCCGCTTTCTTTACGTGCAGCGCATGACGATCGGCATCGGTGTAGATGGCGACCGACTTGATGCCCATTTCCGAACAGGCGCGCACAATGCGAACGGCAATTTCACCACGGTTGGCGACGAGTATTTTTTTAATCACGAATCAGATCCATTTCCAGGCACTCAAACTTATAAATTGTAACACTCGATATTGATTATTAAATAGCCTGATCTGAGCCTGTTTCGAGAGGCACTGAACGCTCGTAAAGCATTTCTGGATCAATATCGATATTCCCTGTCCATGCCACAGTACCATTTTCTACAAAGGCGCTCTGGAACACATTGCCGGATTTGAGCCGAGTCCAGGGTTTCTGGTTAATGTAGGTAGACATACTGAAGGATCGCCGCTCTCCATTTTCAAATTCCAGAAGCAGGATGAAATCCGGTTGCACGGTCACGTGGGTTATATCGAGCAACATCGCTAGTCTCCTTCAGGTTCCCTTCACTCGAGCGGGTCAATCCGGAATGGTTCGACACTCTCCTTGGCAAGCTCCTAATCTGCCAGCAATTCTTCACGATGTAAATCAACCCATACTTGCACCATGCGAAACTGCCGGGGCGGCAGTTCGGCCGCGAGTAACGTAGTGTCTTTGTTGGCAACCGATGCCTTGTAACCTTGTAAACCTGATAGCGAATGTGAATGTGCGGCAGATGATGCTTTTCCTTGATATCGAAAAACATCGAAATGATGATACCGTAGAACATGCTAATGGTTGGCATGGCAAGCCTCTGTCAGGAAAGATTTTTCGATTGTATAGCCATTACTGATAAAAAATACGGTTCTCTTTATCCCAGATTGTCCATTAGGCAGAAATTCCACCCCAACCCCTCCCAACCTCCCCTTGTCAGGGGAGGGGCAGACCGGGCACTCCCCCTGACAAGGGGGAG
>Ga0209642_10001099_pt1 | contig 17887 bp, 19 predicted proteins | sample RifCSP19_2_FD_184025 | JGI IMG/M metagenome (GOLD analysis project Ga0209642, IMG submission 184025) | Soil microbial communities from Rifle, Colorado - Rifle CSP2_sed 19_2 (SPAdes) (version 2) | ecosystem: Environmental > Terrestrial > Deep subsurface > Rock core/Sediment | place: Rifle... | reverse complement strand
GGTATATGGTGAATTATGCTTACGAGCGCCGCGATTAAAGAATTGAAAAAAGCGGTGGGAAACGAAAACGTCTCGTTTTCCAAAGAAGACGCTATCTGTTATTCCTACGATGCCTTAGCCTCGCCATACCTTCCCGATTGCGTCGTGTTTCCTGTTTCCGCCGAAGAGGTTTCTTCGATTTTAAAGGCCGCGAACAGATTCGGTTTCCCGGTCGTGCCGAGAGGCGCGGGCACCGGATTTTCCGGAGGAAGCCTTCCGGTCGAGGGAGGCGTCGTGCTCTCTACCGAGCGCATGGGGCGCATCGTCGAGATAGACAAAAAGAACCTTACCGCCGAGGTCGAGCCCGGCGTCATAACGGCTGATTTGCAGGACGAGGCCGAAGCTCAGGGGCTCTTTTATCCTCCGGACCCGACGAGCGTTAAATTCTCGACCATAGGCGGCAATATCGCCGAGTGCGCCGGCGGCCCGAGGGCGGTTAAGTACGGCGTGACGAAAGACTACGTGCTCGGCCTTGAAGTCGTGCTCCCGACCGGCGCGATAATCCTGACGGGCGGCAAAAAAACCATGAAGGGTGTCGTGGGATACGACCTTACGAAGCTCATGGTGGGTTCCGAGGGAACGCTCGGAATAGTGACGAAGGCGTATCTTAAACTTCTGCCTCTCCCTGAGGCGAGGCGCACCATGCTCGTAGAGTTTCTTGACATAGAGTCGGCGGCAAGGACTGCCGAGGCGATAATCGCTTCCGGCATAATCCCCTCAATGCTCGAGTTCATAGACGGAGTTTCGCTTAAAAGCGTCGCGGAATACATTGGAACGCAATCAAGCGCCGGGGCAGCGCTTCTTGTCGAGACCGACGGAAGGAAAGAGTGCGTCGAAAAAGACTCGATTGAGATAAAAAAAATATCGGCCGAGAACAAGGCGTATTCGTTCAAGGACGCCTCCACGAAAAACGAGGTGAGGGACCTTTGGTCTTTAAGGAGGGCAATTTCGCCTTCGCTCAATAAACTCAAGCCGACGAAACTTAACGAAGACGTCGTGGTGCCGAGGAGCGAACTTGTCTCGCTTGTGAGGGGGCTCGAGAAGATATCCGAAAAAAGGAACGTCCTCATTGCGAGTTTCGGGCACGCCGGCGACGGCAACATACACGTGAACGTCATGGTCGATAAAAAGAACGCCGGCGAATTCGAGCGCGGCATGGAAGCGGTAAAGGACGTTTTCGCTCTCGCGTTGAGTCTCGGCGGCGCCATATCGGGCGAGCACGGCATAGGCATAACCAAGGCGCCTTACATAGCGATGGAGTTGTCCGCGGACGCGATAGAGGCTATGACGGCGATAAAAAAGGCCCTTGACCCCAACGGGATACTCAACCCCGGGAAGATATTTCCCGGAAGAGCCGGGCTTAAGTTTCACTCATGAAAGATTCGATAAAAAAAAGTCTTCTCGAAGAGGCGGCCAAATGCGTAAGGTGCGGCGCGTGTAAAAGCGCCTGCCCGACGTTCGACGTCCTCAGGAGAGAACCCTCGAGTCCGAGGGGCAGGGTGTCTTTGATAGAGGCCCGCCTGCGCGGGGTCGAAGGCATGAAGGACGCCTACGTAAAACACATAAAGGAATGCACCCTTTGCGGCTCGTGCCTTTCGGCGTGCCCGAAGGGAGTGAACGTGCCGCAACTCGTGCTCGGCGCGAGATGCTCTCAATCGGAAGACGAACTTATTCCGAGCGTCTTTCCTCTGGCCGCCAAGAATCTCCTCGGCGCCGAAGGCTTGGCGCCGGCCCTCGTTAAGACAGTTATGAAGGCGGCGGGGAAACTTCAGGGGGTTTTTCTCAAGGGCGCGGGCTCGGGAGAGGGGCTTGTAACGAGATTCTCGCTCCCGTTCGTCGGCGACGGCAGGCTTCTTCCGGAATTGCCGGAGGTTTTCTTTTTGGACCGTCCCGATATCTCCGCCATGAAGGACGTTAAAAAAGGCGCGACTTCGCGCGTCGGATTTTTCGTAGGTTGCGGCATAAACTACATACTCCCTTCCATAGGGGAGGCCACGATAAAGGCGCTCGATTCTTCGGGCGCGACGGTAGCCGTGCCCGCGGAACAGGTCTGCTGCGGCATGCCTGCCCTGTCCTCCGGAGACGTTCAGGCCGCGAAAGAACTCGCCTTGCGCAACATAGAGGCGTTCGAGAAACTCGAACTCGACTACATAGTAACGTCTTGCGCCACGTGCGGCCACGCCTTGAAGAGCGTCTTTAAAGACGTTCTTTCGGGCGAAGGGATTGAAATCAGGCAAAAGGCCGAGGCCTTCGCCTCGAAGGTCAGGGACATAACCGAACTCCTTACCAAAGAGCTTAACTACGAGGCAAAGGGCGAAAGGAAAGAAGGAACGGTGACTTACCATGACCCGTGCCATCTGAAGAAGTATCAAGGCATAACCGAAGAGCCGAGGGAACTTTTGGCGAAGAGCGGGCATGTATTCAAGGGCATGAAAAATCCCTGCAAGTGTTGCGGCCTCGGAGGCGGACTTATATTCACCAACTATGAACTCTCCATGAAGATAGCGGAAAAGAAGGCCATGTCAATAAAGGCATCGGGCGCCGATATAGTTGCAACCGCTTGTCCGGGGTGTATAATACAGCTTAAGGACGCCTGCCACAGGTACGGGGTGGACGCCAAGGTGGTGCACGTGGTAGAGCTGTTATGACGTATTTCGTATTTTGCATACACAACCACCAGCCCGTCGGAAACTTCGAAGACGTCCTTGAAAATTCATACGCCAACGCCTACGAGCCATTTCTCCGTAAACTCCACTCAAGGCCCTCCGTAAAACTCTCGCTCCATATATCGGGCTTTCTTCTCGACTGGCTTTGCGAAAGGAAGCCGGGCTACATGGAGATGCTTAAGGACATGGCCGCGAGAGGGCAGGTCGAGCTCATGGGTGGCGGTTATTACGAGCCCGTGCTGGCCGTCATACCCCGCGAGGACAGGCTCGGCCAGCTCAATATGATGAAGGAGAGGATACAAGACCTCTTCGGCCAGACCCCGAAAGGAATATGGTTGACCGAGAGGGTGTGGGACCCGTCTCTTCCGGAGAGCCTCGCCGAAGCCGGCGTCGAGTACGTCGTTGTCGACGATTATCACTTCATAAAGTCCGGCCTTAAGAAGGAAGACCTTTCGGGCTATTACGTCACCGAGGAACTCGGAAAGGTGGTCAAGGTATTTCCCGGAAGCGAGAGGCTTCGTTACCTGATTCCCTTCGAGCCCGCGGATAAATTCGAGCAACACATAAACGAAATTGGCAACGAAGGCAGGGAAAATGTCGCCATATTCGCCGACGACGGCGAGAAGTTCGGCGTGTGGCCCGGCACGAGCAGGTGGGTATTCGACGAGGGATGGCTCGACAGTTTCCTCGACAGGATCAATTCCCTTTCCAAAACGCTCAAACCCGTGACGTTTTCCGAATATCTTAAAAAGGAAGAGCCTCTGGGAAGGGTGTATCTTCCGACGACTTCTTACATGGAGATGGGCGAGTGGGCGCTCCCGGCCGAGGCCTCGCGGGAATACACCGCGCTCGTGGAGGAAGTCAAGACGTGGAAAGACGGGGACAGGGTTAAGAGGTTTTTGCAGGGCGGGATGTGGAGGAATTTTTTCGCCAAGTATCCCGAGGCGAACTGGATGCATAAGAGGATGTTGTCGGTGAGCCGCGCGTTGAGTGAGGCGCGCTCAAACGGGCGTGCCCGCCCTGAGCTTGTCGAAGGGGAAAACGGCGCTTTCAAGCGGGCCACGAGGCATTTGTACAAGGCGCAGTGTAACGACGCCTATTGGCACGGCGTTTTCGGAGGGCTTTATCTGCCGCACTTGAGAAAAGAGATATATGAAAACCTTATTAAGGCCGAAGGCATTATTCTCCGCTCGACGGGAGGCCCGGTCAAGGCGGAGGCCTTTGACATCGATTGCGATACCTTCGATGACGTCACGATAAGAGCGGAAACGTTCAATCTCTTTTTCAGTCCGAGACGCGGCGGAAGTTTGGTCGAGGCGGATTGGAAGCCCGGAGCCCTTAACATAGGCAATACGCTTACGAGGTGGTTCGAGGGTTATCACATGAAACTTAAGGAGGCGGCGGGAGAAGGCGAAGGCGCCTCGGTAAAGAGCATACACGGCGCCGTGACGGCAAAGGAAGAGGGGCTCGAAAAACATCTTAAGTTCGATACGGTACAGAAGACCTCCTTCAGGGAGAGTTTTTTCGGAAGCGCCGCGACCGTAGAGGCCTTTTCGTCGGGAGAGTATCGCGAACTCGGGGATTTCCGCGACGGCAAATATTCTTTTGAGCTCAAGGAAAAAGGCGTTACCATGAAGAGGCAAGGCACGGCCTCCGGCCTCGGCGTTTCGATAACGAAAGAGGCCGTGGTTACGGGAGCCGATTCTTTTTCAATGAACTATCGCGTTGAAACGCAAGGCGACGCGCCCCGGGAAGGCTTCTTGCTCGGCGTGGAATTTTCTTTTTGCATGCCGGGTTGCAACGGGCCGGTATGTCATTACGAGTTTCCCGAAACCGGCCCGGGAACCGGATCGGCAAGGCACGGGCTCGGCTCGGCAGGGGCAGTGGATAATCTGACCCGGTTTTCCGCGACGGACGGGTACGGCGGGCTAAGGCTGGTTTTCACCGTCTCGCGTCCCGTTACCTTGTGGCGGTATCCGGTCGAGACGGTTTCTTTATCCGAGGCGGGGTTCGAAAGGATATATCAAGGCTCAAGCGTGGTCTTCGTGCTTCCCGTTCCAACGGCGCCGGAAGCCGCTCTTGAGTTTTCCATAGGGGTAAAATTCGAGTCCTCTGTTTAAGGAGACGGGTTTCGCATGGCGGCACTGAAGGAAAGCGTAAAAAAAAGGATTAAGAAGATAAAGCTTCTCGTCATGGATTGCGACGGAGTCCTTACCGACGGCGGCATAATCTACGATTGCGAGGGCAGGGAAATCAAGGTCTTCAACGTGAGGGACGGCCACGGGATAAAGCTTCTTAAAAGGGCCGGCCTCGATTGCGCGGTCATTACTGCGCGGAGTTCCGAGGCATTGAAGAAAAGGGGCGAGGAACTCTCCATAACCATGCTCTATCAGGGCGCTCTGGATAAGTGTGCCGCTTATGAGGATATATTGGCGAGGACGGGGCTTAGCCCGGAAGAGACCGCCTTTGTCGGAGACGATTTGGTGGATATACCGGTGATGAGCAGGGCCGGCTTCGCAATATCGGTCAAGGACGGGGTCAAAGAGGTTAAAAAGGCCGCCCATTACGTGACGGAACGCAAAGGCGGAAGAGGGGCGATAAGGGAAGTGGCGGAGATTTTGCTAAAGACTCAGGGCAAGTGGAAAGGTATTCTAAAGGGCTACATGAAGTAGCCCGGAGCGGTGCGCGGAAGGATGCTTGTCATTGCGAATTATGGATAAAAATCTTTACAGGTTTTTTTCGCAATGTTATAATTTTTCAGTGCGAGGCGCGCCCAGCGCCACTTTCCTGAAATAGCGTTTGGTATTGTTCGACTATGCGCAATAAGGGAATATGAAATTTTTATATGGCTATAATCTGCTTTACAAAAGTGGCGCCGGGCGCGGAGGCAAGATTACCCCCTTTTACAAAGGGGGGTCGGGGGGATTAAGGTGTTTTCGGGACGGCGTTTTTTGAGGGATTTTTCGACAACATGAAACTCGCGATGAGGCCTGTTCTTGGCGCTTTAGCGGCGACGGCCGTCATGGGAGGAGCGGCGCTTTTTTTCGTTTTCGACGCGGAAAGCGGCGTTTCGGAAAGCCCCAAGACCTCGGAGCCTCCGCCAAGATCGGTTATAATGAACGTAAGATACGCGGGCGCCTCCGGCAACAGGAAGGAATGGGAATTGACGGCCGACAGGTTGATTCTTACGAAGGAGTCGGACGCCGCGGTTCTGGATAACGTAAGATTTGTCTATTACGCGGACGACGGAACCAGTTATACCATGACCGGCAAGGCCGGCGGCTATGACGAAAGTTCCGGCGAGGTGACCGTAACGGACGGCGTAAAGGTTGTTTACCGCGGCGGTTACACGCTTACCGCGAGTGAGATGGCGTATTCCATAAAGAAAAAGGCGTTCCATACCGAAAAGCCGGTCAGAATTTTATCCGGCAAGGCCGACGTGAGCGGGACGGGTTTCGAGTTTTTGCTTACAGAGCAAAAGATGACGATAAAGAAGAACGTTAGGGCGGTATTAAAAGATGCGGTCATTTAAGGAAAGAGCCTGTTTCGGGATAAGTCTCGTTGCCGTTGTTTTATTTCCGGCTTTCGCGTTTTCAGCCGCCGCCGGCGGCGACGTGGTCGTCACGTCCGCGACCATGGAGGCCGATTCCAAGGGCAAGGTGGTTACCTTTAAAGGGGACGTGGTGGCGGAGAAAGATTTTCTTCTCTGTAGCGACGAACTTAAGGTATATTACGGTGAAAATGAAGAGATAAAGGAACTTATAGCCGTCGGCAACGTCAGGGTGTCGAAGGGCGACAAAAGGGCCATGGGGGACCGCGCCGTCTACGATAAAGGCAAAAACGCCATAGTCATAACCGGAAATGCCGTGGTCGAGCAGTGCTCCGACGTGGTAAGGGGCGGGAAGATAACGGTATACACCGATTCCGGCAACATGACCGTGGAAGGCGGCGAGACTCAGGGAAAGAGAATCAGGGCAGTCATAATGCCGGAGAAAAAATGCGTCGAGGAAAGCGGCAAGGTTACCCCCTTTTCCAAAGGGGGGTTAGGGGGGATTGATGAAAAATTTAACTGCGAAAGACCTCGTTAAGTCCTACAAGGGAAGACGCGTAGTCGACGGCGTTTCCGTAGGTCTCGGGCAGGGCGAGATCGTGGGGCTTTTGGGGCCTAACGGCGCGGGCAAGACCACTACTTTTTACATGATGACGGGTCTTATCGCGCCGGACGAGGGAAGCGTTTTTCTTGACAACGAGGACATCGCCGCGTTGCCCATGCACGAGAGGGCGAGACGCGGCATAGGGTATCTGCCGCAAGAACCTTCTGTTTTTAGAAAGCTTACCGTCGAGGAGAATATAATGGCGGTGGCGGAGTTTCTCGACGTAAGCGTCGGGGAGAGGAAAAAGCTCACGGAGTCGCTCCTGGAGGAGTTCGGCATAAGCCGCGTCAGGAACACCCTGGCCTACGCCCTTTCCGGAGGCGAGAGAAGAAGGGTGGAGATAGCGAGGGCACTGGTGAATTCCCCGGCCTTTCTTCTCCTGGACGAGCCTTTTTCCGGAATAGACCCGATAGCGGTTTCGGACATACAGGGAGTCGTCAAGGGTTTAAAGAGGCGCGGCATCGGCATATTCATAACCGACCACAACGTTTCGGCGACGCTCGGCATATGCGACAGGGGTTATATAATAGACAGGGGCGGCATTCTCATGTCGGGAGAGCCCCGCGAGATACTCGAAAGCCGCGAGGTGCGGAACGTTTATCTGGGCGAGAACTTCAGGCTCTGATATCCCCCTCACCCCGACCCTCTCCTCCGCCTTAGGCGGAGAAGAGGAGATACATACGGTCTTACACTATGGCATACGAGTAACGCAGCCCTTTAGAGCCTGCCCCCGCAGGTATTAAGCGGGGGGCTGATACAAAAGAAAATACATTTATATCAGGGCTAAAGCCCTGAGTTACATACGGGCATACACTATGGCATACGAATTAAAACAGGAACTCAGACTTTCGCAAAAGCTTCTTTTGACGCCGCAGTTGCAGCTTTCGATAAAATTGCTGCAACTGTCGAGGGCTGAGTTGCAGGAACTCGTGCGCGAGGAACTTCTTTCGAACCCGGTGCTGGAAGACAGCGCGCCGGCCGAAGGGCAATCGGAAGAAGATTTATCCGCGGAAGGCAAGGAGGCGAAGCCCGAGCAGGAGTGGCAGGAGTATCTCGAGGTGCACGACCCCTACATGGGCAAAAGGCTCGATTTCAGCGAAGCCTCTGAGGACGGTTTTTTCGAAAAGGCGCCATCGAACGGCATCACGCTCAAGGACCACCTGATGCTCCAGCTTCAATATCTTCCTCTGGGCGAGAGGGATAAGAAGATAGCCGAATTCGTAATCGGCAACATAGACGAGCACGGGTTTTTAAGGGTCATGGAGAGGGGCGACATGAGCGACGAGGCGTTCATTGACGCAACGGTAAACGAACTCTCGGCGCTCATAGGGGTTTCCGCGCGGGACGTTACGGCCGCGATAGCCGAGGTGCAGGGGTTTGACCCGCCCGGCGTCGGCGCGAGGACGTCTAAGGAGTGTCTTCTTATTCAGGCGAGGCAATTCGCGGAGGTCTGTCCCGAGCTTGCCGAAGGGCCTGCCCTGAGCGGAGCCGAAGGGAATAATCCTCTCGTCGAGGGGATTATATCAGGGCACCTTGAGAATCTCGCGAAGAAAAACTATAAGGCCATAGCGAAGGATTTGGGCCGGCCGGTGGAGGCGGTGGTGGAGGCGGCAAACTTCATAACCGGACATTTGAATCCGGTTCCGGGAGCGGGCTTCGGCACGGAAGAGGCAAGGGTCGTGGTGCCGGACCTTTTCATACAGAAGATAGGCGACGAGTATGCCGTCTTTTTGAATGACGACGGGTTGCCTAAGCTCAACATAAGCCCCTACTATAAGAAAATGCTGCTTTCGAAAGGCACGGTCGAGGGAGACGCCAAGGGCTACATACAGGAGCGGCTTCGCGCGGCCGTGTGGCTCATAAAAAGCGTTCACCAGAGGCAGAGGACATTGAAGAAGGTGGCGGAGAGCATATTGAAGTTTCAAAGGGAATTTTTCGACAGCGGGCTCAAGTATTTAAAGCCTATTATCCTTAAGGACGTGGCGCAGGACATAGAGATGCACGAGTCCACCGTGAGCAGGGTTACCACCAATAAGTACGCGCACACGCCGAGGGGGATGTTCGAGCTTAAGTATTTTTTTTCGACCGGCATGAGCCAAAGCGACGGGAGCCACACCACGGCCGAGTATATAAAGGAAAGGCTAAGGCGCGTCATAGAGGGCGAGGATTCGGAAAACCCTCTGAGCGACCAGCAGATAGCGGAAAAACTCAAGGAGGCGCGGATAATACTGGCGAGGCGTACGGTAGCGAAGTACAGGGAAGAACTCGGGTTTCTTTCTTCGAGCGCGAGGAAGTCCCATTATTAGGGTTTATTTTACGGCCATAACAATAAAAACGAAGGAGTCGAGAAGATGCAGGTGACGGTTACCTTTAAACACATGAATTCAACGGAAGCCTTGAGGAGTTACGCCGCGGAAAAATCGGAAAGGTTCGCGAAGTATCTGGTCGAGCCGGTGGAGGTGCACTGGTTTCTGTCCGTGGAAAAGATACGCCACATAGCGGAAGCCACGATAGCGGCGAAGGATGTTTCCATAAAGGCCTGCGAGGTCGCGGAGGACATGTACTCGGCCATAGACATGGCGCTCGAGAAATTGGAGAAGCAGGTAAGGAAGCACAAGGAGAAGATCAAAAACCATAAGCTCGGAGACACCGAAGCCGCGATGTACCCGCCGGCCGACGTCTATAAAGGCGAGCCGCAATTGCCCCGCATAATAGAGACGGAAAATATGTTCGTGAAGCCCATGTCCGTGGAGGAGGCTACGCTCCAGTTGGGCGTAAGCAAGGGGAATTTCCTCGTGTTTACGGATTCAGCCACGGGCCGCATAAACGTCCTTTACAGACGCGGCGACGGCAACTTCGGCCTGATAGAGGCGCGGGTAAAGTAGGGTTTGGAATCTGAAGGGACGGGCCTTTAATGAGGATTTCCGATGTCCTGAGCAAGGACTTGATAATGACGGACTTAAAGGCCCGGACGAAGATGGAACTGCTTGAGGAGATGTCCTTTGAGATGTCTTGCCGCGTTGACGGGCTTAACAGGGTCAAGCTTTTGGAGGCTCTGCTTGAGCGCGAAAAACTCGGCTCGACCGGCATAGGGCACGGGGTCGCGATACCGCACGCGAAACTTAAGGGCATGGATTCGATAGTCGTGGCCTTCGGCAGAAGCAAGCCGGGCGTTCCTTTCCAGTCCATGGACGGGAAACAGGTGCATCTTTTTTTTTGATAGTCGTGCCGGAGAATTCCGCGTCCGCTAATCTTAAGGCGCTTGGCGGCATATCGAGGCTTCTTTTGGATTCCGAATTCAGGCAGAAACTCATTAAGGCGGAGACGGTTGAAGAACTGGCCGGCCTTATAAAAGAAGAGGAATATAAATCTTCGAAGGTCGCGGGCAGTATGTAGCCCTCGAAGCGTTTGTGACTATGGGCGTTAAAATACGAGAACTTATAGGGCAGAGGGCGCTCGAACTCGCGTGCGTAGGCGGGGGAAAGGGTCTTTCCGGCAAGATATCCTCTTCGAGGATACAGAAGCCGGGGCTTCTTCTGACCGGACTCTTAGGCGACATGCTTCACGCCGACAGGGTGCAGATACTGGGCGCGGCGGAACTCGGGTATCTTAAAAGCCTGAGCGAAAGGGATTTCAAGAAAGTCTTAGGCATGTTCGCGGAATTAAAGGTGCCGGCCCTTATCGTTACGAGGGGGCTTAAGGCGCCTTCCTTGCTTAAGAAGTTCGCCGACAAAGAGGCGATGCCGCTTCTCTCCACCCCCCTGCAGTCGTCTGTTTTCATTGAAAGGATTATAAGATTTCTCGAGGAAAAGCTCGCGCCGACGGTTCTCATGCACGGGGTTTTGGTGGACGTCCTGGGCATGGGCATACTCATGACCGGTAAAAGCGGCATAGGCAAAAGCGAGTGCGCGCTGGACCTCGTATCGAGGGGTTACAGGCTCGTGGCGGACGACGTCGTCATAGTGAAGAAGACGTACCCCTCCATTCTTTTCGGCATGGCCCACGTGAGACTCCCTTACCATATAGAGGTAAGGGGAATCGGCATAGTAAACATAAAAGACCTTTTCGGAATAACGGCCATAAGGGAAAAGAAGCAGATGGATTTGGTGGTTACGCTCGTCAACTGGGACCCGAAGGGCGATTACGAAAGGCTCGGCTTCGAGGAAAAGAAGATAGACATACTCGGCGTTAAGCTGCCGCACCTTACGATACCGGTAAGTCCGGGACGAAGCGTGGCGACCATAGTCGAGGTGGCGGCGAGAAATCAGATACTTAAGATTATGGGGCATCATTCGGACTCCGGCATGCTGGAAAACCTCACGGTTCCGGCGGACAAGGCCGTCCGCCCGAGGCGGGGCAAAAAATGAAGGAAATGAAGGATATGCGCCTCGTAGTGATAAGCGGGCCTTCCGGGGCCGGCAAGAGCACGGCGATAAAGGTGCTCGAAGACCTGGGTTTTTTTTGCGTGGATAACATGCCGGTTACGCTTCTTCCGAAGTTCCTCGAACTCCTCGGCGAGACCGAAGGCATAACTAAAGTGGCGGCGGTCGTGGACGTGAGGGAGAGGGAATTTTTAAGGGAGTTTCCGTCCATATTCAAAGAGATAAGGAACTCGGGCTACAAGGTGGAACTCGTTTACCTCGACGCCTCGGACGAATCGCTCGTGAGGAGATTCAGCGAGACGCGGCGCAGGCACCCCATAGATAACGTGGACAGCCCTCTTCAGGGCATAAAGGCCGAGAGGGAACTTCTGCGCGAGATAAGGGCCGGCGCGGACATGGTCGTGGATTCCACCAACTATAACGTCCACGAATTGAAAATTCATCTGAAGGAACATTTCTCTCAACCCTTGAGCAGGGAAAAGATGACCATAAATCTGATTTCTTTCGGTTACCGTCACGGCATACCGGGCGAAGCGGACATCGTCATGGACGTGCGGTTTTTGTCGAATCCCCACTTTATGGTTGAACTCAGGGGGTTGAACGGCAAATATAAAGAGGTCAGGGAGTTCGTGTTCTCAAAGGCCGAGGCCGTGGAGTTTATCGAGAGGTTCGGCGCATTGATGAATTTCCTCATTCCTCTTTACGGGAGAGAAGGCAAATCCTACCTTACGGTCGCCATCGGATGCACCGGCGGCAAGCACCGTTCCGTGGCCGTAGCGGAGAGGTTAAAGAGCGATATGCCGCAAGAGCTTTGCGTTTTGAAGGTCAGGCACCGCGATATGGACAAGATCTAAAGACCGTTAACGGGAAAAATAAAATAACCGTTAACGGGTAACCGGCGAGGCAGTCATGATAAATGCCATAGTAATAACGCACGGGGAATTCGCAGCGCAAATCGTAAAGGCGGCTAAAGCGATAGTAGGCTCCGCCGACGGCGTTATCGCGCTCGGCATAGACGAAGGCGAGGGCACCGAGGAGTTGCGGGAGAGGCTTAAGACGGCCCTGAAAGACCTGAAAAAGGAGGGCGGAGTGATAATATTCACCGACATGTTCGGCGGAACGCCGACCAATGTCGCGTTGCCTTTTATCGAGGACGGGGCAGTGGAGATAATAACGGGCGTGAATCTGCCCCTTGTCATAAAGTTTTTGAACAATCGCGGCGATTACAATATCAAAGAGCTCGCCGCGATGCTTTTCGACTACGGGCAAAAAAGCATCGTGAAGGCCGGCGATATGCTCAAGGGTAAAATCCAATGATAGTTCTCGTGAGGGTGGACGACAGGTTGCTTCACGGGCAGGTATTGGCCGCGTGGGTGCCGTTCACGAAGGCCGATGTGCTGGTCGTCGTTTCCGACGAGGCGGCCTCCGACAGCGCGCTTAAGGGCGCGATAGAGAGCGAGGCCGACGGCGAGGGGTTAAGGGTGGTCGTGGAGTCGGTGAGAGACGTCGTGAAGGATACCGCCGCGGGCGCGTTCGCGAAGGACAGGGTAATGTTCATAGTGAATTGCCTCAAAGACGCGATGAGGCTTTACGAAGAAGGTTTCAAGTTCGCCTCTCTTAACATAGGGAATATCCACCATAAGACAAACGGCAGGGTCGTTACCCGCTCCGTCATACTCGACGACGAGGATGAGTTTGCGATAGAGAGGTTCGAAGGCATGGGCGTGAATATAGACATAAGGGATATTCCGACAAAGCCGGCCGTGCCTTACGCGAGGAGGGCGGGATAGGCCGTGGCGCAGGAGAAATCATACATGGAGATAAGTGCTTTCGATAAAGAGTTCGTGATAAAGAACAGGCTCGGCCTTCATGCGAGGGCCGCCGCCCATTTCGTGCGTCTTGCCGGAAACTTCGATTCCGAGATATTCATCGAGAAGGACGGGCAGGAAGTGAACGGCAAAAGCATCATGGGAGTGCTGATACTTGCCGCCGGCTGCGGCTCGAAGATAAAGCTCAGGGCCGAGGGCAGCGATGCCGAGGCCGCGGTCACGGCGCTCGGGGAACTCGTTAACAGGGGTTTTGATGAAGACGATTGACGAAAAAGAAGTCATCTTGATGCGCGGGTCGGGCGTTTCCTCCGGAATCGTCATAGGGAAGGTTTTCCTTATGGACAGGCGAAGGGCGGAGGCCGCTTCGTTGCGCTCTTTGGACGAGGAATCGATAGACTTCGAGGTGGCGAGATTTAAAAAGGCCGTAGAGCAGTCCCGCGACCAGCTCCTTAACATCAGGAAGAAGCTCTCGGGGGAGGAAAAGGGCAAGGAGCATCTCGGCATAATAGACGCTTACCTGTTGATGCTCAAGGACCAGATGCTCATAAACGACACGATAAAACTCGTGAGAAAAGAGCGCGTGAACGCCGAATGGGCGCTTAAGTCCGTGCTTAAGGACATCAGGGCTTTCTTCGACAAGATGGACGACCGGTATTTCAAGGAACGGAGTTCCGACATAGAGCACATAGTTGACCGCATCATAGTGAACCTTTCCGGGGAAAAGGACGCGGTCATATCGGACATAAAAGAGCCTTCCGTGGTGGTTGCCCACGACCTCTCCCCGACCGATACGGCGCAGATGGTAAGGGGTAACGTCCTCGCCTTCCTGACGGACATAGGCGGCAAGACCTCTCACACGGCGATAATGGCGAGGTCTTTGGAAATACCGGCCGTTGTGGGCATCGAGAGCATAACGAGGAGGGTGAGGAGCGGCGATATCGTCATAGTGGACGGCATGACCGGGGCGGTCATCATAAATCCCTCGGAAAGCGTCATAAACGTTTACGAAAAAAGACGGAAACGCTACGAGAAGTATAATAAGACGCTCCACCATTACAGGACCCTTCCGGCGGAAACCATTGACGGAAGGCGCATAAACCTTCTCGGCAACATGGAGCTTGCCGAGGAGATGCCGTCGCTCGCGAGCCACGGCGCGGAGGGCATAGGGCTCTACAGGAGCGAGTTCCTCTACATGAACAGAACGAGCCTCCCGACCGAAGAGGAGCACTATGCCGCGTACAAGCACGTCGTGAAAAAGATGTCCCCGCGGCTCGTTACGGTAAGAACCCTCGACATAGGCGGGGACAAGTTTCTCTCTCACGTCGAGATGGCGGAAGAGATAAATCCCGCGCTCGGGTTGCGCGCCATAAGGTTTTGCCTCAAAAGGCCGGACATATTCAAGACCCAGCTTAGAGGCATCTTGAGGGCGAGCGCCCACGGAAATCTTCAGTTGATGTTCCCGATGATATCGGGCGTCGAGGAGTTATTGCAGGCGAAGGCCATACTCGAAGAGGCCAAGGAAGAACTCAGAAAAGAAAAGAAGGCTTTTAACGAAGATATAAAAGTCGGCGCCATGATAGAGATTCCTTCGGCGGCGCTTATTGCCGATATACTGGCCGAAGAGGCGGATTTCTTTTCCATAGGCACAAACGACCTCCTGCAGTATTCTTTGGCCATAGACAGGGTGAACGAGCACGTCGCCTATCTTTACGAGCCTTTTCATCCGGCCGTCTTGAGGATAATAAAAAGCGTGGTGGACGCCGCCGCAAGGCGCGGCATAGAGGTGAGCGTTTGCGGCGAGATGGCCGGAGAGCCCACCCACGCGCTCGTGTTTATCGGCATGGGGATTACGAAACTCAGCATGAACGCTTTTTCGCTTTTGAAGGTAAAAAGGCTCGTGCGTTCCGTAAGTTACGAGGCGGCGAAAGAGATAACCGAAAAGAGTTTGAAGTTCACGACGGCGCGGGACGTGGAAAATTATGTTAATTCAAGGCTGTCGGAGTTTTATCAGGACGAGTTTTTGAGTTGAGGCATAGCGTCATAACTTCGCGCGACCCATGCTTTGCGCGTGGCGCCCCGGCGCCTTGGTCTGCTTTGTTCTGACGCTCTGCCATGCGAATTTGCTTAATGACGCTCTGCTTAGAAAAGGAACCTCCCGCCGAACTCTATCAAGACAAGCAAAATAACGGTTGATACGATGGTTTGAAGTTCAGGCGTCTTGGAAAACACCTCTTTGCTCCAGCCCGGGATGTTTTCGGCCTTTATCTTCCAGGGCATGGGTATAAGGGCGGGAACCGACCTTCTGTATTCCTCCCAGTCTTTTCCTATTCTTCGCTTGAGGCCGCTTTCTTCCGATATCACGGTCAGGGTGTAGAACACGACGTAGAACGGGAGCAGCACTACCCAGAGAAGCCACATGTTCAGGATTAAGAGAAACCCGATGAGCATCAGAAAAGACCCGACGTACAGGGGATGCCTTACGATGGCGTACGGGCCTGTTTGAAAGATAAGACCTTTTACGAAGTGCCCCCTCGCCCAAATCCTTATGCCCATGCCCGCGAGTATGAGGATAAGCCCGGCCGTTGCCGCGGCGTTTATGTCGGGCGGCAGCGCCGAAAGGGGTCTTTTTCCGCGGAGCATTTCTTCGATTATAAGAATTGGCAGGGCTATCTTCGGCAACTGAGTTCGAAGGCGCCTGACACGTTTGAGGGCGCGGTCTTTTTTGCTTGCCGGTGGTTTTTTTCGGATGTTGTTTGTCATTAAGGCGCCTTTCTTGGGCCGGACGTCCGCCAATTAGTAAGGCGGAGGCGGACTGAAATAAACATTATAATAAAAGGGTGTGTGAAAATCCACCAAAAAGGTTGACAAACCGCGAAAAAAAATAAATAATATGCGTTTCAAGTCCAACAGATTGCGGAAAAGCTCGAAGTTTATTCAGGCTGCTCAAAAAGATCCGCGACCCATCCTTTTCGGATGGGTTCCCCGAAGCGTCGAGGAGCAAGGATTGAGGCGTATTTTTAATACGCCTCAATGACGAGAGACGAAGACAACCGGGGTACCCATACAAAGTATGGGTCGGGCGGACTTTTTCGGCAGCCTGCCAAAAAAAAACAAAGGAGAAGAATAATGGGCGCAAGAGAATATCTTTTCACGTCTGAGTCTGTTACCGAAGGGCATCCGGACAAAGTTGCCGACCAGATATCCGACGCCATCCTTGATGCGCATCTCAGCGGAGACCCGAAAAGCCGGGTTGCTTGCGAAACGCTCGTGACCACGGGCCTTGTCGTGATAGCGGGAGAGATAACCAGCAAGACGACCGTGCATTATCAGGAAGTGGCAAGAAGGACCATTAAGGAGATTGGCTACGAGGGCGGCGGAATGGGCTTCGATTGGGAAGGCTGCGCCGTGGTGGTAACCATAGACAGGCAGAGCCCGGACATAGCCATGGGAGTCAACGAGGGCGCCGGCAAAGAGCAGGGCGCCGGAGACCAGGGGCTCATGTTCGGTTACGCCTGCAACCACACGAGCGAACTCATGCCCATGCCCCTTGTGTATTCGCATAAGCTCACGAAGAGGCTCGCGGACGTGAGGAAAAACAACACCCTCACGTTTCTCAGGCCCGACGGCAAGAGTCAGGTTACGGTGAGGTATCGCGACAAGAGGCCTGTCGCCGTAGAGGCGGTCGTCATATCCACCCAGCACACCCCGGAAGTTACGCAGGCCAAGTTGAAAGAGGCCGTCATGGAGGAGGTAATAAAGAAGGTTATCCCGGCCGAACTCCTCACAAAGGACACGAGGTATCACATAAATCCGACGGGACAATTCATAATCGGAGGCCCGCACGGCGATTGCGGCCTTACCGGAAGAAAGATAATAGTTGACACCTACGGCGGGCACGGAAGCCACGGCGGAGGGGCTTTTTCGGGCAAGGACCCGTCCAAGGTCGACCGCTCGGCCTCTTACATGGCCAGATACGTCGCGAAGAACGTCGTTGCCGCGGGTTTGGCGGACGAGTGTGAATTGCAGTTGGCTTACGTGATAGGCGTTGCCGAGCCGGTGAGCGTAATGGTTGACACGAACGGCACGGAGAAGGCTCCGTGTGAAAAGATAGAGGCGGCCATAAGAAAGGTTTTCCCTCTTAAGCCGGCAGACCTCATAAAGGAGCTTAACCTCCTCCGGCCCATATACAGGAAGACCGCGGCCTACGGGCACTTCGGCAGGAACGAGCCGGACTTCACGTGGGAAAAGACAGACAAGGCCGAGCTTCTCAAAAAAGAACTCGGACGTTAAGGGGCGTTATAAGCCGTCATTAGCGACCCAGCGCCGCTTTGGCCGGCTTTGGTTGATAAGGGTTTTTCTGATGCATCGTTTCTTTTGATGTAACTCAGCCCTCCGCCTGAGGCGGAAGGGCTGATACAAAAGGAAATATATTTATATCAGGGCTAAAGCCCTGAGCTACAAAGGACAGGACACTGGGAGGCGGCTTGATCGCTTCGTAAAAACCAATAACCCGGAGGTAATGAGTGAGATACGACGTAAAAGACATGGCCTTGAGCCAAAAGGGCAAAAAGAGAATCGAATGGGCTGAGATGGACATGCCTGTTTTAAGGCGCATAAAAGAAAACTTCTCCAAGAAGAAGCCCCTTAAGGGCGTTAAGATAGCGGCTTGCCTGCACGTTACGACCGAGACCGCGAACCTCGCCATAACCCTTAAGGCCGGAGGGGCGGACGTCGTTCTCTGCGCCTCGAACCCTCTTTCAACGCAGGACGACGTGGCCGCCTCTCTCGTCAAGGACTTTGGCATCCCGACCTTCGCC
>Ga0209642_10001094_pt1 | contig 17914 bp, 14 predicted proteins | sample RifCSP19_2_FD_184025 | JGI IMG/M metagenome (GOLD analysis project Ga0209642, IMG submission 184025) | Soil microbial communities from Rifle, Colorado - Rifle CSP2_sed 19_2 (SPAdes) (version 2) | ecosystem: Environmental > Terrestrial > Deep subsurface > Rock core/Sediment | place: Rifle... | reverse complement strand
CTATAGTGACCTGCTAATCGAATAGAAAACGGCGGCGCGTTCCTAAGAGTGCTGCCGTTTTGATTCTAGAAAATAGGGAAATAGAAAGATAACGGGGGGGTGTATCTTTTCGCACGGAACTCCGTCTATAGGGGTAGAAAGGAGATAGATAAACCATGAAACTTGATGATCGGATGATGAGGTTGATCGCGGTGGGAGCATCCATCGCCGCCAACTGCCAGCCGTGCCTGCAAATCAATGCGGCAAAGGCTCTGGAAAGTGGAGCCACCGAGGGAGAAATTGCGGAAGCGATTTGGGTTGGGGGCATGGTGAGGCGAGGGGCAGCCTCCAAGATGGACAAGTTTGCGGCAAGTCTGAACCAGGCGGTTCCTATGGCCGCAAGCTTACCCGATGAAGGATGTGAGTGTAAATAACAAAGGAACATTATGCAGGAGATTACAATGAAAGACCGCAAGACTCTAGATAAGCGTTACGAAGCAATTGCCTGGGGGGCAGGATTTATCTGGGTCGGCATCCTGGGTCTTATTCCTGGTGAGCAAAATAGTATTGGCGTGCTAAGCATTGGGCTCATTCTTCTAGGCCTGAACCTGGCGCGCTACCTAAGCATGATACCGATCAACGTATTTTCGACTCTAATCGGTGTCCTGACAGCCGTCTTGGGTCTGGTGGCAGTGCTCCTCCCAGTGCTTAATATCCCGCGATTCGAAGTGGAAATCTTTCCACTCGTGCTGATTGTAATCGGGCTGTACTTCCTGGTCCCGGGTTCAAAGCGAGCAGAAAACGGGTAGTGGCGCGGCTATTTAGATCTCGGTGCGAAACCCGCTCAACCCGCTGTCCTCGGCGTAGGAAATGCCGCCGAGGACAGCGCAGGGAGCAGTTTTGCACCAGAAACTATCCTGACACAGGAGGGCCGGGCCAAAATGTACTGAAATTGTGCGATAATAGGATGTAAACCTATTCGACCAAATAAGAAGAGTGTCCGATGAGATCCGCTATGTTAGAGTTTGAGCAAATCCATGCAGCCTTTCGAGCGAGGATTCACCGTTATCTGCTCCGCATGGTTGGTGAATATGAGGCTGAAGACCTGACTCAAGAGGTTTTCGTGAAAGTAAGCCAGGCACTGAAGACTTTTCGAGGCGAGTCAGAGCTGTCCACCTGGATCTATCGCATCGCAACTAACGCCGCTTTAGATAGATTACGCAGTCCATCCTTCCAAAGGACCGTCCAGGACTATCCTTCGAATCCTTTCATTGCGGAAGGTGAATCCGAGCTGGATGACAGGAATGCCTGGACGGGGGAAAAGGCGCCTTTGGTTGAGGGACAGGTTTTTCGGAAGGAAATGAACGACTGCATTCAAGATTTTATTAACAGCCTCCCAGAGGCCTATCGAACGGCTCTCGTGCTCAGTGAGTTCGAAGGGTTCAGAAACAATGAGATTGCAGAAATCCTGGGAGTCACGCTGGATACGGTAAAAATCCGATTGCATCGCGCCAGAGAAAAGCTAAAGGAAGAGCTGGAAGCGAATTGCGGTCCCGAATGGGTTGCGGGGAATGAATATCTACCTGAGTTGAAGCTGAACTAATCATTTGTCATCCGTTCATGCCTGCAGGCCATAGCCGAAGGGGAACAACGGCTCTGTCCCCATTTCAGGTGGGAAGGGATAAGTGATCGGGATTTGTTCCATGCCACGCGGCCAGGTGAACGACAGCTTTCCCGTGAAAGTTTTATCACCGAAGAGCACATCTGCCACGCCCTGCCCCTCCGTGCCCGGCAACCAGGCGGCAACCAGAGCATCGATCAAAGGCAGCTGGTCGGTGACAATCAGCGGTCGACCGGTTAGCAGAATGACAACCAATTTATGGCAGCGGAGGCGCATCCGTTCAATCAAGCGGGTATCCGCCAGGGAGAGAGTCAGGTCAGCCCTATCTCCGAAACCTTCCGCATAGGGGTGCTCAGCAACCAGGACGATCCCGGTGTCTGCTTTGATCGGCTCTCCATTGGCATTAACCAGGTGGTCGAATTTGCCACCGGAATCGTATTCGATCCTGGTCCCATGAGAGACAGCCCCCCGAATGCCATCCAAGATGGTGGTTCCCAGAGTGATGTTTCCGGGTTTACCCAGCCATTCGATCGTCCAGCCGCCACACTGCAAACCGATATCATCTGCGGCCTGCCCGGCCACCAGGATCACAGGCAGCGATTTAGAGAGCGGCAGGGTCTGCCGGTCGTTTTTCAGCAGCACTAGCGACTTGGCGACGGCCTCGCGTGCCAACGCCCGGTGCTCCTGCGCACCTACCAGGGACAGATTGCTGGGGTCGGGGAAAGGACGTTCAAAAAGCCCGGCCTTGATTTTGACGGTCAGGATGCGCTTAACGGCATCATCGATGCGCGCTACCGGGACATCGCCGTTTTTGACCGCACGCCTCAGGTTCGAAATGAACCGTTCATAATCTTGCGGCACCATGCTCATATCGATCCCGGCGTTGATAGCGGCAACCACCGCCTGGTAATAATCACCGGAGACCTGGTCGATCCCGCCCCAATCGGAGACGATGAAGCCGGAAAATCCCAGCTCACCCTTGAGCACATCGGTCAGCAAGTAATGGTGGGCATGCAGCTTGACGCCATTCCAGCTGGAGAAGGAAGCCATGATCACCTGGGCGCCAGCCTCGATGGCAGCGGAGTAGGGCGCCAGATGAACTGCGCGCAGGGTCGCCTCGTCCAGGCGAGCATCCCCCTGGTCGATCTTAAACTCCCAAGGAGCATTGATCTCCAATAAAGAAACACCCTCCGGGACTGGGAATAATCTATCGGAACTGCCCCAGATCGTCCCGCCATCGCCAACGTAATGCTTGGGGGTAGCCAGTACGGAAAGGGAATCCCCCACGCTCTCCCCCTGCAGACCCTGGATATAGGCTGTTGCCAGCTGCTTGACGATCTGGTAATCCTGGCTGAAACCCTCGTATGTCCGGCCCCAACGAATATCCAGAGGGACGGCAACGGTGGGGGCAAAGTTCCAGTAGATGCCGGTTGCTGCCAGCTCCTCGGCTGTGGCACGCCCGATACGGTAAACCAGGTGTGGGTCGCGAGAAGCTCCCAGGCCGATGTTATGCGGGTAGATCACCGCGCCATAAAGGTTGTTGTGCCCGTGCACGGCGTCTACTCCGTAAAGCATGGGTATCCCCAGGCGAGTTTGCAGGGCAGCTTCTTGATAAGCCCCCACCATCTTCACCCAACCAGCTGCAGTGTTCTCTTGAGGATAGCCACCGCCACCGCTCAAAACCGATCCAAGTAAGTATTTTCGCACAGCATCTGGGGCTAGGCTGTTTTTTTCAACCTGGGTCATCTGTCCGATCTTCTCTTCCAGCGTCATTCGGGCAAGCAGGTCTGCTGCGCGATTGGAGATGGAGAGCGAAGGATCTTTGTAGGCAGGCCGGTCGTGGCCTGATGCCGTTGGATGACTCTGGACAGGGTCTGTGGTTGTGTTTTCATTATTCATGATCGTTTTCCGCTGATCGCCAGATGTCTTCTAGGTCTCGTTGTTTGAAAACTCTGAATTACCTTGTAATAACCGCTGTTCTTAGGGAAAGTCATCCATCAATCAATACTGTGAACCTTGATCAGCAATTCCTCCACTATCTCTTCAGGCGATATTGGCAAGGAACTGCCCAAGAAGTGTAGTAAACTCTTCAAAGGCGTATCCATCAAAAAGCCTATCGGATCCATTCCGATTTGCTCCCTATCATTCCCACCAAAGTTAGCCCGCATCTGATCATTCATTTGTTGATAGAATGGAGCTAAAACACTCATACCGCGTGGATCCTCTATCCATTCACGCAGGGTCGATTCGCGATTTAATATGCTGGGCAGCTCAAGCGTGGAATTCAACGTAACCGTCTGGGTGCAGCGAATGTCGGTAGATGAAGCCCCGATCAGGATGTCAAACTCCCCATCCTCGGTGATCCATTGCTTGTAAGCCGGGTGGTAGTAGGCAAAGGCACGGAAATCGAGTGGAACGGTCACGGTTTTGGTCTCACCGGGTTTGAGCTCAACCTTAGCGAATCCCTTAAGCTCCTTGGGTGGGCGGACCAATCTTGACTTGTGATCGTGCATATACACTTGAACCACTTCCTTGCCTGCCATCTTGCCAGTGTTGGTCACGTCCACAGAAACGGTCAAGCCATCCACATCCCGGAGGGTTTGCGAGGAAACCTTGGGGTTTTGATAATCGAATGTGGTATAGCTCATCCCATAACCAAAGGGGAACAGCGCCGGAACCTGTTTGGTATCATAGTAACGATACCCCATGAATATTCCCTCACCATAGCGCACTGCGCTATTTTCTCCAGGATAGTTTATATAGGCAGGTGTATCTATCAGCTTTAGGGGAAAGGTTTCCGCCAGCTTGCCAGACGGATTGACCTTACCAAAAAGCACATCGGCGATTGCCCCTCCGCCCGCCTGTCCCATCATCCAGGCATCGAGGACAGCAGCAGTACCATCAATCCACTCACTCATCACCACCGGAGCGCCATTATTAAGGATGACAATAGTATTAGTTTGGACAGCGGTAACCGCTTTGATCAACGCAACCTGATGCGAGGTCAGGTCGAGGTCAGGTCGGTCATAGCCTTCCGACTCTTTGGTTGCAGGGAGGGAAAGATAAAGCAAGGCTACCTCAGCTGAACGGGCATTTTTACATGCCTCATCGATCAGAGCCTGGTCAAAACTTTCGTCCTTAGGATAGCCTTCAGCATAACTCAGTTTGGCATCCCCAGCCATTTTTTGCAGCTCTTCATAGGGGTTGTCCAGCTGGGTTGGGTTAATGTGCGAGCTGCCTCCTCCCTGGTAGTAAGCTTCTTTGGCCGCCAGACCAATGACCGCAATATGTTTATGTATCTTTAAAGGCAAAATGCCGTCGTTTTTTAGTAAGACCATGCCTTCTCCAGCCACCCGGCGTGTCAGGGCATGGTGCCTAACGACATCAAATGAACCGCCTTTTTTCGTCTCAGCAGCTTTGAATACGATGTCCAGTATCCTGTGTACTGCCTCATCCAACACTGATTCGTCTAGTTTTCCCAGGCGAACTGCATCTATAACTGCCTTACCCCGCCTTTCCCTTGGACCGGGCATCTCCAGGTCTAAACCAGCTTTCAAGGCCTCCACCCGGTCGTGTACCGCGCCCCAGTCGGAAACGACAAAACCCTCAAAACTCCACTCCTCCCTCAGGATCTCCGTCAGCAGCCGGTGATTCTCAGCAGCGTATGTGCCGTTGATCTTGTTGTAAGAGCACATCACCGTCCAGGGTTTGGCTTTTTTAACCGCAGCCTCAAAGGTTGGCAGGTAAATCTCCCGTAGAGTACGTTCATCTATTTCTGAGCTGATCGTGGAACGCTGGTATTCCTGGTTATTCGCGGCGAAATGTTTTAGCGAAGTGCCCACCCCTTTACTTTGCACGCCCTTGATGAAGCTGACCGCTATTTCCCCGGCAAGGTAGGGGTCTTCGGAGTAATACTCGAAATTGCGCCCGCACAGGGGGGTGCGCTTCATGTTCACCCCAGGGCCAAGTATCACATCAACCTTTAAGGCGATGCACTCCTCTGCGATTGCCTCGCCTAGTTTATGGATTAAATCCACGTCCCAGGTTGAAGCCATACAGGTAGCGGTTGGGAAACAGGTGGCGGGTACGCTTGTAGAAATAAAGGTATGTACATCTTCAACGCGCCGTACCCCATGGGGTCCGTCTGAAACGGTCAACTCCGGTATACCCAGGCGTTCAACAGGCGTTGTCGTCCATGGACCGGCTCCGGTACAGAGTGCGGCTTTTTCTTCCAGAGACATTTTCTTAATCAAATCTGTTATTTTAGACATGTCTCAATCCTTTCTGAATGTCCCGTCAATAAGCGGGATATAAGTACTAAAATAGGCTAAAGCCGGTATATACTGACAAACCTTGCATTCAATTCGCTTAATCAACAAAACTGTGTTAATAGGAATCGTAAATTGAGCGGATGTGAAATTCTTTTTTCGCTTGCCTCAAGGACCAACCAGGTGGCAACGGGCAGGATATGCGGGTTGTCCGACCAGGAGGTAAGTTAAAATAGTTATCGCTGAAAACAACTTCTGTGTTGGTCAATGATACTTCCACCAACAGTGCAAGGGAGCGGGAAGTCAATTCAGCGATTAATTGCCCTTTCTCGCTGTAAAGGTTCACCCTGACAGCCGGATCGGTAAGCGACAAGTGCTTTATCGGAGCAAAGCCTGCTGTTTGCCGGGATATCAGCTGATCTCCGTGCCAAAGTTCTACGATAAAAACCAGCTTGCGGACATTGTCATCCGAGATCAGGTTGCAAAAGTCTAGCTTGCATATCTGTGTCGCAGCTTGCGCGGCTGCTCTGACGGGTGCTTGTCCCGAAGTTAGGATCTCTCCATCGAATGTCTCTAACGACCAGTTCGCAGTCCCTTCCCAAGGTTCAAGTGTGTCATTGGAGACATAAACTGCCTGTTCGGGTGGCTTGTCTTCGATGGATAGCATTATTGGTGCATAGAAACGGCGTGCGGCATAATGCAGTGCCTTCCAACGCCCGAAGTAGTCCAGGCTGGACCAGGAGGCTACTGGCCAGCAGTCGTTGAGCTGCCAGTACAGGGTCCCGGCGACGCGTTCTGGATGGCGCCGCCAGTGTTCCACGCCGTAACGGATGCCTTCCGCTTGGAGCGCCATGCTCAGGTATACCAGCGAGACAAAATCCTTGGGTAACCGGAACGTGTCCAGCATTTGTCCAACCATCAGCGAGTTTCCGCTGGCATTTTTTTGGTGCTGCTCCATGATGTAGGAGGTCATGTTCCAATCGGCTTCGTCCGCATAGGTGCGGATGGTCGCCAGGGGTGGCAGTGCCTGGAAACCGAATTCGCTCATGAAGCGTGGGTATTGGTCGCGATAGGAGGTAAAGGGTTTCCTCCCGTGCCAAACGTCCCAGTAATGGGAGTCTCCCTGGCGCTGGCCATTCGGATCATCGAAAGGAGTACCGGAGGATGGTGAGCTGGGCCAATAGGAATGGTCCGGGTCCTCGGTTTGGCACCATGCAGGCAGTGTGTGGTGGAAAAACCGGTCGTAGGCAGCTTTTAAATCCTGCAGCTCAGGTCGATTCCAATTCCAATCGACCCAACCCCATTCCATTTCATTATTTCCGCACCACAGCGCCAGGCTGGCGCGATGGCGAAGACGGCGAAGGTTCTCGATCGCCTCCACCTGGACATTTTCCAGGAAGGCGGGGATGTCCAACGGGTAAATACTGCAGGAGAAGATGAACTCCTGCCAGACCAGGATGCCATAACGATCGCACAGATCGTAAAAGCGCTCCTCTTCATAGAATCCACCCCCCCAGACCCGCAGCATGTTCTGGTGTGTCTCAGCTGCTGAGCGAATGAGACCTTCCAGGTACTCATCCGAAATCTTGGTAGGAAAGGAATCAGCCGGTGCCCAATTGGAGCCTTTGATGAAGATTGGGACGCCGTTGACCACAAAAACAAATGAGCGTCCCCATTGGTCTTCTTGTTGGCGCAATTCAATCGTGCGTAGCCCAACCTGGTACATATGCCGGTCCAGTGGCTCCGCATTGGAAGCATCGCTACGCATGAGAGAAACATCCACCCGATATAGTGGTTGCCCACCGTAACCATTCGGCCACCAAAGCTCAGGTTTGGGGATCGGCACCTTCACAATCACCTCATCCAGAGCGGTAATGGAAGCTTCTTTTTCGATGATCTCACCATCCGGTGTCGTGATGCGTATTGCTGCCGTGAGAAGCGCCCTTCCCCAGCGCTGGACAGCGATCCGAGCCACAACTTTCACCTGTCCACTGGCGTGGTCCTGTCGCAGATGTATTTCGGCAAGGCGTGCCTCGCTGTAGCCCTCCAAACGGACATCCTTCCAAATACCAATCGGTGGAAGCTGTGGTCCCCAGTCCCAGCCGAACTGATATGGGGGTTTGCGCAGATGGGGGCCACCGGGGATCGCTTGAGGGACGCCCGGTAGAGCACGAACCGCTTGCTTTTCTGCTATGTATTTGACCGGCGAAGAGAAGGTGATCGTTAGGTCGTTAACACCATTTGCATTTAATATTGATTTCACCTCCCACTGATACCGGCGGAACATGTTGTCCGTGTGGGCAAGCTCATGCCCGTTGAGCACAATCGTTGCCAGGGTGTCCAGCCCATCACATACCAGCAGAATCTTATCTTGGGTCAGTAATTCAGGTGAACAGTTAAAGCGATGACGGTAGATCCAATCGGACTCAGCTACCCATTGGACGCGCTTCTCATTATCGGCTACAAAGGGATCCGGGATGCCTCCAATCGCCATCAGGTCGGTGTGGACGCTACCAGGAACATTAGCTGGCAACCATTCGATAGTCCCCACCTGACGAAATTGCCAATTACCAGTTAAGGGTTGAATTTGCATGATGGATAATCTATTAACTTTGGGATAATTCCAGTCAGACTATTTTTTATCATCTGGTCACATCATTTAGCTCGAATACAAACTCAAGAGGAATTCATTACACAGTTGAGAGATCCCATTCTTCGTGAATCTTTGGAACATCATTGATCAAGCGTTGGGTGTATACCTCTTTCGGATGCAGAATCACATCATCGGCAGATCCGCTTTCCACAAATTTTCCATGCTTCATAATATAAACGCTGTCAGAAACATAATAAGCCAGGCCTATATCATGGGTAATGAAAATAAGCGTCATCCCGGTCTCGTTACGCAGCTGCATTAACATATCCAGGATGGTCGCGCGTGAACAGGCATCGATCATCGAGGTTGGCTCATCAGCCAGCAGGATCTTCGGCTTCAGCAGGAAGATACGGGCAATCATTAAGCGCTGCATCTGTCCGCCGGAGAGCTCAAAAGGATACTTGTTAGTCAATTCCTTGAACTTTAAGTTGACAAAGCTGCTCGCCTCTGCCATTAACTCTACTTTTTTCGCACGCGGAAACTTTCGACCGCCGCGCATGTGAATACAATCCAAAAGCACGGTATCGATCTTATTAAATATATTGTATGAACAGTACGGATCCTGAAAGATCGCCTGAATATTTTTCCAGTAATCATGTTTCTTCTTATGAGAACTGATATCGCGCTTTTTCCCCTGGAAGTAAACCTCCCCCTCAGTAGGATTGATCAATCCCAAAAGCATCTTCGCTAAAGTGGTCTTTCCGCTACCCGATTCGCCCACGATCGAGACGACTTCGCCCTCGTTGAGATCGATATCCACATGATCAACGGCGACACATTTCTGGCGGCCAAACCCAAATACCTTGGTAAGCCCTGACGCGCTCAGGATTATTTTTTTTTCATCGGGCATTTTGATTAGCCTCCCTCTGATAAGCATCCCTCAATTCTTTTTCCGAGAGGATACAGCGGTAAGCACGGCCGCCTCCAATATCGCGAAGCTCGACAGAAATTGCTTTGCATTCTGGCTGAACGAATTTGCAGCGTTCGGCAAACCGGCAGCCAGACGGTGGATTTTTGAGATTAGGCGGTACCCCAGGAATAGCAGTCAGTTTAACGTCCCGCAGACCACTTTCAGGCACAATGATCGAGCCCATGAGACCTTTGGCATATGGATGGAGTGGATCAAACACGGCTTCTTTTGCGGTGCCCTTCTCCACGATTTGCCCTGCGTACATGACCATAATATCATCAGTCACGTTGTAAAGCAACGGAAGTTCATGCGTGATGAAGATCATCGATTTGATGAAACCATTTTCCATCAAGTTCTTCAGCATCTTGATGACCATCTTCTGTGATGTGACATCGAGCGCGGAGGATGGCTCATCAGCAATCAGCACTTTTGGGAAAAGGATCACAGATACCGCGATCACCGTGCGCTGTTTCATGCCGCCCGAAAGTTCAACGGGGTATTTTTGCAGCACTTCTGCTGGAAGCCCCAAGGTTTCAAAACATCCTCTGGCAAGTTCATAAACCTCTTTCTTGGTTTTGTATGGATCATGTGCTTGATAAACATCCTCAATAAAGTGGATGACCTTCCGGGTGGGGTTGAGCGCGTTCATCGCGGATTGGGGGATATAGGCAATCTCCGTCCCCAATATTGATTTACGAACGTCATCAGGGTCCATCCCGGAAATATTACGCCTGTCGATGATAATCTCGCCGCTCATATAGTGCAGCGGAGCGAAGTAATAACCCATCATACTGAGCGCCAGCGTCGACTTTCCGCAGCCGGATTCTCCCGCAATTCCCAGCGATTTTCCTTCTTTGACCTTCAGAGAAACGTGGTCAACCGCGTAAACATCTTCCTGATACCGGGTGATATATTTTGTTGTTAGTTCTCTGACCTCTAGCATTACTTCTGACATTTATATCAACTAGTCCCTCAATGCCGGATTGAATACCTGGTCGAGACCTGTATTCATCAAATTCATCGAAAATGTGATCAGAGCTATGGTTACGATTACGGGGAAGTACGCCCACCATTTTCCGAGTACATGCGCCTGGTAGATCATCGCCCAATTCATCATCAGGCCCAAAGTTGGGACTTCAGTAGTTTTGGGTCCCAACCCAAGGATCGACAACCCAGCCTCCGCCAGGATACCCGAGGAAATCTGTAGAATCAGCGCCATAACCACATAAGAAGCGATGTAAGGCAGAATATCTGCGACGATGATGTGAACGATCGAGTGCCCTGATAGTTTCGACAGATTGACATGGTCGCGATTACGTAGTGAAACCACTTGGGCCCGCACTGCCCGGGTAGTCCATACCCAGGAGGTCAACCCGATCACCACAGCAATCGTGAACGCACCGCGATGTTCCTGCCCGATACTATATGAAATCAAGATCAACAATACAAAGGTGGGGATTATAGTAAAGATATTTGTGATGAACATAATGATGTCATCCACCAGGCCACCGATATACCCCGCCAGTAATCCCAAGGTCAAACCGATTAAGGTTGCGACTGTTCCGGCGACAAAACCAATCTTCAGTGATGTGGCCAACGCTGATACCAGCTCCGTTAGCACATCCCTGCCGAAGTTATCGGTTCCAAGCGGTAACACCCGCACGTTTGGAACCTGGTTGATATTCACGTAATCAGATTGTGTGACGGTATCTGTCTCATCCAGGGCACCCGTTTGCGGGTTATTTGTTGCAATGATCGCCCCCTCGGTTGACAAAATTCCTTTGAGCGAAGCATTGAGCCTTTGATAGTATCTTTTCTTCGCTAAGGTCATCCCGGCAATGTTCAGAGTGGGGTCATAATTGTTCTCCCACTGATCCAGTAGGGTTTTAGTGTCTGAGATATCAATCTGACTTTCAGAAATCCCATCTGCCACAAGCCATTCCTGCATGGCAAGCCGGTCCTCGTTGCTCAACTTGCTGGCAATTCGATTGGCAGCGGCATCAGTCAGATTAAGTGTATACGGGGGGGAACCAATGCTGTCATAAACATTCACATAGATACCGGGTGGGAAGAAAGTACCTTGACCGATGATTTGTAATGGAGCATTTCTGATAATCAGCGGATAAACGATCGTTATTAGCAGCAATGTCATAAAAACGATAAACCCAAATAGAAATTTACCAGAGCGAAAAACTTGTTGAATCGTGTGTTTCATGACAACCTATCTCCCTAATCCGACTGCGCCGCTTTAATACGCGGGTCAATAAAGCCATAAAGGATTTCGATGAGAAAGGTCGCACTTAGTACCATCAGCGTGACGATCAATGTGGCTGCCGAGATCAGCGGATAATCCTGTCCCATGACACCATTTAGCATTGTGAAACCAAGCCCCGGATAACTAAAGATGATCTCCGCCACCAGCGCGCCTCCGACCATGGTGCCGATCGATAACGCCAGACCGGTCACCTGTGGAAGCATGGCATTTCTAAATACATAGCCGATGATCTTTCGGTCTTTGATGCCCATGAAGCGGCTGTATTTTACATAATCCGCATTCAGCTCATAGATGGACATGGAGCGCATGCCAATCGCCTGACCGCCGATAGCGATCAAGACGATTGACCAGAACGGCAATTGATAATGGACGATCACAGACCACATAAATTTCCAGCTGACGTTGGGAATCATGTCAAACCCATATCCGCCCGAGGTTGGGAACCATTTTAATCCGACTCCAAAAATGACCAGCAAAATAACTGCCATGCCAAATGCCGGGAAATTGCTCACAAAAATACTGACTGGCATGAGGACTTTATCAAAGCCTTTTTTAAGATAAGCTGCCAATGCGCCGAGTGTGTTCCCGATCAGCCAGCCGACGATGATCGCCGGGAACTGCAGACACACCGTCCACCAGATGGAAGATGCGATAATGTCTGCAACCGGTCTGGGATATTGGCTGAACGAAATACCAAAATTGCCCTGGGCTACATTCTTCATGTAGAGGATGAATTGTTCGAGCATGGGTTTTTTGGTTCCAAACAGTTCTGCGTATTGGTTATAAACTGCTTGGACCCCGCTCTGACTTTGCATACCTTGGGTAACCCTTTGGGTGATAACGGCCACGGGATCTCCCGGCATCAGGCGGGGGAGAATGAAATTCAGTATGAAGGCGCAAACCAATGTGATTAAGAACCAAACCATCTTGTTAAGGAAATACTTACGGTATCCTTTCAACTCAACCTCCGAGTATAGCTAATCAACAGCCATGTTCCGGGGTTGGCGGAACATGACTGTTGGGTTGCATTATTGGTTATGGGTTAACAAGCGTCAGGTTATAGAGACCTGCGATACTCCAACCGTCAGTCAGGTCGAGCGGCGGGACGGGCGGGTTGGTACCATCATCCTGGTGAGGGAAGCCTGTCCAAACACTCTCGTTCACAGCATGGAACGATTGGGGACGGTACATGAGCGTGAAGGAGGGAATATCGGTCAGGTAGATCTTGACCAAGTCAGTGTAGGCTGCCTTCAGCTTGGCGGGGTCGGTTTCACCGGGGATCGCCTGGATTATTTCATCGGCAGCAGGATTCTTGTAGCCGCCCCAGTTGCCGTTCCAGTTGTTCTGCGTCTCAGCGAATTCAGAGCTGATCAAATGGCGGATACGTCCCCAAGGCTGGGTTGGGCCAGCGCCGTCACTCCACATCATGAAGATATCATAGCCCGTGTCAGGGAGAGCTTGCCAATCGGTGACGACGGTCTGATAAACGGCCCATTCAGGATAGTTGGTCGTGATTTCAATACCGATGTCTTTTCCAGCGGCAGCAACCACTTCAATTGCCGCCTGCCAGTCAGACCAGCCATTGGGGCAGGTTGCTACGTAGCTAAGCTTTTTACCATTGTATTCGCGCCAGCCATCTCCATCGGTATCTTTAATCCCGGCATCATCCAGGAGTTTCTTGGCGCCTTCGATGTCCTTGCCAGTCCACTGCAGGTCCGCCACAGCCGCGTGGTCATACAGGGCCTGCTCGCCAGGGGTCGGGTTCATGAGGGAGCGAGGAACCTGGGCAAAGGTAGCCGATTGGTTAGTCATGGCGTTGGCAATGATCGTGTCATAGTCAACCGCAATGGCGATCGCTTTGCGGACCGCAAGCTGGTCTAAACCGTAGGATTTCTGGTTGTAGAAGGCCGTTGGGAGGCTGGCGCCAATGCCATAAGGAGGATCGGGAAGGTAAGTGGAGACGGGCAGCCCATAGTTGAGCCACAAAATCTGAACATTGGAATTAAACTGCTGGCTGACATCCACTTCACCCTGTGCCAAAGCAACAGAACCAGCCGCGTTATCCTTGTAGATCACATGCGCCAGGTACTTCGGAGCAGGCAGCTTGCCCCACATGGAAGCATCCTGACCCCAATAGTTGTCATCACGAACGTAGACAACCTTCGTATCGTCAGCGAAGAATTTGTGATAGGGACCGGACCAAACGACGTCTTCAGCGGCATCGGCTTTAAAAGCCGTAGCATCGCCGCCGGTGCGCGCTTCCAATGTTTGGGTCCAGGCTTTCTGGATGACATAGTTGCTGCTCAGGTAAGCAGCGACCATCAGAGGATTGACCGTTTTGCCGTTCGCATCCAGTTTGGACTTGACCAAAACCGTCTGGGGATCAACTGCTGTGATGGAGTCAATGTAATCTTTGTAGTTAACGCCAGCATTGGTTTCGTACTTGATATTGGAAGCCCAGGTATAGGCAACATCATCCGCGGTCACCGGGGTTCCGTCGCTCCAATGTGCGGCTGGTTTGATCTTGAAGGTGATCTCGGTATGCGCATCGTTCCACGTATAATCACCATTAGCCAGCAGAGGATACACCTTCCCGTCGAGCATGTTGTAGAGGTACGGGGTTTCGAACATGGTGACGCGGGAGCTGTCCTGCGCGGTGATAGCCATCGCATTGTTGCAGTTGGAAGAGTATGGATTCCAACAGACAACCGAGCCCCACTGTTGACCATTGAAGTACAGCGTTTCATTGCGGGGGAAAGTCTCCGTTGAAGGCTCCGCGGTGACCTGTACCTCCACAGTCTTGATAACTTCAACTGGAACCTCCACAGTCTGGATGACTTCTTTGGGGACTTCCACAGTCTGGATGATAGTTTCCGGTGTAGGGGTGGCGCAGGCTCCGAGAACCATGGCCATCACCATGAACATAGTTATTACGAAATACAAGCGTTTCATTTTGATTCTCCTTAGATTTTTTCGATTGAGTTATACAATTGGTCAGTCAAATCATTTTCTTATATGCGTAATTTTTCACCTCCTCTTGGTTGTAGGGCGATTAAGTCCCGGGGATCAAAGTCCTCGATCAGCATAAACATCTCAATATCTTACTCAATGAGCTTTCTTTGATTTGAGCCACAGCTGTCACGAATGACCAGCTCTGTATCCATGATAATGCGGCGGGCTGGTTTTATGCCATTCTCGATCAGGTCAATCAAGGTTTCGACTGCTTTGATACCGAATTGATTGATCGGTTGGCGGATGGTAGTCAAGGGGGGATCTGGAAGTGTTGCAAATGGGAGATCATCAAAACCGACAAACGCAATGTCGTCGGGGATGCGAAGACCGGCCTCGCGCACGGCGCGCATGGCTCCAATTGCCATTAGATCAGAGGCGACAAAGACCGCATCGGGCTTGGCAGGGAACAGTCGTTGCATAGCATAATATCCGCTCGCCTCCGAAAAATCACCCTCGACAACCAGGGATTCATCCACCTCCCGACCTCGTTCGACCAGGGCTTTGAAATACCCCTCCTTGCGGTCGATGCTCACAGTGCTGTCGGCCAGGCCGGTGATCGTTCCGATGCGCTGGTACCCCAACCGAATTAAATGGCTGACCGCGTTATAAGCTGCGTTGACGTTATCTACATCAATATAGCTGACGTCGTTGGTATTGAACGGGCGACCGGCAATGACCAGCGGTACTTTCGAGTTGATCAGGCGATCGATCAATTGGTCGCCAATCTGACCGGACTGTACCAGGAGCCCATCGAGTAACCCTTTGAGGGATATCCGAGGAAAGATCTTCTCCTCGTCCTCTCTGCTGCTGACGAGGAAGAGTCCGAGTGTATAGTTATACTGATTGCATGCCTGGGCAATCCCCTGTGTGAGGCGGGGGAAGTAGGGATCGGCGAAGAAGGAGCTTACACTGCGTGGCAGAACCAGGCCAATCATCCAGGAACGCTGCGAGGCGAGCGCGCGCGCAGCTACGTTGGGGTGGTAACCGGTACTTTGAATGACTTCGAGGACACGCTTGCGAACATCGTCACGTACGTTGGGGTGATCGTTAACCACTCGCGAGACGGTTGAACGGGATACCCCCGCCTGTTCAGCGATGTCTTCCAGGGTTAGGTCTGACATGTCGCCATCACAACTTGAAATGAGCGATTTTTTGAGTAAGGTGTCAGCGTATTCTAAATATTGGGAGCGCTCCCAAATTTTAAACAATTATAACTATTTTTTATCGAAATGTCAACAGCTTTTAATAAATTATTTGGATAATATTCTGCAAAGTGGAAATTTACCCAATCGAGCACCAAATAGACCCGGGTTAATGAGGGCAATTTACAAGGGTTGCTTGACAACACCGAATACAGTGCTAAAATATCGCTAGATTAATTTAAATTTTCGATTAAAATTAACTAAAACAGCGAGGATTAATGAAAAGGAAAGTCAAGATCAGCGACATTGCCCGGCAAAGTGGGGTCTCGTTGTCCACGGTTTCGCTTGCCCTGAATAATAAACCGGGCGTCTCTCAAGAAACCCGCTCGCGCGTTCTCGAAGCCGCAGCTGCACTCGAATATCCGATCAAGCCTGCTGTCACGGTGGGGAAAAGTTATCGCCTGACCACGATTGGGATGGTTGTTAAAATCGATCCGGATATCCCGCCGCAGGCGAATCCGTTTTACTCAAAAGTCATCGTAGGCATTGAGGATGCTTGCCGCCGGAAGGGGATCAACCTTCTCTTTGCTACCTTGCCGGTAGACGAAAATAACTGCCCGGTAGAGGTTCCCCAATTGCTTTATAACAACATCGTGGACGGATTGCTAATGGTGGGGACCTTTGTGGACGAAACTATCACGTCCATGTCCGGCGTACAAGTGCCTCCCATCGTCCTGGTGGATGGCTACTCCAACACGGAAAGTTATGACACGGTGATCTCGGACAATTTCCGGGCCGCCTACCAGGTGGTAAAGTATTTGATCGATAAGCGACACCGCCATATCGGGCTGGTAGGCAGCGACGAGAACTGTTTCCCTAGCTTGAAGGACCGGCGTAATGGGTACCTCCGGGCGCTGAAAGAAAGCGAGATCGGCGAAGTATATATTGCCAATTTCAATATTAATAAATCCCACGGCTTTCAGGAGACGATCTCCCTATTGAAAGAGTACCCCATTATCACCGCCCTGTTCTGCGTCAACGATGATGTTGGCAGCGCTGCGATTAAGGCTGTACAAGACCTGGGAAAGCGTGTGCCGGAGGACATCTCGATCATCGGCTACGATGACACCTACATCGCGGCGAATACTCACCCTGCCCTGACGACGATGCATGTAGACACTGTTGCGATGGGGCGCGCCGCGGTGCACCTTCTCTCCCTGCGTCTCGAAAACCCCGAGGCGGCGCGCATGACCTTGACGATCCATCCCACATTATTGGAACGCCAATCCGTTAGAGATGCCTAATCCCATTCCCTGGCCATGTTTGAAAATCTGCTGGTTACCAAACTTTATATCCCATCACTGACCATCAACCATGTCACCCGACCGAGGCTGTTCCAATTATTGGACGAAGGGCTGCGTTTGGGCCAGTGGCATGGATCTCGCTCGACGAGGGGGATAATGACCCTGTCCGTTTTCTCTCCTATTTAGTCGCTGCTATCCGGACTGTCAAGCCAGAGGTTGGGGATCTGTCGTCAATGCATTTCCCTTCAGGGGAATCTTTTGAGGGAGTCCTGGTTCCCCTGATTAACGAGCTTGCGAAGGTCTTAGAGACCTTCCTGCTCGTACTCGACGATTACCACACGATTCACGCCCGGCCCATTCACGATGCCCTGGCCTTCTTGATCGTAAACTTGCCTCCCAATGTCTATATTTTCATGGCTACCCGAGCCAGCCTGCCCCGCCCCTGCCTATTGCCCGCCTGGGGGACTGGTTGGCGTGGCTATGTGTGGTTGGCCTGATGACAACTCGCTGCAGGCGCTTTTATACAGTTCACCACCCAGAGATAGATCAGATCGTTTTCACCATTCCGAACCAGAAACCATTCTCCTGAAGGGAGGGTGACCGGCGGCCGGATTGGATGGGCTAGGAGTGTCCACGCAGCAGGATGGGACGCGCTTTGAGATAGGCGCATGCTGTAGCGGCAACCCGGCAGGTCGTTCCGACAGCATTCAGGGTTGGTTTTGAACCACGGGTAAGTAGATAGCATAGCCA
>Ga0209642_10001090_pt1 | contig 17925 bp, 16 predicted proteins | sample RifCSP19_2_FD_184025 | JGI IMG/M metagenome (GOLD analysis project Ga0209642, IMG submission 184025) | Soil microbial communities from Rifle, Colorado - Rifle CSP2_sed 19_2 (SPAdes) (version 2) | ecosystem: Environmental > Terrestrial > Deep subsurface > Rock core/Sediment | place: Rifle... | reverse complement strand
CTCGACGAACCGATCCTCGGGGATCTTGTCGACGACCTCACCCTTCACCACGAGGAATCCCTGCCCCTTTCCTGCGGCGATGCCGAGATCGGCCTCCCGCGCCTCGCCGGGGCCGTTCACGACACACCCCATCACCGCCACGCGGATCGGGACCGTGAGGCCCTCGCGCTCCAGCGCCTCGTGGACCTGCTTGGTCAGGCCGAGCACGTCCACCTCTGCGCGCCCGCATGAGGGACACGCCACGAGGTCGAGGCCGCGCCTGCGCAGCCCGAGCGACTGGAGGATCCACGTCCCGACCTTGACCTCCTCGACCGGATCGTCGGTGAGCGAGACGCGGATCGTGTCGCCGATCCCCTCGGCGAGCAGCGCGCCGATCCCCACGGCGCTCTTCACGCCCCCCATCGGCATGGGGCCGGCCTCGGTCACGCCCAGGTGCAGCGGGTAGTCGCACTTCTCCGCGAGCATCCGGTACGCCTCGATCATGACGCCGGGCGTCGAATGCTTGACCGAGATCTTGATGTCGAAGAAGTCCTCGTCCTCGAGGATGCGGGCCTCATTCAGCGCGCTCTCCACGAGCGCCTCCGGCGTCGGGGAACCGTGCTTGGCCAGCAGGTCCTTCTCGAGCGAGCCGGCGTTCACCCCGATCCGGATCGGGACCCCGCGCGCCTTCGCCTCGCGCGCGATCAGCCGCACCTTGTCCTGGTACTTGATGTTCCCCGGGTTGATCCTCAGGCCCTGGATCCCGGCCTCGAGCGCGGCCATCGCGTACTTCCACTGGAAGTGGATGTCGGCGACCACCGGGACGGTGGACTTCGCGGCGATCGCAGCCAGGGCCTCAGCGTCCTCCCAGTGCGGGACCGCGACCCGAACGAGGTCCACGCCGGCCGCGACGAGCGAGGCGATCTGCTGGAGCGTCGCGTCGACGTCCGCGGTCTTCGTGGTCGTCATCGATTGCACGCGGATCGGCGCGTCGCCTCCCACGGTGACGTCGCCGATGCGGATCTGCCGTGACGTACGTCGCTGCGCGAGCATGTCGAGGCCCAGGCTACCGGCTCACTCGCCGAAGACGTGGAACACGATCCGGCGTTCCTTCGGCTCGTCCATCTCGAACAGGATCAGCCGCTGCCAGCGCCCGAGCATCGGCTCGCCAGCCGTCACGGGGATCGCATGCGAAGAAGCCGAGAGCAGCATCGCCTTCACGTGCGAGTGGCCGTTCCTCCGCTCGTGCGACTCCTCGAGGTTCTGCGTCCGCCGGGAGAGATCGTCGTGCGCGTAGTAGGCGTCGTGGGGCACGAGGTGAAGCATCCGGTTCCGGAAGTCTTCCAGCGCCCCCTCCTCCCACTCGTTGATCAGCAGCGCGCACGTCGTGTGGGCGCAGAAGACCACGGCCGCCCCGTTGGTCACGCCCGCGTCCTTGATCGCGCGCTCCAGTTCTTCGGTCAGGTCCAGGTAGGCGTAGCGCCCCGGGGCAGCGACCTCGGTCGTGATCGTGGCGGATCTCAACGGCTCCTCCTCGTCTCCGGCTCCGGCGCGACCGGAAGCTCGAACGTGAACACGGCGCCCCGGCCAGGCTCGCTCTCGGCCCAGATCCTGCCGCCGTGCGCCTCGACGACCGATCGGGCGATCGCGAGGCCGATGCCGGTCCCGCCCTCGTTCCGGGATCGGGACGTGTCGATGCGGTAGAAGCGCTCGAACAGCCGCGGCAGGTGCTCGGGCGAGATGCCGGGGCCCGTATCGGTGACGGCGACGTCGACCGACCCGTCGTGCGGGGAGGCGGACACGGTCACGCGTCCCCCCGCTGGTGTGAACCGCAGGGCGTTGTCGAGCAGGTTGAACAAGACCTGGTGCACCCGCTCGGGATCGGCGAACACCGGGGGGAGGTCGTCGGGAACGTGCTCCTCGAGCGCGACCTCCCGGCCCGGGCGCGTCACCTCGATCTCCGACAGAACCTGCGAGACGAGCGGGCGGAGGGGAACACGCTCCCGACGCAGAGGAACGTCGCCGGATTCCAGGCGCGAGAGCTCGAGCAGCTGTTCCACCAGACGGGCGAGGCGCTCGGATTGGGCCAACATCACCTGGAGCGTCTCCGGATCGGCTTCCTCGACGCCGTCCTGGAGGTTCTCCAGGTGCGCCCGGAGGGCCGAGATCGGCGTCTTCAGCTCGTGCGAGACGTTCGCCACGAGGTCCCGGCGCAGCCGCTCGAGGTTGGACAGCTCGCCGCTCATGCGGTTGAAGGCCACGGCGAGCTGTCCCACCTCGTCGCGTGAACTGGTCAGGACGCGCTGGTCGTAGTCCCCGGTCTCCATCCGCCGCGCGGCCTTCGCCATGTCCCGGAGCGGCTGCGTCATGCCGCGGGCGAGCCAGCGGGCAACGACCAGCGCGATCGCGGCCGCGGCCGCGCCGGCGACGAGGAGCTGCAGCCAGAACTCCAAGAGGAAGCGCGTCGATGCGACAAGGGCGTTCGGCTCCTCGCGGACCGCGTACAGCATGTCGCCCGGGCCGCTTCGGAGCGGCACTGCCGCGTACTCGATCCCGTTCGCCACGCCCACGTGTACGCCGCCGTTGAACCGCGGAGGCATCGCGAGCTCCTCGCCGATCCAGGTGAGCTCCCCGCCCTCGATCCGCAGGAACGAGTTCGTGCCGTCGTCCTCGAACACGGTGCTGCCGCTCTGCGCCTGGGCGGCCTGGAGCAGCTCGACGAGATCGGCGTCGCGGAACTCGTTGCGGAGCGCGAAGCCGAGGAGGAAGTAGACGAGCACGACCGTCATGCCAACCGCGAAGACGATCACCGAGCCGAGCTTCGAGCGGATCGTCGGAAGGCGGTCGAGGGGGCGCACGATCAGGCGTCCTCCCGGAACGCGTAGCCGACGCCATGGACCGTCCGGATGAACCGCGGTTCCACACCGTCCTCACCGAGCTTGCGGCGGATCCGGGCGACGTGTGAATCGACGACGCGACCGCCCGCATAGTCGCGGTAGCCCCAGACGCGATCCATCAACTGTTCGCGGGTGAACACGACGCCGGGATCACGGGCGAGCGTGAGCAGGATCTCGTACTCGAGCGGTGTGAGCTGCACCTCGGTTCCCTCCACGGTCACCCGGCGGCGCGCGGCGTCTACCTGCAGCGCGCCACGGATCAGCGGTTCGGCCGAGGGCGACGGCCGGGTTCGCTCGACGCGTCGCAGGATCGCCTTCACGCGGACGGCGAGTTCGCGAAGGCTGAATGGCTTGGTCAGGTAGTCGTCGGCGCCGACGGCGAAGCCCGCCACCTTGTCGGCCTCGTCCGTTCGAGCCGTGAGCATGAGGACCGGGACCCAGCGGTCCCGCTGGAGCTCGCGACAGACGTCGAGCCCGTCCATCCCCGGCAGCATCAGGTCCAGCACGACGAGGTCCGGGGGCTCCGCGCCCGCCAGGTCGAGCGCCTGCGGGCCGTCGAAGGCGACGAGGACGCGGAAGCCCTCGCTTTCGAGACGGGCCCGCACCGCCTCGGCGATCGCCTCCTCGTCGTCGACGACCAGGATGGTCTGCTCGGTCACATGCCCATCGTATCCGCGGGTCGTGACCGCACTCCGGGGGACATGTTGAGAAAACGTGGCGGCGAGGGAGGGCGTGAGCGCGCGCCTAGATCGGTGGCTTGACCAGGTCCACGTAGACCACGGCGACCGTGAACAGGATGAAGAACGCGGCGACGGCGGCCGACACGGGGATCACCTTGCGCATGTCGACGGCCTTCCCGCGGAGCTTCTCGATCGCGAGGACCGCCAGGTGGCCGCCGTCGAACGGGGGGAGCGGAAGCAGGTTGAGGAACCCCACGAACACGTTGACGAGGGCGAACAGGTACAGGATGTCCCAGAAGTTCCCCTCCGAGGCGATGTTCCCGGCGACACGACCGACGCCGACCACGCTCGCAGGATCCCCAAGCGAGCGCTCCGCTTCGGTGAACACCAGGCGGAAGAGCCTGCCGACGCCTTCGGGACCGAAGACGCGGACGATCCCCTGGGCGCTCCCGACGAGCGAGTCGCCGACGAGCGCCCCGCCGTCGGTGATCGAGCCGACGAGCCCCGGGCGCTCGCGGCGACCCTCGCCCAGCGCGACCCCGATCCGCGCCACCCGCTGCCCGTCGACCTCGGCGAGGACCGGCGTGAGCGTCACCGGGAAGCGCTCCGCATCGCGCTCGACCGTGAGTGTGATCGGGACACCCGCGTGTTCCTGCGTGAACGCGACGAGCTCGTCGAGCGTGGGGTCGGCGATCCCGTCGACCGAGACGATCCGGTCTCCGGGGCGCAACCCCGCGTCGAACGCCGGCGAGGCCACGCCGTCCAACCGCCACGGCACCTCCACGAGCAGGGGGCTGCGATCGGTCGGCTGTCCGATGAGCCCCAGCCAGAGCGCGAAGAACACGAACGCGAGCACGAAGTGCATCGCCGGCCCCGCGCCGATCACGAGCGCACGTTGCCACCTGGGCTTCGCCCCGTACGTCCGGGGCAGGTCCTCCTGCGAGATCCGCTCGTAGGGGCTCATGCCCGCGATCTTCACGTAGCCCCCTGCGGGGATCCACCTGAGGCCAACCTCGGTCTCGCCTCGCCTCGTGGACCAGATCTTCGGTCCGAAGCCCACGAAGAAATCCGTGACCTTGATCCCGAACGCCTTGGCCACGCCGAGATGCGCCGCCTCGTGGATCACGATCACGAGGACCAGGGCGACGAAGAACGAGACCTGGCCGAGCGCGCCCATCGGGGTCTCCTAGCGCGCCTCGATGATCTCGGCGGCCAGCTTGCGAGCCCACGCGTCGGCCCGCTCGAGGTTCACCACCGAGACCACGGACGAGGGCGCCTCGTGCTCGTCGACGACCGCCTGCACGACCTCGACGATGCGCGTGAGGGGGATCTTGCCCTCGAGGAATGCCATGACGGCGACCTCGTTGGCCGCGCTCATGACCGCGGGGAAGGTGAGTCCGAGCTCGCCGACCCGATAGCAGAGATCGATCGCGGGGAACGCCTCGCGGTCGACCGGCTCGAAGGTCAGCCGTCGGTCGGTGAGCGGCACCGGCTGGACGCCGGTGGGCAGCCGCTCCGGCCACCCGAGCGCGAGCTGGATCGGCAGCTTCATGTCCGGGACCGCGAGCTGCGCCGTCATCGAGCCGTCGCGGAACTCGGCGAGCGCGTGCACGATCCCCTCCGGATGGATCACCACGTGGATCTGCGAGTACTCGATGCCGAACAGGTAGTGAGCCTCGATCACCTCGAGACCCTTGTTCATCAGCGTCGCAGAGTCGATCGTGATCTTCGGCCCCATCTGCCAGACGGGGTGCGCGAGCGCCTCCTTCACGGAGGCTTTGGCCAACTCCCCGCGGGTCCAGCCGCGGAACGGTCCACCGGAACCCGTCAGGACCACTCGCTTCACGTCCTCGCGCCGCTCGCCGCGCAGGCATTGGGCCAGCGCTGCGTGCTCCGAGTCCACCGGGATCAATCGCTCGGGCTCGCCTTTGATCAGATCCAGGACGAGCTCACCGCCGACCACCAGGCTCTCCTTGTTCGCCAGGGCGAGCGACTTGCCGGCCTGGAGGGCAGCGAGCGTGGGTGCCAGCCCCGCCGAACCCACGAGCGCGTTCAGCACCATGTCGGCCTCCACGTCGCGGGCGAGGGTCTCCGCCGCCTCGGGTCCGACGAGGACCTCGACGCCCCTTATCCCCGACAGCTTCTGCCGCAGGTCGGCGGCGGCCTCCTCGTCGGCCATGGCGACGAACGGGGGCAGGAACTCGCGGATCTGCCCCACGAGGAGCTCCTGGTTCGTCCCGGCGGAGAGCCCGACGACCTTGAACCGGTCCGGGTTGCGTCGAACGACGTCCAGCGCCTGCGTCCCCACCGATCCGGTGGAACCGAGGATCACGACCGAGCGCATCGGAACCAAGATTACCCCGGGATGCCGGACATCCGGGGAACCGCCTCCGCGGTCAAAGCAGGATGAGCCGGAGGAACAGGAAGGCCGCCGGGGCCACGAACAGCACCGAGTCGATGCGGTCGAGCACCCCTCCGTGCCCGGGGAGGATGCTCCCCATGTCCTTGATCCCCAGGTCGCGTTTGAGCAGGCTCTCCGCGAGGTCGCCGAGCGGCGCGAAGATCGCCACGACGACCGCCAGACCCACCGATCGGCCGACCGTGTCGAGGATCTCCACGTACGGAGACACGGCGCCCACCGCGACCGCGACGACGACGAGCGTCGCCCCGATCGCCCCCTCCCATGACTTCTTGGGGCTGATGTTGGGCGCGAGCGGCCGGCTCCCCCAGAAATAGCCCACGGCGAAGGCCGCGGTGTCGTAGGCGAACGTGAGGCCGATGATCGAGAGGGCGAGCCCGCGTCCGTCCGGGAGCTTCAGCACCGTGAGCGCGTAGGCGGCAAGCATCGGGATATATGCGACGCCGAGCACCGTCAGGGCCACGTTCGAGACGACGTTGCGTCGGTGTTGTACGGGGACGGTCATGTACCAGAGGAAGGCCGCGAAGGTGGTCAGGCCCATGATGGCCAAGATCGCGCTCTCGCCGCGGTAGTACCCGGCCCCGAGGACGAGCGCACCGGCCACCAGGCCGAGGGCGGTCGCGGGCTGGTAGTGGCGTTTCTGCAGCGCCAGGTAGAACTCCCCCTGGGCGAACAGCACGACGACGCCCGCGAGGACGGCGAACGGCCCCGATCCGATCGCGATCGCACCGAGGGCGAGCCCGGCCAGGATCAGGCCGGTGAGGAACGCCATCGGAACGTTCCGAACACCCTGCCGCTCCTGATCGACTCCGACCTCCATGGCCGTCGGCTCCTGCCAACTCGGCCCCCCGAGTCCCTCGCCGCCGACGCGAACGGGTCGTGCCACCTTCGGTTCCTCCAGGCCCGTCTCCTCACCGGTACCCTCGCCCAACAGCGCTGCGATCTGCACCTCCTCGGTTGGCGGGGGCTCCACCGCTCCGGGCTCGGGTTCGAGCCGGACCTCCTCCCGCACCGACTCGGCGAAGTGCTCGGCGGCGGCCTCGACCGCCTCGAGATCCGGCGGCTCCTCGGCCGCGACCCGGACCTCCTCGACGAGCTCAGCCACGGCCTCACCCGGCTCCTCGGCGGGGGCCGGGAGGTCCACGTAGGCGCCCGGCGCACGGGCGAAGGTCTCCTCGGAGATCTCCTCAACCGCCTCGGGCTCGCCTTCCTCCTCACCGTATCTGCCTGCCTCGGACTCGAAGAGGAAGGAGGCGACCCCCTCGTCCTCCTCGTCCTGGTCCTCCTCGGGCCAGGCCCGGGCGGCCCCCTGCTCCGCCTCGAACAGGTCCTCCTGACCGGGGGTGGGACGAGGCTCGGGCTGCTCGTCGGTTTCGGACTCCGGGCGCTCGACGTGGATCGGTGGCTCGAAGGCCTCCTCGTCCGGCGGCACGTCGGACCCCGTGGGCTCGGGCTCCGGCTCTTCCGGCTGGGTCGGCTCGGCGGGAGCCTGGTCCCCCTCCGGCCGTCGTCCGGGCTCGGTGGTCTCCGGCCAGTCGACGTCCTGGATGGGAGCGAAGAACTTGTCGAGGTCCTCGAAGAGGTCCTCTCCTTCGTTGCGCCCCTCGCCCTCGGCCATCAGATCTCCTTCAGCTCCTGCTCTTTGTGCGCGACGATCTCGTCGATCTCCGCTACGTGCTTGTCGGTGAGCTTCTGGAGCTCCTTCTCGGAGCGGACCAGCTCATCTTCTGAGATAGCGCCGTCCCGCTCAAGTCTCTCGAGCTCGTCCTTCGTGTGCCGGCGGATGTTCCGGACCGCAACCCGGCCCTCCTCGCCCCGGTGATGGACCAGCTTGATGAGCTCTCTTCGACGCTCCTCGGTGAGCGGGGGGAACGCGAGGCGGATCACGTTGCCGTCGTTGCTCGGCGTGATCCCGATGTCGCTCGCCATGATGGCCTTCTCCATCGAGGAGATAGCGTTCTTGTCGAAGGGCTGGACCACGAGCGTTCGCGGCTCGGGCACCGAGAAGGACGCGAGCTGCTGGATCGGCACCTGCGTCCCGTAGTAGTCGACCACCATCCTCGAGAGCAGCGCGGGCGTCGCACGGCCGGTACGGACCCCCGCAAGCTCGTCCTTCAGCACGGATATGGCCTTGTCCATCTTCTCCGTGGCTGCCTTCAGGGCGGACTCGACCGTCACCGCGTACCCCCGTGGACCAGGGTCCCGATCGGCTCGCCGGACACCGCGCGCCGGATGTTCCCCTCCAGTCCGAGATCGAAGACGATGATCGGGAGCTCGTTCTCCATGCACAGGCTTATCGCGGTCGCATCCATGACCTGGTACCCCTCGCGGAGCACGTCCAGGTACTCGATCGACTCGAACCGGCGGGCGCTGGGATCAAGGTGGGGGTCCGCCGTGTACACGCCGTCCACCTTCGTTCCCTTCAGCACCGCCTGCGCGCCGATCTCGAGCGCACGCTGTGCCGCTGTCGTGTCCGTCGAGAAGTACGGCGCGCCGATCCCGGCCGCGAAGATCACGACCCGCCCCTTCTCGAGATGCCGGATCGCGCGGAGCGGGATGTACGGTTCGGCGATCTGCGCCATGTGGATGGACGTCTGCACCCGGGTCGGGACGTGCGCCTTCTCCAGCGCATCCTGCAGCGCAAGGGCGTTCATCACGGTGGCGAGCATGCCCATGTAGTCGGCACGGGCTCGTTCGATGTTCGGCGCCTGCCTCCCGCGGAAGATGTTGCCACCGCCCACGACGACCGCGGTCTGGACCCCGATGTCCACCACGTCGGCGAGCTCGCGCGCGAGCAACCCGCTCGCGTCGGCGGAGATCCCGTACCCGGTATCGGGCGGAGCGAACGCGTCTCCGGAGAGCTTCAGGAGGACCCGGTGATAGATCGGCCGGTCGGTCTCCTGCGCGTGTTCGCCCTGGGTCATGCCCGGACCGGCCCTTCTCGATCGGTCTCCTCGCCAAGCTTGTATCTGACCAGTCTCCGCACGGCAACCTTCTCTCCGACCTTGGCCGAAACCTCGTCGAGGAGGTCCTGGATGGTCTTCGAGTCGTCCTTCACGAACTTCTGCTCGAGCAGGACGGTCTGCTCGTAGAAGGCCTTCATCTTGCCCTCCACGATGTTCGGGATGACGTTGTCCGGCTTCCCCAGCTCCTTCGCCTGGACCTCGTAGATGTGCCGCTCGGCGTCCACCAGGTCGGCGGGAACCTCCTCCCGCCTCACGAACAGCGGTGCGGACGGACTGGCGACGTGCAGCGCGATGTCCTTCGCGAGCTGCTTGAAATCCTCGGTGTTCGCCACGAAATCCGTCTCGCAGTTCACCTCGACGAGAGAGCCGACCGTGTTGTTGAAGTGGATGTAGGACTCGATCCGCCCTTGGTTGGCGGTCCGACCGGCTCGATTGGCGGCCGACGCAAGTCCCTTCTGACGCAGCAGGTCGACGGCCTCGGCGAGATCGCCGTCGGCGTCCTGCAGGGCGCGCTTACAGTCCATCATCCCGGCTCCGGTCATATCCCGGAGCCGCTTGACCAGCTCTGATGTGATGTCGGCCATGCCTTCGGTCACTCCTGGGTGGCTCCGGTGGGTGCCGCGGCCTCCGCGGTCTCGGATGCCTCGGCCGCGGGCGCTTCAGGTCCTGGTGCTGGTTCTGGCTCGGGGACCGGCTCGGGGGCCGGCTCGGGGGCCGGCTCGGACGTGGGGACCGGCTCGGGCTCGGGCTCGATCTCGGGCCCAGTCGCCCGCGTGACGACCGCCTCCCTCCCCTCCTGCCGGCCCTCAACCAGCGCGTCGGCGATGATCCGCGTCACGAGCGAGACGGAACGGATGGCGTCGTCGTTGCCGGGGATGACGTAGTCGACCTCGTCGGGATCGCAGTTCGTGTCCACGATCGCGATCACCGGAAGCCCGAGCTTGCGAGCCTCGCTCACGGCGATGTGCTCCTTCTTCGTGTCGATCACGAAGACGGCATCGGGCAACCGCTCGAGGTTCTGCATGCCGCCGAGGTTGCGCTCGAGCTTCTCCTTCTCGTGACGGAGACGGATCGCCTCCTTCTTCGGCAGGTACTCGAACGCGCCGGTGCGTTCCATCTCCCGAAGCTCGCGCATGCGGAGGAGTCGGCGGGAGACGGTCTGGAAGTTCGTCAGCATCCCGCCGAGCCAGCGCGTGGTGACGAACGGCATCGCGGCGCGATCGGCGTTCTCGGCGATCACCTCCTGGGCCTGCTTCTTCGTGCCCACGAACAACACGACACCGTTCCGGCGGCCGAGGTCCCGGACGAAGCGGTGGGTCTCCTCGAGGCCCGTGAGGGTCTTCTCGAGGTCGATGATGTAGATGCCGGAGCGTTCCCCGTACAGGTATCGACCCATCTTCGGGTTCCAGCGCCTGGTCTGGTGTCCGAAGTGGACCCCTGCCTCGAGGAGCTCCCGCCTCGTGACGACGGGCACAGCGTCCTCCTTCCGGTTCTTCCTCCGCACGGCTCACCCCGTCCGCGGCCCGGCGGGCCGGGACCCCGCGGATCGGTCCCCGTGCGTGCGTAGCTCGGCGCCGAGGCGCCGGCGCACGGAGTCTAGCAGCGGGGGCCTACCGGAGAGCGCGTGCGCGCGCCGGGGGCGTCCGTCGGGTGGCCCGGCGGCGGATCGGCTCCTCTGGGACCGCCGCCTCGGCCACGATCCAACGGTAGGCGAATGCGGCCATGAACCCGATGTGCAGGAGGTTCACCGCGAGTACGAACACCCAGGTGACCAGGGTCGGACTCGCCGTGATGTCGGTGCCTCCCGGGGAGAATCCGACGACGACCGGCAGCGCGAGGAAGAAGTACAGCGTGCACAGCATGAGGTGCCGCCCCCCCGGCATCAGCGCCGCCCGGCCGGACCGGCGGATCGTCTCCTGGGCGGGTCGTCCCTGGCGGACCGCGGCGGTCGGGGCGAACCCGAGGAAGAACAGCCCGGCGACGAGGGCCGCGACGAACCCGAGGAACCCGATCCCGGGTCCGAGCACGGGGAAGATGATGTTCCCTCCCACGATCAGGCTGAAAGAGAGGACCTGCACGACGAGGACCGTCGGAAGCGCTCGGACGCCTCGGATGACGCCGTAGACGCTCACGCGCCCGTCTTCCAACGCCTCGACGATCACGCCGGCGAGCGCCGCGTAGACGAACGTCCGGATCACGAGCGCCACGCCCGTGAAGATCAAGAACCCGGTTCCGATCCCGAACAGGCTCGCGCCCGTGCCGAGATCGAAGTAGGTGGAGATCGGAGCCATGGCCAGGAGGTCCACCATCCGGCTCGGCGCCCCCTCGAAGCCCAGGACGATCAGTCCGAGCCACGCCAGCAGGACGACCAGGAACGTTCCGACCAGCAGGGCGGGCTGGACGGCCACCGCCAGGAAGCCTCGCCCCAGCGAGCGCATCACCGGTGGGAGCGACGATCCGCCGGATCCGAGGAGGACGCTGGCGAACGGCCCGGCTCGGCGCGTTCCCTGCCTCGGCTCGGCCTCGGCCTCCTCGGCCACGGCGACCTCCGTGGGCGAGGGCGGTCGCGGACGGCGCTTGTGGGACTTCTTCCCGCTCACTCGTCCTCCTCGGTCACCTCGGGCCCGTCGTCGGCGGGCGGGAGCGCGCCCCCGAACCGTCGCCTCGCGAGCAGCGCGGGGATGAAGACGGCGGCGAAGACGGCAGCGGCGGCGAGGCCGACCCTCGCGAGCGTGGTCCCGAGAGCGAGCTCGGTCGGAGACGGAACGTCGATGAGGGTCCCGTCCGGATCCGGCTCGAACGCGATCAGTCCGGCCTCCGGACCACCCTTCACGGCCACGATCGTGTCCCGCGTCAACGCGATCGTCCCGACGAGCCCCTGCGTGGCCTCACTCTCCCACACGAGTCGGCCGGTCTCGGTGCTCACTGCGACGAGGCGGCCGTCGTTCAACCCCACGAGGACGACCCGGCTGGAGACGACGGGAGAGCTCCGCAGGATGAGCTCGTTGAACTGGAACCCCCACCGACGCGAGCCGTCGCTGGCGTCGAGCCGGTACAGGCCACCGCCGATGTCGGCGATGAAGACGTCCCCACCCGAGGAGGGCGAAGAGATGGGAGAGAACAGCGAGAGCGCGAGTGCGCTCCACCGCTGCTCCCCGTCATCGGCGTCGAGCAGCTGCACGAGTCGGTCCGCGGTCCCTACGATCACGCCGCCGTCTACGACTGCGGGGGCCGACACCGCCGTCGACCCGATCTGCGGCGAGACGCCCCAGGCCCGCTCTCCGTCCTCGGAGCTCAACCCGGTGATCAGCACCCGCCCCTCGTCGACGTCCCGTGAGACGACGTAGACATGCCCGTCCCCCACGGCGAGCGGGATGTCCGCGCGACCGCCGACGTCGGAGGTCCAAAGCTCGCTGCCATCGTCGATCGAGACGGCATGGACGATACCGGCCTGGTCCCCCACGTAGGCGACGTCGCCGTCGATCGTGACCCCGCTCCGGGCTGTCTCGCCGAGCGCAAGGCGCCATCGTTCGCTCGGGCCCTCGAGGTCGAGCGCGACGAGCAAGCTCCCACGGGCGGCCTCAACATCCTCCTCGGGCGACGGTGATGCGGTTGGTGAGGCCAACCTCTCCTGTGCCTTCGGCGGACCCTCGAGGTACAACAGGACCCTCGCCCCGTCGACGCGGCCGAGGCCTGGCAGGGAAAGTGGGCCACCGGGACGCGCGACCTCCCATGCGATCTCGCCGGATGCCAGCTCCACGGCGTAGACCCCTTCCCGTCCCACCGTGACTGCGATCCCCCCGCTGATCACCGCACCCGAGAGCGATGTGCCGTCCGGCGCCGGGAGGACCCACCGCACCCGGTAGGGCGGCGGAGGTCCGCCGGGTTCGACCGGCGTCTGGCCCGTGTGTCCGGAGCCCCCCTGGAACTGGGACCACTCGATCGGGCCATCCACCTGTGCCTGCGCGGACGTCACGGACGCGAGGAGGAAGAGGAAGGCCGCCGAGGAGACGGATGAAAGCTTCCTGGTCGATCTCGGTGACAGGAGAACCATCCCGGTGCCGGGGTCGGCACATCCTACTCGCCGGGCCCTGGTTCCGACCCCGGCGAACCAGCGCTCAGTCGAGTGGGGCCAGGCGGATGAAGCCCGACACTCCGACGGGGCCGAGTAGGGCGAGGGGATCCACGTACGCACCGTCCCGCTTCGCCCCGAGATGCAGTTGCGGGACGACCGAGCCCGGATGCCCGTTCCCGCTCAGCGCGATGGGCCAGCCGCGAGGGACCAGGTCCCCCCGGCGAACGAGGGTCGCCGACACCCATGAGTACGTGCTCGAGAGCCCGCCGCCGTGATCGATGGTCACGAACAGCTCGCCGCCGACCTTCCCGGCGAAGGACACGCTTCCGGCCTCGGGGGCCACCACGAGCGTGCCGGTCGCCACCGCGATGTCGATCCCCCGGTGACCGGAACCGTAGGGCGTCTCCGGCGGATCGAACCCGCGGATCACCGGCCCGGCGACGGGCCAGCTCCAACCGGTGCCAGCGGCCGAGGGTGTCGGCGCGGCGACGAGCGCAACCGGGTCGACCCACAGCGAGATGGCGAGGGGGAGGACGAGCCGTAGTGCGAGCGCCACCGGTCCCCTCCTCGTCCGTGGATCCACAGACGCTACCGTCCGGCGCCGACAGGGACAGTGAACCCGGTCACACGAAAGGCGGGCGCTACTCGACCTCGACGAACTGCAGACGGAGTTGCCCGACGGCCTTCGTGTGGATCTGGCACACCCGCGACTCCGTGACGCCGAGGATGTCGCCGATCTCGGCCAGGGTGAGCCCCTCGAAGTAGTACAGGGTCACGACGATCTTCTCGCGCTCGGAGAGCGAGTTGATCGCGGCCGCGAGCAGCCCGCGGGTCTCCTGCCCCTCGAGCCCGGTCGTGGGGTCGACGCTCCGATCGGCGAGGGTGTCCAGCAGCGAGACCTGCTCGCCGCGGTCGGTCCCGACGGACAGGAGTTCGTCCAGCGCGAGCACCGACACGAACGAGATCTGGCTGATCACGTCGTGGAGCTCGGGCAGCGACACACCGAGGCGGTCGGCGATCTCGCGCTCCGACGGCGCCCGCTTCAGGATCGATTCGAGGTCCGCGTAGGCCTTCTCGATCTCGCGCGCCTTGAACCGGACCGATCGCGGGACCCAGTCCATGGCACGCAGCTCATCGATGATCGCGCCCTTGATGCGCGGGATCGCGTACGTCTCGAACTTGTTCCCTCGCGCGGGCTCGAATTTCTCGAGCGCGTCGATCAAGCCGAACATCCCGTAGGAGACCAGGTCGGACTGCTCGACGCTCGCCGGAAGACCGGTCGCGACACGGCTCGCCACGTACTTCACCAAAGGCGCGTAGTGCAGGATCAGACGCTCTCGGGCGGCGGGGGCACCGCTCCGCTTGAACTCGTCCCACAGGTCGAGCAGCTCGTCGCGTTCGGGATCCGGCGGTGGCGCGGCGGTGGCCTTGCCCCTCGCCGCGGGCGGCGCGGCCTTCTTGGTCGGCTCGGAAGTCTTGCCCTTGGTCACCGCGGCCTTGCCCTTGGTCGCCGCGGCCTTGCCCTTGGTCGCCGCGGCCTTGCCCTTGGTCGCCGCACGCTGACGTACCTTGGCGACCGCGGACGTGCGCGGCTTGTTGCGCTTCGGTGCGGTTTCTGCCTCCGACGACTTGGCGGCTCGCGGCATCAGGCCCTCGGATGGCTCTGCCGATACGCGTCGAACAGCCTCGAACGGCCGACGTGCGTGTACCGCTGCGTGGTTGCCACGCTGGCGTGACCGAGAAGCTCCTGCACGACCCTGATGTCGGCTCCTCCTTCGAGCAGGTGCGTGGCGAACGAGTGGCGAAGCGCGTGCGGGGTGATCCGACGACCCGGCAACGTGGCGCGCCCGTATCGTCCCACAAGCCGCCGGATGTCGCGTGCACCAAGCGCTCCTGCGCTGCGATTCACGAAGAGCGCGGGCGTCGCCGCCTCCGACGCCATGATGGGCCTCCCGAGCGAGATCCACGCGTCGAGTGCGTCGAGCGCCGGATCCGAGAGTGGGAGCTCGCGTTCCTTCGAGCCCTTGCCGAACACCAGGACGCGGCCGCGGTGCAGGTCGATCCGGTCGAGCGTCAGCCCCGCCACCTCGCTCACGCGCAGCCCCGACCCATACATCAGCTCGAGGATCGCGCGGTCCCGCAGCGCCACCACGCGTTCGAGCTCGTCCTCCGCTTCGGATGCCGGGGCCTCCACCAGTGCGGCGGCCTCCGCTGGCCGCAGGACGGTCGGCAGGCGCGAGGCCACCTTGGGCCGTCCGAGGAGCGCAGCCGGATCCCGCTCGACCGCTCCACGGGCCGCGGCCCACCGGTAGAACGTGTGGATCGCACCGACGCGCCGGGCGATCGAGGCCCGCGCGTACCCCAGCGTCGAGAGCTGCGCGAGGAACCGGCGGAGGTCGTGCAGTCCCGCTGAGGCGAGCGAGAGATGCCCCCGTGCGAGGAACCGCGCGAGCTGCGTCAGGTCGTGCCGGTAGGCGCGGACCGTCGAGCCCGCCAGGTGGCGTTCGAGCGCGAGATGCTCGACGAACCCCTGGATCAGGGTGAGGTCGGAGCGAGGAAGGTCGTCGCGGGCTGGCATAGGCGGTCGCACCCTTCTACCAATCGGTGCCCGCCCGTTCAAGCTCCCACGGCGCCCGTGGGCCGAGGATCCGCGAGGCCCGAGGCACCCCCGCTAGCCAGAGGCCTCCATGGCCTTGAGCGTGGACTCGTATCGCCCGCCGACGCTGCGGACGAGCCCTCGCAGCTCCAGCCCCATGAGGACGGCCACGACCTCAGGCACCGAGATCCCGAGCTCCCTCGCCACCCGCTCAGGCAGCGACGGGCCGACGAGACGGCCCAGCACTTCGCGCTCGATGGGCGTGAGGTCGGCGCTCGCCACCGATCTCGGGCTCGCAGGCTCGAGACCGAGGTCGTGGATGAGATCCTCCGCTCCGCGGATCATCGTGGCGCCGTCCCGGATCAGCTGAAGCGGAACGGACGACAGGGGATCGTTCACCGCACCGGGCACGGCGAACACCTCGCGTCCGAACTCCATCGCGTGCTCGGCGGTGATCAGCGAGCCGCTGCCGCCCGCACCCTCGACGATCACCGTCGCGCCGGCCAAGCCGGCGACGATCCGGTTCCGCGCCGGGAACCGGCGCGGTTCTGGCGGCGTCCCCGGGGCGAACTCGCTCACGAGGGTGCCGAGCTCGCGGATCCGCTCGAGCAGCCTCCGACTCGGATACGGGACGTCGATCCCGCACCCCAACACAGCGAGGGTCTCTCCCCCGGCATCGAGAGCGCCCTCGTGCGCAGCCGAGTCGATCCCGCGAGCCGCACCGGAGACGACGCAGACGCCAGCGAGCGCGAGCGCACGCCCGATGCTCCGGGCGACCTCCCGCCCCAGCTCCGAGCAGCGTCGCGCGCCGACAACCGCGACGGCCCGGGTGGGGTCCGGCAGGTCGCCGCCGACGACGTAGAGCAGCGACGGCGGATCGTGCACGTGGACGAGCTGAGCCGGGTACTCGGAGCCTCCCCACGGCACGAGCCGTGCTCCGAACGCGGAGGCAGACGCGGCGATGCGGGCCGGGTCGAGCGCGCGGGCGAAGCGCTGGTCGTTCCGGCTCCCCGCTCGTCCCTCGCGGACCTCGACCAGCGTCGCCGCCGCCGACCCCGCGGACGCCGCCACCTCGATCATCCGTCGCGGTGTGATCCCGTGGAGCGCGGACAGCACCAGCAGTGCCCGACGATCCTCGGGGCCGGTCACGAAGCCCTCGGGCCACCGGGGTCGCTCCTGCGTCGCCGCCTCCTCACCCGACACGCGCGAGACCTTCTCCCGTCAGCTCCGTGCGATACGCGAGCGCCTCCCTCAGATGCTCGGGGCCGACCTCGTCCGAGCGGGCGAGGTCGGCGATCGTCCGGGCGACCTTCAGGGCTCGGTCGAAGCCACGGCCGGTCAATCCATAGGCGTCCACCGCTCGAGCCAGGACATCGTGGGCCTCGGATGAGATCCGAGCCTCGCGCCGGGCGATCGGTCCCGGCAGCTGCGCGTTGCACGGGATCCCGATCTCGGCGAAGCGGCGACGTTGCCGAGCGCGGGCCTCCTGAACGCGCTCGCGGATGGAGGCGGACGGCTCGCCCGCGGCTTCCCCCAGGAGCTCCTGCTTCGACAACCGGGGCACGATGAGCCGGATGTCGATCCGGTCGAGCAGCGGCCCGGAGAGCTTCGCGCGGTAGGCATCGATCCGGTGTGGCAGACACGCGCAACGTCGACCGGGATCGCCGTGGAACCCGCACGAACAGGGGTTCGCCGCGGCGACGAGCGTGAACCGCGCGGGGAACTCGACGGTGCCGGCGACCCGCGTCACGATCACCCGGCCGTCCTCGAGCGGCTGCCTTAGGCCCTCGAGCGCGTCGCGCCGGAACTCGGTGAGCTCGTCCAAGAACAACACCCCGTGGTCGGCCAGCGAAACCTCACCTGGACGCAGCGAAGAGCTCCCGCCCCCGAGCAGGGCGGGGAGCGACACGGAGTGATGCGGGGAACGGAAGGGGCGTTCGGTCACCAGTCCCCCGCCTCCCAACAGCCCCGCCACGGAGTGGAGCTGGGTGACCTCGAGCGCCTCCTCGCGCGACATCGTCGGCAGGATGGTGGCGAGCCGGCGGGCCAGCATCGTCTTGCCGGCCCCCGGCGCGCCCACGAGCAGCACGTTGTGCCCTCCCGCCGCGGCCACCTCGAGCGCCCTGCGCGCCTGCGCCTGCCCGCGTACCTCCGCGAAGTCCACGGCGTGGCGCCCATCGTCCTGACCCGGCGCCGCGGCCGGGGGCTCCGGCCTCCGGCCGCCGCGGAAGCACGCCACGATCTCCGACAGGGAACGAGCGGCCACGACCTCGAGCCCCTCGACGAGCGCTGCCTCCGCGCCGTTCGCGGCCG
>Ga0209642_10001082_pt1 | contig 18009 bp, 18 predicted proteins | sample RifCSP19_2_FD_184025 | JGI IMG/M metagenome (GOLD analysis project Ga0209642, IMG submission 184025) | Soil microbial communities from Rifle, Colorado - Rifle CSP2_sed 19_2 (SPAdes) (version 2) | ecosystem: Environmental > Terrestrial > Deep subsurface > Rock core/Sediment | place: Rifle... | reverse complement strand
ACCTCCGGACCGCGCTCCACTACCTGCGGACGACGCCGGACGGCCGGATCGCGTTCGGCGGGGGTGGGCTACGGGTGGCGCCGAAGCGCATCGTCGCCAGCTACCGGTACGAGGAGCGATCGGTGGCCGAGCTCGCGCGCGAGTTCCGGCGCTGGTTCCCAGCGTTCGACGGCGTGGAGCTGGAGTCGGCGTGGGGCGGACCGGTCGACGTCTCGGGGCTCCACCTGCCGTTCTTCGGGACGCTGCCGGGCGGGGCCGCGCACTACGGCCTGGGCTTCACCGGCAACGGCGTCGGGCCGTGCCACCTCGGTGGGAAGATCCTCTCGGGCCTCGCGCTCGGCGTCGAGGACGAGGCGACGAGCCTGCCGCTCGCCCACATGGAGCCGAAGCGCTTCCCGCCCGAGCCGCTGTTCACGCCGGGCGAGCGCATCGCCACCCACGCGATCCTGCGGAAGGACGCGCGCGAGGACCGCGGGCGGAGCGCCGGGCCGCTCACCGGAGCGCTCGCGGGCCTGCCCCGGCGCATGGGGTACAACCTGGGGCCATGAATACGCTCGGCGGGCTCGATGCCATCACGATCGACTGCGCGGACGCGCTCGGGCTCGCCCGGTTCTGGGCGGAGGTGTTCGGGACCGAGGTCGAGTCGGCGGTCGGCGACGGGCCGCAGTACGTGGACCTCCTCCCCGTCCCCGGGGTCCCGACCCTGCGGTTCCAGCGCGTCCCCGAGCCGAAGGCGACGAAGAATCGCCTGCACCTCGACGTGTCGGTGGTCAGCCTCGACGCCGCCGCAGCGCGGGTCGAGGAGCTCGGGGGTCGCCGGATCTCCGAGCGCCTCATGACCGAGTTCGGCTACGACTGGCTCGTGATGGCCGACCCCGAGGACAACGAGTTCTGCCCGTCGTCCGCCGCGAGCCGTAGCCGATGCGCGGACGGGCCGCGAGCGCCGACCTTCCCCGCCCGGCGAGCGGGAGCTGGTGGCTCGAGGAAGCGCTCGCGCTGCCCGAGTTCGCCGGGCCGGAGACGCCTCCACTCCAGGGCGACAGGACCGCCGACGTGGTGATCATCGGTGGCGGCTACACGGGGATGTGGACCGCGTACTTCCTGAAGGAGCGCGAGCCCGGGATCGACGTCGTGCTGCTCGAGCAGGGCATCTGCGGCGGGGGGCCGAGCGGACGCAACGGGGGCTTCCTGAACGCCTTCTACGACGACCTCGGCACGCTCGTCGAGCGCTACGGCGAGGAGGGCCGCCGCACCGCGCAGCTTGCCGCGCACTCGATCGACGAGATCGGCGCGTGGTGCGAACGCCGGGGCGTCGACGCCTGGTACGCCATGACCGGGGACATCGGGATCTCGACGAACCCGACGCACGACGCGATCGCGATCGAGGTGGCGCGCGGGGCGGACGAGCTCGGCATCGGCGACGTGTACCGGCCGCTCTCCCAGGCGGAGGTCCGGACGCGGTTCGACTCGCCGGTCGCGAGGAGCGGCGTCCACGTGCGTCACGCCGCACACGTCCAGCCGGCCCGCCTGGCCAGGGGTCTGCGGCGCGTGCTGCTCGAGCAGGGGGTGCGGGTGTTCGAGGGCTCGCCGGTCCGTCGGTTCGCGGAGGGCCGCGACGCGGTGAGGGTCGAGACGCCGGCGGGCTCGGTCCGGGCCGGATCGGGGGTCAACGCGCTCGGCGCCTACGTCGCCGGGCTCGGGGCGTTCCGCCGCTCGATCCTGCCGCGAGGCAGCTACATCGTGATGAGCGCGTCGGCGCCCGAGGCACTCGAACGGATGGGGTGGACCGGTGGCGAAGGCGTCTACGACTTCCGCTCCTCGCTCCACTACCTGCGCACCACGCCCGACGGGCGGATCGCGTTCGGCGGCGCGAGCTCGCGGACCGGCCTGGGCACCGGGCTGGGGCCGCGTCTCGCCTACGACCCGGCCAGCATCGGTCGCCTGGTCCGCGACTTCCGCACGTGGTTCCCGACGTTCGAGGGCGTCCCGCTCGAGGCGGGCTGGGGCGGCCCGATCGACCTGACCGGGCTCCACATCCCGTTCTTCGGGACGCTGCCGGGCGGGCGGATCCACTTCGGCGTGGGCTACACGGGCGGGGGCGTCGGCCCCTGCCACCTGGGCGGGAAGATCCTCGCCTCGCTCACCCTTGGCGTCGAGGACGAGCACACCACACTTCCGCTCGTGGGGGCGGAGCCGAGGCGCTTCCCGCGAGAGCCGCTCCGCTCCCTGGGAGCGCTCGTCGCGCAGACCGCGATCGTCGCGAAGGACGACGCGGAGGACGGGGGCCGCCGCCCGAACGTCGTGGTCGAGCAGCTCGCCAGGCTACCCGGGCGACTCGGCTACCGCCTCGGGCCCTGAGCGCCCGCTGGGTCGTCCCTCCCCGGATCGCGGCATGCGCGACCGCCCCTCCGGCTATGGGCCGGGCGACCCCACCGGCAGATAGGCTGGTGTGAGACGGTGGCCCGGGAGGTGGCCCGCGTGGCGGACGTCATCCTGGTCGAGGGGCTCACGAAGTTCTACGGGAAGCAGCGCGGCATCGTCGACCTGGACTTCTCGGTCGCGCCCGGCGAGGTGTTCGGGTACCTCGGCCCGAACGGCGCCGGCAAGACGACGACGATCCGAACGCTCCTCGACCTCATCCGCCCGACCAGCGGGCGGGCCAGCGTGCTCGGGTTCGACTCCAAGCGCGAGCCGGGCGAGATCCACCGGCGCGTCGGCTACCTGCCCGGCGAGTTCGCGCTCTACGAGAACCTGACGGGCGGCGAGTACCTCCAGCACCTCGCGGCGCTCCGGGGGGACGTGGACGAGGGCTACGTGCGTGCACTCGCGCGTCGCTTCGACCTGGATCTCGCGATGCGGATCCGCTCGCTCTCCCACGGCAACCGGCAGAAGGTGGGCCTGCTGCAAGCGTTCATGCATCGGCCCGAGCTGCTCGTGCTCGACGAGCCGACCCAGGGGCTCGATCCGCTGATGCAGCAGGAGTTCTACGGCCTGATCTCGGAGGCACGAGAGGAGGGTCGGACGATCTTCCTCTCATCCCACGTCATGCCCGAGGTCGAGCGGGTCTGCGACCGTGTAGGCATCATCCGGGAGGGTCGTCTGGTCGCGGTCGAGGACATCGGGGATCTGCGGGCGAAGGAGATGCGCAACCTCGAGATCCACTTCGCACACCCGGTCCCGGAGGCCGCGTTCTCCTCGCTCGAAGGCGTCCGCGGCGTGGACGTCGAGGGCGATCGTCTCCGGTGCACGGTCGTCGGTCCGGTGGACGGCCTGGTCAAGGCCGCGGCGGCGTTCGAGGTCGTCGACCTCGTGAGCCACGAGCAGAGCCTCGAGGAGATCTTCCTCACGTTCTACGGGAGGGAGGAGAACCACGATGGCGACTGACGTGCTCACGGCGCGCCCGATGCTGCGGAACGTCTTCCTGAAGACCGTCCGCGACCAGCGTCGCGCTCTGACGTGGTGGTCGATCGGGCTCTTCGGGACGGTGCTGATGTACGGGGCGGTCTACCCGAGCATCCGGGAGAACGCGCAGGCCCTGAACGAGTACATGGACAGCTTCCCCGAGGTCTTCCGCGAGGCGTTCCTCGGTGAGAGTGGGGACTTCACCTCGCCCGCCGGATACCTGAACACGGAGCTGTTCGGGTTCTTCGGGCCCTTGCTCCTGCTCCTGTATGCGATCGGAGCCGGCGCCAGGGCCATCGCGGGCGAGGAGGAGCGCCGGACGCTCGACATCCTGCTCGCCACGCCGGTCTCCCGCAGCAGGGCCGTCGTCGAGAAGGTCTCCGCCATGGTCTTCGGCGTCGTCCTGCTCTGCGCGGTGCTGTGGGGGTCGGTCGCCGTCCTGGGACCGCCCTTCGAGCTGACCCCGAACCTGGTGAACCTGGCGGCGGCGACGGTGAGCTTGGGGCTGCTGGCGCTCGCGTTCGGCAGCATCGCGCTCGCGATCGGCTGCTCGACCGGGCGACGGTCCCTGGCGATCGGCCTCTCGGCGGGGATCGCGGCGGCCACCTACCTGTTCGACATCCTCGCGCCGTCGCTCGATGCGATTGCCTGGCTCCAGAAGATCTCGCCCTTCTACTACTACGGCGAGGCCGTGCCGATGGTGAACGGGCTCGACCCGTTCCACGCCAGCGTGCTCGTCGCGATCGCGGCGGTCGCGTTCGCGTACGCGCTCTTCTCGTTCGAACGCCGGGACGTGGCCGCGTAGACGCCGGAGCGGACGTCCGGCATCATCCGGACCGAACAGAGCCGAAGGAGCCGAGGTGATCGTTCGAACCGTCGTCGACGTCGAAGGGACCAGCGCCGACGCGAGCGGCGCCAAGTGGCGGAGCCTGCGGATGCTCACGCGTGCCGACGGGATGGGGTTCACCGTGACGCAGACGACGATCGAACCGGGGATGGAGGTCGAGCTCCGGTACCGGAACCACCTCGAGGCATGCCTCTGCATCGAGGGCGCGCTCGAGGTCGAGGATCTGGCGACGGGCGAGCGGCACGTCGTGGGCGCGGGAACGCTCTACGCCCTCGACCGGCATGACCGCCACGTCGTGCGGGCGAAGGCCCCGACCCGCCTGGTCTGCGTGTTCGCCCCAGCGCTCGCAGGGGGCGAGACGCACGACGCCTCGGGTGGGTACGCGCCGAGCGACTAGCTAGCTCGCCGTGAATGGCTCGTACCCGGGAGCGATGCCCGGCCACGGATGGGCGCGCTCCCAGGCGGCGCCGAGCTCGAGCACGAGGTCGTCGCGCCAGCGCGGACCGTTGATCGAGATCCCGAACGGGAGTCCGTTCGCGCACGTCCCGGCCGGAACCGACATCGACGGGTGGCCGCTCAGGTTGAACTCGCCGGTGTTGTAGCCCTCGGCGCCGGCGGGGCGATCGCTCCCCGGCAGCGCGCCGTCGGCCAGCCACCCCTGGTACCCGTGGGTGGGACAGACCAGAACCGCGTCCTCGCCGAGGAGCCGGTCCAGATCGGCCGCGTAGTCGAACCGCCGGTGACGCGCCGCCACGTAGCCGTCGAGCGTGTACCCGAGCGCGTTCTCCATCTCGGAACGGAACGCCGCGCTGAACGAGTCGAGGTTCGCCTCGACGAACGCGCGGCCGAGCCAGTGGAGCTCCTCGACGGCCACGGTCACGTACCAGTCCAAGCCGGGATCGCCGCCGTTCGCGACGGCGGTCGGGAACAGCGACGACGGCTCGACCTCCTCCACCGGCAGACCGAGATCGCGGTCGATCGCGTCGAGCGCCGCACGGAACGGCCCGTCGACCTCCGGCGGGAGCGGCCCGTGGTCCCACGTGCGCCGGACCGCGAGGACGCGTTCCGGCATCCCGCCCCGGTACGACCACTCCGGCGCAGCCGACGGGTCTCCCTCGACCGGCCCGCGCATCACCTCGAGCAGGAGCCTGGCGTCGGCGACGGTCGGGGCGAGCGGGCCCTGCGTGGACAGCTCGAGCCACGACGGGATCGGCCGGCGGCCGATCAGCCCGGCCGTGGGCTTCAGCCCGACGAGGCCGCAGAAGGTCGCCGGCGTGCGGATCGAGCCGCCTCCGTCGGTCCCGGTCGCGAGCGGCGCGAGTCCGGCCGCCAGGGCCGCCCCCGATCCTCCGGACGAGCCCCCCGGCGACCAGTCCGGGCCCCAGGGGTTGCGCGTCGGCCCGAAGAGGTCGTTGTCGGTCCACCCCTGGAACGCGAACTCGGGGATGTTCGTCCGGCCGACGACGACCGCGCCGGCTGCCACCATGCGCTCGACCGTGATCTCGCTGCGGACGGCCGGTGGGCGGCCGAGCATCGTCCGCGAGCCGAAGTGCGTGATCGACCCGGCGACGTCGGTGTTGTCCTTCACCAGGAGGGGGAGCCCGGCCAGCGGGCCGTCGACACGGCGGCCGTCCAGGGCGCGTGCCTCCTCGAGAGCCCGCTCGGCGCGGATCCCCGTGACGGCGTTCAGCGCCGGCTTGAAGCTCTCGATCCGCTCCAACGCCGTCGCGACGAGCTCGGTGGCCGAGACGCGGCGGGCCCGGACGGCGCCCGCGAGCTCCGCGAGCATCAGCGCCCGAGGTTCTTGATGCGGTCGACGAACTCGCCGCGCTTGTGGTCCCGCAGGATCACGCTCGCGGCGTTACGGCCCGGAACGCCCATCACGCCCCCGCCCGGGTGCGTCCCCGACCCGCACAGGTACATCCCCGCGACGGGCGTGCGGTAGTCGCCGTAGTTCGGGATCGGGCGGAAGCTGAACATCTGGTCGGGGGTCAGCTCGCCCTGCATGATGTTCCCGCCGATCAGGCCGAACCGGTCCTCGATATCGCGCGGGGTGAGGACCTCGACCTGGTCGACCGCGCCCTCGAGGTTCGGGGCGTACTCGCCGAGCGCCTTCAACACGCGCGCCGCGTACTCGTCGCGGCCGCCGTCGTCCCAGGAGCCGTCGCGGAGCTCGTACGGCCCGTACTGACTGAACGCGAGCATCATGTGGTTGCCCTTGGGCGCGAGGCCCTCGGGCTCGTGTGCGGTCGGGAAGACCACCTCGACGTACGGGTGCTCGGACATCCGCCCGTACTTCGCGTCGTCCCACGCGCGCTCGAGGTACTCGATCGAGGGTGAGACCGCGGCAAGACCCTTGTGAACGTCGCCGTCCTGATCCCAGCTCGGGAACGTCGGGAGCTCGGAGAGTGCGACGTTCACCTTGACCGAGCCCGACCGCGACCGGAAGCGCCTGACGTCGCGGACGACGTCGCCGGGGAGGCGCTCCTCGCCGACGAGCGAGAGGAACGTGGTGACCGGGTGCCCGCTCGAGGCGATGCGCTGTGCCCGTACCAGCGTCCCGTCGAGGAGCGCGACGCCGACGGCGCGCCCGCTCGCGTTGATCGCGACGCGATCGACCTCCGCGTTCGTCCGGATCTCGGCGCCGGCCGCCTGAGCCGCGCGGGCCATCGCCTGCGACAGGCCCCCCATGCCGCCCTTCACCCAGCCCCAGGCGCCGGCGTGCCCGTCGATGTCGCCGATCCAGTGATGCATAAGGACGTACGCGCTCCCAGGGGTCATCGGTCCGCACCACGCCCCGATGATCGCCTGGGTCGCGAGCGCGCCCTTGACGCGCTCGTCCTCGAACCATTCGTCGAGGAAGTCGGCGGCGCTCATCGTGAACAGTCGCACGGCCTCGTGGATGTCGCGGCCGCTCCACTTGCGGAACCGCCCGGCCGTCGCCGCCCACTTGGGCAGCTCGCGGATGTTCAGGTTCGGCGGCACGACGAACAGGAGGTCCTTCAGCAGGCCGGCGACCCGATCGAAGTACCGGTCGAACTCCACGTAGGCCTCGGCGTCGGCCGCGTTGAACCGGGCGATCGCCGCCGCGTCCCGCTCCGTGTCGCCCCACAGCGTGAGCGCGGTGCCGTCGGGGAAGGGGACGAAGTAGTCCGGCGTGATGATGGAGACCTCATAGCCGAACCGCCTCAGGTCCAGCTCGCGGACGATCCTCGGCGGCATGAGGGAGACGACATACGAGGCGCTCGACACCCGGTAGCCGGGCCACGGTTCCTCGGTCGCCGCAGCGCCTCCGAGGACGTCGCGCTTCTCCAGCACCAGGACGTCCAGGCCCGCCTTCGCGAGGTAGGCTGCGCACGCGAGGCCGTTGTGGCCTCCCCCGATGATGACGACGTCGCGCTCGAACACACCCACGCGGACCCGAGGGTACCGGCCGTTCGACGGCGCCCGCAAACGCGCCGGACATCGGTGCCCCCGAACCTGACCGAGCCGTGGACCCCCTTCGACGCCGTGCCCTGAGGAACGGCGGGGTGGCCGCCCTGCTGACCCTGGTGGTCGGGTCAGCCATCGTCGCCGCGGTCTCCGGCGGCGAGCGGGCGACTGCTCCGCCCTCCCCGACGCCGACGCCGAGCCCGTCTCCGACGCCCGTGCCGTGCACCCCGGTCTGGGAGGTCGTCCAGAGCGCAGACCCCGGCGAGACCTCGAACGCGCTGAACGGCGTGGTCGCGCTCTCCTCCGCCGAGGCGTGGGCGGTGGGCGGGAGCGGCCTCGACCCCGCCTCGCCGACCGCCGTCCTGGTCGAGCGCTGGGACGGCATGGCCTGGGCCGCGATCGAGGCCCCGAGCCCCGGCAGCCAGTGGAACGAGCTCCTCGCCGTCGACGCCTCCGGGCCGAACGACGTGTGGGCTGTCGGGCGCACGGCGAGCGGCTTCGGCGACCGTCCGCTCGCCCTGCGTTTCGACGGCACGGCCTGGACCGAGGTCGAGCTTCCCGAAGAGGTGACGGGTGTGCTCACCGGGGTCGCCGCGATCACGCCGACCGACGTGTGGGTCGTCGGCTACACGGGCGAACCCGCCGCCTCGCTCGAGAGCGCGCTGCTCCTGCACTGGGACGGCGTGCTCTGGGCGATCGTCGACCCGGGGCGCTCGGTCGGCGGCGGCAAGAGCCTGCTCCGAGACGTGGACGCCGTCAGCCCAACGGACGTGTGGGCGACCGGGTACCACCACAACCAGCCGCTGGTCATCCGCTTCGACGGGGAGGCGTGGGGCCGGTCCGAGACGCAGGTGAGGGGGTCGTCGCACGCGATCGAGGTCGTGGCGCCGACGGAGGCCTGGGCGGTCGGCTCGCCGATCCAGCGGTTCGACGGCAGCGCGTGGACGGAGGTTGCCGGGGTGCCGACCGGCGGCGAGCTCCACGCCGTCGCCGCGGTCGCGCCCGGCGATGTCTGGGCCGCGGGGTTCCGGCTGAGCGCCGACGAGACGTCCATGCGCTCCCTCGTACTGCGGTGGGCCGGTCAGCGGTGGCGGCAGGTCGAGGGACCGGGCGTCCCGGGCTCGGACGTGCTCACCGGGATCGACGCCCTCCCGGATGGGACCGTGCTCGTCGTCGGGTTCCGCGACGTCGCCTCCGGCCGCCGAACCCTCGCGATCCGCGGGACGAGCTGCCCGGTCTAGCCGGCCGCGCGATTCGGCGGCAGCGGCACGAACGCGCTCGTCCGCCGGACGTAGTCGGCGTACCCGGGGCGGCGCTCCGCGATCGTCTTCTCGAGCATCGCGACGCCCGAGACACTTACGAGCAGGAACGTCATCACCATCGGACCCACGAGCGCGATCCACCCCAACCGCGTGGCCAGTCCGATCAGTCCGATCCCCCACCACGCCACGGCGTCCCCGAAGTAGTTGGGATGGCGCGTGTAGCGCCACAGACCTTCGTCCATCACCCGGCCTCGGTTCGCAGGATCGCGCTTGAAGCGCCGGAGCTGCTCGTCCCCGATCGACTCGAACGCGAGGCCCACCACCCACACCGCGGCTCCGAGCCGGTCGAGGGCGCCGAGCGACGAGGGTGTCTCACCGACACCCGCCGCCAGGATCGGGAGCGAGACCACCAGCGCGAGTGCGCCCTGGAGCCAGAAGACCTGGAACAGGCTGACCCACCAGTACGCCGATCCGTACCGCTCGCGCCAGGCGGCGTAGCGGTGATCCTCGCCCTTCCCCCAGTTCCGCACGAGGATGTGGATCGACAGTCACAGCCCCCAGGTCGAGACGAGGGCCAGCACGAGCAGCCGCCGCGAGAAGGCCCCCGCGCCGAAGGAGAGCCCGGCGGTGGCGGCGAGGACGAAGCAGAGGCTCCAGACGACGTCCACGATGCTCGCCTGTCGCGCCAGGACGCTCACGACCCAGACGAGGGTCATGAAGCCGAGGATCGCGCCCGCGGATACGAGCAGGAGCTGGAAGAGCTGCATCGGTTCGAGGCTACCTGCGCCGGGTCGCTCGCATGGCGTCGAACCTATGCTCCTCGACATGACCGAGCTGCGAGAAGAGCTCCCAGGTCGACCGCCCCATCGAGTGTGAGGAGCCGCCGCCATGGACATCCGCCTGGACCCGGCAGACCGCGAGCTGAAGGAACGCGCCCACACGTTCACCCGGGAGGTGCTGTTCCCGCTCGAGCTCGAGTGCGAGGAGCGCGACGGGCTCTCGCCGGAGAGCCACGCGAAGGCCAAGGCGTCCGTCCTCGAGTGGGGGTTCAACGCGATCAACCACTCGACCGAGGACGGCGGGCAGGGCCACGACACGTTCCAGCAGATCCTCGTCGAGGAGGAGTGGGGCCGGGCGACCGGCGCCTTGTGGGACATCCCGTGGCGACCGTCGATCCCACTCGCCGCTGCGACCGAGGAGCAGAAGGAGCGGTACCTGCGCCCCGCGTGCCGGGGCGAGCGACGAGACGCCTACGCGATCACCGAGGCCGGCGCCGGCTCCGACCCCACGATGGTGGAGACCACCGCCGTCCGCGACGGCGACGCGTGGGTGCTGAACGGGACGAAGTGGCACGTCACCTCCGGCGACGTGGCGGACTTCTTCCTCGTGCACGCCCACGTCGATGGCGACGCAGCGAAGCCGACCGTGTTCCTCGTGGACAAGTCGCTGCCCGGCGTTCGACTCGTCAGAACGCCGAAGTACTCGCACACGTTCGTGTTCGAGCATCCGATCTTCGCCTTCGAGGAGGCCCGCGTCGGCGACGACTGCGTCCTCGGAGAGGTCGGCGGCGGCTTCGAGCTCACGAAGGACTGGTTCGTCGAGGAGCGGATCATGATCGGCGCCCGGACGATGGGCGCGGCGACGCGCGCACTCGACCTCTCGCTCGCGTTCGCGAAGGACCGGGTGCAGTTCGGCACGCCGATCGTGGAGCACCAGGCGATCGAGTTCATGCTGGCCGACATGGCCGCCGAGATCATGGCGGCGAAGGCGGCGCTCTACCGTGTCGGGTGGCAGGCGGCGCGCGGCGGCACATCGCGCAAGGAGCTGCACGCGCTCGCCTCGGCAGTGAAGCTCGTGTGCTCGGAGACGGCCGGGCGCGTCGCTGACAAGGCGGTCCAGATCCACGGCGGGCGCGGGTACATGCGCGAGCAGCCGGTCGAACGGCTGTGGCGCGAGCTCCGGGTGGACCGGATCTGGGAGGGCACCTCCGAGGTCCAGCGGATGGTCATCGGTAACGAGCTCCGGAAACGGGGGCACGAGGCCTACACCGGCTGGCCGAACGCCTGAGCTCGGGTCCCGGAGTTGCCAAGCCCCCGCACGGTGGGTCACGCTATCCGTGGTCCTCGCGATCGAAGGGGGAGTGCATGTCCGACACCCTCTCCGAGCATGCCTCGACCCGGCCCGCGGTTCCGACGTCCGCGGGGGACAGCCCGATCAAGCTTCCCCGGGTCGCCGTCGTGCTTGCAGCAGGGCGATCCGAACGCCTGGCCGACGTCACCGGTGGGGGCTCCAAGGCCCTCGTCCGCGTCGGAGGCCTCAGCCTGGTCGAACGCGCCGCGCGAACGCTTCTCGCCGCCGGGATCGAGCACGTCGTCGTCGTGGTCGGGTACCAGGCCGGCCCGGTCGCCGCCGTCGTGAACCGCGCAGCGCCCGGCCGGGTTCGCGCGACCTTCGCCGAGGATTGGGAGCGGGGGAACGGCGCCTCGCTGGCGGCAGCCCAGCCACACGTCGCCGAGGAGGACCTCTTCCTCCTCGTCACGACCGACCACGTGTTCGGCGACGGTGCGCTCGACGCGCTGATCGCCGCCGGCCGACCCGGCGTGCTGGTCGACCACGCACCCGACCCCGACGCCTGGGCGGAAGGCACACGGGTCCGTCTCCGCGAGGAGCGGGCCGTCGCGTTCTCCAAGGAACTCGACGATCCCTCGATCGACTGCGGGGCGTTCCTGCTTCCCCAGGCCGTGTTCGACGCGCATCGGCGCGCGGCTGCGCGGGGCGATCGGTCGCTTGCTGGTGCGGTGACCGAGCTCGCGCGTCAGCAGCCGCTGGCGGCGATCCCCCTCCCGCACGACGCGTGGTGGCAGGACATCGACACCCCCTCCGACCTGCGTCGCGCGGCCCGGCGCGGGACGGTTCATGTATCGAAGCCGACCGACGGGCCGGTCTCTCGATACATGAACCGTCCCGTGTCGACCCGGCTTTCGATGGCCCTCGCCCATCTCCCGCTGCATCCGGACGTGATCTCGCTCGTGGCCTTCGTCGTCGCCCTCGCTGGAGCCTGGAGCCTCGGCGTGGGCGCGGGGATCGCGGGCGGCCTGCTCGTCCACGCGACGTCCGTGCTGGACGGCGTGGACGGCGAGATCGCCCGGCTCCGCGTCCGCGCGAGCCCGGGCGGTGCGCTCCTCGACGGCGTGCTCGACCGGCTCGCCGACGCGGCGATCCTCGCCGGTGCGGCCGTGTGGTCGCTGTCGGCCGGCGCGAGCCCCACGACGGTGACGCTCGTGACGGTCGCCGCGACCGCCGGCGCGATGCTCTCGATGGCCACGAAGGACCGGACACTCGCCCTCGGCATCCCACCGGCCCCCGAGCGCTGGATCGGTTTCCTCCTCGGCGGCCGCGACGCACGGCTGCTGTTCGTGGCGGTGTGCGCCGTCCTCGGGCTGCCTCTCGCGGGCCTCGTCGCCGTCACCGTCACGTCCGCCGTGAGCCTGGCGGTCCGGCTGTTGTTCGCACGGTGGGCGATCCGCAGCGCCTGGAGCTGATCGAGGACGACGCGTTCCGTCGGCAGAGCCGGCGCCCACCCTACGTCCGGTCGAGGCACCCGACGACCTTCTCGGGCAGCCCGGGGATCTCGATCCCGCCGCCGCCCTTCACGAAGTCGTACGGGATCCCGGACCAGGTGCCGGGAAGTCCGAGGTAGGCCTTCGGCTCTGGGTCCGCACTGTCGTACTGGAACCCGATCCAGTCCGGCGAGAAGTACCCGTCCGTGTCGTAGGGAGCGACCGCCGCCACGCCGCGCCCGAACCGCCGGGCCTCCACGAGGAACCGGCCCTGGAAGGCCGGCTCGTCCTCCGCGTACAGCTTCACGTACCAGCGCTTGACCACGAGCAGGTACCCCTTCTCCGATGGTGGCGACTCCGGCCCCTCGAAGTACCGCATGTCCACCACGACGAGCGGGCCCTCGACGCCGGTCGTCCGGCGGATGATGCCGAGCGGCTGGAGGTACCGCGCGGAGTCCTCTCGCGGCGTGACCCACCCGTTCACGCAGTCGAGCGCAGCGGGGCCGCGGGTGGGCGGCGGCTCCTCCGAGAGGACCGGGGGCGTCACCGAGGCCTGGGGCGACGGCGTGACGATCGGGGAGACGGGCGGCGGTGATGTCGGCGAGGGCGTGGTGGGGTCGGCCGCCTCGCCGTCGCCACCGGTGCACGCCGCGAGCAGCAGCGAGGCGGCCAGCACGATCGTGGTGGAGCGACGGAAGCGCAACGGGAACTCCATGAGGTCGGGCCCTGGAACGATACCGTCCGCGAAGACGCTTGGTAGGCTCCGCCGGATGCACGGCCCGCCCGAACCGCAGTGCCCACTCGGCTACCGAGCCACCGAGAAGGAGCCCGTCCCCGGGTACGAGCGCCCGCCCCACGAGCGCGACCCGAGGTTCTCGCGGCGAGGGTTCCTCCGGACCTCCGCGTTCGCGCTCGCCGGGGCGACGATGTACGCGTGCACCGGCGGCGGTCGCAAGGCCGCGGTGAGCCCCCTCACGCCCACCGCGTCCGTCGCCGCGACCGACACGCGGTGGCCGATCAAGCGCGTGATCTACCTGATGCTCGAGAACCGGAGCTTCGACAACCTGTTCGGACGATTCCCGGCTGCGAACGGGTCGACGGTGGGCGTGAAGCGGGGGCTGGAGGTGCCGCTGACGCCCGCGCCCCACTGGCTCCCCGGCGACATCCCGCACGACCGCGCCGCGCATCTGAACAACGTGAACCGAGGCGCGTACGACGGGTTCGGGATCGGCCAGTTCGGCGACCCGTGGGCCTACACGACCTTCGACGAGGAGATGGTGCCCTCGTACTGGTCCTGGGCGCGGGACTACGTGCTCTGCGACAACTTCTTCGGTTCGGTCGGAGGCCCCTCCTACCCGAACCACTTCTTCTTCGTGGCCGGGCAGTCGGGCGGAACGATCGACAACCCGGAGAACATCGAGGTGCGGATCGAGGAGGGCGGCAAACGGTTCAAGAGCTGGGGCTGTGACGCCGTGGGCGAGAACGTCTACGCCCTCGTGAAGGACGACGAGGGGAACCTCACGAAGCACGACACCTGCTTCAACTTCAAGACCGTGCCGGAGCAGCTCGAGGAGATCGGCGTCGGCTGGGCCTACTACTCCGCCAGCCCGCACCAGTCCGGTTACTTCTGGAACGCGTTGAATGGCATCGCCGGCGTGTATCACACCGACCTGTGGCGGCCCGAGCGGATCCGGCCGGTCGATCGGCTGGTGAAGGACATCCGCGAGGGCAAGCTTCCGGCCGTGACGTGGGTCACCCCGCGGTTCGAGCTCTCGGACCATCCCCCGGAGAGCACGTGCTTCGCGCAGAACTGGACGGCCGACGTCGTCAACGCGGTGATGGAGAGCGAGGGATGGGAGCACACGGCGATCTTCCTGACGTGGGACGAGTGGGGCGGCTTCTACGACCACGTACCGCCCCCCGAGGTCGACGACCTCGGCCTCGGGTTCCGCGTGCCGACGCTCGTGATCAGCCCGTACGCGAAGAAGGGCTACGTGGACGACGCGCTCGGCGAGTTCTCCACGCCGCTGAAGTTCATCGAGGACAACTGGGGCCTGCCGTACCTGACCGACCGGATCCGCGACACCCACAACTTCGAGCACGTGTTCGACTTCTCGCGCGGGCCGCGGACCGATGCCCAGCCCGTGCGCAAGATCGGCACCTGCTACGGCACGCCGTGGGAGTACCCGGGGGACGACTACCCGGGGTGGCCGGCCGAGACGGAGCCCGACCCGAGCCACTTCGTCTAGGACACGGCCACCGGCGGCGGGCCGAGCCCCACGGAATGCAGCTCGATGCCGGGAGGTTGTCGAGCACGTGGAGATCGGGACCGGCGTGCGTAGGGCAGCGGCGTTCGCGGCGGGGGCGGGCACGGCGCTCGCGGTCGCCGGCGGCTGGCTCTACTCCCGGGTCGTGCGGGGCGACGCGACGCTCGACCTGCGGTGGCGTCGGAGCTTCCACGCCCTCGGCCCCATCGTGGTCACCGTCGCCGCGCCCCGTGAGCTCGTCTTCGAGCAGATCTCGGCGCCCTACCTCGGGCGGCAGCCGGCCGAGCTGCGAGACAAGCTCGAGGTCATCGAGGCCGGGAGCGACATGGTCCTGGCCGCCCACCACACGCCGTACGGACCCTTCACCGTAAGAACAGTGGAGACCGTGCGGTTCGAGCCGCCAGAGCGCGTGCACTTCCGCCACGTCCGCGGGCTCGTCCCACACGTGGTCGAGCGATTCGAGCTCACCGAGTTGGAGGGGGCCACGCGGATCGAGTACACGGGCGAGCTCGGGGTTGATCTGGGGATCCTGGGCAGAGAGTGGGCGCGCCGCTTCGTCGTCCCGCCCTGGAACGACGTCGTCGCGCGATCTCTCGCGCAGACCAAGGCGGGCGCCGAGGGCCGGTCCGCCGCGCGGGCCCGCCGAGGCGGGCGTCAAGCCCCGTAGATCTCCGTGTCCGGGTGGAACGCGGCCCAATCGAACCAGAAGCTGTCGACAGCGGGAAGCACCTCGAGCTGGGTCCCTTCGAACCGCCCGGCGACCGCAAGGCCGGTGATCGACCAGCTGCTCCCCGTCTCCCGATCGGAGATCCCGGCCTCGGTCGCCTCGAACGTGAGGCGCTCCCCGTCGACGACCGCATCGTAGGCGGCGATCGCCCCGACGTCGCGGGATGAGGGGATGTCGGCCGCGTCCAGGGCCGACACCGTGCCGGCCTTCCAGAAGACGGCGACCTCGCGACCCCCGACCTCGGTCGCCACGACGTTCCAGCCCTTCACGGCACCCTCCTCGAGCACCTCGTACGGGAAGGCGATCGTCTCGCCAGCCTCCGAGAGCCCGAGCACTCGCGAGAGCGGCGGCAGGCGGCGATCCGGCTCACCGCCGAACAGGAACGGGAAGCCGCTCGAGTCGTAGCCTCCGTATGGGTTCACGCCGTAGTCGCGCGCGTGGCCCGTGTCGGTCGATAGCACCAGCCCGTCCGGGTGCGCCTCCTTCCAGTCCTGCCACGCGAGGATCCGCGCCGGGACGAAGACGAGCTGCTCCCCCGTGAGCGGCCCGACGATCGCCTGCCCGGTGGCCTGGGCCCAGTACGAGTCGGTCTGGCGGTCGTACATCACGAGGTTCGAGTGGTAGAGCTTGCCGGACGTGCCGAAATCCAGGAGCTCGCCGTCGATCGTCGGGCGCTCGAAGGCGATCCCGGTGTTGCACAGCGGGCAATAGGTCGCCGTCACCGGCGTGCCACCGATGACGTCGTTCACGATCTCGTGCCACGTCATGATCCGCAGCGGGTAGGCCTTGTCCTCGCCGCCCACCTCCACGGCGAGCACCGGCTCGTTCGGATCGAGGAAGGAGACCCGGTCCGGAGCCAGGAACTTCGGGTCGTCGATCGGCGGGATGCCGTCGGGCGGTGGGCCTCCGGAGACGATCTCGTCGGGATCGACCAGCGGCGAGGGCTCGGCGGCGGTCCCGGGCGTCTCCTCCCCCCCGGCGTTGCCGGCACCTGGGGCCGCCGTTCCACCTTCCCCACCCGTTCGTGCACCCGAGGAGCACGCGGCGAGCACGAAGGCCCCGATCAGCACGAAGGCAACGAACCGCCCGCGACGGAGCGTGAGAACAGGCATCTCACCCCTCTGGACGCCGGTGAGGCTCCGGCGATTCCCGGGGGACCGGGAATCACACGCCGGTCGCCGGCGTCCTACCGAGGGAGAGCGATGTTCGGCCACGACCGCGACGAGGAGTTCCTCCGGGCCACGATGGGGGCCGTGGACCTCGTGTACGCGCTCGCGCGCCGGATGGTCGACCGACCGGAGGACGCCCAGGACCTCGTCCAGGAGACCTACCTCGCCGCCCTGCGTGCCTGGCGCGACCATCGGCGCCCCCGCAAGGTGGAGCCCTGGCTGGCGACGATCTGCCTGAACCTCGGGCGCTCGAGGTTCCGCGCCTCGGCCCGCCGGCCCACGGAGGTCCCGCTCGAGCGGATCGACCGGGCGGACCCGGCGCAGGACCCGGAGGAACGGGCGCTGGACGCGGTCCGCAGGGACGAGCTCGTCGCCGCGATGTGGCGCCTCCCCCAGGAGCAGCGCGTCGCGCTCACGCTCGTCGACCTCGGGGGGTTCACGACCGCCGAGGCCGCTCGGGCGATGGGAACGCCGCGCGGGACCGTGCTCTCGCGCGTGCATCGCGGGCGCCGGGCGTTGGCCGTGGAGCTGAGCCGAGAGCAGGGCCAGGCTCGGGAAGGGAGGACCCGATGATCGGCATCAAGCGCGTCCACGACCCCGAGCGCAACGCCGCCGTCTACGTCTCGGGTGAGCTGTCGCGGCGAGCGACCCACTGGTTCGAAGCCCACCTGCTGGACTGCGATGACTGCTGGCGGGAGGTTGCGCTCGGACGCGCCGGGAAACGGCTCGCCGAGGACGCCCTGGAGCCCGCGCCCGCGGGGCTGCGGGATCGCCTGCGAGCGCTCGTGCGCCTGTCCGGGACCTCGCTGACCGATTGACCTCGGCACGGAAGGAGCTCGGATGTCCGGACGACGCACCGCACCACCCTCGGAGCGAGACCTCGACAAGCGCGCCCGACGCGCCGCGGCCAAGGCCGTCCGCGAGGGGGAGCTCCGGCGCCGGGCGGTGACGAAGCGCGCGCGATCCGTCGCCGCCGCCACCGTGGTGGGGATCGCCCTCGTCGCGCTCGGGTTCTCGCTCTTCCGCGCCGGCTCGGCCGGGGTCTCCTTCTCCGGCGACCTGCGCGCCGGCGGGACGCTGGAGACCCTGTCCCTGCCGCGCTTGGAGGGCGACGGCAGCATCACCTACGCGGACCTGTCGGATCGCCCAGTCGTGCTCAACTTCTTCGCCTCCTGGTGTCCCAATTGCATCGCCGAGATGCCCGACTTCGAGAGCGTGAACCAGCGGCTCGGGGACCGCGTGGCGTTCCTGGGTGTGTCGCAGAGCGACCCGCCCGGCGCGAGCATCGACCTGGCGCACGAGACCGGCATCACCTACCCAACTGCGATCGATCAGGCCGGCAC
>Ga0209642_10001069_pt1 | contig 18107 bp, 15 predicted proteins | sample RifCSP19_2_FD_184025 | JGI IMG/M metagenome (GOLD analysis project Ga0209642, IMG submission 184025) | Soil microbial communities from Rifle, Colorado - Rifle CSP2_sed 19_2 (SPAdes) (version 2) | ecosystem: Environmental > Terrestrial > Deep subsurface > Rock core/Sediment | place: Rifle... | reverse complement strand
ACCTGGAGAGGCATGGATTTAAAGTCGGCATCATTGCACAACCAGATACCAATAATATGGATGATATTGGACGCCTTGGCGAACCAGGTTTGTTCTGGGGAGTTACTGCTGGCTGTGTAGATTCGATGGTTGCAAATTATACGGCTCTAAAAAAGAAACGGAGAACTGATGACTATACACCCGGGGGAGTAAACAATCGTCGACCTGATCGAGCCAGCATCGTTTATACAAACCTGATAAGAAGATATACAAACACCTTGCACATAAATACCAAAACAAAACCAATCGTTCTGGGAGGTATTGAAGCCAGTTTAAGAAGAATAGCTCATTATGATTATTGGTCGAATCGAATTCGAAGATCTATCTTATTTGATGCAAAGGCAGATTACCTACTTTATGGAATGGCTGAAGCTGCTACGCTGGAATTTGCATTCTTGATGAAATCCCAACAAGACCCGAGATCTGTCAAGGGGTTATGTTACATCTCTAAAGGAAAACCGGATGGATATCTAGAAATCCCTTCATTTGAATCTGTCGATAATGATAATGATACATTTACTGACATGTTTCATTTGTTCTATAAAAACAATGATCCCAAAACTGCTCGGGGGTTAATCCAGGCACACGGAGATCGATACCTGGTTCAAAATCCACCTCATGAATATGCAACTCAAGTTGAGTTGGATGATATCTATTCCCTGAATTTTGAATATGAACAGCACCCATATTATGAAAAAATGGGAAAGGTCAAAGCACTTGATACGATAAAATTTTCAATATCAACCCATAGAGGCTGTTATGGTGAATGCAATTTTTGTGCCATTGCAGTCCATGAAGGGAGGACTATCCGTTGGAGAAGCGAAAATTCAATCATTAAAGAAGCAAAAATTCTGACCAAATTGGATGGCTTCAAAGGGTACATCCATGATGTGGGCGGACCTACCGCAAACATGTTTGGGTATGAATGTAAAAAGAAATTAAAATCCGGAAGCTGTGAAGACAGAAGATGCCTTTTTCCAGAAATATGTCCCGCTTTGAAAGCAGACCACTCACCATATACAAATCTCCTGGTTGAGTTAAGAAAATTGAATGGTATCAAGAAAATCTTCGTTGGTTCGGGAATTCGATATGATCTACTCGCTTCAGACAATCTTCATGGTGAAGATCTGATTAAAGAGATTTCAAATCATCATGTTTCCGGGCAATTAAAAATTGCTCCTGAACACATCCAGGACTTTGTCCTGGAGAAAATGGGGAAAACCAACCATGAAAATCTATTATGGTTCAAACAAGAATTCGATGATTTTTCCAGGGCAGCTGGAAAGAAACAATTCCTGACCTATTATTTCATTGCTGCACACCCTGGATGCACTGTAAATGATATGCAGAAATTACGGAATTTTTCAGATTCAACTCTGAAAATCCACCCAGAACAGGTACAGATCTTCACCCCAACACCTTCAACATACTCAACTTTAATGTATTACACGGAAAAAGATCCTTTCACAGGAGAAGCGCTTTTTGTTGAAAAGGATCCAAAACACAAGCAAGAACAAAAGAATATCCTCGTAGAAAAAAATGTATGAACTATTTGCTGTTGTAACTCCTGGATTGGAAAGAATCTCATGGGAAGAATTAAAACTGTTGGGATTTAATCCTCTTGAAATAGAACCTGGCGGGATAAAAATGAGAGGAAACCTTGAATCTATTTATCGCATTAATCTTCTATCCCGCACAATAAGCCGATTGCTGGTTAGACTTGGAAATTTTCATGCTGCTGCATTTTCAGAATTGCGGAAAAAAGCAGGCAGGTTATCCTGGGAGGAATTCATTTTTCCAGGTCTAAACATATCTTTTCGAACAACATGCCACCATTCGAGACTCTATCATTCCAAGGCTGTTGAAGAAAGAGTTGCAGGAGCAATCAGCGATCGATTAGGTGAAAAGACTCAATCCATCCTTCCAAACAGCATCGGAAATACGAAATCTGATCAAATGATCATTGTTCGATTAAATAACGACGAATGTTTAATTAGTGTAGATACATCTGGGGATAATCTCCACAGGAGGGGATACAGATTACAAACTGCGAAAGCTCCCATAAGAGAGAACATTGCAGCTGCCATAATCCTCGCAACAGGTTGGGATCGTCAAAAACCACTTCTCGATCCTTTATGTGGGTCGGGAACGATCCCAATTGAAGCAGCCCTGATGAGTCGAAATATTCCTCCTGGTCTGAACAGACAATTTGCATTCATGCAGTGGAAAAATTTTAACCGGTCTGCCTGGAACCAGATCATCGAATCCGTAAAAACAAGCGAAATAACTCCAGCTCCGATAATCATAGGGTCAGATCGGGACGAAGGAGCCATTCAAATATCCAAAAATAACGCTGCCCGAGCTGGTATCTCTAATCTGATCGAGTTCAACCACTGTGCAATTTCAGCGATCCTGCCTCCCAAAAAGCCAGGATTTCTTATTACCAATCCGCCTTATGGAGTGCGGGTTAGATCAAATAAAGACATACGCAACTTGTATGCTCAATTGGGAAATACAGCCAGACTTCTTTGCAAGGATTGGAAAATTGGATTATTGAGCTCTGATCCTTATTTGCTGTCACAACTCGGATTTGAAGTAGAAAAATCAATTCGATTTTCCAATGGCGGTATTAATGTAATCTTGGGAAGAGGGTTCGTTCCTGGTGACCAATGAAAGCGCAATGAGTCATTCCTTTGTCATCCTTTTCCAGCTGCATTATTTGAACAAATTTAATGTCAACCATTTTTTCTAAAAAAACCCGATCCATCTCACATAATTCAGGAAATTTTTTAATGATGCTTAAATAAGGACAGTTATCAAAGCGGATCAATGGTCCTTCCTTTCCTGCTTCCCACTGTGCCTGGTACTTCATCTCATTCAGGTGTTGAATGCAGTTGGTAATTAATCCTGGAGAGATCTTTAAATTTGGATCCCTGCGAGTCGCAGCCCACTTTCCTGCAATTCTGTCAAGGTACTCAGAGATACCCTGCCTGCCTGAGTCATTTCTTAATAAATCCAAGAGAGGTTCCAGGACATTTTCCAATCCATCACTGGATAAAGATCTTCCTGGAGAATAGACATTTTCTGGTCTTCCACGATCTTTCTTGCATATCACACTTTTTTCAATTAAACCATCTGCAACCAAAACACCCAGGTGATGCCTGATATTTGCTGGAGTCATATCCAGAAAAAGGTTCAACTCAGAAGTTGTGATATTTCTGTATTTTCGGATTAATTCAAGAATTCGTTGTCTGGAAGTTTTATTCATAGTGACATCTGTCATGAAATTATCACGGAATTTATTTATGCAAATATATATTTGTATAAATAAATTGACTTAGAGTGTATCATAAAATATAATACAAAGGTAAGATTTTTATTCATAAATGAAGGAGATGACAGAATGGGTGTAAAAGATATTAATTCCCCAGGATACGAGATCCCCGACGAACTTGAAAATCAGGTGGCAATCACCACTCTGGACAAGATCTACAACTGGGGTAGAAGCGCTTCGGTCTGGCCTTTAATGTTCGCTCTTGCCTGCTGTGGTATCGAATATATTTGTGCCCAAGCCAGCCGTTTTGATCTTTCAAGATTCGGCATGGAAGTTACACGCCCCAGTCCAAGGCAAAGTGATCTTATGCTTGTTTCTGGAACAGTAACCAAGAAAATGATGCCGACTATTGTGCGCTTATATAACCAAATGCCCGAACCCAAGTATGTCATTGCCATGGGAGCTTGTGCTTCAGGTGGTGGTCCTTTTAAGGAAGGATATAACGTTGTATCAGGCATCGATAGATACATCCCTGTAGATGTCTATATCCCTGGGTGCCCCCCAACCCCTCAAGCCTTGGTCCATGGTTTGATTAAATTACAGGAAAAAATCCGTAATCAATCCTTGAAAACAGTGCGATGGTATCAGAAAGGTGAAGACCAGGCATCCATACCCATTCCAATCCTTGGCCCTGATCTGATCGATCCAAGAAAAATACCACTTATCAAGAATAACGGAGCGTAGGAGAAAGATATGACAACACCTGCACCTTCAATAACCTTTGACCTTTCTTCATTATTCCCTGATTATGCAACCGCAGACACTCGTGAAGGATATTCAGGATGGATCATCAAAACTAATCATCTTGTCGATGTGGCCACTGAATTAAGAGATACCTATGGATTTGATCATCTGACCTCCATCACAGGTGTGGACTACTTTCCAGAAGAACTCATGGAAGTTGTTTACCATGTTTTCAACACCACCGGTGGACCTGTTTTGAATTTTAAAGTTCAAGCAGTTCGCAAGGATCCCATCGAAGTCCCAAGCCTGGTATCGGTTTACCCGGGAGCAGAGTTTCAGGAGCGAGAGATTTGGGACCTTTTCGGAGTAGTTTTCACCGGACACCCCGACCTTCGCCGAATTCTTATGTGGGAAGGTTTTGCCGGACATCCAATGCGAAAAGATTGGAAGGAGGCATATTTCGAAGAAGACAACAAGCCGTTCAAATCCAGATGGCCTGAAGGAAGAATTGTTCAAGCCGAAGATGAGAATAAATTCAGCGACAACATTTCCTATCCGAGTAATTTTGATCCGGAGAAATGGATCCCTGAGGGCGAAAATGCGTTATATGGAGCTCTTGCCCGTTATGACTATACCAACGACGACGGGATAACAAGCGATAACATAGTTGTTAACCTTGGACCACAACATCCATCCACGCATGGCGTATTTCGAGTTTCAGCAGTCCTTGATGGAGAGATTATCGCCCAATTGAAACCAGTCATGGGATACCTGCACAGGAACCACGAAAAGATCGGTGAACGAAATACTTTCCTGCAGAATATGCCATATACTGATCGATTGGATTATTTATCATCACTAAGCAATAACTTTGGTTACGCAATTACCGTTGAAAAATTGATGAATATTGAAGTACCAGAGCGAGCTGAGTACATTCGGGTAATTATGGCTGAATTAACTCGTATATCCAACCACTGCATGGCACTTGGCGCTCTCTTTAACGACCTGGGGACCTTCTTCACTCCTTTGATCTATCTCCTGGAAGAACGAGAACTAATACTGGATATTTTTGAAGCAGTCACCGGATCAAGGATGATGTGCAATTACTTCCGATTTGGTGGTGTTGCTCGCGATCTCCCGGAGGGGACTCTTGAAAAAATCAAAGGATTGGCTTTCGAACGATTACCCAGAAAAGTTGATGAAATTGACCGCTTCATGAGTGAAAATGAAATCATTCGGTCGAGAGGAATCAACCAGGGTGTTATTTCTGCAGAGGATGCAATCAAATATTCTGCAACTGGACCACTTCTGAGAGCATCTGGTGTTCCCTATGACATTCGACGAGCTGATCCATACAGCATTTATGACCGATTTGATTTCGATATTGCTGTGAGGAAAAATGGTGATATTTATGACCGATACATGGTCCGTTTGGATGAGATGAGGCAGAGCATTCGGATCATCCAACAGGCAGCTTCCAGTATTCCTGAAGGCGAGATTCAAACAGGAAAACCACAATACCAGGTGCGAGTACCTGCAGGTGAATCCTATGGCAGGGTTGAAAGCCCCAAAGGAGAACTTGGATTCTATGTCGTTTCAACCGGCAAGCCCAATCCATGGAGATACCACGTTCGAGCTCCATCGTTTATCAACCTGACAGCATATGGACCTATGTGTGTTGGACAAAAGATAGCAGATATTGTTGCGATCCTGGGATCGATTGATATTGTCCTGGGTGAAGTAGACCGGTAGGAGATAATATGTACGGAAAAGGTATTCTAAAAGGGTTAGGCGTAACCATAAAGCGGTTTATCGATACATATTTGGATGATATTCGCTGGTTAGGAAAAAGATATTACAAACCAGAAGGAATTGCTCATCGTTCTTCCAAAGATTCACGAGGTATTTTCACCATCCAATACCCGGAAGAGAAGTTACCTTCACCTGAGGAATTTCGATTCATCCCTTTCCTTGTTTATGATGAAGGTGAAAAGGGAGAAGAAATCATTCGCTGCACAAGCTGTGGAATTTGTGCCAAAGTCTGCCCTCCCCAATGTATTTGGATCACCAGGACAACCAATCCAGAAACAGGAAGACCGGTACCTGATCCAGCTGAATTTTATATCGATGCTGATATTTGCATGAATTGCGGATTATGTGCTGAGTATTGTCCATTCGATGCCATCAAAATGGATCACGATTACGAATTGGCATCGTATTCCAGAAATGTATTGAATTTACAGGACCTTAAAAAACCTGCCAGTTATTATGAGATGATCCGACCAATTAACTCAACTGCTGAAGATAAAGCCAGGCAAGCCAAGGTCGAAGCTCGTGAAGCAGCTGCTGCAAAGAGAAATGAATAATTGATGGTATTTTATTCGACGCAAGATCTTTCTACTACTGGATTCAAAAAATAATGATTAATTGTAAAACGGGTTTTATCTTCCCCCCGGAAGTAATTCCTGCATTGGCAACACTTCGTGGATATCACTGGACATCACTTGTTGAACAGATTTTAAGTGAACCAGATCAATCCATTGAAACCATTGCATTCACTCATATGATGGTGAAGATCAACAATTGCCAAACCTGTAATTCTGATTCATTCAGAGCCATGAATGGTTGCCAAAAATGTTCCACCCAATCAATAAGCCGTTTTCGTGGAACTGATCCAGATCTCATTGATCTGTTTAATTCCTCCAAATATGAAGTAGAAACATTTTTAAGAAAGAGAGAATCATGAACAACAATATAACAGAAGAATCTGTATTAGCAGCTTTATCAATGGTTCAAGAACCAGAATTACACAAAGACCTGGTAACACTAAATATGATCCAAGATCTTGTAATTGAAGGATCTACAGTATCCTTCACAATCGTTCTTACTACTCCAGCATGCCCTCTGAAAAGCATGATCGAAAAACAGGCAAGAAATGCGGTAAAAATGATACCCAATGTTGAAAATATCAATATCAAGATGGGTTCAAATGTCCCCAGTGATGGACGAGATCGAGGGACAATGGAAATACCAGTACGTAATGTAGTCGCGATAGCATCAGGCAAAGGCGGTGTGGGTAAAAGCACAGTGGCTGTCAACCTTGCCATTGCGTTGGCTAATAGTGGCGCCAGAGTCGGACTTATGGATGCAGACATCTATGGTCCGAATATTCCCACCATGATGGGGATCAATCAAATTCCTAATACAAAAAACAACAAACTTGCTCCTGCAGTTTCCTACGGTGTCAAACTCATGTCCATGGGTTTCCTGGTCAAACCAGGTCAACCTCTAATATGGCGGGGACCCATGTTGGTATCAGCCATCAGACAGTTCATAAGTGATGTTGAATGGGGAGAATTAGATTATCTCCTGGTTGATCTCCCACCTGGAACTGGAGATGTTCCGTTAAGCCTGGCTCAAGCATTGCCTTTGAGTGGAGTCGTTATAGTTACAATCCCGCAAAGTGTTTCTCTGGAAGATGCCAGCCGTGGATTGGAAATGTTCAGGACATTGGATGTTCCTATCTTAGGAGTGATTGAAAATATGAGAGGAGAGATCTTCGGGGCTGGTGGTGGTGAGGACATGGCACGAATCGCGGATGTTGAGTTCCTCGGTGCAGTGCCCATGGATTCTCATGTTCGGGTCGGTGGAGATAGTGGAAAACCTGTGATCAATTCCGAACCAGATTCAGAAGTGTCTCAAGCTTTTCTTGCCATAGCCCAAAGAGTAGCTGCCAAACTCAGCATTGCAGCGCATCAAAATAGTGCACCTGAGATAAAAGTGATATAAGTATCTGCTTGGTATAATCATAATTATGAAACCACAAATTATTGGTGTTAGATTTCAAGAAGTTGGTAAGATTTACCATTTCGACGCATCAACGGTAGATGAGATCCGTATTGGTGATCGGGTCATCGTGGATACAGCCAGGGGACAACAATTAGGTGAAGTAACCAATTTAGTTGATGATCCTGAATCTTCACATGACAAGTCATTAAAACCAGTTGAACGGAAGGCTACACCTCGTGATCTGATCTTAAAAAAAGACTGGCAAAATAAAGAGATCGAAGCTTTGATCAATTGTCGGGAAAGAAGCTCACAACTCCATCTGCAACGCGTGAAATTCATTGCAGCAGAATTTAATTTTGACGGATCCAGGCTCAATATTATGTACAACTCTGATAACGAAGAAAAAGTTGATTTAAAATCTTTACGATCAGATATCGGAAAAATCTACCCTAAAGCAAAGGTCGATCTTCGTCAGATCGGACCACGTGATGTTGCCAAGATTATCGGTGGAATGGGAGCTTGTGGTCTGGAAAAACGCTGCTGTTCCAATTTCATTACAGAATTCAGCCCGATTTCAATAAAAATGGCAAAAGAACAAGGAATTTCCTTAACCCCAGCAGAGATCACCGGTATGTGCGGACGCCTTCGCTGTTGTCTTGTATATGAATATCAGAATTATGTGGATGCCCGAAAAGAATTACCCAAACGAGGCAAGAAAGTCAAGACACCAAGAGGAGATGGTAAAGTTACTCATGTGAATCCGTTATCCTTTTCAGTTACTGTGGATATCCCCAACGAGGGAAGGAGTGAATTTTTTAGAGAAGAATTAGAACCTTGGGATGAGTTGGAAGCACTTCGAAGGAAAACAAAAGAATAACGAAAAAAATGAAGAAGAAACCGCTCAACAGGAATTTGGAAAATGGGATGAAAAACAGAAGATCCTCGTTATCCTGGCTCACCCTGATGATCCTGAATTCTTTTGCGGAGCAACTCTTGCTAAATGGATCAAAGAAGGCCATGAGGTTCATTACTTTCTATTAACCTGTGGTGATAAAGGTTCCGATGAACCTGATCTATCGGCTGATCAGATCTGCAGGGTTCGTCACGAGGAACAACTTGCAGCTGCCAGTGTGCTCGGAGTAAAATCCATCCAATTTCTGGATCTTCCTGACGGATATCTATTACCAACAATCGATATTCGCCGGGAAGTTGTTAGAGCAATCCGTAAGTTTAAACCCGAAATACTGGTCACTTGTGATCCAACTAACTTATTCCCGGTTGGATCATATCGATTGAACCATGCCGACCATCGTTATGCCGGACAAGTTGTCCTTGATGCGGTATTCCCAGCTGCTGGAAATATCCATTTCTTCCCTGAATTATACAAAGAGGAAAAATTGGAACCGCACTCTCCCAATGAAGTCTGGATTTCACTAACCAGCAATCCTGATATCACTCTCGATGTAACTGATACGTGGGAAATTAAAATGCAGGCTTTGTTGAAGCATAAAAGCCAGATCGGGAATCCGGAAGAATTTCAGGAAAGAATCAAGAAATGGAAATCTGCAGAAAGCACAGACGAGAATCCAAAATATGAAGAGAAATTTCGCTTGATCAAATGGAATTAATAGCAAGAGAGGAAGAATCATGATCAATTGTTATAAAGAAGCTGAAGATCTTTTTCCATATACTCAAGCATTAAGAAGAGATTTCCACAAACACCCTGAGATCGGATTTAAAGAAATACGAACATCAGGCATTGTAGCCAAGGAGCTGACCCAATTGGGGCTGGAAGTTCAAACAGGGGTTGGCAAAACAGGTGTTGTCGGGTTATTGGCTGGCAAGAAAAAAGGTCCTGTTATCCTGATCCGTGCAGATATGGATGCTCTTCCAATCCAGGAAGAAACAAATGCAGAGTATATGTCCATCAATGAAGGCGTCATGCATGCATGTGGACATGATGGTCATACTGCTGTTCTTTTAACTGTTGCTAAATTATTAAAATCTCATGAAGAGGACCTGGCTGGAACCATCAAATTCGTTTTTCAACCTGCGGAAGAAGGATTGGGTGGTGCTGAAGGGATGATCCAGGATGGTGTTTTAGATAACCCCAAACCAGATATCACTTTGGCTCTGCATGTGTGGAATGACCAACCTGTTGGATGGTTTGGTATTTCACAAGGTCCATCCATGGCTGGTGCAGAGATCTTTAAAATTAAGATTAAAGGAAAAGGTGGCCATGGTGCTGCCCCTCATCTGGCAAATGATCCGATCCTGGCGGCTTCCCATATCATTACAGCACTACAAAGTATTTCCGCACGAAATATACCCCCGTTAAAATCAGCTGTTGTAAGCGTATGTACAATCAACGGAGGAAACGCATTCAACGTGATCCCTCAAGACGTTCAGCTTGCTGGAACGATAAGAACATTCGATCCAGAAGTTCGGGAAAAAGTCCTTGAGCGTTTTGAAGTAATCGTTTATGGCATGGCAGAAACAATGGGTTGTTCGGCTGAAATAGAACTTGACAGGTTAACTCCCGCAGTTATTAACGATGGTGAAATTGCCATGCGTGTTAAGAAGATTGCAGAAACAATATTTCCTGACGGTGACATTGACTCATCTAACTATACAACCATGGGATCAGAAGATATGGCATTCATGATGGAAGAAGTTCCTGGATGCTATTTTTTCATTGGCTCAGCAAACATTGAAAAGGACCTGGATGCCAGCCATCATCACCCATTATTCGACATAGATGAGCAATCGTTAATCAATGCAGTGGCATTGATGAGTGCAGCTGTAATGGAACTACAAAAACCAACATAAAATTTTGGAATCTTAAAACCGCATGCATAACCAAGTGGATGCGGTTGTTTGTTCGAATTAATACCTTGATAATTCCTATTAATATGGTAAAATGGATTAATCTGATTAATTGAGGTAATCGTGACGATTGATCCCAACAATTCGGCAATTCTTTCACAATTTGCTAAATACCTAATAACCCAAAAAGACAATCCTGAAAGTATCCCTTCCCTGACGGAATTAAGTAAACAATTAAACCTAAGCGTATCGAGTCTTCGAGAACAATTGGAAGTCGCACGGGCTCTTGGATTGGTGGATGTTAAACCCAGGTTGGGGATACGAAAACTCCCATACAAGTTCTCTCCAGCTGTTCGTTTAAGCCTGACCTTTGGAATGGCAACTGACATTTCACTTTTTAACAATTATGCAGACCTTCGCAAGCATATTGAAGAAACGTACTGGTATGAGGCAGTCACAAAATTAACTGAAGAGGATAAGAGCTATCTGAAAGTCCTGGTAGAAAAAGCAATCGCGAAATTAAACGGTACTCCCATTCAAATCCCCCATATTGAACATCGAGAACTGCATCTCACAATCTACAACCGTCTATACAATGAATTTGTCATGGGATTACTGGAAGTTTATTGGGATGCATATGAATCCATCGGGTTGAACGTTTACACAGACCTGGAATACCTTGAGGAAGTTTGGGATTATCACAAAAGAATGGTGGAAGCCATCTGTAATGAAGAATATGAAAGAGGATATGATCTGCTTCAGAAGCATACAGATCTTCTCTATAATAGAGCCAATAAATCCAACGAAGGAAACTTACATCTTCCAGATGATAGGAAGCAGGAGTAGGAATGATTAAAAAAGCAAAGGTCATTAACGATTTCTCTATAACTATTGCAACTGTGAACGGTTCCGGAAGCCAAACGGCAAATACAACATTAATGAGAGCATTGTTCAAAATGGGGATCCCTGTATCAGGAAAGAATATTTTCCCTTCAAATATCCAGGGATTACCAACATGGTACACGATAAGGGTAAACAAGGATGGTTTTACTGCTCGAAAGGATGAACACGAGATCGTTGTCTGCATGAACCCGACCACCTTTGCAGAAGATCTTGCTAAGGTTTTACCTGGTGGAGCATTTTATTATGCAGATCACATCAAATTCCCAATAAAAAGAGATGACATTTCCATTTATCCGATACCAGTCAAAGAGTTGGTAAAAAATGCCGATGTTTCACCTGCACTTAAAGATTATATTGCCAACATGGTTTATGTTGGTGTGCTGACCAAGATGCTCAATATAGACATAAAGCAGATCGAAACGGCATTGGATTTTCACTTCAAGGGAAAACCCAAACCTATTGAATCCAACATGAGCATGGTGAATGCCAGCATCGAATGGGCTGAAAAGAACCTTAATAAAACTGATCCGTTCCAAGTTGAAAAGTTAAACAAAAATGAAGGGTTGATAATGGCAGATGGAAGCACAGCTGCAGCCCTGGGTGCCATTTACGGTGGTGTCCAGTTCACGCCAGCAACCAGCCTAGCAGAAAACCTGAATGAGTACCTTCATCAATTAAGAAAGGATAAAGACGGAAAGAATACCTTTGCTGTAGTTCAAGCTGAAGATGAACTTGCGGCAATTGGTATGGCAGTTGGAGCTGGATGGGCAGGTTTGAGATCCATGACATCAACATCTGGTCCAGGTTTAAGTCTGATGACTGAATTTGCCGGACTCGCTTATTTTGCAGAAATACCCGTGGTCATTTGGGATGTACAAAGGATCGGTCCAAGCACAGGTTTGCCAACAAGGACTTCACAAGGAGACCTAACTTTCACCGCTTTTATGGGACATGGTGATACTCAACATGTTATCCTATTACCTGGATCGGTTAACGAGTGTTTCCAATTTGGAAACTCAGCGTTTGATATAGCCGAACAACTGCAATGTCCGGTGTTCGTTTTAAGCGACCTGGATCTTGGTATGAACCAATGGATGGCTGAATCTTTTCAATATCCTGATAAACCAATGAACCGTGGAAAAGTATTATGGGAAGAAGATCTTGAAAAAATTAAAGGCGATTGGGGAAGGTATCGGGATGTAGATGGCGATGGAATACCCTATCGGACGGTAATGGGTAACCAACATCCAAGATCAGGTTATTTTGCACGCGGCACCGGCCACACTGAAATGGCGAGGTACAGCGAGGATTCAAAAAATTGGGAATCCAATATGGACCGTTTACGGGTTAAATATGATTCTGCAAGATCACATGTTCCAAGTCCGATCATTGATAATTCCAATAAATCAGAGATCGGTTTGGTCAGTTTTGGATCAAATGATGCAGCAATTGTCGAAGCACGTTATCTTCTCGAAAAAGAAGGCATCCGCACTGATTACATGAGATTAAGGGCTATCCCTTTCAATGGAGACGTGCGAAATTTCATTGAAAACTACAAGCGGATCTATGTAATCGAAGCCAACCATGATGGTCAGATGAACCAATTACTGACACTGGAGATGCCTGAAGAAGCGAAAAAATTCAGATCACTCGCACTGGATAATGGACTCCCATTGAGTGCCAGATGGATAGTAGAGAATATCCAGGAATTGGAGGTTAATTAATATGATCACAACAATTGGAAACTCAAACTCAATTGGATTACAAAAAGGCGATTACAAGGGACAACCCACAAGTCTCTGCCAGGGTTGTGGGCATAACTCTATTTCCAACCAGATCATTTCCGCCTGCTATGAGCTGGGAATCGTTCCAGAGAAGATTGTTAAATTCAGCGGTATTGGATGTTCCAGTAAAAGTCCAGCATATTTCCTCGAAAGATCTTTTGGATTCAACAGCCTGCATGGACGAATGGCACCTCTGGCAACCGGAGCGATATTCGCAGATTCAAGTTTACGAGCACTTGGAGTATCTGGAGATGGAGATACCGCTTCAATAGGTATGAGCGGTTTCAAGCACATGGTAAGACGAAATGCACCGATGTTATATATAGTTGAAAACAACGGTGTATACGGTTTAACCAAGGGACAATTCTCAGCAACTGCCGAGGTCGGCCTGACCTTGAAACATCAAGGAACTAATCCTTACATGCCAGTTGATATCTGCATGGAGGCACTGATATCCAATGCAACATTTGTTGCCAGATCATTTGCAGGTGATGCAAAACAGGTAAAAGAACTCATTAAAGCTGGTCTTACCCATGATGGGATTGCCGTCGTGGATATCATCAGTCCCTGTGTCACTTTTAATAACCAGGAGAATGCTTTTCACTCATATACATGGGGAAAAGACCATGAAGCTCCCCTGCATGAGATTTCCTATGTTCCGAAACTTGATGAGATCATGTTAGAGGATGATTTTTTGCCGGGTACAATCAACGAGGTTTGCATGCATGACGGATCTTCCATCGTGCTTAAGAAATTAGAGAAGGATTATGATCCTACAGACCGATGGCAGGCAATTCGCATGTTGGAAGAAGCCCAAGAGAATAATTGGTTGATCACAGGTTTGATTTACATCAATTGTGATTCTGATAATTTCTTGAAGCAACATAACCTTCCAAAAAAACCGCTTAATAGATTAATCGAAGAAGAATTACGCCCTTCGAAGGATTCTCTTAAAAAGATTAATGATTCCATGTTTTAGCACTATATAACAAAAAACAGGGAATGAATACATTCCCTGTTTTTTGTTTCATGTATAGTAAAAGACTATACGCAACTCAGTTTATAAGGATCATAAATAGTTCAATAGAGTAGCCTCGCTCTCAAGATCTTTCCGAAAATCAGGATGGGCAATATTGATCAACGCCCTGGCTCTCTGCCGAATGGTTCTCCCATATAAATCAGCCACACCATACTCGGTAACGATGAAACGGACATGATTCCGGGTTGTAACAACCCCGGCTCCTTGTTTCAGCATTGGAGTAATTCGGCTAATCCTGGTACCATCCTTTAGCATGGTATCGCTGGGAAGTGCAATAATCGGGACACCTCCTTTTGACCTGGAAGCTCCATAAATAAAATCCACTTGCCCGCCGACACCACTGTACAGTTTAGGACCAATGCTATCAGCACATACCTGGCCAGTTAAATCCACTTCGATGGCAGAGTTAATGGCAACCATACGTTCATTCTGAGCAATAACAAATGGATCGTTTACGTACTCTGTTTTATGCAACTCAATAATCGGATTATCATCTACCCATCGATAAAGCCTGGTTGTACCTAAAATGAAACCAGCAACGATCTTGCCAGAATGTAGTGTTTTTCTGGAATTGTTAATGACCCCTGCTTCAAAAAGGTCGATCACACCATCTGAGAAAAGTTCGGAATGAACCCCCAGGTCCTTTTTATCATATAGATATTTCAATACAGCATCAGGAATTGCACCAATGCCCATCTGCATGGTAGCACCATCAGGGATCATTTCGGCAATATATCCAGCAATCTTATCAATTATTTCAGATGGACCTTCTTCACTCATTGCCAATTCAGGTATTTCATAATCGACGGGAACAATATAATTCAACCTGCTGACGTGGATGAATGAATCTCCCAGAGTTCGCGGCATTTTTTCGTTTACTTCAGCAATTATTACTTTTGCTGAATCTGCTGGAGATTTTGTCAAGCCCACTTCCACTCCGAGGCTACAAAATCCATGTTCATCCGGTAATGAGACGTGTATCAATGCCACATCAATTGGAAGGATCTTTTCTTTAAATAGAAGTGGAAATTCAGAAAGAAGAACGGGGGTAAAATCTGCACGACCTTCATGTACAGCCTTTCTTATGTTTGCACTGATAAAAAAGGTGTTTACTCTTAAATGTCCTTCCATTTCACTTGAGACATAATCAGCTGGACCAATTGTCAATGCCTGACAAATTTCCACATTTTTCAGCTGGTGAGCATATTTAACCAACGCAGCAAGATTTTTTTGAGGAACAGATACATTTCCGGTCATAAAGATCCGGTTCCCATCCTTAACTGCACGAACAGCTTCATCTGGTGTGACTATTCGAGACTCATATATGCTACTCCAATCCATTTGAATCTCCTTTGCCAGCCAATCTTTTTATATTCCTAAGCTCACCTCTATAAGTGATTATTGATTTTGCGATAGCTGGATTGTTTTCAATCGTTTTATCAATACCTGTATTGGCAAGTTCATAAAGGTAAGGAATCACTACATTTACATAGGCATGGGTCGCTGTTCTTGCGATAACTCCAGGAATGTTGGGGACACAATAATGTATCACACCATCTTCGACAAAAGTGGGGTTCTCGTGATTGGTCGGGCGGGAAGTCTCAAAACATCCTCCCAGGTCAATACTGACATCAATGATAACGGAGCGATTCTTCATATGTTTAACTATTGTACGAGGGACCAAAACTGGGGTTCTTTCCCCAGGTACCAAGACTGCACCAACTACAACATCTGCAAAAGTGCAAACTCTTTCAATATTTCGTTGGGTAGCCATCATGGTTACCACTGATGGATAAGTCTCATTGATACGCTGTAATGCATGAATGTCAATATCCAATACAGTTACATGGGCTCCCATACCCAGGAAAACTTTGGTTGCGTTCATTCCTACCACGCCACCTCCGAGGATGGCAATTTCGGCAGGTGGAACACCAGGAACACCTGATAGAAGAATCCCTTTACCACCCAGATTACTCTGCAAACACCTGGCCGCAATTTGAGCAGTCATCAAACCACACACTTCACTGAATGGCCTGAGAACTGGCAAAGACCCATCCTTTAAGCGAATTTGCTCAAAGGCAATTGAAGTAATATTCTTTTCCACTAAAAGATCGATCTTATCCTGGCGTGCTGATGCCAAAAGGAGATATCCAGCTATTGCAGATCCAGGCTGCATACACTCCAATTCCTCTTTAATTGGTCTTTGAACTTTTACCAGGAGATCTGATCTGCCGAATACTTCTTCCATCTGGTAGACAATCCTGGCTCCTGCTTCTTCATATTCCAGGTCACTGAATCCTGCTCCCAGTCCGGCAGCATGTTCAACATAGCAAGCATGACCTGCTTTTGCCAGAATTTCAATTCCAGCTGGTGACAATCCAACCCGATATTCAAACGGCCTTCTCTCTTTTGGTATTCCGATATTCATTTATTTTCCATTCTCCATTTTAACTTTGCATTTGTCCATGCAATTAAAGCATGGTTAACGTTTTCCGTATTTTTGGCAAAGCCCAATCAATTGTTTCCCTGTCAATCACAAGTGGAGGAGCAAAGCGGATAACATTTTCGTGGGTTTCTTTAGCAAGAATCCCCTGTTCCTGCATTGCTTCACAAAACCTTCGGGCTCCTTTCGCTTCAGGAAGCAATTCCACTCCAATAAAAAGTCCTTTTCCCCGGATCTCCTTCACATGACGACTTGGAATTTCAATCAATTGGTCCATCAAGTACTCACCCAGTTTGGATGAATTTTCAATCATTTTCTCCTCAATCAACACCTTAATGGCTTCCCGGGCGACTGCTGCTCCCAATGGGTTACCTCCAAAGGTTGACCCATGCTCACCTGGATTGAATAGACCAAGGAGCTCTTCATCGGCTAATACTGCAGAAACAGGATAGAACCCCCCTGATAATGCTTTCCCAATAATGGTAATATCCGGTCTCACATTTTCATGCTGGGAGGCAAATAACTTACCCGTTCTACCCAAACCCGTTTGAATCTCATCTGCAATTAACAAAACATTTTTTGATTTGCAAATATCCGATACTTGTTTTAAATATCCAACTGGTGGGACAACTACACCTGCTTCTCCCTGAATAGGTTCCAACAAAACAGCAGCGGTATTTTCATTTATTGATCTTTCAATTGCTTCGGCATTTCCAAATGGGACTGTTATAAATCCAGGTGTGAAAGGTCCAAAGTCATCCCTGTAGGATGGTTCAGTGGAAAACGAGATCGTTGTAATTGTTCTACCATGGAAATTGCCCTGGCAGGTAATGATTTCAGCTTTATGGCGTGGAATTCTCTTCACTACATAAGCCCATTTACGCACCAATTTCAAGGCTGTTTCAACAGCTTCAGCTCCACTATTCATAGGCAAAGACATACCGTATCCTGTAAGTTCGGATAGTTCCTTGTAAAGGAGGGGAAGCTGGTCATTTCGAAAAGCACGAGAAGTTAAAGTAAGTTTATCAGCCTGCTCCTTAAAAATTGCCAGTATGCGAGGATGAACATGTCCCTGGTTTACAGCTGAATAAGCGCTTAAACAATCAAGATACTTCCTGCCATCCACATCATAAACCCAGACACCTTCTCCCCTTGAGATGACAACATCCAATGGATGGTAGTTCTTTGCCCCATATTTTTCTTCAAGAGCAATATAATAATTAGAATCCATATTTTCCTTTCTGGTCAAACCACCTTTAGTAATTT
>Ga0209642_10001060_pt1 | contig 18138 bp, 15 predicted proteins | sample RifCSP19_2_FD_184025 | JGI IMG/M metagenome (GOLD analysis project Ga0209642, IMG submission 184025) | Soil microbial communities from Rifle, Colorado - Rifle CSP2_sed 19_2 (SPAdes) (version 2) | ecosystem: Environmental > Terrestrial > Deep subsurface > Rock core/Sediment | place: Rifle... | reverse complement strand
GGTACGCGCGCTACGTCGACGAAGAGGCTTGCGCCGTCCTCCCGGCCTGACACTTCCCACCCGCTCGCGCGTTCTCTACTCTTCTTTGTTCAAGAACGCTTCTCTCATCGCCGACGGACCGGCGCCATGAATCCGCGATGGCATGTTCTCACTTTTCTTGCTTAAGAACTCTACTCTCGTCGCCGGCGTGCCGTCGCCATGAATCCGCCCTCACATTTCCCCACCTCTTTGCCATTCTCCGAAATCCACACGGAATCCCGCCAATCTCTGATTAGTGCGCCCTTTCGCATCCCAATCTGAACAGCGGCCAGGTCAGGAGCCTCCTCCCAATCACAACAACCGATCACTGATCACCAATCACCGACAACCAATCACCATTCACCACTCACTATTCCCCGTGCATGAAGGTAACGCGCTCGATGGCTGCCCTATGCCTCGGCGCGATCGTTCTGCCGTGGTGGGAGATCGAGCAGAACCTGGACTTCCTCACGCTCGAGATCTCCCTCGACGGCGGCACATCGCCAGGAGGTGGATGCCGGCCGGGGCGTTCTCATGCTCGCAGGCTGAAAGAAAGGGCCTGGCGGGCCCCGCCCTTTTGGAGTGCTGAAGCTCTGCTTCGGCGGCGCAGGCAGAGCCTGCGCACCCCAAATCAAAGCCCTGCGGCGGAGAATGAGGAAGCCCTGAGGTCGATGGGGCCGTGGCAGAGCGCAGGCGTTCGGCCAGGCCGCGAGTCATGCTATGATCAAGCAAGGGAACCGCCTGCTGCGCACGGGTGAGCTCGTTCGCGAGTCAACGAGGGCGCCATGGATGGATGGACATCAACCGGTCGCCTGACCCCTGTGCGGATCAGGCGGTCTTGCTTTGTCTCGGGACAATCGTGAAGTCAGGAGGAGCGATGGGCATGAGCGTGCAACAACGTTGGGAGAGTCGGATCGCAGCGCATGTGGGAAGGGAATCCGCGCGTGAGGAGGGAGAGAGGAGGTTCCGATGAGAGATCGTACCGTTCGAATTGGCGCCGCGCTGATCTGCGCCGGTCTCGTGTTGGCCTCGTGCCGCGGCGGCTGGGGGCCGCGCGTGCAATGCCGAGTTGGGGTGTGCGTGGACATCGAGCTGGTGGAGCCGATTGGCTTCGACGTGCCCGTGGAGGCGGTGCTGATCGTCACCACCGACCGCGACATCAGCGGTTTGCAAGTGGCAATTGCCTCGCTACAGCCTCTCCTCCTCGTGGAAGGGGGCGTGGTGCGTGAGGACTTCCCCTACTGGACGTGGAAAACGTGGCAGGTGGACGCCAAGGCGGGCGAGCCGATCCGCCGCACCACGCTCGTTCGGTTCACGCACGAGGGATGGTACTGGGTCGACGGTTACGCGTGGGCGTTCGACACGGATTTCATCCACGATGCGGTCCCGGTCCAAGTCACGTTGGAAGGCGGCACGCCCTACCCTCCCACTCCTGAGGGAGGGTGGGAGCCTATCGAGACGCTCGAGGAGCCGCCCGAGACACCCACGCCGGAGGTCGAGGGGCAAGGCTTTCAGATCGAGCCGCAGTCGGACTGGGTGCTCGTCCATGAGCAGACCTTCGAAGGCGCCTTCCCCGCCTCCGGCTGGACCGTGCGCGACGCCAGCGCCGACGGCTACGACCGCACCTGGGACGACGACAACTACCGTGCGCACGGCGGCGCCTGGGCCGCCTGGCCCGCCAACGGCGGGAAAGACGCGATCAAGCCCGCCCCGGGAAATGACAACTATCCCAATAACCTCGACGCCCGGATGATCTACGGCCCTTTTGATCTGAGCGACGCCGTCGAAGCCGCCGTCACGTTCTGGCTTTGGTGGGAGATTGAGCCCAAGTACGACTACCTGACTGTCGAGATCTCCCGCGACGGCGTCGCTTTCCAAGAGCTGGCTCGCTATTCTGGCTTGGTGAGAGACTGGTACTACATCGACCTGCGGTTTGACGGGTACGCGCGGGATGCTTCGGTCTGGTTGGCTTGGCGCTTCGTGAGTGACACGAGCGTGACGTTTGATGGACCATGGGTGGACGACATCCGAATCTCCGAGAAGCGGGTCGGCACGGTGCAGGCCAGCGGGTCCTTTTTCTTCTTCGACCGCTTGAGCCAGGAGACGCCGGCGCGCTTCACAACCGTCGAGCTGTATGACGCGGAGAGCGGACGGCCTGACACCCTGCTGGCAATGACGGTCTCCGACGCCAACGGCGCCTGGTCCTTCGGGCCGATCGCCAACCTCGACCCGGACGATGGCGGCACGCTCGACCTGTACGTACACTTCGTGCTGGAGGTGGTGGACAGCGCTGCCGCCCGGCGCAAGGTGGCGTACTACAATGGAGTCGCCTACCGATGGGCCTCCCCCACGCGCGCCAACGTCGTAGATGGAGCGATGAACTTCGGTAAGCTCACCATCGGCACCGGCTCTCAGCAGGCACCGGCGATGTGGATCTTCCAGGACCTGCGCCAGGCGTGGGAGTACGTGGTCGCTTCCGCCGGCGCGGATCCTGGCCCCGCATCGGTGCAATGGCACTGGGCGGACACGCCGCCGCTCATGCCGGACGCCTCGTTCTTCTGGCCTTATCCGCCACTGCAGGGGATCCAGATCCTTCTCAACGACGCCCGCGACCAGGATACCGTCCTGCACGAGCTCGGCCACCAGTACATGTACAACCAGGTCGGGTGGTGGTTCTACCCGGTGGGAAACCTTGACGAGATGCTCGGCTGCCTGAGCCACGAGGCCTTCTCGCGCGAGACCCCGCTCTGCGCCTGGACCGAAGGCTGGGGCTATTTCTTCTCCATGGCCGTGCGTGGAAGCTCGCGGTCGGGACCGGACGACTTCGAAAAGCAGAGCCCCGGAGACGGCAGGCCGGAAGGCGACGCGGTCGAGGGCCGCGTGCTCGGCGCGCTGTGGGACCTATTCGACAACGCGAACGACGGCCTCGATCAAGGCGCCAGCTTCGGCTTCGCCCCGATCTGGAACCTGCTGCGCAGTGACCCCGACGAAGATAGCCTTTCGCTGTTCTGGCTGTCCTGGAGATGGGCCGGTCACAATCAGCACCGCGCCGTCAAGGCCATCTACCAGAACACCATCGACTACGATCTTTTCCCAGTCTTGTCCGAGCTCCCCGACCTCACGTTGCTCGAAGGCACGCGCTGGCCGCATGCGCTCGACTTGTGGGACTACGCCTCCGACCTCGAGAGCACGGACGCCGAGCTCTCGTTCCGCATTGCCGGCTTCTCGGACTGGCATTGCTGGCCCAGCCTGGACAGCCACTTCCTCGATCTGGCCTCGCAGCCTGGATGGACCGGCCAGTGCACGGTTAACGTATCCGTCAGCGACGACATCAAGACGTACGGTAGGTCGTTTCTATTGCGCGTGGCGCCCGTCGTCGGCCGTGTCTACTTGCCCCTCATTCTGCGCGATCGCTAGCACGAATCCGCAATCGCCCCTCGAAGGCGAAGCCTTCTCCCAATCACCAACAACCAATCACCATTCCCCGGCAGGTGAGCGGTGCGCGATGAATGGGCGGATGTCGTGCGCGGCACGCTGCTGTGGGGACAGGGCCTTCGCATAGGCAGGCCGGAGCGGGCAATGCCTCTCGCCTGTCGCCCTGAGCAAAGCGAAGGGCCCCGTTGAGACGGAAAACGAGATGCCTCGCTGCGCTCGGCATGACATGATGGGGACTTTGTGAAAGCCCTGCCGTGGGGATGGTCCTTTTGACATCCTGCTGCACATATGGTATCCTGGCGCGTAATGGTGTACACCATTAGACCATGAGTAGACCAGGTTCTGCCGTGAATCGCCCACCGAACGGCCACAAGGCCGGTCTTCTCCTCGAGCCACCACTCAAGCGCATGATCAGCGCCGTCCCTCTCTACGCGCAGATCGCCGAAAGCCTGTTCGAGCGCATCGAATCGGGCGCTCTGGCCGCCGGCGACCGCCTGCCTCCCGAACGCGAGCTGAGCGACATGCTCGGCGTCAACCGCCTCACCCTGCGCCGCGCGCTGCGCGTGCTCGACGGACAAGGCCTGCTCGTCCGCCGCCAAGGCTCTGGCACGTACATCGCCGAGCCGAAGATCGAGCGCCAGGCCAGCCTTTTGGCCTCTTTCACGCGCGGCATGCGCCGCCGCGGGTTCACGCCGGGGGCGAGGATCATTTCATTGGAGCGCCACCCCGTGGGAACCTCATTGGCGGTTGAGCTGGGCCTCTCCGCCTCGGCATTGGTGTACGCCGTCCAGCGCCTGCGCACGCTCAACGGCGAGCCGGTGCTTCTCGAACGCTACACAATCCCCATCGATCGCTTTCCAGGTCTGGAGCGCTTCGACCTGGAGTCGCGCTCGATCTACGAGGTCTTCGCTGCCGAATATAGCGTCTCCATCCGTCGCGCGCGCCAGAGCCTGGAGCCGGTCGTGGCCACAGACTATGAGGCCGAGCTACTCGACACCTATCCTGGCGCGCCCCTCATGCTCGAGCGACGCCTCTCGTTCGATCACGACGGCCGCCCGGTGGAGCATGGTAAGGACCTCTATCGCGGGGATCGCTTTCGCTTCGTGACTGAGAAGGCGGCGGTGGAGGAAGAATGGTGAATGGTTGTTGGTGGTTGGTTATTGGTTCCTGGTGATTCGTGGGCTCGAAATCTACGAACTCGCAGTGCGCGCAGCGCGAGGAGTTGGCCAATGGTCAGGAAGGAGACCAGACGATTCTCACATCAAGCATCAGCCACTCACCAACAACCAATAACCAAAAACTAATAACCAATGACCAATAACCGCAGATCTGCCTCGCCCCTTTGAGGTCACCCATGATCGCGAACTACGTCCAACTCCTCACGCAACAGCAAGTCCAACGCGTCCACGAGGCCTCCTTGGAAATCCTGGAAGAGGTCGGCCTGCTGGTGCGCAACCCGAAGGCGCGCGAGGTCTTCGGCCGCCATGGCTGCCGGGTTGACTCGCAGAGCCAAATCGTCCGCCTCCCGCCCGCCGTGGTCGAGGAGTTCCGCTCGAGCATCCCGCCCACCTTCACCTTCGGCGCCCGCGACCCGCAGTTCGACCGGGCAATCCCCGGGGACGGCCCGCTGATCGTCACTGGCAGCTCGGCGCCCAACCTGATCGACCCCGTCACCGGCTACGAGCGCCGCGCCCGGTCCGACGACCTCGCCCGCATCGCTCACCTGGTCAACGAGCTGCCCGGCTACGATGTCTTCTCCATCTCCACGTTGGCCGACGATGCCCCGACCGGGTTGTTTAGCGTCTCGCGCTTCTACCCTGCGCTCAAGTTCTGTGCCAAACCGATCCGGGGCAGTGGCCCACTCGAGGATACGGAGAAGATCCTGCGCCTCGCCTATTTGGTGGCCGGGAGCGAAGAAGCCTATCGAGCGCATCCGTTCATCACCCATCACTATTGCCCGGTCGTGTCACCCCTGACCATGGACTTCGACTCGACCGAGATGCTGATGTTCTACACCGATCTCGGCCTGCCTTGTTACCCAACCATCGTCCCCAACGGCGGCCTGACCTCGCCGCTCACCCTGATGGGGACTCTCACGCAAGGCAACGCCGAGTTCTTGGCGGCGACGGTCTTGGAGCAGATGGTCCGGCCGGGTAAGCCCACGATCTACAGCAGCCTGCCGACGATCGCCGACATGCGCACCGGCGCCTACGCCCCAGGAGCGATCGAGACGGGTATCCTCTTCATCGCAACGGCGCAGATGGCGCGCTTCTACAACGTCCCTTGCGGCGGCTACATCGGTCTGACGAACGCCAAGGTCAACGACGCGCAATCCGGCTACGAGACCGGCATGTCGACCGTCGCCGGCGTGCTGGCCGGCGTGGATATGTTGAACATGGCCGGGTTGCTCGACGCTTTGATGGCCTTCGATTTCGCCAAAGCGGTAATCGACAACGAGGTCGCCCTGATGCTGAAAAAGGTCAAGCGCGGGATGGAGTTCAGTGAGGCGAACCTTGCGCTGGACGTCATCGCCGAGGTCGGCCCGTCGGGCATGTATGCCGACAACCTGCACAGCCTGGAGCGCATGCGCGCCACCGCCTTCCTGCCGGAGGTGGCCGACCGCGACGCACGGGGACAATGGCTTGAGAGAGGCGGGCTCGATGCGCAAGGTCACGCCATGAAGAGGGTCCAGGATATCCTGACCCGCGACAATCCCTCGGTCTTCTCTGCGGATGTGGACGAGCGCATCCGCGCCGAGTTCGCTGGCATCGTGGGCGGCGAGCTTGCGCCTCCGCCCGGATGGAGCCCGGTGCAAATGGCGACCCGCAGGACCCGCGAGGGACACAAGCGCCGCCGAGGCACCCTGGGCGCGCTGGAAGGAACCTTGTGAGGCCGAGTGTCCATCCGCGATGAGCCTCACCAGCTTGCTGCTATTGTTGGGATCGGCATGTTTGCATGTCGTGACGCATGTAGCGCTGAAACGCAGCAACGACCGAGCAGCGTTCGTCTGGTGGATGCTGATCTGGGCGGGGGTGCTTTTCAGTCCGGTCGTCTTCTTGGCCTGGCGGTCGATCCCGCCGCTCGGCTGGGGGCTGCTCGCACTCAGCTCGGTCTTCGAGGCGGGCTACTTCGTGGCGATCGCGTTGGCCTACAAGGGCGCCGATCTCTCGCTGGTCTACCCGCTGGCGCGGGGCACTGGGCCAACGCTGCTCCTGCTGTGGTCGGCGACCGCGCTCAGAGAGCGGCTCACGCTCGGCGGCATGGCAGGTGTGGCCTTGATCGCCGTCGGGCTCTACGTCATCAACCTGCCGCGGCCGGGGGCTTGGCGCGAACCGTTGCGGGCGCTGGGCAAGGCCGGGCCGCGCTGGGCGCTGCTGGCAGGAGCCTGCATCTCGTTCTATACGGCCATCGACAAGCTGGGCGTCGGCGTGGTGCAAGACCCGCTGTTCTACACGTACCTGGCCATCTGGCTCAGTTTGGTCTGGTTGACCCCCTGGACCTTTTGGCAGGTGGGATGGCGCGGGATGCAGGCAGAGTTGCGTTCGGCGCGTTGGAGCACGGCTCTGGCAGGTTTCACGACGCTAGCGGCCTATGCCATCGTCTTGCTCACCATGCGGCTCGGCACGCCCGCTGGCTACGCCGGCGCGGTGCGCGAGGTCAGCGTCGTGCTGGGGGCGGCCTACGGTGTCTTGGTGCTCAAGGAGCCCGGAGCGATCATGCGCATTGTTGGAGCGGCGGTCATTGCCGCCGGCGTCGTGGTGATCGGCGTGTTGGGGTAGGGGGAACATGGCCCGGATTTCTTGCCGGAGGCGCGGTGTCGTGCTGCGCGCGTAGGGGCGAAGCATCCGCCCCTCTTGCGGCCAGGGCTGCCAGCGGTCGAGGCGGATGCTTCGCCCTTGCCAAACCATCGGGGATGTGATGGCCGAATCCAATTCGCATGTGGAGGAACACACCCTCGTCCTCCTGCCTTCCGGCAGGAGGGGGACGGTCGCGCATGGGTCCAGCCTGCTGGAGGCGGCACGCTCGCTGGGCGTCGAGTTGGAGTCGATCTGCGGCGGTCGGCAGACGTGCGGCAAATGCCAGGTGGTCGTGGAAGAGGGACCATTCCCGAAACATGGGATCACATCGGTCGCAGATCATCTCTCACCCGTGGAGTCGGTCGAGGCCGCCTATGCCGCGGAGCACGCTCTGGCTGGCAGGCGCTTGGCCTGCGCCGGGCGGGTTCTCGGTGACCTCCTGATCACTGTCCCGGAGGAGAGCCAGGCGCGCAAGCAGGTGGTGGCCAAGGCGGCTACAGATCGGGTGATCGAAGTCGATGCCGCCGTGCGGCAAGTGTACGTCGAGGTGCAGCCGGCGAGCATGGGCTCACGCGGTGGGGATTGGGAGCGGGTGCAGGCGGCCTTGAACGAGCAGTGGGATCTGTCTGAGGTATCCGTCGAGTACCCCGTCCTCTCCGAGCTGCAACCTGCTTTGCGTAAAGGGAATGGCGCGCTGACCGCGTCCATTTGGCAAGACCGCCGTGTCCTGCGTGCCCAGCCAGGCTACGCCGAGGGGGTCTACGGTCTGGCCGTCGACATCGGCTCGACGACGGTGGTAGCGCACCTGGCCGACTTGCGCACCGGGCGCCTGCTGGCCACGCGGGCGATGATGAACCCTCAAGTGCGCTACGGCGAGGACTTGATGAGCCGGGTGAGCTACGGCATGCAGGAGCCGCAGGGGGTCGAGCGCATGCACCGCGCCATCCTGCGCGCGTTGAACGAGTTGGCCGCCGGCGCGGCGGCCGCAGCCGGAATCAACACGGACGACATCCTCGACATGGTGGTCGTAGGGAACACGATCATGCACCACCTTTTCCTGGGGATCGACCCGCTTGAGCTTGGCGGCGCGCCGTTCGCCCTCGCCCACTCCTCGCCGCTCGACCTGAAAGCGCGTGACCTCGGCCTCGACTTGCACCCTGCAGCGCAGGTTCACGTCTTGCCTTGTATCGCCGGCCATGTGGGCGCCGATCATGTGGCGGTATTGCTGGCCGAACGGCCTCATGCTCGCGAGGGGGTTTCCCTGGTGATCGATGTCGGCACCAACGCCGAGGTCTCGCTGGGCGATCGTGAACGTATCCTGTGCGCCTCCAGCCCCACGGGGCCGGCCTTCGAGGGCGCGCAGATCAGCCACGGGCAGAGAGCCGCGGTGGGAGCGATTGATAGGGTGCGCATTAACCGAACGACTCTCGAGGCCGAATACAAGGTGATCGGGTACCCGGACTGGATCCGCCCGCAGGAGAAACTGCATTTGCCGAAAGAGGCCATGGCGACCGGCATCTGTGGCAGCGGCATCATCGAGGCGGTGGCCGAGATGCTCCTTGCCGGGGTCATCCGGTCCGACGGCCGTTTCTCGTCGGACGCCGCGGACCGGTCGCCGTGGGTGCGCTATCAAGGAAAGGCTGCCGAGTACGTGCTCGTCGATGCCGAACGAAGCGCCAGCGGCAAGGAGATCGTCATCACTCAAAACGACGTGCGCGCAATTCAACTGGCGAAGGCCGCCCTCTACACCGGGGCCAAGTTGCTCATGGGCCAGCGGGGCGTGACCGCCGTGGAGCGCGTGGTTCTGGCGGGGGCCTTCGGCAGCTACATCAGTCCGCAACATGCCATGATTCTTGGTATGATCCCGGACTGCGATTTGGAGCATGTAAAGGCGGTTGGCAACGCGGCTGGCGACGGGGCCTTGATCGCGCTGCTCAATCGCCGCCGGCGCGCCGAGGCCGCTGAACTGGCCAGCATGGCCGAGCACGTGCAAATCGCCAACCATCCTGACTTCCAGGAGGAGTTTGTGGCGGCATTGGGAATCCCGCACGCGCGCGACCCATTCCCGCATCTAGAAGGGCTGCTGCCCGAGCGCCTACCGGCCGAGGTCGGCGGAAGACGTCGCAGCGGGCGGAGAAATGCAGCCCCGCAAGCGAGGTAAGCATGAGCGAAGAACTCGACCTGACGCAACTGGAGACCCCCGAGCTGATCGAGCAGATGCAGGACGACCTGTATGACGGACTGGCGGCTGAGGTTGTTGCCGGCGTGCGGGAGCTGTTGCGCAGGGAGATGCTCCCTTACGATGTCCTGACCAAGGCGCTCGTCGCGGGCATGGATGTCGTTGGCGCAGACTTCCGCGATGGCATCCTGTTCGTCCCGGAGGTCCTGATGGCGGCCAAGGCGATGAAGGCCGGCATGGAGCTGCTGAGGCCCCTGCTGGCAGAGACCGGGGCGCCGCAGGTCGGGACGATGGTGATCGGCACCGTCAAGGGCGACATCCACGACATCGGCAAGAACCTGGTCGCCATGATGATGGAAGGCGGCGGGTTCAACGTGGTCAACTTGGGGATCAACGTCGACGCCGAGAAGTTCCTGGCCGCGGTGCGTGAGCACCAAGCGCAGATCCTGGGCATGAGCGCGCTGCTGACGACGACCATGCCCTACATGGGCGTGGTGATCAGAGCGCTCAAGGAGGCCGGCCTGCGCGACGAGATCATCGTCCTCGTCGGAGGCGCCCCGCTCAACGCGGCCTTCGCCGAGGAGATCGAGGCCGACGCCTACTGTCGCGATGCGGCCGTGGCCGTACAAACCGCCAAGAAGCTGCTCGCCATCCGGCGCGGCGAAGCGATCGTGGGGTAGACATGGACAAACTGACGCAACTCCTCCAGCAACAGCCTACGGTCCTGGCCGACGGGGCGATGGGCACACGGCTCTTCGATCTCGGCTTGCAGTTCGGCGCCGCGCCGGAAATGTGGAACCTCGAACACCCTCAACGCGTGCAAGAGGTCCACGAGAGCTATCTCCAGGCTGGCGCAAAGATCCTCCTGACCAATACCTTTGGGGCAAACCGATTCCGGCTTGCCCTGCACAACCTGCAACCCCGTGTCCGCGAGCTCAATCTCGCCGCGGCAGCCATCGCCCGCTCCGCGGTCGAAGCCCGCGCCCCTGACGCGCTCGTCGCCGGAGACATCGGGCCGAGCGGCGGCATCCTGGCCCCGCTGGGAGACATGGAATATACCGATGCGGTGGCTGGCTTCGCCGAACAGGCGGCGGCGCTGGTGGAGGGCGGCGTGGATGTGATCTGGATCGAAACGCTCTCGGCTCTGGAAGAGATGCAGTCGGCCATCGAGGGCGTGCGTCAGGTCGCGCCCGACATGCCGATCATCGCCACGATGACCTTCGACACGCACGGCCGCACGATGATGGGCGTCACCCCAGAGCAGGCCGCGTCAGCGCTGCCGGGGATGGGCGCTATGGCGATCGGCGGCAACTGTGGCAACGGGCCAGATGAGATCCTGGCGGTCATCGAGAAAATGCGCGGGGTCGCTCCGCAAGCCGTGCTCGTCGCTAAGGCCAACGCCGGCATCCCACGTTGGGAGGCTGGCCGCAGCCTGTACGGCGCCGGTCCGGACGACATGGCGGAGTACGCCTTGGGCGTTGCGGGAGCCGGGGCGCGCATCATCGGCGCGTGCTGCGGCAGCACGGCGGAGCACTTGAAGGCCATGGCGGTAGCCCTCCAGGAGAAAGAGCCCATGGCACGCGGACGGTAGACGGTTGACGGCAGACGGCGGACAAAGGACCGTAGGCCGCGGACCACGGACAATGGACGTTCGCAGGTGTGCATGAACCAGGGCGAAGATACCCAGGCACCCAAGCGCCCAAGCGCCTAAGTGCCTTGGCGCCGAAGCATTTGAGCACACAATCACCATCCACCACCAACGAACGACTGTCCGTATTGGAGGCGAGATCCTGATGCCCGTTTCCTACCAAATCCTCTACTGGCGCGACATCCCGGCCCAGGTCAAGGTCCGCTCTGGTAAGGAGCGTTCGGCGCGCCCATTGGGCCCGCGCTTCCAGGCCGCCATCGACGAAGCCGCCATGGCCGCCGGGCTGAGCCAAAGCGACGACTACCTCGCCCAGTGGAGCGCTTCGGAGTGGACAGAGCACGAAGGCGAGGCGCAGACCGTGGCGGAAGCGCTCGCGGCAGAGCTGGAGCGAGAGTACACGGACGAACGCCTGCAGACATTGGCAGCCCAAGGTGGGCGCAAGAGATAACCTCACCTCAACCCCCTAGCCCCCTTCCCCTCTCCACAAAGTGGAGAGGGGAAGGGGTGAGGACAGACCCGCGCATGTCTTTCCTCCAGAGTAATCCCCACCTGCTCGAGATCGCCTATGACGCCGCGCGACGGACGCTGCGTCCTTTTCTCCGTCGGCTCGCACCTGGCGGTCGCGTCGAACGCCTGCTTGTCGCCTTCGAGCGCACGACCAAGGGCGCCCTCTTCGATTGCCGTATGTGCGGCCAGTGCGTCTTGCACCAGACCGGCATGACCTGCCCCATGACTTGCCCCAAGGACTTGCGCAATGGCCCCTGCGGGGGCGTGCGCTCCGATGGGGGCTGTGAGATCATCCCCGAGATGACTTGCGTCTGGGTGCAGGCGTGGGAGCGCTCGAAGAGGATGCCTCGCTATGGAAGCGAGATCTTGAGCATCCTTCCCCCGCTTGACCGGCGGCTGCAAGATACCTCGGCGTGGATGCATGAGCTTGCCGCCGGCGCAGAAAGCGGCGCATCAGCATGGACGGCATGAGAGCCGGCTCGCGTTTGGAACGCGCCCTGCGCTCCGGCCGCTTTGCCGTCACCGCCGAGCTGAACCCGCCCGACAGCGCCGATCCACAAGCGGTCTACGACCGGGCGCTCGTCCTGGCCTCGGTCTGCGATGCGATCAACGCCACAGATGCCTCGGGCGCCAACGTGCACATGTCCAGCGTGGGCGTGTGCGCGTTGCTGACACGCGCCGGGTACGAGCCGGTCATGCAGGTATCCTGCCGCGACCGCAACCGCATCGCCATCCAGGGCGACCTGCTGGGCGCGGCGGCGATGGGCGTGCGCAACGTGCTGTGCCTGACGGGCGACGGCGTGCAAACTGGCGATCAGCCGGAAGCCAAGCCAGTCTTCGACTTGGACTCGATCGCCCTCTTGCGTACGGCAGCCATCCTGCGCGACGAGGGCCGCTTCCTCAGCGGGCGCAAGCTGGAAGCGGCGCCCAAGTTCTTCTTAGGGGCGGCGGAAAACCCATTCGCCCCGCCGGCAGATTTCCGCCCGTTGCGCCTGGCGAAGAAGATCGAGGCGGGCGCCGAGTTCATCCAAACTCAGTTCTGCTTCGACGTGCCTATGCTGCGCCGTTTCATGGTTAGAGTGCGCGACCTGGGCCTGCACGAGCGTGCCTTTCTCCTCATCGGAGTGGGGCCGCTGCGTTCGGCGAAGGCGGCCGAATGGATGCGGGAAAACGTTCCGGGGGTGGTCATCCCGGATGATGTGGTCCGGCGCTTGCGGGGGGTTGCGCCCGGTCAGGAGCGCCAGGAGGGGAAGCGTCTGTGTGTGGAGATCATCCAGCAGCTGCGCGAGATCGAGGGCGTGAGCGGTGTGCACGTGATGGCCTATCGGCAGGAAGAGCTGGTAGCGGAAATCATCGAGGAAGCCGGCCTGCTGCCGCGCCGCTGGCAGAGCCAGGTACTCGCGAAGAAGGAATTGGAGGGCATGCCTGAGTCATGGAGACCATTGTCACATCCCCCTCGCGACAGGTCCGCATAGGGCCTCAGCTTCCTTTCGTCATCATCGGCGAGCGGATCAATCCGACCAACCGCGCCAGGCTAGGGGCAGAGATGGCGGCGGGCGACTTCTCGCGCGTGCGCGCCGAGGCCGTCGCCCAGGTGGAGGCCGGCGCGCACATGCTCGACGTCAACGCCGGCATCCCCTTGGCCGACGAACCGGCGATCTTGGCCGAAGCCATCCGCCAGGTGCAGTCCGTCGTCGAAGTTCCTCTGGCGGTCGATTCGTCGGTGGTGGCAGCGCTCGAGTCTGGCCTGGCGGCTTACCAGGGCAAGCCGCTGATCAACTCGGTGACCGGCGAGGAGGAGAGGCTGGAAGTGGTGTTGCCTCTGGCGAAGAAGTACGGCGCGGCGCTGATCGGCGTCTCGAACGACGAGACCGGCATCTCGGAGGACCCTGCCGTGCGCTTCTCTGTGGCCAAGAAGATCGTCGAGCGCGCGGAAGCATACGGCATCCCGCGCGCGGATGTGCTGATCGACCCGCTGGCGATGCCGGTGGGGGCGATGGCGAGCGCCGGCACGTCGCTCTTCACGCTCACGAAGCGCCTGGCCGAGGAGTTGGGGGTCAACACGGTGTGCGGCGCTTCCAACGTCTCCTTTGGACTTCCTGGGCGGGTGAAGGTCAACGCCGCATTCCTGGCGATGGCCATCGCCGCTGGCCTGACCTGCGCCATCACCAACCCGCTGGAGGCGGAAATCCGCGACACGATCCTAGCCGCCGACGTGCTCATGGGCCACGACGAGAACTGTATGAACTGGCTGAGGGCGCACAGGCTCAAGGCGGGAGGCGAGGGGGGGCGGAGGGAACGAAGACGGCCGCGCTGACTCAGTCATCGCGTCTCGCCTCCTCCAGCCAGATGGGGAACTCCGCCGAGTCCAGCATCCTGACTGCGCGAGCCCAGCGGCCCTGCGCATAGCCCCAGAAGTCGTAGTCCAGCGTGGAGACCTTGCTCTGGAGCGCGCCCCACAGCGTCCAGCCGATGTCGGACATTAGGGCGTAGAGCCGCATGCGCGCTAGCACGTGACTCCTGGGCGCTCCGAAGTAGGCGCCGCACAGCTCACTGAATCGCTCGTCGTCGTACTGCAGCTCCTGACAGGTGTTGCCCAGCTCGAAACACGGGTCGTTGTTGCCGCTGTACTCGAAGTCGATCAGCCGCAGCGTTTCCCCGTCATCGATGTAGTTTTCGGCCAGTAGATCGTTGTTGCAGGGCACGGTCGGCAGGGCATGGGCCGTCACGGCCTGCTCGATGCGGCGCACCGTGGGCAGACGCTCGCGGTAGCCCTGTGGGATGCGCACGTCATGCTCCTTGACCCTACGCAAGTAGAACTCCACCAGGCGGAACATGTTGAAGTCGGTCAGGAAGCGCGGACCGGCATGCAGCCGCTGGACCGACTGGGCGATACGGGATGCCATTCCTGGCGCCTGGAGCGCTTGGATCGACATCGTCTTGCCCTGGATGAACTCCATGACCATGACGTTGTGCTCTGGCAGGTGATAGATCACTTTGGGGCCGACGCCGGCTTTGGCGGCGGCAACGGTGTTGTGATGCTCATTCTTGCGGTCGACCGCCAGCAGATCAGTGCTTTCCCCAGGGATACGCACGAAGTATGGCGCGCCGTCGACCTCGACCTTATAGTTCGTGTTGGTCAGGCCGCCCGAGAGTGGCTGGGATGTCACGCTGCGGCCCCGCCAGTCGGGGATGAGCTGGATGACCTGATCGATCGTCACGGGCATGGGATGCATCCGCCTGTTCGCTGGGTCGGTCAAGCTTGCGCCGCCTGGAGGGGAGACCGGCCTATCAGTCGCGTTCAGGCGCGTTGCGGAGCGCAGCGCAGCAACGTCGCCTACAACGCGGTGTTAGCTCGCCCCTTGCCTTTGAAGACGTTGCTCAGATTTGTCGTGATGCTTCTACTCTGCCTCTTCGTCATAATTGAACTCCACTCTGCTTTGGCGAACAATTTCATCAAGGATTTCTCGTAGGTATCCTTGCGTCGTTGCCTCCCAAAAGCGTTGCCGTAGCACATCGAGGTTGATTAACTCCTCGATGCAGTTCATGTATTTTTCGACAATCGCCTTGATGGCGTATTGTCTTTCTGCGCCCTCCCGCAATTTTTGCCTCAGGTCGTCAATGGTCTCTTCTGATTTGATTACGAAAGAAACAGTGAAACGCTCGATTTTATCTATGTCGAGGAAGTATTTCTTTACGTCCAGCGTCTCTGTGACTTGGAAGAATCTACCCAAAGGGCGCATAACAAAGTCAATGCCGCCGTCGTTGGCATTTGTACGCCCAGTCTTGAAAAGTTTCAGATTCTCTTCTTGAACGCTATCTGGGGTATAGCCAAAGTAGACTGTTTGCTCGTGATAGTAGAACTTCAAGATTGCGTAACTCACTATCTCGAATATGCGTGCGTCAACGTTGGGGGCGAGTAGTCCCGATATAAAACCCGCTACTGTCGAGTCGCCTTCTGCTGTAACAGTTTTCAGTCGCTCGCAAGTCTCAAGAAACTTCTTGAACGCAGCGCGCTTTGCTTCTACATACCGGTCAACTATCTCCGTGATTGCGTGCGCAATGTTATTGGTCTTCTTGCCTGTTCTGACTTTGAGAAGGTTCTCGTTTATCCAGTATCGGTTTGTTTGTAAGTCTCGGAGAATAGGGACGTATTCAACTTGCGGGAAGTACTTCTTGAATTCCTCATTCATTCGGCTGTTGAGGGCGTGGTTTTGTAACCTGCTCCCGAAAGGCAATTCTCGTTGACGCCGAAACAAGTCAGTAAATCTTGCTCCCTCGTAATCGGCATAATCTTTCCGCTTGTCGAGGCCATTCTTCAAGTAGTCCTCAACCAGAACATAGACGGCGTAGATGTTTGCGAAACTTCCTCGTGCTTTTGCGCCGCGAGTTGCCGATCTAGTCTTTATGTTCAAATACTGAAGCAGGGGGCTTCTTTCATAGACATCCTCCCACGCCTCGCCAAATGCTGAGACAAGGACTTGTCGTATTTGGTCTGTGAATTCATGTTCCATCTATGGACGCTCTAGCAAGCGCCGTTGAGTCGGGGCGGGTTTCTCGTAGGATCGCGGTTTTCGTCTGAGTTCTTCGCCCTTGTAACAAGTAAGTATCTCCAAACGCCGAAGTCCGATTTTGACGTATTCCTCCTCTATTTCTATACTGACAGATCGCCGTCCCCACTTCTTAGCGACAGCAGATGTTGTGAAAGTGCCTGAGAATGGGTCGAGAACCAAGTCCCCGGGGTTTGAACTGGCAAGAATGATGCGTTCTAGCAATGCCACAGGTTTTTGAGTTGGATGGTCTTCGTATTCATCCATCCTGTATCGGACCCTTGGAATTTCCCAGACATTGCCAGGGATCTTCTTGGTGTTGTATACAGAAGGAACAGGTTTCCGATAGTCAATGAGTTTGCGCTCCGCTCCGGTCTTGGCTTCAACTGAGATGGTGTCTGCGTTGAACGTGTAGTGCTTCAAGTCTTTTACGCAAAACAGGATTGGCTCATATAAAGAACCAAAACGTCTCTTTGCCTGAACACCTGAGCTGTCGTAGAACCACACGACCCTCGACAAGACATGAAGTTTTCTGCTTAGGTACACGTCGAGGTGCGGCATATTCTGAGTAGCAGCCATCAGGTATAAACTGCCCGTAGGTTTGAGTTTCCTCACGCACAAGTCGAGCCAGGAATAGCACCATTCGCGGTACTCGTCATCAGAAGCCCATTTGTCTTTTCTGCCGTTAAAATCCTTGCCGATGTTATAGGGGGGGTCGGCAAAAACGAGGTCTATCGAGGTGTCAGGGATTGAGTCCGAAAGGATTTGAAACGCATCGCCCCAATATATCTTGTGGCAATTCTTTTCAAATACCCGCGTCATTTCCTACTCCATGAAAGTCTTTGAGCAATCGGCGTGTTAGTCAAGAAACTGCCGCTTCGAGTTCCTTGTTGGGAACTCCCAATTGAGCATTCACCAGCCGCCGCTGGGCCATCGTTCGCTGCTTGATCACCTCCCGTTCAGCGAGGATGCGCACCGCCTCCCCGCTGTGCTTCTGGCTCGGCGTCACCATCCCGATCCGCGTGTGCAAGTGCTCGTCGTTGTACCAGGCAAAGAACCGCGTGAAATACGCGATCGCCTCCGCGATCGTCGTGAAGATGCCCGGATACGTCGGCGCCGTCTTCACCGTCGCGAACAGCGACTCCACGAACGGGTTGTCGTTCGGCGTCCGGGGCCGAGCGAACAGCTGCGCCACCCCGAGGTCCTGGAAGAACGTCGCGGTGGACTTCGACCGCATCTGCGCCCCCCGGTCCGAGAGCGACCGCGGCATGCGTTCCGCGGGCACGCCCTCGGCCAGCACGGCTCGGTCCCACGCCCGTTGGCCTTCCGCCGAGGTCTCCCGCTCGCTCACGTGCCAGCCCACCACCTTGCGGCTCCACTGGTCCAGCACCACATACAAGTACCAGAACCGGTGTGGCACCCCGGTGCGCAGCTTCGTGATGTCCCACGCCCACAGCTGGTTCGGCCCCTTCAGGAAGCGCGTGTCCGGCGCCTCGGGCCGCTTGACCCCCATCCGCCGGCGCTTCCCCCGATGCCCGGCAATGCCCAGTTCCCGCTCGAAGAGCCAGATGGACACGTGCGGCACGTACACCCCGTGCCGCTCGAGGATCTTGACCGAGAGCTCCCGGCAGCTTGCGTCCGCCCACTCCGCGCTGCCCACCGCCGAGCGGATCAGCTCCCGCTCCTGCGGCGTCAGGGCGTTGTAGGGACGGACGTGGGCGGGCACGGCGTGCCGCTCGAAGTCGCCGACCCGCGCCCGAGACCGCCAGACGCGCCACCGCCGCTCGGAGAGCCCCAGCACGGCGCACGCGGCCCGGGCGGTCAGTCCCTGGGCGATCGCCTCCTCAAGCAGCGCCATCACCGCTTGCCGCCGTTCCCCCGAGACCTGGATCCCTTGGAGCCCGCGGCTGCCGTTCCAAGGGCATATGTTTTTTTGAGCAGGGTGTACTCCACCATGAGCTGGGCCAGCGCGTGCTCCTTCTCCTGGAGCTCCTTGACCAGCTC
>Ga0209642_10001058_pt1 | contig 18153 bp, 14 predicted proteins | sample RifCSP19_2_FD_184025 | JGI IMG/M metagenome (GOLD analysis project Ga0209642, IMG submission 184025) | Soil microbial communities from Rifle, Colorado - Rifle CSP2_sed 19_2 (SPAdes) (version 2) | ecosystem: Environmental > Terrestrial > Deep subsurface > Rock core/Sediment | place: Rifle... | reverse complement strand
GATCGTCAACAGATCAATCATCTCCGAGGCGTTCTTCGTCGCCGCCTCCATCGCCGTCATCCGCGCGCCGTATTCGGCGGCCAGGGACTCCATCAGCGCCCGGTACGCCTGGATGGTCACGTGCCGCGGCAAGAGCGCGGCCAGGATGGCGTCGGCCGAGGGCTCGTAGAGGTAATCCACCACGGCCGCGTCCGCCGGCACGGCGGCGGGCGTGATGGGCAGGAGCTGCTCGCGCACCACCCGCTGGACCGAGACCGAGCGGAACTCGTTGTAGATCAGGTGGATTTCGTCGGTCTCCTCGGTGAGGTAGTCCTGAATGAGCCGCGTGGAAAGCTCCGCCGCGTGGGAATAGGCGAGGCGATCGAAAAAGCCCAGCATCTCCGATTTGACCGTCCACGACCGGCGCCGGTAGTGATCCCGGGCCTTCCGCCCCACCACGACCAGCGTGAGGCTGGCTTCCTCGCTCTGGCGGATGAACTCCAGCGACCGACGGATGACGTTGGTGTTGAAGGCCCCGCAGAGCCCCTTGTCCGCCGTGATGATCACGATCTGGCGCCGGCCGCCCTCGCGCCGCGCCAGCAGCGGATGGCGCTCAGGGGCGGTCCGCAGGGCGAGGTTGCCCAGGAGGTCCGACATCTTGTGGGCGTAGGGCCGGGCCTCGAGGATCCGCTCCTGGGCACGGCGGAGCTTGGCGGCGGCCACCAGCTTCATGGCGCGCGTGATCTTCTGGGTGGACTGGACGGCGCGGATCCTGCGCCGGATGTCGCGTAGAGTGGCCACAGTGCTAGGCGGTCTTGATGCCCTTGGTCTGGACGAACTCGGCCTTGGCCTCGGTGATCGCCCTGTCCAGGGTCTGCCTGAGGGCGTCCGAGAGCTCGCGCTTCTCCCGGATCTCGTTGTAAATCGGCTTGTAGCGCCGCTCCACGAAGGGGGAGAGGAACTCCTCGAAGGGGCGGATCGCCTCGATGGGCAGATCGTCCAGGAGCCCCTGGGTCCCCGCGTAGATGATGACCACCTGCTTTTCCACCGGGAGCGGCACGAACTGCCCCTGCTTCAGGATCTCCACCATCCGCTGGCCCCGCGCCAGCTGGGCCTGGGTGGCCTTGTCGAGTTCCGAGCCGAACTGGGCGAACGCCGCCAGCTCGCGGTACTGCGCCAGATCCAGCCGGAGCCGGCCCGCCACCTGGCGCATCGCCTTGATCTGGGCGCTCCCGCCCACCCGCGACACGGAGAGCCCCACGTTGACGGCCGGCCGCACGCCGGCGAAGAAGAGATCGTTCTCCAGATAGATCTGGCCGTCGGTGATCGAGATGACGTTCGTCGGGATGTAGGCCGAGACGTCGCCCAGCTGGGTCTCGATGATGGGGAGCGCCGTGAGCGAGCCGCCCCCCAGATCGTCGTTGAGCTTTGCCGCCCGCTCCAGGAGGCGCGAGTGCAGGTAGAACACGTCGCCGGGATACGCCTCGCGCCCCGGCGGCCGCCGGAGCAGGAGCGACAGCTGCCGGTAGGCCTGCGCGTGCTTTGAGAGATCGTCGTAGATGCAGAGGGCGTGGCGGCCGGAGTCGCGGAAGTACTCGCCCATGGCGCACCCCGCGTAGGGGGCGATGTACTGAAGCGGCGCCGGTTCCGAGGCCGAGGCGGTGACGACCGTCGTATAGGCCATGGCGCCGGACTCCTCCAGCCCCTTGACCACCTGGGCCACCGTGGAGCGCTTCTGCCCGACGGCCACGTAGAAGCAGAACACCCCCTGCCCCGCCTGGTTGATGATCGTGTCCACGCCGATCGCGGTCTTGCCGGTCTGCCGGTCGCCGATGATCAGCTCCCGCTGGCCCCGGCCGATGGGGATCATCGAGTCGATGGCCTTGAGCCCGGTCTGGAGCGGCTCCTTCACGGGGCGCCGGTCCACCACGCCCGGCGCGTAGCGCTCGATGGGCCGGAACTCCGTGGCGGGGATGGGCCCCTTGCCGTCCACCGGCTGGCCGAGGGCGTTCACCACCCGCCCCACGAGGGCCTCGCCCACGGGGACCTGGGCGATCCGCTTCGTCCGCGAAACCTGATCGCCTTCTTTGATCAGCGTGTCTTCGCCGAGGAGGACGGCGCCCACGTTGTCCTCCTCCAAGTTCAGCACCATCCCGTACACGCCGCCGGGGAACTCCAGGAGCTCGCCCGACATGGCGTTCTCGAGACCATAGACGCGGGCGATGCCGTCGCCCACCTCGATGACGCGCCCGACCTCCTTGAGGTCGACCTCCGGCTCGTAGCCCTGGAGCTGGCGCTTGATGAGTCCGCTGATCTCTTCGGCCTTGATCATTCGCTATCCCCTCACGAGGCGCTCGCGCAGCCGTGCGAGCTGCCCGTCGAGACTGCCGTCCACCACGAGGCTGCCGATCTGGGCCACGAAGCCCCCGAGGAGGCTCGTGTCCACCCGGGCCTCGACCAGGACCTCCTTGCCCGCGATCCGCGCCAGACGCGCGGCCAGTTGCCTCCGCTCCGCCTCGCCGAGCGCGACCGCGCTCCGAACCTGAGCGCGCACCTGCCCGCGCTCGGCGTCGAGCAGCTTCCCGTACGCCCGCGCCATCTCCGCCAGATGATCCGTGCGTCCCCGCTGAGCCACGAGTCCCACGAAGTCCCGGACCAGCGGGGAACAGCCCAGTTGCTCAGCGACCCCCAGCGTGACCGACTTCTTCGTCGCGCCCTTGATCCAGGGCCGGCTCAAAAATTCCTGGAGTCGGCGCTCGGCGGCCAGGACCTCGAGCACCCGCGCCAGCTCGTCGCCCGCCGCCTCGAGCCGGCCCGCCTCCCGCGCCACGCCGAAGAGGGCCTTGGCGTAGCGCCTAGCCGTGGCCTCCTGCTGCCTCATGGGGTCCGCTCGAGCTCGGCGATGGCGTCGGTGACGATCTTCCTGTGCTCCTCGCCGCGAAGGCTCTTCCGGATGAGCCGCTCCGCCGCCCCCACCGCCAGGTCGGCCACCTCCTGGCGGAGCTCCTGCCGGGCCCGCCGGACATCCTGCTCGATCTCCGCCCGCGCACCCTCCACGAGCCGGCCCGCTTCGGCGCGGGCGGCCTCAACGACCCGGCGCTGCTCCTCCGCCCCCTCCTTGAGTGCCGCCTCGCGAATCGACTGGGCCTCGGCGTAGGCCGCCTGAAGCTGCTTCCGGTGCTCCTCCCGCTGGCGCTCGGCGTCCGCCTGCGCCGCCTGCGCCGCCGAGAGCGACTTCTTGATCGCCTGGGAGCGCTCGTCGAGCTTGGCCAGGAAGGGCCGGTAGAGAAACTTCCAGAGGAAAAACAAGAGGAGACCGAAGTTGACGATCTGGATCAGGAGGGACCGGTCCAGGTTGATGAAGCCCCCGCCCCCCTCCGAGGAGGCAAGGGCGAGCCCCGGGGCCAGCCCCAGAAGGAGCGCGATTCCCCCTAAGACTTTAGACATGCGTGAAATTCTCCGGGCCGAAGGCGTTGTGAAAAGAGGAGCAAGGAAAACACCAGACAAATATCACGAGGGCCGGAAAACTGTCAAGGCCTGGTGATGATTCCGCCCCCGATGACCTGCTCCCCGTCGTAGAACACCACCGACTGCCCCGGGGTCACGGCGCGCTGGGGCTCGTCGAAGCGGACCTCGACGCGCCGCTCCCCAGGCTCCGCCTGGGGGCCCGCCAGCGGCCGGACCTCTGCCGGCGCCGGCGCGTGGCTGTGGCGGATCTTGGCCGCCACCCGGATCGCCTCGCCTGGCCAGTCGAACGGGATGAAATTGGTCTCGGCAGCCACGAGGCGCTCGCTCTCGAGGCCCTCGGCCTCGCCCACGACGACGGCGTTCCGCTCCGGGTCCAGCGCGAGCACGTAGAGGGGCCGCTCGGAGGTCACGCCGAGGCCGCGCCGCTGGCCCACGGTATAGGCCGCGAGCCCCCGGTGCTCTCCCAGCCGCCGCCCCGCGCGATCCACGATCGGGCCGGGACGGAACGCCTCGGGAATCCGGCGCCGCAGGAACCCCCGGTAGTCGTCGTCGGGAATGAAGCAGATCTCCATGCTCTCGGGCTTGTCCGCCACGGGAAGCCCGAGGGCGCGGGCCTTGGCGCGCACCTCCTCCTTGGTCAGCGCCCCGACGGGGAATTCAGCCGCGGCGAGTTGCGCCTGGGTCAGCGGCCAGAGAAAGTCCGACTGGTCCTTCCTGGGATCCCGCCCGCGCAACAAGAGGTACCGGCCGGTCCGCGGATCTCGCTCCAGGCGCGCATAGTGGCCCGTGGCGACCGCCGTCGCCTCCCAGGCGCGCGCCCGGCGGAGCAGCGACCCGAACTTGACCTCCTGGTTGCAGACGACACAGGGCACCGGCGTCCGCCCCGCCCGGTACTCGCGGGCGAAGTTGTCGATGACCGTGCGGTCGAACTCGCGCTCCGAGTTGAGGAGGTAATACGGAATCCCCAGCCGGCGGGCGACCTGCCGCGCATCGTCCGCGGTCTGGGGCGAGCAGCAGCTGCCGAAGCGGCCGGGCGCGGCCTCGGGCTCCTGCCACGGCCACACGCGGAGCGTCACCCCCACGACGTCGTGCCCCTGCTCGACCAGGAGCGCGGCGGCCACCGAGGAATCGACGCCGCCGCTCATGCCGACGACGACGCGCGCTGAATGCGACTCCCTCATCACGGCTTCAGGGGGCTCCCCAAGATCTGCTCGACCAGCCGCTCGAGCTCTTCGCGCGACGCATAGACGATCTCGATGCGGCCGCGGCGCTCGGACCCCACCAGGCGCACGCGCGTCGCCAGGCGCTCGCGGAGCTGATCCTCGAGGGCGGTCAGCTCGGCGGAGCGGCGCGCCGCCCGCCGCGGGATGTGGCTCCGCTGGACCCCTTCCTCCGTCGTGCGCACCGACCACGAGTGGGCGAGGATCTCCTCTCTGAGCTTCAGCTGGTCGGCCGCCGAGGTCAGCGAGAGGAGCGCCCGCGCGTGGCCCATGGTGAGCCGTCCGGCTCTGAGATCGTCCTGGATGACCGCCGGGAGCTTGAGGAGGCGCAGGCAGTTGGCGATCGAGCTCCGGTCCTTCCCCACGCGCCCGGCCAGCTCCTCCTGGGTCCACCCAAACTCGGCCAGCAGGCGCTGGTAGGCTTCCGCTTCCTCCATGGGGTTGAGATCTTCGCGGAGCAGATTCTCGACGAGGGCCAGCTCGAGGCTCTCGGCGTCCGTCGCCTCCCGGATCACCGCCGGGACGCGCTCGAGGCCCGCCAGCTTGGCCGCGCGGAGCCGGCGCTCACCGACAATCAGCTGATAGCCGCTTCCCACCCGCCGCACGACCACCGGCTGGAGGACCCCGGACTGGCGCATGGACGCGGAGAGATCTTGTAACCCATTAATATTAAAGGATTTTCGTGGCTGGTTGGGGTTTGGACCGATCTCCTCGATGGGGATCTCGCGGAGGGTCTCCCCTTCCGCCGGGCTCGCGGAAAGTAGCGCGCCGAGTCCTCTCCCCAGCCCCCGCTTAGTCATGGGCGAGCACCTCCTTGGTGAGTTCGAGGTACGCCAGGGCGCCGCTCGAGCGCAGGTCGTAGAGCAGAATGGGCTTGCCGTGGCTCGGCGCCTCCGAGAGCCGGACGTTCCGTGGGATGACGGTCTGGAAGATCTGGCCGCTGAAGTAGCGGTGAACCTCCGCCTTCACCTGCCCGGCCAGGCTCGTCCGCCCGTCGAACATCGTCAGGACGATGCCTTCCACCTCCAGCCGCGGATTCAAGCGATCCCTCACGAGACGGACGGTCTTGAGGAGCTGGGCCAACCCCTCGAGGGCGTAGAACTCGCACTGAAGCGGAACCAGGGCTGAATCCGCGGCGGTGAGGGCGTTAATGGTCAGGAGGCCGAGAGAGGGCGGACAGTCCAGCAGGACATAGTCGAACTTGCCCCGCAGCGGCTCGAGCGCGTCCTTCAGCTTGGATTCCCTTCCTGGAAGCCCCACCAGCTCCACTTCAGCGCCGACCAGGTCGATATCCGCGGGCACCAGGAGGAGGTTGGGAATGGCCGTCTCGCGGATCGCCTTCTCCAGAGGCTCCCCACCCAGCAGGACATGGTAGATCGTGGGATAGAGCTCCTCCTTCGACAGGCCGAGTCCCGTGGTGGCATTGCCCTGAGGGTCGAGATCCACCAAAAGCGTGGGGCGATCGGCCGCGGCGAGCCCCGCGGCGAGATTCACCGCCGTCGTGGTCTTGCCGACTCCCCCCTTCTGGTTGACCACCGCCATCACCCGTCCCACCAATCGTCCCCCCCCCTTGTGTTTCACGTGGAACACACTGCGCAATGTTGCACGTGAAACATACCGTCAACTGGCTTTTTCGACAAGCAAAAATAGTCGCTTACCGACCTTCCCGGGGGCGGGGACGGATTCCCAGCGGTGAGGAGTGTCTCGGGGAAGGGTGGGAAGGGGTTTTCCCGCAGGGGGACCGGAGGCAATAAAGCGACCACCCGGTGTCAAAAAAGCCATAGCCAACGGGAGGATGGAGGGGAGGGGAGCCACGGCCCTGGTCACGACGGCGTCATAGGCGCCCCGGAGCCAAGGATCCACTTCGAGCAGGTCCTCAGCACGTCCCGCCAGGACCGACACCCCCTCCAGGGCGAGCTCTCTCACCACCGCAGTCAGAAAGGAGGCCCGGCGGCGGCGGGCTTCCACCAACGTGAGCGCGATCTCGGCTTTGACGATCTTCAGTGGGAGACCCGGAATTCCAGCTCCGGCGCCGAGATCGAGCACCCGTGCCCGCCCGGGCGGCACCCACCGGAGAAAAAGGAGCGAGTCGAGGAAGAGCTTTTCGGCGATGTCGGTCGGTCGCCTGTAACTCGTCAGGTGCTGCACGCGATTCCACTGGAGCAGAAGCCGGAGGTAGCGGGAGAAGGCGTCCGCCTCGGCAGGGGAGGGAGGACGCTGGAGAATCTGGTTGAACCCGCGGGAGAGAACCTCCGGGAAGTCCATTCGCTCGCGTTCCCCGGAGCCGTGTAAGTTAGTGTTTTTGCTGTACTTCCTTGACTGCAACTTTCGCTAAGCGGCCCCGCCGATCCATGTAGTACTGCTGGAGGATCTGGAGAAGGTTGGAGACTGTCCAGTAGAGGACGAGCCCGGAGGCGAGGCTCAGGAACATGAACGTCATGAAAACAGGCATCAGGAGCATGATCTTCGCCTGGCGGGGATCGCCCACCGACGGGCTCATCTTCTGCTGAACGAACATCGAGAGCCCCATCAGGATCGGGAGCACGTAGGTCGGATCGTACGTGGCGAGGTCGCAGATCCAGAGGCACTGCCCCCCGAGCCACGGCACCCAGCTCGGCAGGGTCCCCAGATTGATGAACGGCGCGTTCTCCAGCTCCGTCGACACCGTGAGCATCGCGTACAAGGCGAAGAAGATCGGAATCTGGATTACCATGGGCAGGCACCCGCCCATCGGATTCACCTTGTGCTGCCTGTAGAGCTCCATCGTCTCGCGCTGGAGCCGCTGCGGGTCCTTCTTCTGATACTTCGCCCGCAGCGCGTTGATCTGGGGCTGGAGCGCCTGCATGGCCTTCATGGACGCCATGCTCTTGAGGGTCAGCGGGTAGAAAAGGATCTTGGTGATCACGGTCAGGATGATGATCGCAACGCCGTAGTTCGGCACGTAGTCGTAGAACCACCGCATCAATCTGAGGAGGGGTACGACGATCCATTCCATCGGCAAGGTGGGGAAGCCCGACCGCGCCCAGCTCTCCGGGAAGGGGAACCCGCCGAAGTAAACGGCCTTCTCGAGCCCCACCCCGAGCGCCTGCAGGCGCTCGTACTCCATCGGGCCGAGGTACTGGAGCCACTTGCCTTCCCAGGCTTGGCCTGGCTGCAGCGTGGGCACTACGGCGCGGATGCCGATCTCGGCGCGCTTGGTCGCTCTGCCCTCGCCAGCCGGACCGTTGGCAAGCGCGCGCTCCAATACGGTGATGCCCGGGCTCCGCGGGATGAGCGCCGTCAGATATAGGCCGTTCACCCCGGTGATCGGGGCCACGCCGCTCTCGAACCCGATCCACCCGGATCCGGAAAACTCCTTAGCATCCTTGATGTAGACGCGATGCGCCCAGGATTCCCCCGGGGCGAGGCGGACGACACTGATCGGCCGGGGCCCCCGAAACCCCTCCTGCTCCTTGGGCCACTCCACCGGCGCCACCCAAGTCAGGGTGAGTTCGGCCCCCTGCGCCGCCCTGTGCCGGTTCTCGACCCGGATCTCATGCTCGAGTACGTAGCTGTCGATCCGGACCGTCAGCACCTGCGTGATCCGAAGCCCGAACCCGTCCTCGCCGACCATCCGGATCTGGCCCCGGCGTGTCTCCTGCCGCACGGGCTCTACCGACAACTCGAACGCCACGGGCACCGGCGGAGCTCCGGCCCGGTGGACGGTCAGAGGATCCTGAGCCACCAGACCCTTAAGGACCATCGGCTTCTCGCCGCGGAAGTGGAGATTCCATGCCTCCAGCGCCCCTCCCCCACTGGCCACCTCCGCCGAGTAGAGAGGAGTCTCAAAAGTCACCTTCCGCTCCGGCGGGGCTGGTCTCGGCCGCGGCGAGACAGGGGCGGTCTCGGCCAGCGGGGGTGGGGCCGGGGGCGGCTTGGACTCGGCCGGGGCTTGAGCGGGCGGGGAGGGGAGCGGCTCGGGAGGAAAGAGCCGGGCCTGGACGAACAGGAAGAGGGCAAAGAGGACCGACGACAGCAGGAGGGCCAGAATCAGGTTTCTTTCCATGTCCTCAACGCCCGCGGCGGAACGGGATCGTACCCTCCCGGATGAAAGGGGTGGCAGCGGACCAGGCGCCGGACCGCCAGCCAGGATCCGCGGCCCGCGCCGTGCTGGACCACGGCCTCACGCACGTACTCGGAGCACGAGGGGTAAAAGCGGCAGGCACGAGGGAGGAGCGGGGAGAGGAACCGCTGGTACCCTCGGATGAGCCACGCGACCGCGGCAGCGAGGCGGCTCACGCCCCCCCCTGCCGGCACCGCTTGGCCACGGCGTCTAGCACCTCGCGCATATCCTGAAGGATCTCGCCGTACGGGCCCGTGGCCGCGCGCGGCCGGGCCACGACGACCAGCTGCACGCCCTCGGGAAGCCGCCGGCGACTCACCCGGTACGCCTCCCGGACGCGCCGCCGAGCCCGGTTGCGGCGAGCCGCGCTCCCGATCTGGCGGCTGACCGCGAAGCCGGCTTGACGCCGCCCCGGGGCCGCGCGCCAGAGGAGCAGCACCGACGGCCGTTCGATCCGCGCGCCCCGCTGGAAGACGGCCTGGAACTCCTCGGCGCCGGTCAGCCGTTCACTCCGCGGAAAGGCCTCGCCGCCCACCGCCGTGTCGTCGCTAGACGGTGAGCCGTCTCCGTCCCTTGGCGCGGCGCCGCTTGAGCACCTTCCGCCCGCCGCGCGTCTTCATTCGCTCGCGAAAGCCGTGCGTCCCCTTGCGCTTGCGGCGATTCGGCTGGTACGTGCGCTTCATGGGGGCACTCCTCCTCTCCGTCGAAAAACCGATTCAGTCTACAGACCGCCCCTCGTGAAGTCAAGCCGGCGGCGGAGCCGGGAAAGTGAAGAACGGGGTTGCCTCCTCGCTTTCCGCTGTGCTATGGTAGCACCCGCTTTTCGCCCCGAGTGTGACGCCCGGCGGTTTTTTCTTTCCGCTCCGACCGGAGCCGACGAGGGTTCGTATTCCGATGGGTTGTCGCCCCGCCGTCCATCACCCCGCCTCGCTGGCAATTCGATCCCGTTATCCACACGTGTGGATAACTCTGTGCGTAACTGGGCCCGTCGCCTGTCCTGGAGAATACTTACATGCTTGAAAGCCTCTGGACCCGGCTGCTCTCCTCACTCGAGCACAAGATTCCCGAGGCCGCGCTCGACACGTGGGTCCGCTCGAGCCGCTTGATGGCTGTCGAGGGCGATCGCCTTCAGATCGCGGCTCCCAATAAGTTCTCGCGCGACTGGCTGGCGGAACACTACCTTCCCGCCCTCGCCGCGGCCGCCCAGGACTGCCTCGGGGGAAACCCCCAGGTCTCCATCGTGGTGGACGCGACGCCCGCCCCCGCACGGTCGCCCGGCGACGACGCGGCGCTGCCGGCGCCGACCTCCACGGCCTCCGGGCTCAACCCCCGCTACACGTTCGAGACGTTTGTCGTCGGCTCATCCAACCAGTTCGCCCAGGCGGCCTGCCAGGCCGTGGCCGAACTGCCCAGCAAGGCCTACAACCCGCTCTTCATCTACGGCGGGGTCGGCCTGGGGAAGACCCACCTCCTCCACGCCGTCGGCCATCAGATCACCCGCCTCTTCCCCGGCCTCCATGTGCTCTACCTCTCCTCGGAGCGCTTCACCAACGACCTCATCAACGCCATCCGCTACGACCGCACCGCCGAGTTCCGCGCCAAGTACCGGACCATCGACCTCCTCCTGATCGACGACATCCAGTTCATCTCCGGCAAGGAGCGCACGCAGGAGGAGTTCTTCCACACGTTCAACGACCTCTACGACTCCCGCAAGCAGATCGTCGTGTCCAGTGACAGCACGCCCAAGGAGATCCCGGAGATCGAGGAGCGCCTGCGCTCGCGCTTCGAGTGGGGGCTCATCGCCGACATCCAGCCCCCCGACTTCGAGACGCGGGTGGCCATTTTGAAAAAGAAGGCCGGCGTCGAGCGCGTGCGCCTGTCGGACGACGTGGCCTATCTGATTGCCAGCCGCGTCAAGTCCAACATCCGCGAACTCGAGGGCTCCCTCACGCGCATGATCGCCTTCTGCGCGCTGACCGGTCGGGAGATGACCCCCGACCTGGCCCAGGATGTCCTCTCCGACCTTTGGGGCGAGGATGAGCGGATCATCACCCTCGAACAGATCCAGCGGAAGGTGTCCGACTTCTTCGGCATGAAGCTGTCGGACCTCAAGGCCAAAAACCGGACGCGGGCCATTGCCTTCCCGCGCCAGATCGCCATGTACCTCGCCCGCCAGCTCACCACCGCCTCCCTGCTGGAGATCGGCCGCGCGTTCGGCGGGAAGGATCACACCACCGTCCTACACGCTGTGGATAAGATCACCCTGCTGCTCCAAGAAGACCCCAAACTGCGCAAGACGATCGACACCCTCACCCAGGGAATCGCCTCGTGATCCACGCTCATCCCATCCCTGCCCACCGGCGTATCCACAGTCCGCTGGTTCGGCCCGGCCTTTCCCTGCGGGGACTTCGGCCTTCTCCCCGCCATCCCGCCGGCGAGTACGACTACGACTACTCAGAAGTCTTAATTTCTTTTCTTAAGACTATAAGTTCTCTTTAGAGTTGGAGGATCCCATGGAGGTTCAGCTCGAGCGCGATGCCTTTTCCAAAGGGCTCCAGATGGTCCAGAACATCGTCGAACCCCGGCAGACCCTGCCCATCCTGGCGAATGTCCTTCTCGAGACGGAGGGAGACGTGCTCCGCGTGACCGCGACCGACCTCGCGGTAGGAGCGCGGGTGTCGGTGCCGGCCAAGGTGGCCTCGCCAGGCGCTATCACGCTCTCGGCGCGAAAGCTCGCCGAGATCGTGAAGGAGTTGCCCGTGGCGCCGCTGTCCCTCAAGGTCCAGGAAAATGCCTGGGTGGTTCTCCGCTGTGGCGGGGTCTCCTACAAGCTGGTGGGGCTGGCGGCGGAGGATTTTCCGGCGGTGGTCCCCACGGCGTCGCCGGCCTGGGTGGCGCTCGACGGAAAGGCGCTGAAAGAGATGCTGGGGCGAACGGCATTCGCGATGTCCCACGACGAGAGCCGCTACGCGTTGAACGGGGTGCTCCTGTCCGTGCAGCCCGGGCGCCTCCGGGTTGTCGCCACCGATGGGCATCGGTTGGCGCTTGCCTCGCGGGCGCTCCCGAACGGAGCGGGGAGCGCCACGGGCATCGTGCCCCGGAAGGCGGTTCAGGAGGTGATGCGGGTGCTGGGAGCCGGCGAGGAGGTGCAGGTCGCCCTGGTGGAGAATCAATTCATCCTCAGGATGCCGAACTTCCTCCTCGTGGCGCGGCTGATCGAGGGGCAGTTCCCGAACTACGAGCAGGTCGTGCCGAAGGGGCACCCGTGCCGGCTCGCGGTCTCGCGGTCCGCCCTGGCCGCGGCGCTGCGGCGGGTGTCCGTGCTCTCCGAGGAGCGCACCAAGCCCGTCAAGTTGCTCCTCTCACCGGGCTCCCTGAAGCTGTCCGCCTCCAACCCCGAACTGGGCGAGGCGGAGGAGAGCCTGGCGGTGGACTACTCGGGCGAGGAGTTGGCGATCGGGTTCAACTCCCGCTATGTGCTGGACGCCCTCGGCGCCATCGAAACGGACGAGGTGGTCGCCGAGCTCAAGGACGGATTGAGCCCGGGAATCATCCGAAGCTTGGAGGGCGAGGAGTACTTCTGTGTTATAATGCCTATGAGGATTTAGTACCGAATGGGAGCAGGATAGGGTGGAGGTCCGATGGGTCACGCCACGTCGCTTCCCTGACGATCCCACCCCCGTCTCCACCTCCAGTTCTGCTGTCCTGATCCGTTCCGTCGCCCGGCGCAGCGGAGTGCCCTGCGCGATCCTATGAGCATCGAAACCTATACCGCCAACGACATCAAAGTCCTGGAGGGCCTGGAGGCCGTCCGGAAGCGGCCGGCCATGTACATCGGCGACACCGCGGCCTCCGGGCTGCACCATCTCGTGTACGAGGCGGTGGACAACTCCGTGGACGAGGCCCTGGCGGGCTCCTGCGACAACATCCGGGTGGTCCTGCATTCCGACGGCTCGTGCTCGGTCGGGGACAATGGCCGAGGGATCCCCGTGGACATCCACGAGGGGACCGGGCGTCCCGCAGCGGAGGTCGTCCTGACGACGCTCCACGCCGGGGGGAAGTTCGAGCACTCGGTGTACAAGGTGTCCGGCGGGCTCCACGGCGTCGGGATCTCGGTGGTGAACGCCCTCAGCGAGTGGCTCGAGCTGGAGGTCCGCCGAGGCGGCAAGGTGTACGCCCAGCGCTACGAGCGCGGGGAGCCGCAGGGCGACCTGGCGCCGGGCGAAAAGAGCTCGAAGCACGGCACCGTCATTCGCTTCAAACCCGACACGACGATCTTCGAGGAGACCAATTTCTCCTTCGACACCCTGTCCAACCGCCTCCGGGAGATGGCCTTCTTGAACCGGGGGCTCAAGATCACGATCGAGGACGAGCGCGACGGGCGCAAGCACGTCTTCCACTACAACGGCGGGATCATCGAGTTCGTCAAGCACATCAACCAGAACAAGACGCCGATCCACCCCAAGGTGCTTTTCTTCGAGGGCGCGAAGGGGGACATCCAGGTGGAGGTCGCCCTCCAGTACAACGACGGCTACCAGGAGAACGTCTTCACCTTCGCCAACAACATCAACACGCGCGAGGGCGGGACGCACCTGACCGGGTTCCGCGCGGCGCTGACGCGCACGATCGGCACCTACGCCCAGGCCAACGGGTATTTGAAAAACTTCAAGAGCGGGATCAGCGGCGATGACGTCCGCGAGGGACTCACCGCCGTCGTCTCGGTGCGGCTCCCCGAGCCCCAGTTCGAGGGCCAGACCAAGGCCAAGCTGGGCAACAGCGACGTCAAGGGGCTGGTCGAGTCCGTCGTGAACGAGAAACTGGCGGAGGCCTTCGAAGAGGATCCGGCGACCGCGCGCCGGACCGTCGAGAAGTGCGTCCGGGCCGCCCAGGCGCGGGAGGCGGCGCGCAAGGCCCGGGAACTCACCCGCAAGCGGGGGGCCGACGACGAGACCCTCGCGGGCAAGCTGGCCGACTGCTCGGAGCGCGAGCCATCTTTCCGGGAGCTCTTCCTCGTGGAGGGCGACTCGGCCGGGGGCTCGGCCAAGCAGGGCCGGGATCGCCGCACCCAGGCTGTGCTCCCGCTCCGTGGCAAGATCATCAACGCCGAGAAGGCGCGCTACGACAAGGTCCTGTCCCACCAGGAGATCCGCCTGCTGATCTCGGCCCTGGGGACGGGCATCGGCCCGGAGGAGTTCGACGTCACCAAGCTCCGCTACCACAAGGTCATCCTCATGACCGACGCCGACGTGGACGGGGCGCACATCCGGACGCTCCTCCTGACGTTCTTCTTCCGCCACATGGTCGCGGTCATCGAGCAGGGCTACCTCTACATCGCCCAGCCGCCTCTCTTCAAGATCAAGAAGGGGCGGGCGGAGAAGTACCTGATGAACGAGCGCGAGATGGAGGAGTTCCTGCTGGCCTCCTGGGTGGAAAAGGCGAGCCTCAAGGTGCCCGGGAAGTCGGCCCCCCTGCGCGAGGAGGCATTGCTGGAGATGCTGAAGCGGGCGCTGGAGTACCAGCACCTCTTCCGCAAGTTCGTCAAGCGGGGGGTGCCGGCGCCCATCGTGGACGGTCTGCTGAGGGCGCGGTTCCGGACGACGAAGCGCGGGGTGCGGCCGGAGGACATCGCCGCGGCCATTCAGGCGGTGGGGGCGGAGCTCCGGCTGGCGAACTTCGACGTCCAGCTCCACGAGGGCGACAACGGCGACGAGGGGGTCTTCGAGCTCTCGGGCGACCTGTCGGCGCGGCTGAGCCTCGAGGTCCTGCGGTCGCCCGACTACCAGTCGCTCTACGAGCTGCACGAGAAGATCCCGCCGGTACACAAGGGCCCGTGCCTCGTGGTGGACGGCGGGGGGAAGGAAGTGACCGCCCGGACACTGGGCGAGCTGGTCGCGGCCGTGTTCGAGGTCGCCAAGGCGGGCGCCGCGATCCAGCGCTACAAGGGGCTCGGGGAGATGAATCCCGAGCAGCTCTGGGAAACCACCATGAATCCGGAGACGCGGACGCTTTTGAAGGTCACGATGGAAGACGCCGTGGGGGCGGACGACATCTTCACCGTCCTGATGGGTGACGCCGTCGAGCCCCGCCGGGAGTTCATCGAGAAATACGCGTTGGACGCCGTGAATATCGACATCTAGTCTTTCGCCCGCCCACATGTCCCCCAACGAGCGCGTCGTTCCCGTCCCGATCGAAGAGGAAATGCGCAAGTCCTACCTGGCCTACGCGATGTCCGTCATCGTCGGGCGGGCGCTCCCGGACATCCGCGACGGGCTCAAGCCTGTGCACCGCCGTGTGCTGTACACGATGCAAAGCCTCGGGCTGGCCTGGAACCGGGCGTACAAGAAATCGGCCAAGGTCGTGGGCGAGGTGCTCGGGAAGTATCACCCTCACGGCGACGCGCCGGTCTACGAAGCGCTGGTGCGGATGGTCCAGGAATTCTCCCTGCGCTACCCGCTGGTGGACGGTCAGGGCAACTACGGGTCGATCGACGGGGATCCGCCCGCGGCCTATCGCTACACGGAGGCGCGGCTGGCCAAGATCGCCCACGAGATGCTCGCGGACATCGACAAGGGGACGGTGGACTTCGTCCCGAACTTCGACGAGTCGGAGCAGGAGCCGACGGTTCTCCCGACCAGACTCCCCAACCTCCTGGTCAACGGCTCGTCCGGGATCGCGGTGGGGATGGCGACCAACATCCCGCCCCACAACCTCTCGGAGGTCGTGGACGGGCTCGTCATGCTCATCGACAACCCTGCCGCCACGGTGGACGACCTTATGGCGGTCATCAAGGGCCCCGACTTTCCCACGCGGGGGTACATCTACGGGACGGCCGGGATCCGCGAGGCGTTCACCACGGGGCGCGGGACGATCACGATGCGGGCCAAGGCCCACGCCGAGAAGATGCGCGGCGGGCGCGAAGCGATCATCGTGACCGAGCTGCCCTATCAGGTGAACAAGGCCACGCTGATCGAGAAGATCGCCGAGCTCGCCCGCGAGAAGAAGATCGAGGGGATTTCGGAGATCCGCGACGAATCCAGCCGCGAGGGGATCCGGATCGTGCTCGAGGTGGGGCGGGGCGAGATCCCGCAGATCCTCCTGAACCAGCTCCACAAGCACACCCAGATGCAGTCCACCTTCGGGGTCATCATGCTCGCCCTCGTGGACCGCCGGCCCCAGGTGGTGACCCTCAAGGAGATGCTGGAGGCCTTTATCCGCTTCCGGCGCGAGGTGGTGACCCGGCGGACGCGGTTCGACCTGGCTCGGGCCGAGGAGCGCGCGCACATTCTCGAGGGGCTCCGCAAGGCGGTGGAGCAGCTGGACCTGGTCATCCGGCTGATCCGCGGGGCGGAGAACCCCGAGGCCGCGAAGGACGCCCTCGTGCGGCGGCTCGAGCTGACGGAGGTCCAGGCCAAGGCGATCCTCGACATGCGCCTCCAGCGCCTGACCCAGCTCGAGCGCCACAAGATCGTGGAGGAGCACGAGCAGACGCTGGCGCTGATCGCCGATCTCAAGGACATCCTGGCCTCCGAGGGGCGGCTGATGCGGATCATCAAGGAGGAATTGCTGACCCTCAAGGCCGAGTACGGCGACGAGCGACGTACTGAGATCCTGACGGAAACCACTGAACTCACCATTGAGGATTTGCTGGCCGACGAGGAGATGGTCGTCACGATCACGCGATCGGGCTACATCAAGCGCACGCACGTGGACCTCTACCGGAGCCAGCGGCGCGGCGGCAAAGGCGTGACGGGGATGGAGACCAAGGAGGAGGACGTTGTCCAGGACCTCTTCATCGCCACGACGCACTCCTACCTCCTCTTCTTCACGTCGCAGGGCAGGGTCCACTGGCTCAAGGTCCACGAGATCCCCGAGGGCGGCCGGCAGGCGAAGGGCAAGGCCATGGCGAACCTCCTGGCGCTGGCCGAGACCGAGCGGGTGGCGGCGGTGCTGCCGATTCGGGAGTTCGAGGCGGGCGGGTTCATCCTGTTCGCCACCAAGCAGGGGAAGGTGAAGAAGACGGAACTGGAGGCGTACTCGCACCCCCGCGCGGGCGGGATCCAGGCCATCGCGCTTGAGGAGGGCGATGAGGTGATGGCCGCCCGGCGGACCGACGGCCAGCGCGAGGTTGTGATGTCCACCAAGAAGGGGATGATCATCCGGTTCTCCGAGGAGGAAGCGCGGCCCATGGGTCGCGTGGCGGCCGGGGTCCGGGGGATCGACGTCGAGGACGGCGACCAGGTGATCGCCGCCGAGGTTGTGCTGGAGGGGGCCGCCCTCCTCACGGTGACCGAGCGCGGCTACGGCAAGCAGACCCCGCTGGAGGAGTACCGCCTGCAGGGACGGGCCGGGAAGGGGATCATCGACATCAAGACCGGCGGGCGGAACGGCGACGTCGTGGGGGTGGTCCAGGCCCGGCCCGGCGACGACATCCTGGTGGTCACGACCAAGGGGAAGATCATCCGGATGCACGCCCCCGACGTGTCGTCCCAGGGCCGGAACACGTGGGGCGTGCGCGTGATCGACCTGGACCCCGACGATCAGGTGGGGAGCGTGGCGCGGGTCGACGCCGAGCAGACCGAGCCCGAATCATAGCGTGCCCCGGCGCCCCGGGGTTTGACAGCGGCCGCTCCGGCGGCCCATTTTTTTACCCCGATGCTGGACGTCAAATACATTCGGGAACATCCTGACGAGGTCGCCCGGGCGCTCGAGACCCGGGGCGGGGCGGAGTCCGTCCAGCAGCTTCTGGGGCTGGACGCCGATCGGCGGCGCCGCGTGACGGCCGTCGAAGCCCTCAAGGCGGAGCGCAACAAGGTCACCGCCGAGATCGCCCAGGCCAAGCGTCGCGGGGAGAGCCCGACGGAGGAGATGGCCCGGATGCGGAAGCTCGGCGACGAGATCAAGGAAATGGACGCGGCGATCAGTGGCGTGGAGAGGGGAATGGAAGCGATCCTTCTTCAGCTGCCGAACCTTCCGCACCCGAGCGTGCCGGTGGGCCGGGCGGAGGATAACCAAGAGGTGCGGCGGTGGGGCGCCCCGCGGCAGTTCCCCTTCGACCCGAAGCCGCACTGGGAGGTCGGCGAGCGGCTGGGGATTCTCGACTTCGAGCGCGCGGCGAAGCTGGCCAAGTCCCGCTTCGCGGTCCTCTGGGGAGCGGGGGCGCGGCTCGAACGGGCGCTGGCGCAGTTCATGCTCGATCTCCACACCCGGGAGCACGGCTACCGGGAGGTCTGGGTGCCGCATCTGGTCAACGCCGAGACGATGCAGGGCACCGGCCAGCTGCCGAAGTTCGAGGACCAGCTCTTCCGGACACTGGAGGCGGAGGGCGGGCGCCCGCTCTACTTGATCCCGACGGCCGAGGTGCCCGTCACCGCGCTGCACGCCGGC
>Ga0209642_10001049_pt1 | contig 18209 bp, 12 predicted proteins | sample RifCSP19_2_FD_184025 | JGI IMG/M metagenome (GOLD analysis project Ga0209642, IMG submission 184025) | Soil microbial communities from Rifle, Colorado - Rifle CSP2_sed 19_2 (SPAdes) (version 2) | ecosystem: Environmental > Terrestrial > Deep subsurface > Rock core/Sediment | place: Rifle... | reverse complement strand
GAAGTTCTTCAACCCCATCAAGGACATAAGCGACAAGTACAACATTCTCCAGTCAGCTCTCGCGTCGAGCGAGCGGATCTTCCACATCCTCGACATGGAGGTCTCTCCCGAGTACGGGCCGGTCCCTTCCGGCGGGGGGGAACACGCCGGTACCGGGGAACCATGGAGCGCGGGGGACGCACGGCGGGCCGGGCCGCCGGCGATCGAGTTCCGGGACGTCTGGTTTTCCTACCCGAAAGGAGGCGGCGAGGAGCGGGGGATGGTGCTCCGCGGCGTCTCCTTCACGCTCCTCGAGGGAGAGACGGGGGCGATCGTGGGCGCCACAGGCGCGGGGAAGACGACGATCCTCAACCTGCTATGCCGGTTCTACGAGATCCCCCGGGGCGAGATCCGTCTCTTCGGAAGGGACGTGCGGGAGATCCCCCGCGGCGAGCTTCGCCGGATGATCTCCCTCGTCCTCCAGGACCCGTTCCTCTTCTCCGGGACCATCCGGGAGAACGTGGAGGCGGGGGGGGCTGCGATCGACCGGGCCGTGGAGGTGGCCGGCGTCGCGCGGTTCTCCGCCGCCTGGGACGGCGGGCTCATCACGCAGGTGGGGGAGCGGGGGGGGCGGCTCTCCGTCGGGCAGCGGCAGCTCGTGTCGTTCGCGCGGGCGCTGGCCCGCGACCCGAAGATCCTCATCCTGGACGAGGCCACCTCCAGCGTGGACCCGGTGACCGAGCACGAGCTCCAAAGCGCCCTCGCGAAGATCCTGTCGGGGCGCACGTCCCTCGTGGTCGCCCACCGGCTCTCCACCATTCTCTCGGCGGACCGGATCATCGTGATGCACCGGGGAAAGGTCCGGGAGACCGGCACCCACCAGGAACTCCTCGCGGCCCGGGGGATCTACCACCGGCTGTTCACCCTCCAGTTCGCGGGACGGTAGGCCTTCCCGTCGGACGGGACACTCTCACCGGGGACAGTTGCCTGCGACCAGGGGCCCCGGCTCGCGGGGGGCTTCCACTCCGCTACGCTCGCGACCTGCGACCGCTCGCTCCCCTTCCGCTCGACGCAATTTCCGCCTCGCTCCAGAGGCCGCTCCGCGGAACCCCCCGCATCGCCTCAGGTCCCATGAAGCCGGGGTCCGGTTGCCCTTCCGGAAAGTGTGGTCCTCCGACCTTCGATATATTAGAATAGCTTTTTTACTCCCCCACGGAGGCGCCGTGTATGGTTTTGGAGGCCGTTGTCGAGACGAATCTTCCCGGCCTGACCCTGGTCGGGCGGGGGAAGGTGAGGGACATCTACGAGATAGGCGACAAGCTGCTGCTGGTGGCGTCCGACCGGCTGTCCGCCTTCGACGTGGTGCTGCCGGACGGGATCCCCGGCAAGGGGAAGGTCCTCACCCAGATCTCCGCCTTCTGGTTCCGGAAGCTGGCGGACATCGTGCCCAACCACATGCTCACGATCGACCCGGAGGAATTTCCGCCCGCCGCCAGGGCTCACGAGGAGACGATCGCAGGTCGTTCGATGCTCTGCCGGAAGGCGAAGCCGCTTCCCGTCGAGTGCGTCGTGCGCGGGTACCTGTCCGGCTCCGGATGGTCGGAATACCGCGAGCGGGGGGAGGTCTGCGGGATCAAGGTCCCCGGAGGGCTGCTCGAGTCCGCACGGCTCCCGGAGCCGATCTTCACCCCCGCCACCAAGGAGGAGAAGGGAAAGCACGACGTGAACATCACTTTTACGAAGATGGTCGACGTCGTCGGGAAACCGATGGCCGAGAAGGCGCGCGCCGTCTCGCTGGAGATCTACCGCAGGGCGGCGGACTACGCCCGCGGGAGGGGAATCATCATCGCCGACACCAAGTTCGAGTTCGGGCTGGCGAACGGGAAGCTCATCCTGATCGACGAGGTGCTGACGCCGGACTCGTCGAGGTTCTGGCCCGCGGACGGCTACCGGCCGGGCGGCCCGCAGAGGAGCTTCGACAAGCAGTTCGTCCGCGATTATCTGCTGACGCTTCCGTGGAACAAGACCGCGCCGGGACCGAAGCTTCCCGCCGACGTGATCGAGAAGACGGCGGAAAAATACCGGGAGGCGCTGAAAATCCTGACGGGGAGGGATATCGAGTAGGGTGAGCTGGCCCGCCTGATTTACAATGGTCTTTATGGGGAAACAATTGGCCAGCGAGGAAATCCGCGGAAAGACGGTGGCGATCATCGGCGGCGGCCCTGCGGGTTGCGCGACCGCCATCCGACTTGTCCACCTCTCCCGCAAGCAGGACCTCGGTCTGCGCGTCGTCCTCTTCGAGGGGAAGGACTTCGAGCGCCACTACAACCAGTGCGCCGGCGTCCTCTCCCCCCCCATCGAGGAACTTCTCCAGTGCCGTCTCGATGTCGAGCTGCCCTACGAGATCTTCAAGCGCCAGATCTTCGGCTACCGCCTCCACACCGGGGGAAAGGAGATCCTGCTCGTCGGTCCCCACCGGGGCGGCGCCACCTACGCCGTGCGCCGGGTCGTGTTCGACCGGTTCTTCCTGGCCAGCGCCGAAAAGGCGGGAGTGGAGGTTTCCCGAAGCCGCGTGACGGCGATCGACTTTCCCCGCACCGGGCGCGACAGGGTCTTCCTGTACACGGAGGGGGGGATGATCAAGGCGGACGCGGTCGTGGCCGCGTTCGGGCTCGACGACGGGATGATGAGCGTCTTCGAGATGTCCACCGGGGGCCGGTACCGCAGGCCGGGCAAGTACATGCACACCTTCGTGGTGAAGATCGCCACGGACCGCACCTTCATCGAGAAGAAACTCGGCAGCATCATCTACGCCTACCTCTTCCCCCCGGGAATCCCCAACCTGGATTTCGGCGCGATCACCCCCAAGGGGGACCACGTCATCGCGAACGTGGCGGGGCGGCACGCGACCGTGGAGGACATGTACGCTTTCCTGTCGCTGGCCGTCGTGCGGGATCACCTCCCGCCGCTCGCGCTCGACGGCCAGGAAGTATACCGCGGGAAGTTCCCCGGAAAGCCCGCGAAGGGGACGACGGGGGACCGGTACCTGGTGGTGGGGGATGCGACCGGCTGGATGCGCCCATTCAAGGGAAAGGGGATCAACCTGGCGATCCACACGGGCATCCTGGCGGCCGAGACGATGGTGGAGCACGGCATCGGCTCCGCCTCCTTCCGGCTCTACGAGGAGCGGACGAAAAACCTCCGGGAGGATTATCTCTACGGAACGTGGATGCGCCACCTGTGCAAGGCAGGGGAGATCACGGGAATGCTCGGGACGATCCTTTCGATGGCGAAGGTGGACCAGGGCGTGCACGACGCCCTGTTCAACGCGGTGTCCGGACACGATTCCTTCCGGAACATCTTTTTGCAGCACGTCCGGCCCCGCGTTCTTGCCAACGTGGTCAGGAACTACATCGTGGACCAGAAGAGGAGGTGGGCATGAGCGTCACGGTGCGGAGGATGCGGACCCAGGATGCGGAGGCGGTCCTTAGGATCGACGAGAAGATCACCGGCCGCCCGCACGAGGCGCAATGGGAGGCCAGGATCATCGACCACGTGACGGGGAACCCCCTGGGGTGCCTGGTGGCCGAGGCGGACGGAAAAATCGTCGGCTTCATCTTAGGCGAGATCCGCGGGTGGGAGTTCGCCATCCCCAAGAGCGGCTGGATCGAGATCGTGGGCGTCGACCCCGAGTTCCAGGGGAGGGGGGTCGCGAAAGCGCTGATCGAGAAACTGAATGTCTACTTCCAGAATCACAACGTCGAGAAGGTGCGTCTGATGGTGAACTGGAACGACGGCGGTCTCGTCTCGTTCTTCCGAGCCGTGGGTTTTGAACGATCGGAGTTCATCATCCTCGAAAAAGGCGTCGAAACCCCGGAATAAGGAAATCCTTTCGAGGCACGGGGGGCTATCGGAGGGAGACGGCGTATCGATCCGACTGCGTCACCCATGGGGAGTCGAGGAGGAGTCAAGGTGAAGGAGGCGGAACGGTTTTTCTACCATCTGAGAGGCGTGCTCTCCCCCGTTGGGGGTTCCGGCGAGGCCCCGGAAGGGCTGCGGCCCGCGGGGGTCCTCGTTCCGCTTCGCGCCCGAAACGGCGAGGTGACGGTTGTCCTCGCGCGCCGCACGGAGCAGGTTCCCCACCACAAGGGGCAGGTCTGTTTCCCGGGGGGCAGCCGCGACCCCGGGGACGCGGACCTGTTCGCCACCGCGCTTCGGGAGGCCGAGGAGGAGCTGGGGATCCGCGGAGAAAGCGTCGAGTTGCTCGGCGCGATGGAGCCGGTCCCGACGGTGACGGGATTTTTCATCCAGCCGTACGTGGTGCGGATCCCCGAAGAAACCGGTTTTTCGCTCGACGAATTCGAGATGGCGGAAGTGTTCGAGGTGCCCCTCCCGGTTTTTTCGGAGTATGACCGGTACCGGTGTGCCGAGACCACATTTCTGGGCGAGCCGTACAACGTCTACTTTTTCGATTACGGGCCGCACACGATCTGGGGCGCCACGGCCAAGATCCTCCACCGGCTGGCGGAGCTCACCCAGGGGATCTCCCCGCCATTGACACTCTTTCTGCCACCTGCGTAGAATATAAAATTACGTTTTTATCACGAAGGGGATGCCGGAAGGCACGGGGGGAAGAACGGTGCCGCACAGGAAGGAACCGGGCTCCATCGGCCTGGTCAGGAAACAGTTCTACACCTTTGGCGAACCTCCCCACGAGATGGAGCTCGCCAGCGGGGCGAAGCTGGGGCCGATCACGCTCGCCTACGAGACCTACGGGCGGCTGAACCGCGACAAGTCGAACGCCATCCTGATTCTCCACGCGCTCTCGGGAGACTCGCACGCCGCGGGGAAATACTCGGAAAGCGACAAGAACCCGGGCTGGTGGGACAACACCATCGGGCCCGGCAAGGCGTTCGACACCGACAAGTATTTCGTCATCTGCTCGAACGTCATCGGCGGGTGCCAGGGGAGCACCGGGCCGGCCTCGATCAACCCGGCGACGGGAAAGGAGTACGGTCTCTCCTTCCCGATGATCACCGTCCACGACATGGTGCGCGCCCAGATCCACCTCATCGACCACCTGGGGATCGACAAGCTCCTTGCCGTCACGGGGGGCTCGATGGGGGGGATGCAGGCGCTGCGGTGGGCGGTCTCGTACCCGGACCGGGTCATCGCGTCGATTCCGATCGCGACGACGTCGAAGCTCTCCCCCCAGGGGATCGCCTTCAACGAGGTGGGCCGGGTGGCGATCATGGCGGACCCCAACTTCAACGGCGGCGACTATTACGGCAGGACGGTTCCCCGGGAGGGCCTGGCCCTCGCCCGGATGATCGGCCACATCACGTATCTCTCCGACGACTCGATGCACGAGAAGTTCGGCCGGAAGCTCCGGGGGAAGAAGTCGTTCGGGTACAACTTCAACGTCGACTTCGAGGTCGAGAGCTATCTGCGGTACAAGGGGGATACGTTCGTCCACCGGTTCGACGCCAACTCGTACCTCTACATCACCAAGGCGATCGACTACTTCGACCTGTCGCTCCCGGAGGGCTCCCTCGTCAAGGCGGTGGAGGGGACGAAGGCGAAGTTCCTCATCATCTCGTTCAAGTCCGACTGGCTCTACCCCCCCTACCAGGCCCGGGAGATCGTCAAGGCGCTGATGATCAACGGGGTCGACGTGACCTATTGCGAGATCGACTCGCGGTACGGGCACGACGCCTTCCTCCTGGACGAGGGCGAAATGTCGAAGATGATCACGAATTTTCTCGCCAACGTCGCGGAACGCAGCGGCATCCGCGAGGCGGCGTCCTCGTAATGGCCGAAGGGGCGCGGATCGACCACAGCGTCATCCTCGATCTCATCCCGGCGGGAACGAAGGTCCTGGACCTGGGCTGCGGCGACGGGTCGCTCCTCGTGAAGCTCGTCCGCCAGAAAGGCGTGACCGGCCGCGGGATCGAAATCTCCGAGGAGGGGGTCCGCGCCTGCATCGCCAAGGGTCTCACCGTCCTGCAGGGGGACATCGACCAGGGGCTTCGCGACTACCCGGACGGCTCCTTCGACTACGTCGTCCTCAACCAGACGCTCCAGGCGGTCAAAAAACCAGACGTCGTTCTCTCCGAGATGCTGCGCGTGGGGAAGAAGGGGATCGTGGGGTTTCCCAACTTCGCCTACTGGAAGATGCGGGCCTACCTGTTCACCTTCGGCCGGATGCCGAAGACCGAGTTTCTCCCGTTTGAATGGTACGACACGCCGAACATCCACTTCTGTTCGGTCCTGGACTTCACCGAGTATTGCGCGAAGAACGGGGTGACGATCGAGAAGACCGTCTACCTGTCGACCGACCGGGGCGGGCGGGTGCTCCGGGGGGTCCGGCCGAACCTGTTCGCGGAGAACGCGGTCTTTCTTCTGTCGGCGAGGAAGAGTTAGGTCGTCCGGGTGGCGGGGCCTGCCGTGGGCTCCCCGCGGGACGCCTCGAACCGCACGGGGCCGGGGCAATCGGGGAAAAGGGGGGTGAAAAGGGGGGTTGATTTTTCGGCACCCATCCCCTAAGGTGGTTCTTTACATATCGCGGGGCTGTAGCTCAGTTGGGAGAGCGCCTGAATGGCATTCAGGAGGTCGTCGGTTCGATCCCGATCAGCTCCACCAGGATAGGCAAGGGGCCATCGGATCGCCCGATGGCCCCTTTTTACTAGTTCCGGGTTTCAAGGCCACCAATCTTATCTACTGATACCTTTACTGGTATTAATCATTGCTATTAGTTTAGAAAACCGGTCTGCCCTTTATTCTTTCAGGAAATGTTCCTGATTTTAAAATGTCATGAAAATTTAGAACGAATAAAGCATTATTGGAGGCGTTGGTGGTTTTATTTTTTTCATTTTTTTTTCTTGACAGAAATGATCAGGATTGATTTACATAGTATGAGTAGATTCCATGGGTTCATGTTTTAGGAATTTTATAATTTTGTTATAAGATGTTCCATTAGATTATAATTAATTGTAAATGTTTGATATATATACGTAATTGTATTTTTTGGACACGCCGTAAACCATACACAATAAATATTTAACCGTTAACCGTAAGCTATATCGGTGGGGGATGGTTCTTGTTTCCCCGGTGCGATTTGTCGGCATGGGCTCAACGTGTTTGATGGGCACACCGGCTTCTTCACCGAGGTCCGGGAACCTGTAAATTAGCTAAATTTGCCAGGGCAGGTTATTTTTGGAAACCCTTCGGTGCGCGGGTGATGGGGGGGTTACGGGGAAGACTGTGGAGACAAGCGGTCGGTCCTGGAAAGACCGAGGACCGGATTTCAGAAAAGGTGAGCTTTCATGATTCCTTTGATGACAAATTCTTCAGAGAGGGAAGGGGGTGGTTTTTGGGATGGACGAAAACGGAAATCCCGGAGTTGGATTACAGGAAAGTCCCAAATACCGCATTAAGGGGGGAATTATGGGGGGAAGAAACTATTTCGGTTTGCTGGTCATTCTGTTGTTCGGATTCGTTACGCTGCTTTCACCGAAAGCCGCGATGTCTGCTTGCGATGGTTTAGGCGTCCAATCCTATTACATCGGCTCTACCGGAATAAAAACACCCGGCACTTTTTGTGTGGCGCCTGACGGGGTTCTTCCGATTGTTTCAGCCACAGGTTACGAATTCAAGTATCTAATAACGTCATTGTTCAGCGAATCGTTGTCCCAAGTCAACCTGACGATCCCCGCTGCTGCAAAATTCTGCATCATCTCGATACTTTCGCCTACCAATAGGTCGGTAAAGATCCGCCAATTCGAACCCACGACCGGTTTCTCCTTGACGGATACGAATACCGACGTGATCACCTGGGATGCCCTTAAACTCAATCCAAGCAACAAGGTGGATATCAATGTCTTTTTAACCCAGGCGGGGGCCGGGCCTCAGGTCATGCAACTGAAGACGGCAACGGGGCCGCAATACGCTGATGTTGATGGGCCGATTTGCTGCTCGACGACTCAGGTTCCAACAGAGATAATATTTAATCCTCCGTCATTTGGTGCTCTTCCTGGATCCGGGCCTACGTTTGACATTAGATACAATTCTTGCACCGGTGAAGCGATTTTTCCATTCCTTACCGGAACCGGATACACCGAACTCACAAACGGTGCTTTTGTCTGCGATGGGGATCTGAAGGGGTGCAACTGGATTAAAATCAAGAAACTCGGTCCCCGGTCCGGCGCGGCACTTTTCACGCAAAATATTAATACCTTTTCTTTTGCGTCCTTTTTTGGGTTTGGGAACAAGATCTATAAGTTAGATGTTGATAGCTTTACGGGTGTTGAAGCGTGTAATGAAATAGTTCCCTATGAAGTTGTGACATTTGACAACCGCATTCAGGTGACGTTTAACAGCTGCGGGGAAGCGATTACTGTCAAAAGCTGCACTCCGGGCACAGATCCCCTGGACTGCACCACTACAACAAGCTCAGTGGACCTTTATATCGCCCCGGGCCTGCCAAACGGACAGCCGGACAAGAGCCAGGTCTTCCAGATTCTGGCCGGACCGCGTGACGGGGCGATCATCTACGCGAATCCGTCTTATTACTGTACGGTTTTTGGGATTGGCTGTTACAGATAGCGATTATCGGATTTTCTGAGCAAGGGTCAAATTCTATCTTATACGGCTGATGGAATTTGAACGGAAGGCTGGGCCGGAAACGGCCCTGCCTTCTTTCCCGTTCATGCAAAGTGGTTTGTTTTTACTTGGCAGATTGCGTCCCGGAATACCAATGGTGCTTAAGGATGAGGTGGAATATAACAGGTGCGGGGTAGTTTCCCCTGATGTCCTCCTTATCGAAAGCCATACTGCTGGGCTTTCTCGTCGGGGTTTTCGGTCTGGTCGCAAGCCCCTTCCGTATCGTCCTTGAGATCGAGGAAAACGTGGGTCTGGGGCTGTTGTTCAAGCTCCGGGGTGCAAGGCAGCCCCCCTCCGATGTAGTCGTGATCAGCATCGACCGGGAATCGTCCGAACGTCTCGACCTGCCGGACAACCCCGACAAGTGGCCCCGTTCCCTCCATGCGCGGCTGACGGACACGCTGGCCCGGGAAGGGGCCAGGGTCGTCTCCTTCGACGTGCATTTCATCGAGCCGCGCATCCCGCGGGATGACATCCTCTTCGCCCGGGCGATGGGAAGGGCCGGCAATGTGGTCCTGACCGAGCCGCTGAAAGAAAAAGAGGTTCCCGTTGCCGGCGGGGACGGGTCCGCGGAAGCGAGTCACAACATCGTGCGCGTGGTGCCGCCGATCGAGCTCTTCACGCAATCCGCGGCGGCCACCGCGCCATTCACTCTGCCCCGCATCCCGTTCAAGGTGAACCGGTATTTCACGTTCGATCCCGGGGCGGGGGACTCCCCCTCCATGCCGGTCGTGATGCTCCAGCTCTTCGGGATGGACGCATACCAGGAGTTCGTCCGTCTGCTGGAACGGGCGAGTCCGGATCAGGCGGGGAAGCTTCCGCCGGATCGCGATGCGGCGATGAAGTCCCTGGGCGTCAAGGGGCTGATCCGAAAGATCCGGGGGATCTTCGAAGGCGACCCGGCGCTGGCGGATCGGATGCGGAGAGAACTGGACAGTGCACAGACGTTGTCGGGGAGTGCGCAGAAGCGCAGGGTTCTCGAATCCCTGATCCGGATGTACGGGGGCCCGAGGAACCGGTACATCAACTTCTACGGCCCCCCGGGCACGGTCACCACGATCCCGTATTACCAGGCGCTTGCGATCCGGGACGGGATGCTGGGGAACAAACGGGTGGACTTGAACGGCAAGGCCGTCTTCGTGGGGCTCTCGGAGGTCCTGCTGGCGGAGCGCAAGGACAGCTTCTACACGGTCTTTTCGAAGGCCAACGGCACGTTCATCGCCGGGGTGGAGATTTCCGCCACCGCGTTCGCGAACCTCCTGGAGGATGCCCCCGTGAAGCCGATCGGCCTGCCCGCCCACATCCTCGTCCTTCTCGGGTGGGGGGTCCTCATGGGCGTTCTCTCCCGCCGGTTCCAGATCGGGGCCGCCGCGGCAAGCGTCATGGGGCTCTGCGTTCTGTACGTCCTTGCGGCGCGGTACCGGTTCGAGACCCGTAACGAATGGCTCCCCGTCGCCGTCCCCCTCTTTTTCCAGGCCCCTGCCGCCTTTTTCGGAGCCGTGGTGTGGAACTATCTCGACGCGAACAAGGAAAAGCAGAACATCAAAAGCGCCTTCGAGCACTACCTCCCCAAGGACGTCGTCGACCAGCTGTCCAAGGACATCGCGCACATCCAGACCGGCGGCCGGGTCGTCTACGGGATCTGCCTGTTTTCGGACGCGGCGGAATACACCACGCTGTCCGAGATCATGGATCCCCACGAGCTGGGGAAGTTCATGAACCGGTACTACGAGACGATGTTTCGGCCGGTGAAGCGACACGGCGGGTTCGTCTCCGGGGTGATCGGGGACTCCATGCTTGCGCTATGGGTGTCGGCGGGCTCGGAGGTTGACTATAGGGATAAGGCATGCTTTGCGGCGGTCGATATCGACAAGGAGCTAAAGTCGTACGACGAGTCGTTCGAGGGAGTCAAACTCAAGACCCGCATTGGCCTGCATTGCGGCCAGATTCTGCTTGGCCACATCGGCGCTATGGACCACTACGAGTACACCCCGATGGGAGATATCGTCAACACGGCGTCGAGAATCGAGGGCCTCAACAAATTCCTGGGTACGACGGTGCTGGTGTCGGACGAGGTCTTCCACCGGAACGACGGCTACCTGGCGAGGGATTGCGGGAAGTTCCGGCTGAAAGGAAAGAGTACCCCGGTCCGCGTGCATGAGTTATGGTGCAGGGTGGAGGATTCGGACGAAAGGCAGAGAGACGCCTGCGCGACCTTTGCCGGGGGTCTTGCGGCTTTCCAAAGAGGGGCCTGGGATGAGGCGAGGGAAATATTTCAAAGATTAATCGAAGATTTAGGGGAAGACGGCCCTTCCCGGTTCTACCTGGGTCTTTGCGAAAGCTACCAAAAGAGTCCGCCTGATCAGCCGTGGGATGGCGTGGTCCACATGGAGAAAAAGTAGTCCGATGCAGGGGATAGGACGGGACGGTTGAGGGGATGACGAGAGACCAGAGGGGATGACGAACCTATAAGGAGGGAGAGGCGATGAAACGGATGGCTTCGTGCTTTCTGGTGGCTCTTCTGACATGCGCGGGCGTCGCGATCGCGCTGACCCCCGGCGCCGCGTCCGCGGCGACGTGCGAGAAATGGGCCGGGAAGGTGGTCTCGCTGCAGGGGACCGTGCAGGCCAGGATCGCGGGGGGGACGCAGTGGGAACCGGTCAAGCTCAACGACACCTTTTGCCCCGGCGACATGCTGCGGACCGACCGGCGAAGCCGGGCGGAGGTCGCCCTTCAGAATCACCCGCTTCTCCGCCTCGACGAGAACAGCGCCATCACCTTCGGAGGGATGAAGGACGAACGGACCTCCCTGGTCGACATGCTGAGCGGGGCCGCGCTCTTCTTCAGCCGGGTCACCCGGAACCTGGAGGTGCGCACGGCCACCGTGAACGCCGGCGTGGAGGGGACCGAGTTCTTCATCAGGGTCGAGGAAGGGAAGACCTCCATGTCGATCTTCGAGGGGAAGGTCCTGGCCGTGAACGAGGCCGGGAGCCTCGCGGTCACCACGGGGCAGTCGGCGGTGGCCGAGAAAGGGAAGGCGCCTGTCCCGGTCGTCGTGGTGCGCCCCCGGGATGCCGTCCGGTGGGCCCTGTACTACCCGCCCGTCATCTATGCCCGTCCCGCCGATTTTGAGAAAGTTCCCGATGCGGGCCTGCGGGACATGATGCAAAAGTCGGTCGGGTCGTACTGGAAGGGGGACCTGGCAGGGGCGTTCTCGGCCATCGAGGGAGCCCCGAAGGACGTCAGCGACCCGCGTTTCTTTACCTACCGGGCGTCGCTTCTGCTTACCGTGGGCCGCGTCGACGAGGCAGGCGCGGATATCGACCGGGCCTTGAGTCTCGACCCGAAGAACAGCGACGCCTTCGCCCTCCGGTCGGTTGTCGCGGTCGCGCAAAACGAGAAGGGGAAGGCGTTAGACCTTGCGCAAAAAGCGGTGGAGGCGGATCCGAAATCCCCCACGGCAAGGATCGCCCTCTCCTATGCGCAGCAGGCCGGATTCAACCTTCCGGGAGCATCGGGCAGCGTGAACGAGGCGGTAAAACTCGGCCCGGAAAACGCCCTGGCCTGGGCGAGGCTGGCCGAGCTGCGGCAATCGTTCGGCGAACTGGACGAGTCCCTTGACGCCGCGAAGAAAGCGGCGGCTCTTTCCCCCGACCTGTCGAGGACGCAGACGGTTTTGGGATTTGCCTACCTGACCCAGGTGAACACCCAGGAGGCGATGAAGGCATTCGGCAAAGCGATCGGGCTGGACCAGGCCGATCCTCTTCCGCGGCTTGGTCTCGGGTTGGCGAAGATCCGGGAGGGGAACCTGGAGGAGGGGAGGAGGGAGCTCGAGATCGCCATGACCCTCGACCCCGACAACGGGCTCGTCCGCAGCTATCTGGGGAAAGCCTACTTCGAAGAGAAGCGCGACGATTTGGCCAAGGGCCAGTTCGACATGGCCAAGACTCTGGATCCGCTGGACCCCACCGCCTATTTCTACGACGCGATCCGGAAGCAGACCGTGAACCAACCCGTCGAGGCCCTGCACGATTTGCAAAAAGCGATCGAACTGAACGACAACCGGGCGGTCTACCGTTCGCGCCTGTTGCTGGACCAGGACCTGGCGGCGCGCAGTGCGAGCCTTGCCCGCATCTACAGCGATCTGGGCTTTCAGCAGCTTGCCCTGGCGGAAGGATGGAAATCCGTCAACACCGATCCGAGCAACTATTCCGCCCACCGGTTCCTGGCAGATTCCTATTCTGCCCTGCCGCGCCATGAGATCGCGAGGGTCAGCGAGCTGCTCCAGTCCCAGCTGCTTCAGCCGATCAACATCAATCCCGTCCAGCCCCGTCTGGCCGAAAGCGACCTGTTGACCGTGGCGCAGGGGGGGCCTTCGAATGCCTCATTCCTGGAGTTCAATCCCCTGTTTCTCAGGAACCAGCTTGCCCTTCAGGCCACCGGGACCGCCGCGGAAAACAGTACCTGGGGGGATGAGGTCGTCGTTTCGGGAATCCACAACAGGATTTCCCTCAGCGTGGGCCAATATCATTTCGAGACGGACGGGTTCCGGACAAACAACGACATTAATGACGATATTTTCAACGCCTTTCTTCAGGGCAGCATCACCCCCAAAACGAGCGTTCAAGCCGAGTTCCGATACAGGGAAACCGAATTTGGGGATCTTGATCTCCGATTCTTTCCGGAGGAATTTCTCCCGAACTTCCGCAACGAAGACGAAACCAATTCGATACGCGTTGGTTTCCATCACGCCTTTTCGCCGGGTTCCGACCTCATCGGCAATTTCATGCACTCGAAGAAGGACACGAAAGTGCTGGATGTAATTGATGTCCCTCCAATATTTCTTCGGGATATTTTTACGATTAAAGCGGACCAGGATGCAGATAGCGGCGAGCTTCAACACCTGTTCAACTCACGATATGTAAACATTGTCAGCGGCGTGGGATACTTCGACATCGATATCGACACCGTTTTTACTGATGAGCTTTTCGATACTTCCACGGTACCACCAACATTTGTGGATACATTTTCGGTATCCCAAACGGGCAGGACAAAGCACACGAATGCGTACCTGTATTCCCATATCAAATTCATCAAGAATGTGACGTTCACCGTTGGTGCTAGCGTAGACATTTTTGACGGCAAAGACCTGTTCGGGCCAGGGCTCGACATCGATAAAACACAGTTCAATCCGAAATTCGGGGTTGTCTGGAATCCGCTTGCTTCCACCACGGTCCGCGCCGCGGCTTTCCGAACATTGAAGAGGACGCTGATCACGAACCAGACCCTTGAGCCGACCCAGGTGGCGGGCTTCAACCAGTTCTTTGACGACTTTACCGCAACGAAGGCGTGGTCCTATGGCTTAGCTGTCGATCAGAAGTTCTCCAAAGACATCTACGGAGGAGCAGAGTTTTTCAAAAGGGACCTTGAGGTGCCTTTTCTGGCATTCCCCGCACCTCCTGCACCCCCTATCCCTGATATCGGAGATGCGGATTGGAAGGAATACCTGGGCCGTGCCTACCTGAACTGGACACCGCATCAGTGGCTGGCACTTCGGGCGGAGTACCAATATGAGAAATTTAAGAGGGATTCGGAATTTGCCTTTGGGGCTGGGGAGGTCAAGACCCATCGGGTTCCTTTGGGTGTTGGGTTCTTCCACCCTTGTGGGTTAATTTCAAACGTTCAGTCGACTTACTATGACCAGGACGGCGATTTTGAGAGATTAGCCACTCCTGCCGGAGTTTTTTTCCCTGGCGATGACCAGTTCTGGCTGGTAGATGCCTCAATCAGCTATCGATTGCCGAAGCGGTACGGGTTCTTCACCGTGGGGGCGACAAATCTGTTCGACAAGTCATTCCAGTATTTCGACACAAACCCTCAGAACCCAGCGATCCAGCCGGCAAGAATGTTTTTTGCACGAATTACCCTATCGATTTAACGATATTTTGACCGAAGGCTCCCGAGCTGCCCGGGTGAGAAATGGGCAGCTCGGGGGCGGAATCCCCCGACGTTTCCCGAACGGACGTTTCCGACAGGTCGTACGCAGGGGTTCCCCCCGCATGCAATCCGTTCGACAAGCAACATTTCATTGATTCTATTTAGACAATCCGTACTATCATAATAGGGTTGATTCAAGCCCAACTTTCGCTCTGATCGATTGTCGGCGGAATGCGGTTTCATCAGACACTTTCCGGTTCCCTTGGTGTAAGGCGATGAGCGGTCCTGGTCCCCAGCCGAAAGAGATGCAGAAAACCGCTCCCCAGTTGACCCTGGAAGACGGGTCGCGCGTCGGGGTGATCGGCGGCGGTCCGGCGGGTTCCCTCTTCACCTACTTCCTCCTCGTGATGGCCGAGCGGATCGGCATATCCCTTGCCGTCGACGTCTATGAGCCCCGGGACTTCAACCAGCCGGGGCCCGCCGGCTGCAACATGTGCGGCGGCATCGTCTCCGAGTCGATGGTGCAGCTTCTTTCCACGGAGGGGATCAATCTTCCCCCCTCCGTCGTCCAGCGGGGGATCGACTCGTACGTGCTCCACATGGACGTGGGCAGCGTCCGGATCGATACCCCCCGGCGCGAGAAGAGGATCGCCGCGGTGTACCGCGGCGGCGGCCCCCGGGGGATCACGAAGTTAAACTACGAAAGCTTCGACGACTATCTCCTCAAGCTTGCGGCGGACAAGGGGGCCACGCTGATCCGGGACCGGGTGGACGGGATCGAGCGGTCGAACGGCAGGCCCCTGCTTCGGACAAAGGGGGGGCTCTCCAACGAATACGACCTGATCGTCGGTGCCGTCGGCGTCAACAGCACGACGGTCAAGATGTTCGAGTCGCTGGGGGTGGGCTACCGGCAGCCGAAAACCGCCAGGACCTTCATCTGCGAATTCTACCTCGGGAAGGAAATCCTGCGGGCCTACCTGGGGACCTCGATGCACGTATTCCTCCTCAACCTCCCGAGGCTGGAGTTTGCCGCCCTGATCCCGAAGGGGGATTACGTGACGGTGGTCCTCCTGGGCCACGGGATCGACGCGGAGCTCGTGGAGTCCTTCCTCAATGCTCCCGAGGTAAAGAAGTGCTTTCCCCCCCGGTGGCGCATGCCCAAGGAGTATTGCCGGTGCTATCCCGCGATCAATGTCCTCGGGGCGCATAAGCCGTATGCCGACGGGATGGTGTTCATCGGGGACAGCGGCGTGAGCCGGTTGTACAAGGACGGGATCGGAGGCTCCTACCGCACGGCCAAGGTGGCCGCCAAGACGGCCATTTTCCACGGCATCTCCGCGGAGGATTTCCAGAAGTACTACCTTCCCGCCTGCCGGGCGATTTCCACCGACAACGCGATCGGCAAGATGGTGTTCCTGGTCACCCGGGTGATCCAGAGCATGAAGTTTGCCCGACGCGGCCTTCTTCGGATGACGTCCCGGGAGCAGCAGGCGGCGGGCGCCCGCAGGCAGATGAGCAGCGTGCTCTGGGACACCTTCACCGGCAGCGCCTCGTACAGGGATGTCTTCCTGCGGACGCTTCACCCCGTGTTCCTGGGACGTTTTCTGTACGAGATGTTCGTCGGGTTGTTCCCGATCGAGAAGCGACTCTGGTTCAGGGAGGACAAAATGGCGCTTGGAGGTTTGGGAAAGGTCTACCGGCCCGGCGAGGTGATCGTCCGCCAGGGGGAGGTGGGCGACTGCATGTACGTCATCCAGTCGGGAAAGGTCGAGGTGGTCAGGGAGCACGAGGGGAAGGAGATCCGGCTGGCGGAGCTGGGGGAGGGGGATTTCTTCGGGGAGATGGCGCTGTTCGAGAAGGACGTCCGCTCCGCGACGGTCCGTCCCCTGGGGGATGTGCGGGTGCTCACCGTGGACCGGAAGATGTTTCTTAGGAAAATCCACGACGACCCTTCCCTCGCCTTCATGATCATGCAAAGGATGTCCAGGCGCTTGCGGGAACTGAACGCGGAACTCACGCGGCTGACGAGCGAGAGAATGGACTCGGTGGGATGAAGGTTTCCGAAGGCAAGGAGCAGACCGGGAAAAGGCCTGCGGTACCGCGGTCAGATCGTCAACACCTCTCCCTGTCGTAGGTACCGGATGTTGTTCCGGGCGAGCCCCTGGATCTCCTGTTCGATTTCCGGAAAATATTGCGGCTTGGCGTGCATCAGGTAGATCTTCGGCGGCGGGTTTTTCATCTTTGCGAGTTCCTTTTTCAGGAGCGCGGGAGTCAGGTGCCCGGTTTTCAAGGCGAGTTCCTCCAGACGGTTCGGGAAGGAGGTCTCCGCGATCAGGTGCTTCACCTTGTACCTCTCCACGTTCTTCCAGAACCGGTCGGTCGGCCCGGTGTCGCCCGTGTAGGCGATCCTTTTCCCTTCCGGATTTATCAGGATGATGCCGTAGGCGGGCACGGTGTGGTTGACCCGGATCATGACCAGCCGGTACCCGTCGAACTCCTCCTCGCGGGAGGGACGCAGGGTTTGAAATCGCAGGACGGGCGCGTCGGGAGTGGGAATCCTGGTGAAATCGGGCCAGATCTTGCCGTTGAAGATGCTCGTTTTCAGATCCCGGATCACTTCCCTGGCGCTGATGACGGTCACGGTGTTGCCTGTCCCGCGGCTGACCAGGTTGTCGACCATGAACGGGATTCCCTTGATGTGGTCGAAATGGGCATGGGTGAGGAAAATCCGCCGGACCTTCCGCTCTTCCTGGATGTTGATGGTCAGGCCGATCGTCCCCGCGTCCAGGAGGATTGCACCGTCGACGAGGAAGGCGGGGGATCGGTGCCCCGCCACTTCCGACCCCGCTGAACCCAGGACCTTGATTTCCAACCTACCGGATCTCCCTTCCTCGAAATGTTCCTATTCGCGAGGAAACATGACAAATGTTCGCACGCCGTTTAAAGGCAGCAAAATGTTTTCGTTGGGGAGCGAAGGATGTTTGTCCGACGAAATAAGTTTGTTGGCGTCGCAATGGGTAAAGTCTAATGATTCATCGGCGGGTTGGCAAGGATTCTTTCCCCCGCCAAACCCCTATGGCCATCTTTCGGTAAGAGGCCTATCATAGAGAAAACAGGGCTCTTTCTGTGACGCTTCAATGGCGCAACCTTTGGAAGCCGCCACGGGATGCCTCCGCCGGTGCGAAGGGGGAAAAGGAATGGGAATCTGGGGAAAGAAGAAAGGCGGGGTTCGGGTAGAGCAGAAGGAGTCCGGGAAGTTGATGAGCGTCCCCCTTTCCAAAAAGAGCGGGGAGCCGATCCTCGGGGATTCCCTCCCCAAAAGCGAAGACCGGGCGAAGAAACTCCGGGAACAGTCAAAAGAGCTTCGGGGCATGGCGGAGAGACTGGACCTCATGGCGGATGAGATGGAGAAACAGGACCGGGGAGGGAAGGTCATCCGGCTCTTTCAGAAGGTGTTTCAAAGAAGGGCATGGCCAAAATCCAGGGAACCGGAGAAGGTCACCGAAGGGAAACGCAAGGGAAGAAACAGGGAATGATTTTTTTTCGGAAAGGGGCTCGCGATGGCGGAAGAAGCGGTCGATAAGGGGGAACATCGCCTCCAACAGCTGGAAAAACAGGTTCGGTAATTACGA
>Ga0209642_10001045_pt1 | contig 18234 bp, 17 predicted proteins | sample RifCSP19_2_FD_184025 | JGI IMG/M metagenome (GOLD analysis project Ga0209642, IMG submission 184025) | Soil microbial communities from Rifle, Colorado - Rifle CSP2_sed 19_2 (SPAdes) (version 2) | ecosystem: Environmental > Terrestrial > Deep subsurface > Rock core/Sediment | place: Rifle... | reverse complement strand
TTGCTGACGTTTTTCCACGGACTGGCCTTCGTCGTCGGATTCGGCTTGGTCTTCGTGGTCTTTGGGGCGGCGGTGGGGATCGCCGGGGCGCTGCTTTTCGACCTCCGCGAACCGATTTCGCGGGCGGGAGGCATCGTCGTGATGGTCCTCGGTCTGCATGTCACCGGCCTCATTCATCTGCGGATTCTCGATTTCGACAAGCGCTTCCGCTTGGACCTGAGCCGGCGGGTCGGCTTCCTGCCGTCCTTTCTAATGGGAGTGGCTTTCTCCGCCGGCTGGACCCCCTGCATCGGGCCGGTGCTGGGAGCCATTCTGGTGCTGGCGATGAGCGGGGGACAGCTGTCTTACGGAGTGATGCTCCTTACTGCTTACTCCGCCGGTCTGGCGGTTCCGTTCCTGCTAACCGCCCTGGGAATCGGCTGGGCGGCGGGGATGATGCGGCGCTTCGGGAAGCTAATCCGCCTGGTTGAGATCGGGACGGGGATCTTCCTGATCGGGATCGGGATGCTGATGACCCTAGGAGTGTTGGAGAAGCTCTTTCTGCGCTGGAGCGGATTGGTTCTTCCCTTCAACCTGGGTCTGTAACGCGATTTAAAGGAGAGGAGACTGGCTCCCATGCCAACCGTCCGCAAAGCGGAAATCACCGCCGTCGTCGCAAAGAAGCAAGGCAGAACAAGCAACGATGCATTTTGGGCGCAGCTCTACGAGAAGGTTCGGGAGATCGAAAAGACCCATGGTTTGCGGGTCAAATGGATCTCGATTGAGGAACGGTGAAATCTAAGGCCCGCGAGTCTGAACTTGCGGGCTTTCTTTTTGCGTCAGCAAAAACTAGCGATCGTGTGATCGCGTCCTTTTTGTGGCGGGGAAGGGATTATTATAAACTGATTCTGGATGCTGAAGAAAGTCAAGTGGTTGCTGGTTCTTTTGATAGTGGCGGCTTTGATATATGCCGTTTTTTTGAGCGGTGCGGTTGGTAAAAACGCCGCGCTTTCGGTTTCCTCCGACCCCTCCGGTCAAAAGGTGCTTCTCGATAACGTCGAAGTCGGGACGACTCCCTATCTCTCCGACCAACTGGAGGCTGGCAATCCGGTCCTAAGCTTTGGCAATTTCACCCAGAAAATTAGGCTGACCGCCGGCGCCTTGTCGGTCGTAGAGTGGACTTTAGGACCTTCCGAGATCTTCTCGAGCGGGGAAGTGGCTTGGTTTTCGGAGTCTTCCACCGGCAGCGAGTTGGTAGTAATTAGCCGGCCGGCGGCGGAAGTTCTCCTGAACGGCGAGTCGCTGGGGGACTCACCCCTCTCCAAACCCTTGGATCCGGCGGAGTATGATTTGGAAATCATAAAGGAAGGATATTTTCCCCTCCAGATTAAGGTGGCGGTGAAGGAGGGATTCCGCCTTAATATCTCCGCCAACTTGGCCCTCAATCCTTTCCCGGCCAAGCTGGAGAAGTTGTCTTCCCCCCACGCCAACTTAACGGTTTGGGATCTCTCTTCCTCCTCTTCGGTTCTGGCAGCCGACCCGGCCGGTTGGGTCGCGGGGGCGGTATTTTGGACGTCCCGAGTCGAAGAGCCGGCGGCTTACGATTTCTTCCTGACGGCGGAAGGGAAAATCTATGATGCGACGGGTTCGGAGGTTTCTTTGAGTTCCCTCACTCAAATTTCGGACAAAAAAACCGCCGGGTATCTGGGCGACAATCCCGGCAAGCTCTCCTCAGCCGCTTCTACCGCCCTGAACTCGCTGGCGGCTCGGCTCTATCCCACTCCGGCCAAAGTGCAGATTTTGGATACCGGAATCGGCTATCTTCGAGTGCGCTCCGGTCCGGGGACGAGTTATAGCGAAATCGGCCGGGCGACCGTGGGGAACAAATACACCTATCTTGGCGAACAGGGAGATTGGTACAAAATCGACTTCCAGGGAAAAGAAGGGTGGGTCTCAAAAGATTACTCCAAGAAATTCTAATCCAGCTGTCAGTAACCAGTCGACAGTTACCAGTTTCCAGTTGCCTGTGATTGACGATCGACTACTGGCCACCGATGACTGGCTACTGGACACCGGATACTGGATACTGAATTTATCTTAGAGCACATAGAGGATGACAAAGGTAGCCAGAATCCAAGAGACGACCGTCCCCAAGATCGGCAGATCAGTTAAGATCACTTTCTCCGGAGATTCTCCTTCCTTCTTCTCATAAATAATGTAGAGATAGCGGGCGACGCCGTAAAGGACCAAGGGTACGGTGAGAAGCATCCACTTGGGCGAGGAAAGAGTTTCCGGCAGAATGTCGTCAAAGAATTTTGAGCCGCTAGGGGAAGTTTGGAAGGTAAAGATCGAATAGGCCAGGGTTGTATAGGTTGCCGACATGGCAATCATCGAATCCAGCAGCGTATCAGGGTAATGGCGCAGGGTCTCGCGGGTGAGTAAACGCTGGTGAAGTTTGGAAAGAAGAGTCCGCTCGCTCCGCCTTTTCCCGAAAGCCAGGAGCAGAGAAAGTCCGATGGTCGCCAGGATCAGCCAGGAGGAGATCGGCGTCGGCAAGACAAAAGCGCCGGCGTAAACCCGCAGAACAAAAGCGGCAGCGACCCAGAGGGCGTCGACAATAATGACATTGCGAATCCAAAGGCTGTAGGTCAGTTGAAGAGCCACAAAACCGATTGCGGTTCCCAGGAAGTAGCGGTTGAAATTTGCCGCGACGAATAAGAGCGTGCCAATTGCCAAAGCCGCCGCGGTGGCGCGCGCCGCCCACTCCGAGAAGCGGCCGGAAGCAATCGGCCGGTTTTTCTTGATCGGATGCCGGCGGTCTTTTTCCCGATCGATCACGTCGTTAAAGATATAAGCGGAAGAAGAAAGCAGGCAGAAAACAACAAAAGCGGTGAATAGCCGCGGCGATACTCCGGCGCCCAGGATCTCGGCCCCGAAAAAAGGAGCCGCAAACAGCGCGAGGTTCTTAAGCCACTGCCGAGGGCGGGCGCTCCCAATTACGTTTTTCAGATAACGGTATAACATAACCCTTGTTCGGCAGGTTTCTTTATTGATTCTATCAGCTCGATTCGGACTCGGATATCACTTTTCTCGGAAACAGTATCGGTCACCGCCCGGGTTTCAAGTTCTCGCTCTGCGGACTCGCTTCTTACGACCGCGAACGATTTCTCAAAGCACGGGATCAAAATCGCTCACTAGCTCTAACTTTTGAGCAGAGCGAGAAAGCTAGAACCGCCTTGGGCGGTCGTCCATCGCGGAGCTGGGCTTTCTCGAAACCCGTGCAGGATGCCTGCCCGCCTTTGGAGGGTTCCTCAAAAAGGATATCCTGCGTCCTCCCCGTTTGTTAACTGTTCACTATTAGCTATAAACTATTAACTAATGTTGTTGACTCCCCATACTGCCGTTGGAATTGCTTTGGGAGCGGCTATCCCTAATCCGATCATTTCGGTTCCTCTGGCTTTTATCTCCCATTTTGCATTGGATATGGTTCCGCATTGGGACGATTTAGGTTTGGGCGAAATCGCGCACGGTTCCCGGCCGCTGAAAACCCGCGCCTTTCGGCTGATGCTGATAGACGGACTGATTGCCCTCTCCTTGCTTCTTTTCTTTCTCTATTGGGCAATGCCCGATTACGGAGTTGGGATGACGATCTCGGCTAGCGCTTTCGCGGCTAATTTACCGGACCTATTCTACCTCCCCCTTTTCTTTAAGAAAAGGCCCGGGTGGGCGCTGTGGGTGGCAAGGCTGCAGAGCCGAATTCAGGCTAACTCGAGGGCGCCGGTGGCGTTCGGTCTTTTGATCCAACTTTTCGCAACAGTTGTCGGTTCACTAGTAGCGCGGCAAGAAATACTAATCCAACTGCCGCAAATTTGGCAGGTCCTCTAAGCACAATCGCCGCCGCCGCCAGCGCAGCTACCACCGCCCATTCTATAAAAACAATCTTCGGGTGGCTGATTCCGGCCTGCATTAACCGATGGTGCAGATGCTTCTGGTCTCCTACGAACGGCGATTTTCCGGCCCGGAGCCGAGAAATTATTACCAAGAAAGAATCAATGATCGGGATGGCCAGGATCAGGATTGCCGTACCGGTTTTGGCTCCGGAGAAGATAGAAAGGACCGCCAGCAAGTAACCGAGGAGAAAGGCTCCGCCTCCCAGATAGATTTTGGCGGGATAAGCATTGAGGGGTAGGAACCCGATAAGCGTTCCGGCCAGGATAACTCCCAAGAGAGCGCTGGCCGGCGTACCAATAATGATCGAAGTAGCCACGATTGCCAGGGCGGCGATGGTTCCGATTCCGGCCGCCAGCCCGTCCAGCCCGTCCAGCCAATCAACGACATTGATGAGCGCAAAGATCCAGCCGATGGTCACGACCTCGCTCAGAAAACGGACTTCCTCAAATTTTAAATACTGCGGGGTGAGATACGGCCAAAGCGGGTTCCCGATGTAATCGATTTTTATTCCTCCCCAAACCACGGCGGCGCCGGCCGCGAGATGTCCCAGCCCCTGAATCCAGAACGGGAGGGGGCGAACATCATCCACGGTTTGAATAATGGTGAGAACTCCTGCACCTAGGAGTAGGCCCTTCAGGGCCGGGTCAAGCGGAAAGAAAATCAGTGCTACCGTCCCGAAGGCGAGGAACAGCGGCAGGGATCCCAAACGCGGGATCGTGCGCACTTCCGGATAGGGGCCGTGCGGCCGGTCGAAGAGCCGCAGCCGGCGGGCGAGAAGCAGAGTTGCCAGCGTGATCAAGAATCCTAGAAGCACGGCGCCGCCAAAAGGCAAAAGCAGGGGATAAAGCATTTCTTCCCACGAAGATCCGGGAAGGGGAAAGATCCGCAGGATCCGGATTAGCGACCACGTCAAAAGAGCCGAAACCAGGATGGATAGAAAAGCCGGAAAGAGGGCGGCCGCGTCTTCTCTTTTCCGCAACATAAATTCCGAAACGGCGGCGTTGGCGAGCAAGAAAAAAATCGCCAATACCGGGACAAACATCAGCCAGAACTTTTCGGCGAGGCCCGTCTCGGCGGTAAAGAGCAGCGGTACCTGCGGAGGCAGTGCTCCATAGGAAAAAATGAGAGCGAACGCCCCGATGGCGACAAGAAAGGCGGCAATCCCCCAAAACACCAAGAGGAGCGGTTTGCGAGGCAAGACTAAATTTTGGCCCAGGACCCACGTCTTAAACGACATTTTTGGATCGCATTTTGGGAGTTGGCCAGAATTCCAGCCTTTTCCCAAACATTAGCCGAGTCTGCGCATCCAGGAAAGGCAGGAAATTGTAGACCAAAAGGTTGAGGATTACCAGCGGGCCCTCCACCCAGATCCAAAGTTTCTTCCACCATGGCCAATGGCGGGGGGGAGCTAGGGTGATCTTGTTGCGGTAGATGGATACCGGTAGAATGAGGGCCAATGCGGCGGTCAGTACCACCCCCGAAATCTTGGGGAGAAGGTATCCCAGAGACGTGAGTTTAATTTCGGGATTAACCAACGCGAGAGCGGTGAAACCGAAGGTAATCAAAAAAGCGAGGGTGTACCAGATCGCAAATTTTTCGATCAGGTGGTAGGTCTTGGAGAGCTTAAGGCCCAGAGGGACCTTGGTGGTGAGGAATCCCTTCATTGCGATCGGGAAAACAATGATCCCCCAGCCCCAGCGCAAGAGCTGCTTGTATTGGGCGATATGGGTTTTAAGGAGTCCTCGGTCTTGAACCGCATCGGCGTAAACGGGGATATAGAAGTGGGAGCCGTCAAACTTTCCCTCCTTTTTCAGAAAAGCATTCCAATAGAAAGTAGTATCGTCGACGCCGATCGCCGGGTTCCAAAAGCCGGCTTTAATCACGGTGGGGAGCGCCACCGAATAGCATGACCAGGTGTCTTTGTGTTCCGGCTCGGCCACCCAAGAAGCGAGCACCGCCAGCGAGAGAGAGTTGGCTTGGATGCGCATCAGCGGCGGGACTTCCCAAAGGTTATTGTCAAAAAGGTAGAGCGCGGTTTGGAAGAACTTGTCCAGCCGATTAGGTTCGGTCAGAAAGGCGTGGGAAAGGCGCGGGAGGTATTGAGGATGGAAGCGCATGTCGGCATCCAGAGTCGTGACGAGGAAGTCGTTGTTGTCCAGCCCGAGTTTCTTAATCTCTTTGAGCGCACGCTTGGCCGCCCAGGTCCGGTTTGCAGCCGCGCCGACCGCTTCTCCGGGAAGGCCGTAGGGATGGGCGGTGGTCCAAACTGTACCCAGTTTTCGGCCGAACTTTTTCTTGATCCGCTCGATATCTTTAAGGACGCGCTCGGAGTATTTCTCCTCCGCCGAAAACGAGATAAAGACTTGGTCTTTGGGGAACTTTTGGGCGGCGAAGGAGGCAAATGAATCCTCCAAAACTTCATAAGGCTCGTTGACGGCCGGAATGATGATGAGATGCTTGAGGCGGTCGTAGCCCCAAAGTTCCTTGACCTTTTCCGACCAATCTACCTGGAGCTCGGCCTGGTAGCGGCGGTAGCCGATGGAAACGCCGATTAGGTGAATCAAGGCGCGATAGACCCAATAAATTATCAAGAAGGTGAGAAAGAAAGCGACCGCCAAAGGGGCAATTCTCCCCAGCCAGATCGGGGAGAGAATTACGGACCAAGTAACAACGCCGGGCAGAATTTCAAAAACGCGCTGAAAAACACGATCGTATTTTTCGACCAGCCTTTTGACCATCGCCTATTATTCTATCGCAGGCGGGGAAACAGGGGAGCCGCCGGAGAGATTTTTCCCGAAAACTGCTTCTTGATCTTCTCTGCGGTTTCGGGAAGGAACGGTTCCAATAGAAAATTTAGAGATAGGATACTGGAGATAAGATATTGGAGATCTTTGTCCAATGCCCCGCCTTGCTTCTCCCACGGTTTATTCTCATTGACGTATTTGTCAAGCTCGGACAGTTTTGACCAAATAACAGCAAGAGCTTCATCAAATCGGAAGTTCTTCAGCGCTTCTTCGTATTTTTCTTTCCCGATCTCCGATTCCTGATCCGATCTCTTTACCCTCGGCAAGCTTCGCCACTCTTGAAACCAAATTTCCCAGCCCATTGGCAAGGTCGGAATTGTAGGTTTCCTTTAGTTTCGCTTCTGAAAAGTCACCGTCCTCGAATGGTGAGAACTTCGCTAAAAGATAGTAGCGGACTGGATCGGTACCGTATTTTTCAACCAGCGCGAAGGGATCGATCACGTTTCCCAGCGACTTGCTGATTTTTTGTCCATCTACGGTCAGGTAGCCGTGGACGAAGATCTCGGTTGGCAAGGAAATCCCCGCGGACAGGAGCATCGCCGGCCAATAGACGGCGTGGAAGCGGATGATTCCTTTACCGATCACATGGGTGCGGTTGGGATTTTCGAGCCAGTACTTCTTAAATTTTTCGCCATCGTTGGCATATCCCAGAGCGTTGATGTAATTAGAGAGAGCGTCGAACCAAACGAAGGCTACCTGGCTTTCATCACCGGGGACGGGAACGCCCCATCCTTTTGCTCGCTTATTTGAACGCGAGATCGAGAAGTCCTCAAGACCCCCTTTAATAAAGGAAAGGACTTCGTTCTTTCTAGTTGCAGGAATTATTTTAAGTTCGTCGGATTCGATTAGTTTTATCAGCTGTTCTTGGTATCCAGAGAGTTTGAAGAAATAATTTTCTTCCTCGACGGTTTCCGGAACGGTGCCGTGCTCGGGGCATTTGCCTTCAACCAGCTCCTTTTCGGTGTAGAACTGCTCACAGCCGATGCAGTAAAGGCCGCGATACCCTTTCTTATAGATGTCGTCGGGATCGCAGGCCTGCCAGAGTTTCTGGGCGCCCTTAACGTGCCGCTCCTCGGTGGTGCGAATAAAGTCGTCGAAAGAGAGGTTGAGCGCTCCTTTAAGGTCTTCAAACCGTTGGGAATTCCGATCAACGAACTTTTTCACCGGTACGCCGGCTTTTTCGGCAGACTGGACGTTTTTAAGGGCGTTTTCGTCTGTCCCGGTTAGGAAAAAGGTGTCATCGCCGATCAAACGGTGATAGCGGGCAATCGCATCCGCTTGGACAATTTCCAGTGCAAAGCCGATGTGGGGAGCGGCGTTGACATAAGGTATGGCGGTGGTAACGTAAAACCGATTTTTCTGCATAAGCTAATAATATCCTTTCTCCCCAAACTTAACGGGTAGATTTCCAGATTTCCGTCAAGAGCAGAATTAGAGCGAGAAGTCCCGCATTCAGCCAGCTGAAAATTCCGACTAGCCGCATTAAGGCCGTGGCGAGAAAGAAAAAGCTTACAAAAATAGCGCGGCGGGCCGCCGGATAGAAAACTATTTCCGCCGCCTTTCCGGTAGCGGCCTTCCCGATCTGGTAGAAAAGGAACAGGGCGGTGAGAAAGATCGCGGCGCAAAAGGCAAGAATGAAAAAGAGTCGGTGCACCAGCTCATCGGGGGAGCGATAGATGAGCAAGTAAGCCCAGGCGCCCCAGGCGCCATAGGCGAGAAAACCAACCAGGTAGACGATTTTGGGGGTGCGGTCACGGTTGCTTTTTCGGGCGGAAAGGGTTTTGCGCATTTTTATCATCTCCCGCTTGCGAGGAGACAAGATCCTCGAGCGTTAGCGAGAGGTTCTTATCCCGCTTGCGAGGAGACAAGATCCTCGAGCGTTAGCGAGAGGTTCTTACTTTATGTTATCTTGTTTTTAGGATGGTTGATCGCTACGACCACAAGCTTCCTTTCCACGTTGACGTCTTAATGCCCCGTTTTTCCTATCACCCGCATTCCAGCTGGGTTCAGCTCACCTTCGCGATTATTATCGGGTTAGTTTTGGCCGGCTTTCTCGCCGTCGGCTATCTCCTTCTGTTCTGAACTCGTCAAACGAGTCTGATAAACTCGAGTCGTGGAAGTTTTTCTCACCGTTTTGATCATTTTTTTGGTTCTAGCGGTATTAGGAGTTCTGTTTTTCCTGTTCCATCGTCTTCGCCAGCTGGAATCTTCAATGCGCGGCGAGGAGATCCTCCAACGGCTAGAGCTGCATAAAGGAGAACTGGGAGCAAATCTTCGTTCCCTTGATGAACGTCTGCATTCGGTTACGACCGAGATTGGGGGAGTAAAAGAGGTTACCGGCCAGCTGCAGGAATTTCAATCTTCGCTGAAATCGCAAAAGCTCCGCGGAAATGTGGGCGAAATGGTGCTGGAAGATCTCCTTCATCAGGTTCTTCCCCAAACCGCTTTTGAGCGCCAATTTACTTTTAAAAACGGGGCGAGGGTGGATGCCGTGGTAAAAACCCGCCAAGGTTTTATTCCGATCGATTCTAAATTCCCGGTCGAGGACTTCCAAAAATTTGTCGGCGAAAAAGATGAGGCGGCGCGCGCTGGCATTTGGAAAACCTTCGTTCGTAATGTGAAGCAGAAGATGGACGAAACTGCCGGCTACATCCTGCCGGAAGAGGGAACAGTCCCCTTTGCGCTGATGTACATTCCTTTTGAACCGATCTTTCAGGAAGTAGTTGCCGATGCGGAGCTGATGCGCTACACGCTGGAGAAGCGGGTTTTCTTTACTTCTCCCCAAACCTTTTTGGTCACGATCCAATCGATTCTTCTGGGTCTTCAGCGGGAGCGCTTCGCCGAGCAGGCCGAGGACATTCTCAAAATGTTGCACGCGGTCGCTAAAGACGCTCTCGACTTTGATGAGCTTCTCCGCCGGGCGGCTTCCCAACTTGCCGATGCCAAGGCGAATATGGACCGGCTGGTTAATTCTTTCGCCGGCCTACTTGGCAAGCTCAACCGATTACGGGACTTGGAGGCCAAGCCGAAGGCAGGCAAGACAGAAGTCAGGAGTCAGGAGCCAGGAGATGGAAACTCAGAATCAGAGTAAATTCAATCCCAAGTTTCTGGTGCTGGTAGCCGTAACGGCCGCGGCTTCGCTAGGGTTGGGCTTCTCTCTAGAGAATATCTTTGCGGGGGGTTTTTCCTTCGACCCGGCTTCCTGGATGCGCTTCGCTCCTCTATTGGCTGCTTTTCTGATGACATCGTCCCTTTTCACTGTGATTTCTTTAACTGCTACCGGCGCTGTGAGGGCGTTAGGAGTGAGTCTCTCGGCGTTGGCCCTCGGACTTCCCTTTATGATTTCTCCCAATCCGGTCGAGATTCCGCTCGGGTTCGCTTTTTTAGTCCCCCTTGCTTATGCGGGTTCGCTTTTGTTCTTGGATTATCTCGCTAAGCGGGCCGTTAAAATCCACACTGTTTTTGAAGCAGGCATCTTCTCCCCGGCTTACAGCCGATTCTTCCAACTCTTCGTTTTTGCGGTCGGGATTTTGGTTTACTTCTCGGCCCAGCTTGTACCCCAGGCGCGCCTCACGATTCCGGAGGAGGTCTTGGCGCCGGCCCTGAATCTGGTAGTGAACCAGGTAATCAATCAAGTTCAGAATCAACTTGGGAACGAGCAATTTACCGAAGAGCAGTTTCTCACCGAACTTGAGAAAACCGGTGTGCTTAAAGTTCTCGAAGAGCAATACGGAATTCTTCTCAATCCGCAAGAGATTTCAACGCCTAAGAAGCTCGCCGAGAGCCTGCGCCAGCCGCTTGCTGAAGAGCTTACCCGCGATTTAGAAGGCCTGCTTGAACCTTATCTTCCCTTCCTTCCGTTGGCGACCGCGGTCGGAGTTGCACTTTCTCTTCTGTTTTTGACCCCGATTTTTGCCTGGGCTTCGGTCGGGGTTTTTGCCTTGGTCTACCGGATTCTGGTGGCTTTAAAATTTGCTTCTTTCGAACGGGAATCACGAGAAGTTCCGGTTTTAAAAATCAGTTAAACCCTCTTCCTTAGGCAACACTGCTATAGTTTTTTTGATGGTTAACCTCGTCATTGCGGGTCCCGGTACGGGAAAGACAACCTTCATTACCAACGAAATCCGCAAGCTGTTGGATAAGGGAGTGGATCCTTCCAAAATCCTCGCCCTAACCTTTACCGATAAGGCCGCTCAGGAAATGCTGGGGCGGTTGGATGAGGCGATGCCTCTGGGATACGAGCCGCCCTGGATCTCCACCTTCCATTCTTTTTGCGATCGCATTCTCCGTCAAGAAGGATTGGAGATCGGTATGGACCCGGCTTACAAGATTCTTTCCGAGCCGGAGGCCTGGCTGCTTTTGCGGCGGAATCTCTACGATTTGCCCCTCGATTATTACCGCCCGTTGGGAAACCCGGCCAAATTTATTACCGCCATGCTCGGTTTGTTCTCGCGAGCAAAGGACGAGGAGGTAACGCCGGGGGATTATCTTGCCTGGGCCCAAGGGTTGACAAACCCGACGGGTTCAAAAACGAAAACCCGTCGGGTTAAATTATCCAAAGAGGAAAAGGAAGAAGCCAAAAGGCAAGTTGAGCTCGCTAAAACTTATGAAGCGTACCAAAAACTTCTTTTGAAGAACTCGTATTTAGATTTCGGAGACCTCATTATTTGGACAATAAAGTTATTCAGTATTAGAACCGGCGCTCTTAAGCGCTACCAAGATCAGTTCACCCATATCTTCGTCGACGAGTTCCAAGACACGAACTCGGCCCAGTTCTCTCTCATTAAACTTCTTGCCCCCAGTCACCCAGTCACCCAGTCACCCAGTCACCTAGTTAACCTAACCGTCGTTGGGGATGACGACCAGGCCATCTACAAGTGGCGCGGAGCCAGTGTTTCCAACATCCTGGAGTTCAAAAAATCCTACCCCTCCTGCCGGACCAGCGTCCTTAAGACCTCTTACCGACTTACCGATACGCTTGCGCAAAGATCTTACCGGATGATTAAAAACAATAACCCCGATCGTCTGGAGGTGAAACTCCAGAACGTTTCAAAGAAACTTAAGACTTTAAAGACCGGACCCGAGCCAACCTTGCTATACGCGAGATCGGCGGAGGAAGAGACAGAACTGGTTTTGCGTAAGATTGTCGAGTTGGTAAACACCGAAGGAAAATCCTTTTCCGATTTTGCGATTTTGGCTCGGGCGAATGCCCACTTGGATCCTTTCATCGCCGCTTTGAAGCGCCACGAACTGCCTTTCCAAATCGTGGGCAACCGCGGGCTCTTTGAGCAAGAGGAAGTGTCTGCGCTCTTAGCGGTTTTGCGCGTGATTAAAGATCCTGCCGACAATATCTCGTGGTACAAGGTTTTAAACATCCCGGCCTTCAAAATCCCGCCCGAGCAAACCCTCCAACTTTTGGCAGCCGCCCAAAAAGAAAGTACCCCGCTGTCCGAAATCTTGGTGCGTGAAAAGATCAAGGCCTTGGACGTAATTCATGATTTGGCAAAGGATGCGTTTCGCGTTTCCCCCTCGCATCTCCTTTTTGATTTCGTGCGGAAGAGCGAATACATCAAAAACCTCGAAGAACCGCCCACCATTGAAAACCAGCTCAAGATTGCAAACATTGCGTTGTTCTTCCAAAAGATTCAACAATTTGAAGCGGAGGTTAAAGAGCCTAATGTGCCGGAGCTGGTGGATTATTTGGATCTTTTGATCGAAGCGGGCGAGTCGCCCGCCCAAGCGGCGATCGAAGATGTGGATACGATCAACTTGATGACGGTCCACGCTGCCAAGGGGTTAGAGTTTCCGGTGGTTTTTCTAGTCTCGCTCACGGCCGACCGTTTCCCGACCCGCCAACGCTCGGCGGCGCTGGAGCTTCCCGAACACTTCATTAAGGAATTTAGATACCTTAGCCGAAGCCGGAAGGGCCTGCCCTCCGTAGCTTTAGCGAAGGAGGGGCACCGGCAAGAGGAGCGGCGCTTATTTTACGTGGGTGCCACTCGCGCTTCGGAGAGGCTTTTCCTTTCCTATGCCCAAAGCTACGGGGGTGTCCAAGAAAAGCGGCCTTCGCCTTTTATTTTTGAATTGGGGATAGAAGTTCCTTTGGAACCGCAGGCCGAATTTTCGGTCGAGATTCCCGAGATCAGGGAGCCCGGTAAGAAGGAACTTGATCTGACGCTCTTCGTGCCCGAAAAGCTGTCCTACTCGCAGCTTGAAGATTACAAGACCTGTCCCTGGAAGTACCGCTACAAATACGTCTTGCGGCTTCCGGCTCCGCCGACGCCCCCCACCAGCTTCGGTATTTCTCTGCACGAAACCCTGCGGGAGTTTGAGCTGCGCCGGATCAAGGGAGAAAAGGTGACTTTGGAGCGCTTCTTGAAGATGTACCGCGAGCATTTTCTCGCTGGGGGGTACCGCGATCGGAAGGAAAAAGAAGCCTATTTCCGGCGAGGCAAGAAATTGCTGGCCGATTTTTACCAAAAATACCAAAAGCGTCTTTTTCCTCCCTTTATGGTGGAAAAAGGATTTGAGATCAAGCTGGGAGGAAAAACGATTGCGGGGCGAATTGACCGGATTGGCAAGAATGCCGCCGGTGAGTTCGAGCTAATTGATTTTAAAGGCGGGGAGACCTTGCAAAAAGAAGAGGGACAGCTGGCCAAGAAGGCGCAGAAGGATGACCAGCTCTTTCTTTACACGTTGGCGGCGAGAGAGGCATTAGGGATCGAGCCAAAAACGGTGGCGCTGTTTTACCTGGATGGTGGAAAACTGGTAGAAGCCCGGTTTGATGAAGTGGAAATTAAAAAGAGAACCGCCGAGGTCGAAGAACGGATCAAGAATCTTATTCGGGGTGATTTCAAGGCCACTCCCGGACCGCAGTGCGTCTGGTGCCCTTACAATCAGATCTGCAATTTCTCCGAAGCCGACCGGTATCGCTAGGCTGATTGCTAGGTTGCTGGAGGCAGCCGTCTAATAAAATCTGTACCTTCTCTCAGGCGGATCGATACCGGTAATTTCCAAGGCAAAAAGAACCCGCACGTTTAAGATGCGGGTTTTTTGAACAAGGTGATGAGCAGGACTACCAACATGACCAGGCTCAACAGCAAGATCAGTCCGGAGATCACGATCATCGTCAGCAGTTGAGGCCGATCCGGGGCGGACGGCGGCACTTCTTCCGTGGGCTCGCCGATCCATTCACGCCATTGCCTCTCCAGTCCCTGCCGATCGAAGCCGTATACCGCATTGAGAGCATCGTCAATGGTAACGCCCTGCGCGATCGTTGCCAGAAGACTGCGGATGTTTGCGCTTCCGCCGTGCTCCCGAATCAGGAACGTTACCAGACTTTGCGCTTGCGCGTAAGCCGGATCGATATCCTCTTTTCTGGTCGGGCCGGACGAGAGAAGCCCGATAGACAGCGGGTTTTGTGTGCCGTTTCTCACCCCGCCTTCGGTATATGTCGCCAGCCCCTCGCTTAGCCAGAAGGGGAGGCGGCTGTAGGGCCCCTCCGTGAATTGGCTGGTTAGCACGTGGGTGAGCTCGTGGGTTAGCGTTCGCTCCCATGAGCCGTGCAGAAATAGAACTGCGGTCTGCGCGTTCATCGCTACCCCCAGGCTTACTACCTGGTTCTCGCCCCACCGTTCCACCACCGCCGGTCTCATGTCGTTCCAATTTTGGTAAACAACGATTCTTACGGGCTGGGATTGGGAGATCCCGAGCCGATCCTCGATCACGGCCAGCGACCTTTCGGTTTGGGATAGCAACTGGTCCCCGAATTGGTCCCGGCCGTACCAGAACACAGTTACATCGTCTCTGGTTTCGCTTTTCCAAGAAAACCTCTGGTCCAGGTACCTGAAGGACTGCTCTTGGGTTCGCAAAACCTGCCCCCGCGAGTCTCCGATTCTCCAGAAGTAGGAAACTTCGGAGGCGGGCGGGATTTGCCCGCTCAACGGTGTAGATCAAGTTGGCCTCTACCAGACTCCCCTCGATCTCGATCTCGAAGATTGCCTGTTGGGCAAAGGTGTAGGAATAGGTTTCGTCCAGAACTTGAATTCCTCCGCCTTGGGCCTGAGCGGGAAGGGGCGTAAGGTACGCGGTGAGAACGACGGCTAGAAGAAACGCCAATCGGCCCAGCGGTTTTAGGCCCATCTATCTCCTCCTTTTTTAGGTTTCCTTGATTATAGTCTGGGGATTCCGTTAACTCAAATTTTTGGATATTTTGCTTAATCCCGCGGAGGCTGCGGCAAGCGGCACTCGACTCCAGAACAGAAATTTTTGCTTTCCAGTTCGACCGTCGAGTATTCGATGTGGTGGCGGGTGAGCTCCTCTTTGATTAATTGGCGGGTGTGGTCGGAATCTTGGAGAAGTTTCTCCTCCACGACGATGTGGCCGGTGAAGATATCGGTTTCTCCTTCCAACGACCAGACGTGGAGGTCGTGGGCGCCGATTACTCCGGGAATTTTCAACAGCCCTTCTTTAACGTGATCTAGCTCGATGTGAGCCGGCACGCCCTCCAAAAGAATATTAATCAGCTCTTTGAGGTTTCGCGAAACCCCGATGATGATAATGATTGAGTAAACCAGAGTTAGAAGCGGGTCCAGAATATAGAGCCCGCTGAGACGGATGATGACGGCCCCGACCAGGATGACGCCCCATCCCAGCACATCTTCTAACAGATGCCAGCCTAGGACCCGTTCGTTTAAACTGTGGCCCCGCTTCAACCGCCAGAGGCCGGCGGTGTTGAAGATGATTCCGACGATTGCCAGAGCCATCATTCCTTCCGCATAAACCGGGGTCGGATTCAGGAGGCGGGGAATGGCTTGCGAAAGAATAAAAAGAGAACCGCTGGCGAGCGCAATCGCGCTGAAAAGCGCCGCTAAAAGGGAAAGCCGTTGATAGCCGAAAGTGCGGCGGATGTCGGGTTTCTTTCGCGCCTGCCTTTCGGCAATCCAGGATGTGACTAGGAAAATGCTGTCGCCCAGGTCGTGGAGGGCGTCGGAGAGGATTGCCAAACTGTTGGTCCAGATTCCCCCGAACAATTCAATAAAAGTAAAGAGAATGTTTAGAAAGGCGGCGATGCCGATGTTCTTTTCGCGTTCGTGATTGGGCACGGTTTTAATTCTAGCGAAAAAGAAACCCAGCACTTAGTTTAAGTGCTGGGTCGCGGTCGGTTCCGGCGGGTTGCCCTTCTGGTAGGAGCGGCCCCACTGAAACCACATCCAGAGCAGGCGGCAGAAGCCGTCTTCGGAAGACTGCTTCTCAAAGAACCGCTCGCTGGTTTGGACGCGCAGCTCGCGGATGGCGTCTTCCGCCATCTTGAGAGGGATCCTGTCCAAGAAGAGAAGGGTCGCGGAGGCGCCCAGCTCCTTCGTGGGGATCAAAGCGTCCGCGGGTAGGATCTCGTAGATCCGCCCCCGGTTGAACCAGCCGGCCAGCATCTCATCCATCTTGGCCTGTTCCCAAGCCTGACCGGACGAGGCGGACCGCAGATCTGCCACCAGGAAGCGGGCCAGCGCGGCTTGGTGCTCTTCGGGCAGGGGGTCCAGAAACTGGACGCCGTGGTGCAGCATCGAGGCCATCATCTGGGTTTCGATGCCCGCGAAGAAACTCGAAGAGTCCTGCGGAGGAAACATCGACATCTCTCCTTTCAAAGTAGGATAAGATAATTATAAGTCTTTTTCTTCAAAAAAGCCATGTTTTCTCACTACGTTCAAAAATAGAACCATAGGGTGGGGGAAGCAAGTTTTTGGATATAGAGAATCTAGCGATAAAGCTCTTTGATTCCGGTGATGTCTTGGGGGGCGAGGTCGCGCTTCTTTATTTCGCCTTCGGTTCCGTAGCCGTACATCGTTACTTCGGAACAGTCCGAGGAATACTGGTCATTCAACCCGGCGGCGTGGCCGAGCTCGTGGGTGAGGATGTTTTGATAGTCCATCACGGTCGGATTGGCGGTCACGTCTCCCCATGCGAAGTCCACATCGTCGAGGATCATGTCCCATTCAATTAGCCGGCGCGTTTGGGGCGGCCCGCCAAAGTAGCCCCAGACGATCGTCACCCCGATCACTCCGGGGTCTTCGATCGCGCCGAAGTAGAGCTCGTTCTTTCCGTCCGGCGTAACCATATCGGCGCCGTCAACTATAGCCGAAAAATCTCGGGTTCCGAAGAGATCAAAACCCACTTGCGAATCCCAGGTTTCCAGCGAGGTTTCGGTGGCCGAATCTTCAATATCGGTTACGTACGCTTCGGTGGTCTTCCAGCGGGCGCCATTGGCGAGGAAGCCGTAGCACTTAGGAGCTTTAGCGTCTCCTCCTCCCGCCCAAGGCGGTTTGGCCTCCGCGTCCCGGCGGTGAATGAAGGCGTACCCTTGGGCGCCGTTGGCCGCTTTTCCAAGATAATAAACGTTTTCGGAGACTTTTCTTGCCGAAGAGGGGAGCCGTAAATTCCGCTCGGGCTTCGCAAAAACCAGCGAGGCCAAGCCGGCAAAGATGGCGAGGGTTAGCAGAACAACTGAAATTCTTTTCACCTTAAGTAGAAAGGTTACCAGTTTACTTGCGGCTGTGCAAGGCCTTGGCCCAGAGGAAACCGAAAACCAGGAGAATGAGAATTCCAAAAATGATGTTGGCGGCGGGAAATTGTTCAAAAATCTGCTTGATTTGGGCGGCGAGGTTTCCCATCCACTGGGCGGCTTCCTCCATCGCAAAATCGGTTGCCAGAGTGAGATAGATGACCAGGGTTCCCATCACCAAGAAAATCAAACCGGCGATGAGATTGGAACGCAGGATCGTAAAGGACTTCCCCAAAATCTCAATGGTTCCGAGAGGTTTCTTTAGCCAAGCGCCGGTGAGAGCCTTTTTCTTGTCCAAGAAGTAGGACATCATATAGAGCGGGAAGACCATTCCCATCACGTAGAACGCCCCAACCAATATCGCCAACCAAAACGAGGGAGCCAATAGGCTTAAAGTCAAAACTCCGACCAAGACCGGCGCACAGCAGGCGCTGGTAATGCCGGAGATAACGCCGAGGGTGAAGACGGTAAAGACATCGGGGTGTTCGCCCAACTCGGGTTGCTTTAAGCGGGGCATTGGCATCTTGATTCCCAAGAAAGCCAGGACTCCGGCCAGGAGCATCACCGCCCCGCCGGTCAAGTAAATCTGGTTGTGATAGCGGAAGACGAAGTTCGAAATGATTTGAACGCCCAAAACGGCGGGGAGCATTACCAAGAAGATTCCCAGGGAAAAGACCAGCGTCATGAAGAGTACTTTTGAGCGCTCGCGAAAGACATTCCCAAGATAAGCCGGCAGCAAGTAGGTGACGCAGCAAGGGGCGAAGAGGGCAATCATCCCGGCAATGAAGGCGCTGATGAGTGAAGCGTAGAGAACTGTTTCCATCAGTTAGACTCCGCAGCTTCCTCCGCCGGAGTCGAGGCCGGGGACGTCCTTAACTTGTTCGCTGATGACGGCAGAACCGGAGGCCGAGGAGTACTCCGGACCCAAGAGCGTTTTAGGGT
>Ga0209642_10001042_pt1 | contig 18261 bp, 16 predicted proteins | sample RifCSP19_2_FD_184025 | JGI IMG/M metagenome (GOLD analysis project Ga0209642, IMG submission 184025) | Soil microbial communities from Rifle, Colorado - Rifle CSP2_sed 19_2 (SPAdes) (version 2) | ecosystem: Environmental > Terrestrial > Deep subsurface > Rock core/Sediment | place: Rifle... | reverse complement strand
TCGACGGTTTTGACAACTTCCTCGCCCGGCACCACAACGGTTTCCACGACAATCTGTGGGGTAGCTGGTGCGCAGGCGGAAAGCAGGGCGATAACCACCAGGACGGACAGGATCATAAAAGTCTTTTTCATAGTTCTCCTCTTTTCTGAATTATCTGGTTTCTGATTTGGGTCACAAAACTTTGATTTGGAATATTACGCTCCTTTTTGGTGCCTCCTTTCTGATCCCTTAGAAAATAAACTCTGCTTCCACTAACTCGATTTTCGGTGGCGATTCATCTCCATTCAGGCGATCCATCAAGAATTCAACTGCCTTGCTCGCCACAGCCTGAAAATCTTGACGAATGATGGGTACCGGAGGGTCGAGTAAGGCGTTCCAAGGGGAGTCAAAAAAGCCTCCGGCGACCCGAACTTGATCGGGTACATGCAGGCCGCGGTGTTTAAGCGCCTTCATGGCGCCCACAATGAAATCCTCGATGGTGCACAGGATCCCGTCCGGGACTCCATAGGTGTCCATGTGGGTCAGCAGCGCTGGTTCTACCGTCTGCCCCATGGCATATTTGACTACCAGGACCATATTCTTATCCACAAGAAGGCCGTGCTCCTGGTGCGCCTGGTAAAAGCCTTCCACCCGGTCGAGCGCCGACGAGGCTTCCTCGCTGAAGGAAATACACAGGTTGTGCCGGCATCCCTGGTCGATCAAGTAATTCGTGGATCGCTTGGCGGCAGCGATATTGTCAGTCATCACCACATCTGCTGGCACGCCTGGCAAGTAGCGGTCCATGAAGACAACCGGAATGCCCTCTTCTCTGTAGTTTTTCAACTGATCCCCGTTACAGCAGGATACCGGGATGTAAATCAACCCTTCGATGAACTGGTCTGCCAGCACGTCTAACAGGCGTTTTTCGCGTTCACAATCTTCATGAGAGCTGGCTAGGATCAGCCCGTAACCTTGGCTCGCCAGTCTGTCTTCGACGGTGTTTACCAGGTGGCTGATATAGGATGGCAACAAGCTTTGTACCAGCAGACCAACAGTGTGGGTGCTCCCGGTCTTTAAACTGCGGGCGATGGCGTGGGGGCGATAGTGGAGTTCTTCGATGGCTGTCGACACTTTCGCCCGGGTTTCCTCAGAGACGGGTCGAGGTCCGTTGTTCACCACGTAAGACACAGTCGCCACCGAGACTCCAGCCAGTTTCGCCACATCACTGCGTGTTGTTCGTTTACCCAAATTTACCCCTTGACAATGAATGTATTCTTGTGTATGCTACTCGTGTTGTCTACTCGTGTTGTCTACTCGTGTAGATTATAGAGTGTTCTTCATCTCACGTCAAGCTTTATTAATAATCTACGGCTTAAGTAAGAGGTTTGGGAGTGTTGGACACTCACAAACCCTTCTTTAACTAGGCCTGGGGGGGCCGGGCTTTCGACTTTGTGAACGCCGCGCATCATCATCACCTTATGCCTTCAACCAGGAATTTACTCGCTTTTGACATCGGCGCCTCTAACGGGCGCTGTATGGTGGGAACGTTTAATGGAGAAAAATTAACGCTCGATACCTTAAACCGATTCGATAATGGTTATATACAGGTGCTTGACCATATCTACTGGAACATCCTAGGGCTATTTAATCAAATAAAGCTGAGTCTGGTGAAATCAGCGAATCTGTTCAATGACAGCTTAGTAGGAATAGGAATTGATTCTTGGGGCTTGGACTTTGGTTTGTTGGATAATCAGGGTGATCTCATTGGGAATCCTTACTGCTATCGCGATCCACAAACTAATGGCATGATCCAGGAAGCCTTCAAGAGGGTGTCCAAGCAAGAGATTTTCGAGACCACCGGCCTCCAGTTCATGCAGATCAATACTCTATATCACCTCCTGGCGATGGTGATTTCAGACTCATCAAAGATTAGCATCGCTAATAAGTTCTTAATGATCCCTGACCTCATAAATTATTGGCTTACTGGTAGAGGGGTTTGTGAATATACAAATGCTTCCAATACACAACTTATGAATGTAAGAACTAAAGAGTGGGCATTCTCATTGATACAAGCAATGGGAATACCCACATATATCTTCCCAGAAATACTTGAAGCAGGGGAAATCTTAGAACAGGTTAGACCTTCAATCTTAGAGGAAACTGGGTTACAACCTCTACCAGTGATTGCTACTGTGACAGCTGACACAGGTGCAGCCGTGGCTTCTGTCCCGGCTAAAACCAATAATTTTGCCTACTTAAGCTCCGGTACTTGGGGGCTGATGGGAGTTGAGCTTACTGAACCTATGCTGACAGACAAGGTCCAACAGCATAATTTCGGCAATGAAGGTGGAGTATTTGATACAATCCGCCTATTACGAAATATCCCCAATTTATGGTTCGTCCAAGAATGTAGGCGAATCTGGTCTTTGGAAGGCCAAAGCCACTCTTGGGCTGAACTCATCCAAATGGCTGAGGCTGCTAAGCCATTTCTTGCATATTTTGATCCAGACGAACCACAATTTCTCCTCCCAGACCATATGCCCAGAACCATTCAAGATTATTGTGCGAAGTCCGGACAAAATATTCCACAAGACAAAGGGGAGATAATCCGTGTGTGCCTGGAGAGCTTAGCTTTGAAGTATCGCCACACAATCGATAAACTGACAGATATCCTAGGTAAGACACCAAAAGCATTCCATATCGTAGGAGGCGGGGGGCAAAATAAAATGCTTTGCCAATTCGCCGCTAGCGCCTGCAAGATACCAGTCATCGTCGGACCATATGAGGCAACGGCTTTGGGAAATATTATGGTTCAGATGATAGCATTGGGTGATATCAAAGATCACGCTGAAGGTAGAACCTTAATTGACCGCTCATTTCCAACCGAAGAATATCTTCCAAAGGATTTAGGGGAGTGGGAAGAGCAGTATCAAAGATACTTAGAAATCACAAGATTACCGAATATTTTGTTGTCAAATTAGGGAAAGTAAACAGTAAGAGAGGATAATGTTGTGAACCTATTTCCCGAGGGATTACTTATGTTTGATCAATCACCTATAAGCTTACTATCATGATGTCAAGTCCTTTCAGCAAAAACGACGCGAGTGCGCGAGGAGCTAGCTCGCAAAAGACAGTCAAAAGGAGTCACAGGCTAGCAGTATGAACTACATGGATCAACCTGAACAACAGAGCCACGGCGAGCACAGTATGACAGCGACCAGCGAAAGCTGGCGGGCGCTGTTGTCCCTATCCTGGTATACGAGCGTGCCGGACAGGCAGCTCACCTTACGTTATCCAGGGTGTCAGCGCCACGGTTCGGGGGCGGTCCAAGCTTATTTGCGAGGGCGAACCTCAAGGAGAAAACCGGCCGGCCCCCGAGCCGTCTGACACGCCGAGGGCGGGCGTGGATCAGACAGTCAGGAAGATGAATGCAGGGATGAGCCTGCGACGATGAACGGGAAGTAGATTACATCTCAGCACCTTTACAACTGATCAGAGTAGTTGGGTATTGATCTCGCAAGGTAGCCCACAAAATACCGATGGAACGTCGAGCGGTAGCGACGCGAGCGACACCGGCTGGTTTGTTTTTCTGGAGCAGCTGGTTGTAGCGACCCAGGGTCGGCTGGTGCAAGATCAAGGTAGCGACCGCATTCATCAGCGCCCGGCGCAGGTAAACATCGCCGGTCTTGAGCACCCGGTTACCCTTGCCTTTGCGCTGGCGTCGACCGGAGTCATTGCGACCGCTGACCAAGCCGGAACGGCGGAAAACCTGGCCGGCATGGATGTAGTTGGCCGGATCGCCGATGGCAGCCGCCAGGCTGGCGACCTGAACGGTGCTCAGGCCTTTGATCTTCGTCCAGACCTGGTATGGAGTCTGAGCGACCAGGTCAGCCAGGCGTCGTTCGAGGGCGGCGATGTGCGCCTGGACTTCGTCGAGCAAGGTCAGGTCATGCTGCAAGAGTTCGCAGCGAATGGCGGCCAGTTGCGGGTCGGGCAGGAGCACTTTTTGGGCATAGGCGATGAGCTTGGCGGCGACGGCTGGCCCCAAGCGATACTGGTGAGCGTGAAAAACCTGGACAAGCTGGGCAGACAGCATCCTGGCAAGTTGGTGTGGGTTGGGGCAGACCCGGATCAGGTGTTGCAGGGTCTGGCAGGTCCAGAAGTCCGCCTCGAACAAGGGCGTATAGCGCTCTTTGGCTTCGTCGCCCAGGATCACCAGACCCGGGAAGATGCGGTCCAGGTGGCCGAGGATCTGGTTCTTGAGCATGGCTTGGATCTTGACTTTTCCCAGGCGGACGCGATCCAATTGCTGCAATTGCAGGTAGATGCCGGTCGGCGACCTGAAAGGTGTGCCTTCACCCCGCCGCAGCAAGTCACCAATGGCGGCGACATCAATTTCGTCGGTCTTCTCGCGCCGCATCAGCTGCTGCTCACGGTTCTGCTTGACAGCAAAGCTGTTGATGAGCGTCACCGGCTGGGTACGTTGCAGCAAACGGCGAGCCAGGTTCTCAAAATAGTGGCTGGTCGGTTCCATGCCGATCAACACGAGCTGGGCGTTGGTGCGAGACTTGGCCTGATCAATGGCCTGACACAACTGATCATACCCGCTCTGGAAGATATCGATCTCGAAAGTGGGCGTCACAATCTCACCTAACCCGTTATGGATCATCACGACGTGAAAGTATTTGCTGACGTCCAGGGAGACGCACAAGATACGTTCCGAAGCAATACCTCGGGTGAGATCGGCGAAAGCCTGACCGCGTGCCCCTCGCAAATGGGCAGTACGTTTCTTGCTCATGGGAAATACCTCCTGTCTGCGAAAGTCCCCACCGGCAAGGCCAGAGCAGGAAAAATGGCATGTGCGTCTCCCATTGTTGGCAATGAGATCCGACCTCGCCGTATGGTGGGGCGGAGGTACTTTATCTCACAGATCGGTGGCTTTGGTACCGGCCACCTGCAAATTTCATGATACCAGGAGGTTCTGAGCAGTACCAAAACCGATTTTTAGGACAGTATCACCCTCTTTTACGCCGAGTAAATCCAAGCCGGTAACTTGCGCTCTCTTCTCACTCCATACAGCCAGCGGTCATACCACATGCTCAGCCTATCGTAATGAAGATGATTAGCCTGACTTGACTTCTGGTGTTTTTGAATTTTATTAATCGTCATTCCGGATTACCAAAATGCAGGTGTTGGTTTCTTATACTCCTTATTGAATGCGCTAATTCGAACGTCAATGCCGCCGACCAGGAGAAATCGGGTGATCCGCAGCCGCTGCCATCTCGCGTGTCATAATATTCCCGAAAACCGGAACGGGAAACCAGCTCAAGCGAATGATGGCGAAGTTCCTCTGCCAGGTCCTGGTATCCGTAACAGGCCAGACCCAGAGTTAGCAGCCAGTTCATGATGATCCAGATTGGTCCCCGCCAGTAGCGACGTGGTTCCCAGGCTGGTTCGGACCGGCTGGTGGTAGTGATACGATAGGGCGTGGCCGGCACGGGTGCATATTCTACGGGGTTTAGCCAGTGATCCCTGATCACTCTCTCGGCTTGGTCTAGGCTTGCAAGCCCTGCATATAGGGGCAAAAAGGTAGTGGCGGTATTCACCTGGATCGGCTTGCCGGATCGCAGGTTATGATCAAAGTATAATCCTTGTCTTTCATCCCAGAAGCGGCCATTGAAGCTTGCCCGAAGTTTTTCTAGCCAGACATCCAGCTCTACGGTGGATTGCCCGATTTCTACAGCCATGGCACGCAGGTCTTCATCTGCACGGCACAAGATCGAGTTGAACAGAACATCTTGCACCAGAAACGGCGAGCGCTCCAGGAGAGTTTTTGCCTGATAAGCATTGCGCCGGAAAATATCAATCAGGTAAATGAAACGGTCATAATCGATCTGGTTCGGTCGCTCGGATTGGGCAACGTATTGGGTATCCCCTCGCCGGAAGGTCGGCAGTTCGGTCGGAGCGATCTCTGCCAGCAACTCCAGCCAACGCGGGGAGTCATCGGTTCCGGACTCCCAGGGATGGATGATGCAAACCAGGCCGCTGCCATCCGCGTCGCGGGCTGTGTGCAGCCAGCGGTGCCAGGCCAGAAGAGAAGGGTAAATTTCTCGTAGGAAGCCTAGAATAGGGGTGCGATTATGAATCATCCGCAGGATCGTGGCCAATATCGGGGGCTGGGTGATCCCCGAGGTCGCCACCATTGGGGCATGTAAGCTGGATTGGATCTGCCAGAAAGATGGGGGTGGAAAGTAGTCTGAAGGGATCGTGTGATAGACGACATGTGGCAGCATCCCATCGTTCCACTGCCCGGTGAACAGCGAGCGGATTTCCAGCAGGGCGCGAGGCAGGTCAAAATGGGACAACCCCAGGGCAATGAGTGCCGAATCCCAGTTCCACTGGTGAGGGTATTGTTTTGGGCCTGGCTTGGTGAATATCCCGGCATCATTCTGGCGCAGAACGGCCTCCGCATTGGCTATTAAATCCTGCAGATTATCCAATCGCATTGCCGCTTTCTTTATCCATCAGGCGTACCTTACTGATATTGAGTTTCAGCCAGATCTCTTGCTCCATTTGTAATTCCAGGTCTGGGTGAGCGTTTACTTTTACGACCGTCTCACCGAGCCGTACAGTAATCAGGTTGTGTGATCCCAGAGGTTCAACCACGATCACCCGAGCAGGAAGTACGTCATTTGAAGCAAATGATTGTGGCTCGATATTTTCTGATCTGATACCTAACCACACTACTTTCTGTTCGCCTTGTTTTAAAGCTGCGCTGAGATCCGGCTTAATCGGCAGGGTTGCTCCTTCAACGAGCAAAGCTGTAGCATTCTCTACCACCTGTGCAGCCAGGAAATTCATGGGAGGGTTCCCAATGAAGCTGCCTACAAAGTGCGCTGCGGGGAAATCGTACACGCGGATGGGGGTATCCACTTGTAAAAACTCGCCCTGCCGCATTACGGCAATCCGGTTGCCCAGGCTAAGCGCTTCCACCTGGTCGTGGGTGACGTAGACCACAGTTGTCCCCAAATTATTCAACAGGCGCTTCAGCTCAGCGCGCATCTCCAAACGAAGTAGAGCATCCAGGTTGCTGAGCGGCTCATCCATAAGCAATACTTCGGCGTCATAGGCGATGGCGCGGGCGACGGCAACCCGTTGGCGCTGCCCGCCGCTCAACTGCGCCGGGTAGCGGTCCAGTAAATCTTCGATGTGGAGCATTTCGGATGAAGACTGGACACGTTTTTTTACCTCATCGCTCGGTTTGCGTTGCATTCGCAGCCCAAAGGCGATGTTGTCAAAGACCTTCATGTGTGGGAAGACGGCGTAACTTTGGAAGACCATTGAGATAGGTCGCCTACGAACCGGCAGGTCGGTGATGTCTTTCCCATCAAAGAACACTCGTCCAGCATCCACCTGCTCCAGACCGGCAATGCACCGGAGTAAGGTGGTCTTGCCACAACCGCTTGGACCAAGCAGTACGATATACTCACCGTCGGGGATCTCTAGATTAACATCTTTCACCGCTATTACTTTGCCAAACTCTTTACGAACATTTTCTATCCGAATCTCAGCCATATTTACCTCGACCTGTTATTTAAGTTTTATTCCCCACAGGCTGAAAAGATAGCGCCGCACGAAGAACATGAAGATGATCGCTGGAATGAGGATGAAAAACCCCCCAGCAAAGCGAAAGTGGAGCGGCGATTGGTTTAACTGGACAATCAACCTGGCTGGCAGTGTCTGGTTGCGCACGGTTAGGATAGCGGCAGCGAAGACTTCGTTCCAGGAAAGCACAAAGGTAAATATGGCGGAGGCCGCCAACCCGGGCAAGGCTAACGGTAAGGCAACCCGCCGGAAAGCCTCAAAACGGCTGCATCCCATGGTCATGGCCGCCTCTTCCAGATCTTTAGATACCGCGATGAAGATACTGCTGGTCACTAAAATGGTTGTAGGTAAGGCCATCGCAGTGTGCATGAATGCCACCCCCGACACCGTATCATCGATACCCCAACGAATATAAGTGGTGATCAAGGGGATGGATAGGATCACAACCGGGAAAGCGCGCGTGGTCAAGACCATCAACCGGTATGTATCTTTTGCAGGAAAGATATATCGCGCCAGCGCATAACCAGCCGGAGCTCCAATGATCAGGGCAATCAGGAGTGTGATCATGGCGACCAGGATGCTATTCTTCACCGAGTCTAGTATGCCGTAGGAGTTGAGAAAGAACCGCATCGTATCTAAAGTAAGATCCTGCGGGATAAAGGGCTTAGGATATTGAGAAATCACCTCGCGCGGACTCAACGCCAGCACCGCTATCAGGTAGATTGGAATGAGAATATACAAGGCGATAAAGATCGCCGCCAGATAAAGCATCAAGCGGTTCAATACCCGGGAAATGGAGAGTACGCGCCTCGATTGCATCACCCTAGCCCTTCTTTACCCCAGGGTGACTTCCTGAGAGCGTAAAGAGCGCAAGTAAATCACCGTAGTGGTTAAGGAAATCACCAGGATCAGAGCTGCAAAAGCAGCGGAGATATTCAAATTGCGCCATCGGGCATACCAGGCGTATGCTTCGGAAGCCAGTACTTTGACCCCATCCCCGGTCAGGGCCAATACTACTGCGAACACCTGGAACGCCAGGATGGTGCGCAGAATTAAAGCCACCTGGATACTGGGCTTGAGCATCGGCAACGTTACCACCCAAAGACGCTTCAAATATGTAGCTCCGAACACTTCTGCAGCTTCATTATATTCTTTGGGAATACCTTGCAGTCCAGCTACGAGGATAACAAAGATGATCGAAGTCGCCCGCCAGACTTCAGCCAGGATAACGGCAAGAATTGCCCAGGGAGAACCGTATTGTAGATATATAAATGGCTTTTCGATTAATCCGAGCGACTGCAAAAATGTATTCAGGTAACCACGTTCGGTAAAAATACTAAACCAGACAATACCGGCTGCCAGGTCTGAGACCGCAATGGGCAGAGCGTAAAAGTAGATCAACAGGCCGGAGCCGCGCAGACCCGCAGTCACGATCAATGCCATCACCAGGGCCAGGATGAATTGCAACGGAATAATCGTCACAACCAGAATCAAGGTCGTACGCAACGCTGGCCAGAAATTGGCGTCGTTGACCATACGTTGGAAGTATTCCATTGTCCAGGTGCTTTCCTCTGCGCGAAAGGCAAGGGAAAACGCCCTGACCATTGGAACGGCAAAAAAGACGATCAGGTAGATCAGGGATGGAGCCAGGAGCAGGTATGGCTCGAGGGATCGCACGCGTTTTGGGCTCATATCATCTCCGATCGGAGGGTTGGTATCTGGGTGAGGCAGGCCCACCCAGATACCAGATTAGCCGATCTTACTTTAACTGGCAAGTTCCATCGCTGGGAGGATCAGGCGGCCAGCAGGGTGCAGCAGTTGTGTCCATTAAACTCTGCAGGTTGGCGCCTTCCTCTGCGAGAACTGTGGGGATATCCTCCCCTTGAAGGACAATGCGGGTGAAGACATCCCGGTAGATCTTATTGAACTCTCCTCCCTTATCTCCCAGGCCCACGGGTAACAGCGCTGGCAAAGCATTACTAGCGGTAGCCTGATTGGCCACAGCATCGCCTTCCATACGGATGCCGACTGTTACGAATCCGGGGAAATCCACATCCACGACCGGGTAGAACCCAATCTCGCGCAGGATTTGTACCTGGGTCTCATCCTGGAGCAAGTAGCGGATCATCGCTTTGGCTCCCTCTGGGTTGGGGGCGTTGGCGGGGATCGCCATACCGACGATCACAGGCATGAAACCCAGTCCTTGCGGGCCGCTCGGGGCTGGGAGGGCTAAAAAGTCATCCGGCTTTTGCTTGAAGGCTTCGATCAGGCGGGCGGTGTGGTCGAACGCTACCCAGACTTCTTCGGAGAGCAGTTGTTCCTGCATGAAGCCGTAGGTTGTGGCCTGGGGGTTGACGTACTGCCACATGTCTTTCACGAAGCTCCACATGCTCTCGGCATCTGCTGTTTTGAAGCCGGTCACCATACCACCTGTATAGGAGGGATAGATATAGCCCTGCAAGAAGCGGTGTATCAGTCCTTGGTCGCTTGCCGGGAAACCGAGCTTGCTCTCTCCTGTCGCGTCTTTTATAGCCTTACCCCAATCGCGAAATTGCTCCCAGGTCAAGGAGTTCACATCCGCTCCGGCAGGCAGGTAGTCTAAAGCCTTCTTGTTAGCGCCGATGATATAAGTGGCCTGCATCACAGGGATATAGTATTGTTTGTCTGTGTTCAGCTTGCCCAGCGTCATAAACGCCTCAGGGATACCCGCAGCTGTCGCTTCTGAGGCCATGTCGGAGAGATCCATGAGCGTATCAGCCTGTACCAGGGTTGGGTAAGTACCATGTAGCGCGATCAAGACATCCGCCGAACCCGTTCCGCCGGCCTGGGCTTCTGCCAGCGACCGGTCAAGCAAAACAGGTTCCTCCGCTCCGATAAACTCCGGCTGACCCTGGAAATCTGCTAGGACGATGCCGCGCATCTTCTCCTGTTCTTCAACCGGGTTGGCCTGGGTAGAGAGGATCACCACGGAGCCATAATCGACCACTTCGGGCGTTATTTCAACGATCTTCTCTACCTCTTTTGTCACAATCACTTCTTGAGTGACCACGACCTCCTGCGTTTGGATGATGACCTCCGGGGTAGGAACGGCAGTCGGTGCGCATCGTGTCACCATCGGAGCTAGCAGAATGAGAATCAACGTGAGTAGTAGTTTGCGGTTCATTTATATCTCCTCCAAATTTCAGATATCGAGTGATAGATGGTGTTACATTTGGCCCGATATAGCTTCTATTTTTAGCCACACCTCCTTTCACAGAAATTGATGCCTTATGGCCCAAAACGTTTTGGCTGCATGGTAAAAAAATATTTATCCAGTTGATGCACGCAGGATCAATTCTGGCTGGAGTTGAATGTGCCGTTCGGCTAATGGTTCGCCTTTTATCTCTGCTAACAAGAGTTTCACGATCTCTCGAGCAATTTCATATATTGGCTGGTTGAGCGTAGTCAATGGCGGCTGCGTGTGCTCGGCATCCTCTATTCCGTCGAAGCCGGCGATCGCGATGTCACGACTAACCAGTAGACCCAGCTCAGAGGCAGCCTGGATAACACCAATAGCGGTCAAGTCGTTGATACAAACCACTGCGGTTGGCGGGTTGCTCAAGGATAGTAATTTTTGTGCAGCCCTTAAACCACCCTGGCGAGTCAGATCACTTTCGATCACCAGTTCCTGCTGAAGTAAAAGCCCGGCTTCATGCAAACCTTGGCGGAAACCTGAGTAGCGGTCTGCCTGGATTGCCAGATCCGAAGATGCACCTATATAAGCGATCCGCTGGTGACCTTGCTTAACGAGATAATCTACCAGCGTTTTGATTCCCGCCTGCCCATTTATCTCTATGGAAGGATAATCCGCTGCATCCAGGGTGCGTTCGAACGTCACAAAGGGAACATTCATTTGCGCTAAATACTGCACGCGCCAATCTCGAAGGCGCATACGGTTGAGTATATAACCGTCTACTCTATGCCCATGAACCCAGCGCTGGTAGACCAAACGCTCGGTATCTTCCCCAGGCTCGGCCGTTGAAATGAGCAAGTCATAATTGTTCTTTGCAACCTCGTCACCCAACCCCGAGATGAACTCTGAGAAAAATGGATCTGAGAAGCGTGGTGTGCTCGTGGGCAGGATATATCCGATTGTCTCGGTGCGTTGCTTGCGCAACTGGCGAGCCGCGCGGTTGGGTACGTAGCCCATCTCAAGAGCTACCTGGATGACGCGCTGGCGTGTATCCTCCGCAACATCGTCATAGCCGTCTAGGGCGCGAGAGACGGTGGTGATTGACAATTTCAGTCGTTCGGCAACATCACGGATTGTGACTGGCATATCTCAACTCCCAAAACGTTTTGGGAACATGCTATAATAATATCAAACTACATCATCCAAGTCAAGTTACCCAGAGATGAAGCGACTGTATCGAGTACTTCGAGAGAAGTCAAAGACACTTAAAGGTTTTCCTGCGGTACCATATTTCTTATTTCGACGGCAAGATCGGTGGCTCCCATCTGAAGCATTTATGCCGGTTTTCACTGGACTTGTGGTCGGTTTAACCGGTGGTGGCGGTGTATAGCTTTTCAAAAGACTGATTGATTGGGCGCATCAGGTCTTTTTTGATCTGCTGGGTGGTTTTCTTGGGAGCTGGGGAGCGTGGACCGTGGTTCTTATCCCCATGCTGGGCGGTCTGGCGGTTGGTGTAATCGTATATTTCATGATCGGCGAGGAGCGGCACCACGGCGTAGCCGGTATATATGGAAGCGGCGGCGTTGGCTGGTGGGCGGCTACGATATAAGCGTATGCCAGCTAAGGCGGTTGCTTCGGCACTTTCTATTGGCTGCGGTGCATCCGTTGGACCGGAAGATCCATCGGTGCAGATCGGCGCTAACCTGGGCTCGATGTTCGGTCAATGGCTGCACCTGTCAGATGAACGCCTCCGTTCGCTCGTTGCTGCTGGTTGCGCCAGCGGCATCGCCGTGGCTTTTAATGCCCCTATCGCTGGGGTCTTCTTTTCCTTGGAGATCATCTTAGGAGAAATCAGCGGTGGCGCCTTTGGTATTGTCATCCTGGCGGCTGTGATCCGGCTGTGTTTACCCAGGCGGTTTCTGGCCCAGAACCAGCTTTCCACGTGCCAGCCTATGCCTTTCATTCCCCCAGGGAGCTTCTCCTATATCTAGGGTTTGGGCTGTTAGCCGGCCCGGTCGCTGCGACCTATATCCGCCTGCTTTATTTGGCCCAGGATATCTTTAACAACCATTGGAAAGTTCCTCGTTGGTTGAAACCAATGGTCGCCGGCCTGATCGTAGGCTTGGTAGGCATCTTTTTGCCCCAAGTCTTTGGAGTTGGCTATGATACGATCGGCAGGATTCTCAGCGGACAGGCAACGGGTTTTTGATTGCTGCTTGCTCTGTTGTTAGCCAATCTTCTCGCGACACCCCTCAGCAGCGGTCGGCGCGGTTAAGAGCGGTGGACAAGGAAGTTTAAGCAGTTAGGATCACGGGAATTGGTACCAAACCATCGAAAGCAAGATCGCCAGACTCGTGAACAGCATCCCAACCGCAGAGAACACCACACTGATCTCCGTATTATCTTCCTTGGTGATCAGGTAAGTAGGTAGCTGTTCGAAGACATCGTGCAACTCGCCGGCGCTGGTGGCTGAGTAATATTCACCCCCCGTCATCTCTGCGATTCCCATCAGCGTCTCTTCGTCAATCCCCCGGCGGAACCCACCCCCAAAACCCCATCCGCCATACCCCTGGCCTCCGCCTTGGAAAAACTGTTCCTGAAACTGGTCACCGCATCTCATAGCTGATCCGGAAGCGGTGCCATAGCCTATCGTATAGATTCGCACCCCCCTATCAACGGCCTGGAGCGCTGCTTCCAGCGGCTGTGGGCCTGTATTGCTCGCCCCATCGCTCAGCACTACGACGATATCCGGAGCAAATTCGCCTTTCGGCGCTGGCACCTGCTGGACCTCGGAGCCTGAGCCGCTCACGCTCGGCGCGATGCTCTGGTTCACTTCCGCGATGGCGTCCAGGGATTTCAGAATTCCGCTGCCGATCGCGGTCCTGCGAGCTGTCGCTAGATTATTCACCGCCGCGCGCAACACTTCCTGGTCGGATGTGGGTGGCTGTACAATTTCCGCGAATCCAGCGAACGCCACGATCCCGATTTGCGTATTAGCATCCTGTCGGTCGATAAAGGACAGAATCGCCGCTTTGGCCGCCTTCAAGCGGTTGGGGGGAATGTCTGTCGAACACATGCTACGCGAGACGTCCAACGTCAATATAACCGTCGCTTTGCCTGAAGGCACGACTACCGTAGTGGTTGGGCGACTGAGCGCCACCACCAGGCTGGCCAGCCCCAGCAAGAACAAGCTGAATGGCAGGTGCCTGCGCAGCTGCGCCGCGCGCGGGATCGCCTCCCGAACCAGTGCCAGGCTGGAATAACGCACTGCAAACTGCCGCCGGCGGCGCAAAATCCATATGTACGCCGCTACGATCATTGGAATTAACCCCAGCAGGAGAAGGAATCTAGGCCATAGGATTTCCATTTACCACCTCCGTGCAGCCAAACCCGGTATGCTCCGCGCCAAACACGCGCTCATGGCAGCCTCCCGAACCATAGCAGCATCAGCCAACCCCCAATTAGCAGGATCAGGATGCTCGCGCCTGCGAATATCGAGGTGACTTCCATCTTCTCTGGCTTGATCACCAACTCAGGTGAGATATTATCGTAAATTTTCCTCAGGTCCTCTCCGCTCCCGGCATTGTAATATTCTCCTCCGGTCAGACCTGCAATTTGTTTAAGCGCGGTCTCATTGAGCTGGGTATGCACGGTGTAGCCATTGATATGCAGCGTTGTGCCTGCCAGGCTGCCTATTCCAATAGAGTAAATCCGTACCCCGCGCTCTGCCGCCGCAAAAGCTGCTTCGAACGGGTCGGGGGGAGCGGTGTTTTCACCGTCCGTGATCAACACGATGATTGCGGGCCCAAATGAACCTGCTGGCACAGGCGACGGTGCAGGCTCGCTCTCACTGGCTTGTGTCTCGCCGCTATCCGTCAGGATCGTATCCAGCGCAGTCAAGATGCCATAACCCAATGACGTTCCCTGCTGTGGTTCTAGCCTGTTGATCGACGCCAGAATCGCGTCCTGATCATTCGTCGGCACCTGTACCGACAGGCCGCTCTCGCTGAAGGCCACCACCCCAATACGTACACTGGGCGGCTGGCGTTGCACGAACTCGCTTGCCGAAACCTTCGCCGCAGCCATGCGGTTGGGCTGCAGATCCTCGGCGGCCATGCTGCCCGAGACATCGAAAGCCAGGATCACCGTCCCTTCTACCCTGGGTAGGTTGACGGTCATCTCGGGGCGCGCCAGGGCGATCAACAGGAGGGTCAGGCCTACCAGGAACAGCAAAGAGGGAATGTGCCGCAGCCGGCCCGGTTGGCGACTCTGAATTTGTTTTCCCCCGAAAACACCATAGCGCGCCGCGATCCGCACTCGTCGCCGCTGTAAGGAAATGTATAACCCGATCAAGAGCGGCAAACACAACAGGGAGACCAGCATTATCGGCCAAACGAATGTCATCCTTGGCTCTCTCCGCTTATCGCCTACGCCGCTGCCGCAACCGGGCAAATCGGAGGATAGCACGCACTAGATCTTCATCCGTTGCCAGCGAGAAGGCATCCACACCAGCGCGCTTGAAAGCCTCGCTCAGCGCCACTTCCCTTCCCAGCGCTGCTTGCCGGAATCGGGCGCGCAATGTCGGGTCGTGTGTATCCACATAGAGCTGCTCTCCCGTCTCAGCATCTTCCATAATGATTGGCCCGACATCTGGCAACTCCACCTCGCTCGAGTGCCATAAGCGTACCGCGATCAATTCGTGGCGCTGGTTGATCAGCTTCATCGGCCTCTCCCAGCCTGGCTCGCTGATGAAATCCGATACGACGAAAATCAACGAGCGCTTCTTGATCGCGTTCAGCCCTCCTTCGAGCAGCGCACTTAACTTTGTGAACGGCGCCCGCGTCAGGTAGGGTTGCTTAAGCAGTTCATTGACCAGGCGCAGCACCTGCAGCCGCCCGCCCTGCGCAGGGATCGTCCGTTCGATGCGGCGACCATAAAAAACAGCGCCTACCCGGTTGCCGTGCCGCGTCAAGATGCGCGCCATCGTCGTGACGAAATCGATCAGCCGCGTGCGCTTGAGGGCCGCCGCGCTGCCATAATCCATCGATGGGCTCAGGTCTAGTAAAAACCAGGCTGTGATCTCACGGTCTTCCATATACTGCCTGATGTAGGGGGTGTCCATGCGCGCTGTCACGTTCCAATCGATATAACGGATATCGTCTTCCAGTTGATATTCGCGCAGGTCGGCAAAATCGATCCCGTAGCCGTAAAAAAGGCTGCGGTAATCGCCCTGCAGCTGGCCATCCAGCCTGCGGATGACCTGCCAATCGAGGCGCTGCAAGATGCGCTCAGGCGTTGAGGCGGACGCTTCCATGCTCACGCAACGGTACCACCGGGACCGGGATTCGGTCGATGATTTTCTCTAGCAGTTCGTCGCTGGTGACGTTGTCCGAAAGCGCCTCATACGAGAGCACAATCCGGTGCCGGATCACATCCAGCGCCATATCCAGTACGTCTTCCGGCAGGGCGTAATTGCGCCCGCGCACGAATGCCAACGCCCGCGCAGTCAGGATCAAATTGATCGAGGCGCGCGGGCTGGCCCCGAACAGGATGTAATGTTGCAGCTCTTTCAAGCCGAACTCTGCTGGTCGGCGGGTCGCGGTCACTATCCGCACCGCGTACTCGATCAACGCCGGGTCCACGTACACGCTGTCAGCTTCCTTCTGCAATCTCAACAATTGTTCGCTGGTCAGCACCTTCTGAACCGGTTGTAAGTTACCAGTCATCCGTTCCACAATCACGAATTCTTCCGTTGTTGAAGGGTAACTCACCAGCACTTTCAGCATGAAGCGATCTACCTGGGCCTCTGGTAATGGATACGTGCCTTCAGTCTCGATCGGATTTTGCGTGGCCAGCACCAGGAAAGGGTTTGGCACTTGATAGGTCTCCCGCCCAATGGTGACCTGACGCTCCTGCATCACTTCCAGCAATGCGCTCTGAACCTTCGCTGGCGCCCGGTTGATTTCGTCTGCCAGCAAGAGATTAGTGAAGACCGGCCCCAGCGAGGTGTTGAACTCGCCCTGCTTCTGGTTATAGATCCGAGTTCCCACCAGATCAGCGGGCACCAGGTCGGGCGTGAATTGAATGCGCTTGAACTCACCGCTGATCGCTTCTGCCAGCATCTTGATCGCCATGGTTTTTGCCAGTCCCGGCACACCTTCAACCAGAATGTGCCCGCGCGATAGCAGCGCGACGATCATTCGCTCCAATAGGTGATCCTGCCCAACGATGATTTTCTTTACCTCGTACAACACCCGTTCCATAGGCTGGTCTTTCTTCACTTGGTCACTCAAAACCATCTCGAACTCCTTTTGCAAGTAATATATTAATAAGGGGGAATTCCGGCTACACCGCCCGCGATATCAATCGGCACAGCAAAACCAATCCCGATGAAGAATTCATCCTCGGTCGGGTTGATAATCCCAACCACAATGCCGATCACCTGTCCGTAGCGGTTCAACAACGGGCCTCCAGAGTTGCCTGGATTCACGGCTGCGTCGATTTGGATCAGGTTTTCCAGCTTCTGATCCCTGCCTTCCGGTTGAAATGTCCGCCCGAAACCGGAGATCACCCCTGCGCTCACCGAGCTGTACAGCCCAAAGGGGTTGCCCACCGCAAAGGCCTCGTCGCCGACCCGCATGGCATTCGGGTTACCCAGGATCGCCGGAATGAGCACCTCCGGCAAACGATCCGAGCCCAGCACGGCAATATCATTCTCCGCCTGCGCTCCGATTAATTCACCATTTGACCGGGTACCGTCGGCGTAAATGATCTCGATCTCGGCTGCGCCATCGACGACGTGCAGACTGGTCAGGACCTCCCCGCTGTCGTTGATCACCACCCCGCTCCCCAGTCCATCATCTTTCTCACCGCTCTCGCCTTCGAAACGAGTATGGATCAGCACCAGCGAAGGCTGGATGACCTGGTATACCTGGCTTGAGAAGGGTGGGGGAGGCGTTGCCGATGCCATCGCCTGGGAAATGGTATCCCTCACATCTCTCTCTGTCAAAAGGTCTGGTTCCGGTGTCAGGGTGTTGTAAACCATTAACGCCAGCAGCGCCGCCAATATCCCGCCGGCGAACTGTACCACTCCCCGGATCTTTATCCACGGGCGTGGTAAGCGCAGTCGCAAGCGGGCCAGCAGATTGGTTTTATCGCTTTCTTGTTCAATCATTCGAGGGTAATTGTAGGCGCAGGCATCCGAATAATGCCGTTCACAGGCAAACGGGTTGATTGATTATTTGGTTGATAAATATAACACATAAATGGAGTAATTTTACCTGAGAGGTCGATTAGACGATTTAAGATCGGACTAGACCCCAAGGAGACGAACCAGGTGGAGCTTTTCCTGCTCCCGGAACCTGGCCGCTCCCGATCATGTGTACAATATCCTCAGAATAGACACACCTCAGAATAGACACTTGACAACCCGCGAAACGCATGATATAAACCGTCCAATTAAATAAACGAGAACGCTCTTATCCAGAGAGGCGGAGGGACCGGCC
>Ga0209642_10001041_pt1 | contig 18282 bp, 16 predicted proteins | sample RifCSP19_2_FD_184025 | JGI IMG/M metagenome (GOLD analysis project Ga0209642, IMG submission 184025) | Soil microbial communities from Rifle, Colorado - Rifle CSP2_sed 19_2 (SPAdes) (version 2) | ecosystem: Environmental > Terrestrial > Deep subsurface > Rock core/Sediment | place: Rifle... | reverse complement strand
AGGAGGGCGGGAGGAGCTGTCTTCCCGCCCTCCTGCCCCTGCGAGAGAGGGGGACGGGCGGCGCACGAGGAGCCAGAAGGGAAAGGGCAGTCGCGTTCTGACTCCAGACTGAAATGGACCCATCGTGTGTGCACCAGAATTCGTCGCTCCGCGGCGTGACCTCGCCCGTCGAAGGTGGTATCCTGGGGGGCAGCCAAAGGTTGTCCGGCCCTGACCGCCGCTCACCATGCTGAGTCCCACCGTCTCCATCCAACAGGCCGAGCCGCCGCTCGCTCTCACCCTCGACGTCGGCACATCCTCTGTCCGCGCGCTGCTCTTCGACCGCCTCGGTCGAGCCGTCGAGGGCGTCTTCGCCAGCGGGGCCACGACCCTCAGGGCGCCCGAACCCGGCGCGGTCGAGATCCAACCCGGCGAGCTCCTGGAGACCTGCCTCACCGGCCTCGACGCTGCTCTTGACCAGGCCAGTCGGCTGGCGAGGCAGATTGCCGCTGTCGGCGTCAGCACCTTGGCTTCCAACGTGCTCGGGGTAGACGAGGACGGCCAGGCGATCACGCCCATCTACACCTACGCCGACTCGCGGCCGGCCCCCGACGTCGCCGCCCTGCGCGCCCAGTTCGATGAGGCCGAGATTCACCGCCGCACGGGCTGCCGCTTCCACCCCAGCTACCTCCCGGCACGCTTCCTTTGGTTGAAAAGGACGCGGCCGGAGCTGCTGCAACGCGCCAAGCGCTGGATGTCCTTCGGCGAGTACTTGCTGCTGCGCCTGTTCGGCCGCACGGCGGTCAGCGCCTCGATCGCCTCCTGGTCGGGGCTGCTCGAGCGCCAGCGCCTGACATGGGACGAAGCGCTCCTGGCGGGCCTGCCCCTGCGAGCAGAGCAGCTCTCGCCCTTGGCGCAGGAGGGACAAGCCTTCACGGGCCTGAGCGGCGCCTTCGCCGCCCGCTGGCCTGCGCTGCTCCAAGCCTCCTGGCATCCGGCCGTGGCCGACGGCGCGGCGGCCAACGTCGGCGCCGGCTGCACCTCCCCCGAACGGCTGGCGCTGACCATCGGCACCACCTCCGCCCTGCGCCTGATGATGGCCGAGCCGGCCGGGTCTCCTGACCCGGCACGGCTCGTGCGCCGAGCTAAGGAAGTCGGCGCCGATCCGCTGCACGACGTGCCATGGGGGTTGTGGTGCTATCGCGCCGACCGCCGCCGCTCGCTGCTCGGTGGGGCGCTCACCGAAGGCGGCAATCTTTTCGACTGGATGACCCGTTCCCTCAACCTGGCGGATGCTCCCGACATGGAACGGGCGCTGGCCGAGATACCGCCCGACTCGCACGGCCTGACCATCCTGCCCTTCCTCGCCGGCGAGCGCAGCCCAGGTTGGGCGGGCGACGCTCGGGGGGCCATTCACGGTCTCACCCTGAACACGGAGCCATTGCACATCGTGCGCGCCGGCCTCGAGGCCGTGGCCCTGCGCCTGAGCCTGGTCTACAGCCTGTTGGGGGAGGCCGGCTCCCGAGTGCAGCAGGTGATCGCCGGCGGCGGAGCGGCCCGCCGCTCGCCGGTATGGCTGCAGATCATCGCCGACGCCATCGGCCGGCCGGTGGTCGCCTCTCCGGTCGGCGAGCCGTCCGGCCGCGGCGCGGCGCTCATGGCGCTCGAGGCCGCCGGAGAGATCTCCGACCTGGACGCCGCGCCCGATTTCCCGGGAACGGCCTACGCGCCGGATGAGCAGAACCATCGCCTGTATCGCCAGGCTCTAGAGCGCCAAGGGAGGCTTTACACGGCCTTGGTGGGAACCCGTGAGGGCGCATGGCCTTGAGGATGAATTCTCCCACTCCGCAGGGGCGGGGGGCAGGAGGGCATTGTCAGTGGTAGGTTTCCTCCCAATTTACGTCGGACCGGCTTGGCACGATTGCCTCTTTCCTTACATCGGCGTACCCGGCTCCCGCGTCGCACGCTTCCCGCCCCTCCGACGGTGTGGCCAAGCGGGTCGACCTTGAAAAGCGCAATCAATGGCCACTTGCGAGGGGGGTAACAGGGGGCGTGGGGGGCAAAGGGGGGAAAAGCACTTGCCCCCCTTGCCCCCCACAAAAGAGGCACAGAGCATACCTGACCCTGAGAGCGGAGGGGGACGGGGCGCGAGGAGGTATAGTCGATGGAACCGCAAGACATCGGTCTGATCGGCCTGGCGGTGATGGGTCAGAACCTGGCCCTGAATATGGCGCGACATGGCTTCCGCGTGGCGGTCTTCAATCGCACACCCGCCACGACCGAGAAGTACGTGGCCGGACCGGCCCAGGGGGCATCGATCCTGCCAACGTTCGACTGGGCCGAGCTCGCCGCCGCCCTCGAACGCCCACGGCGGGTGATGATGATGGTCAAGGCCGGAGAGCCAGTGGACGCCACACTCGGCCAACTGCGGCCGCACCTCGAGCCGGGCGATGTGGTCATCGACGGCGGGAACTCCCACTTCCGCGACACCGAGCGCCGCATGGCGGAACTGGCGCAGGCGGGGATTCACTTCCTCGGGGTGGGCATCTCCGGCGGCGAGGAGGGCGCGCTGCGCGGCCCAAGCATCATGCCGGGCGGACCCGAAGAGGCCTACCGGCGAGTCGAGCCGATCTTCTCCGCCATCGCCGCCCGGGCGGCGGACGGCGAGCCGTGCTCCGCCTACCTGGGGCCCGGCGGCAGCGGCCACTACGTGAAGATGGTGCACAACGGCATCGAGTACGCCGTCATGCAGCTGATCGCCGAGGTCTATGACGTGCTGCAACGTGGCCTCGCCATGAGCGCCGACCAGCTCGCCGAGCTCTTCGCGGCCTGGAACCAAATCGAACTCTCCTCGTTTCTGATCGAGATCACGGCCAAAGTCTTCGTCAAGCTCGACCCCGAGACCGGGCGGCCTCTGGTCGATCTGATCCTCGACGAGGCCGAGCAAAAAGGCACCGGGCGTTGGACTTCCGAAGAAGCATTTGCCCTGGGCGTGCCGACTCCCACCATCCACGCCGCGGTCGCTGCGCGCGCCCTCTCCGCGCTCAAGGAGCAGCGGTCCGCCGCCAGCCGACTCTTGGCCGGATCCTCACACGCATTCCGCGGCGACCGCCAGCGTCTGATCGACGCACTGCAAGCTGGCCTGTACGCCTCGATCGTCTGCTCGTATGCACAGGGGATGGCTTTGCTCAGGGCGGCTTCGCTCGAACATGGCTACGGGCTGGAGCTGGCGACGACGGCCAAGATCTGGCGCGCCGGCTGCATCATCCGCGCCGCCCTGTTGGAAGACATCCGCGCCGCCTACTCCGGTCAGCCCGACCTAACAAACCTGCTGCTCGACGACCATTTCCGCGCTCAGTTGCTGGAGAGGCAGGGCGCTTGGAGGGCTGCGGTGGCCGCGGCGGTGGAGTTGGGCATACCGGCTCCCGCGCTGAGCGCCTCCCTGGCCTATTTCGACGGCTACCGCCAGGAGCGCTCGCCGGCCAACCTGATCCAGGCCCAGCGCGACGACTTCGGCGCACACACCTATCGCCGCGTGGACCGAGAGGGCGTGTTCCACTCGCATTGGTCCGAGTGACCCTACGCCGCCTAACCCGGAGCAGGTCTTCGGTGCGCCCTGCGTGCCTAGGCCGCCGATCCCGCTTGCGCCGAGTCAGAGTGGATGAAACCGGCCCGTCGTCTTTACGAGGAGCTCAGCCCAGGCTCATCCGTGACCGACGTACACGGTCTTTAGCCGTGTGTAGAACTCCACCGCCGCTCGACCCTGCTCTTTGAAGGTGTTGGCGCTGGAATGCTTGAAGCCGCCGAAGGGGGCTTGCAGAGCCACCCCGGTCGTCGGCTCGTTGATCTTCACCACCCCGGCCTCAACTCGGTTGGCAAAGGCGAAGGCCTTGCGAAGATCGTTGGTGACCACGCCGGCCGTCAGCCCAAAGCCCACGTCGTTCGCCTTGGTCAGGGCGTCGTCGAAGTCCTTCGCTCGGATCACGCCGACCACCGGGCCGAAGATCTCCTCCTGGGCAATGCGCATCGACGGCTCGACGTGGTCGAACACCGTCGGCCGCACATAGAATCCGTCTCCGCCGACCTGGCCTCCCCCCGCCACGAGCTTCGCCCCCTCTTGCTGACCCAGGCTGACATAGTGCAGGTCCGTCTGCATCTGCTCCAGGCTGACGGCGGGACCCATCTGCGTGCGGCTGTCCAGGCCGTCGCCCACCACCAGCCCATCCGCCGCCTGCGCCAGCGCCCGCACGAAGTCGTCGGCCACGCGCTGCTCGACGATCACCCGGCTGGTCGCCGTGCAAGCCTGGCCGGTGAGGCCGAACCCGCCCTTCACGACCAGTTCGACCGCCAGAGGCACGTCTGCGTCGGAAAGCACCACCGTCGGGTTCTTGCCCCCCATCTCGAGCTGAACGCGGGTCATGTTCTTCACCGCCTTGGCGTACACTCCCGTACCCACGTCGTAGGAGCCCGTGAAGCTGACGCCGTTCACCCGCGGGTTGGTCACCATCTCGTCCCCCACGACCGATCCGGAGCCGGTGATGAAGTTGAGGACGCCCCCCGGCAGCCCAGCCTGAACCAGCGCCTCCACCAGCAGCAGGCCTGTATGCGGGGCGTACGAGGCGGGCTTGAACAGGACGGCGTTCCCGCAGATCAGCGCAGGGGCGATCTTCCACGCCGGGATCGCCGCTGGAAAGTTCCAGGGAGTGATGATGCTGACAACGCCCAGAGGCTCGCGACGGGTGTAGAGAAGCTCGTCCGGGGCGCTGCTCGGCAGGACCTCCCCGCCGATCCGCCAACCCTCCCCTCCGTAGTAGCGAAAGATGTCCCGCGCCCGCGCCGCCTCGGCTCGCGATTCGGCCAGGGTCTTTCCCTCCTCGCGGGTCAGCGCCGTGGCGAATTCGTCCAGGCGATCATCAAGGATGCGACTGGCGCGATCGAGGATGGCGCCCCGCGCCGGGGGCGGCGTCGCCGCCCAACCCGGCAAGGCCGCTTGGGCAGCGGCGATGGCGCGCCGCACATCCTCCAGCGTGGCGCTCGGGAAAGCGCCGATGACATCGCCCGGGTTGGCTGGGTTGGCGTCGGGGAAGGTGGCCCCATCCGAGGCATCCACCCACTCGCCGGCGATCCAGTTCTTGAAGAGTTGCATTCACACACCCTATCTCTCAGGTGGCGGTCTGGGTGTCGCGGGCGATCTCGATGCGCAGTCGGCGCACCGCATCCTCGAGGTCATCGAAGGCAGCCTGAACCCCCTCCCCACCGGCCCCGCTCACACCGAGGGCCGCCTGCAACGCCTGCGCCGCGGCCTCGATCTGGCTCACCCGCTCACGGCCGGCGGGCTTGCGGATGTAGACCTTGGTCCTGGCCCAGTTGAGATCCCCGGCCAGGGCATGCATCTCCTCCGCCAGCGAGACGGTCGCCAGCCGATCTGCCAGGTTCAAGCACAGCGTTTCGAGCTCGCCAATCTCCATCTGCGCCCGTCAGCTCCCTTCCGTGCACCTCGGAGGCGGCGCATCCCCGGATGGCTAGAAGCCGTCCCACAAATAACATGCAGAGCGGCGTTGCAGGGGCCGATCTCAGATCGGCCCCTACGGCCCACATGCGGAAAACGTGATACTTCGGGCGCTCCGCGCACTGAGGATGACACCGCCAATGATGGTGAGATCAATTGTAGAGTCCCGCCTCGCCGCAACTCAGTTGACGGCAAGGACCTCGATCTGTTCGTCGCTCGCCGCGCCGATGCCCAGCTTGACGGCCTGCGCGACCTGCTCCAGCGACCAGACGTCGCCTTCGATCAGATAGACCGCGCCCTCCTTCGCCGGGCGGCCGTAGGACTGCAGGATGCGCACGCCCTCGACGTCGATCGCCACCTGATCCCCGGAGGCTATCACAACCCCCGGTTCGACCAGCGTGCCGTGATCCGGCCCGTCGCTGATAAATGCCTTGCGCCCATCCATGATGATCAGGTCTGGCTGGACTGCCAGGGCGATCTCGGAGACCTTCTCCTTGAGCGGCACATCGTAGTGCAGGTGCTTCATGTCCACGACGTACACCATCCCCACCGCTAGCTTCATGCTCATGGTGAAGCCGGCCAGGAAATGGTGCTTCATGCAGGGCAGAAAGACGATCTTGTCGAACCCCAACACTGGCTTGGCGATCCCGATCGTTTGGTAGTAGACGCTCCCCTCGAGCTTGACGTCGGCGTACTCGACGTTGTCGAAGTCGATGACCGGCACTCCCAGCTTGGCCATGGCCTCGTACACGCCCATGCGGCGCAGCACTCGGTCGGTCGGCATCCACGGCCAGCCGGAGCGCTCGCCCAGCGTCAGGTCTTGGATGCCGTGCTCGCGCAGCAGCTCGATCACCGCGGTCAGGAAGTCCAGGCTGGTGGAGGCGGGGAAGGGGTCGTCGCTGTTGAAGTTGGCCTTGAGCAGAACCCTCTCGCCGGGAGAGAGCGCCTTGGCGAAGCCCCCGATGGCCTCAACCGCCCTGCGCACGGCTTCCTTGATCTCCAGGCCGTCTGTCCCGACTTTGGCGACCAACGACTTGCCGTTCCGGACGTACTTGTTCCCTAGACGATGCCGCCACTCGACGACTTCGTCCAGCTCCCGTTCCATAGCGAGCAGATCTTGTTCACGCATCTCCCTCTCCTTCCCTGTCAAGGGTTGGTTTTCCGGGTGCATCCTCGCTTTCTCTTCTGGGGGGCGAGGGGGGAGGGCGCACACAAGGCGCGCCCCTCCCCCTCCCTACCCGACGCGCATCTTGAGTCATGCCCGAATGGCCTCCTGGTACAACCGATGCAGGTCGGCCATGAAAGCCTCGAATTCCGTTTGCTGGTAGGCCAAGGCCGCCTGCGATTCAGCCGTATCATACCACCCCGCCCAGCCTGGGCTCTCGCGGAAGGTCGCCCATAAAGGGTCGAGGTCGAACGCAGAAGACATGCGGGCCGAGTAAATCCCGCCGGTCATCTGCCAGCTCTTCCCACCGGCGATATTGAAGACCCGATGGCTCACTGGGTGGTTTTCGACGGCGTTGGCAATGGCGGTGGCCGCATCCTGCAGCGCGATGAACTCGACGCTCTGCTGCGCGGTGAAGGGCCACGGATCGGGCAGATCAAGCACGGCAGGCACGGCAATCGGCGCGAGGCGCAGGATGGCCCATGCGCGATGCGACGCACGCACAAGCGACTCGGCTGCGACCTTGGTCTCAGCGTAGACATCCAGAGGATGCTGAGGGTGCGCGACCGTCACCACTGGCTCCTGCGGGACGCCGTACGTCGCCACCGAGGAGGCGAAGAGCAGGGGCGCGCCCTTGGGAAGCATCTCCAGCAAGAGCCGTGTGCCTTCCACGTTCACTTGACTGGCCAGCTCGGGCTGTCGTTCACTCAACGGCGGCAGCATCGCAGCCAGATGGGCGACCACCTGCATCCCGTCCAGCGCCCGCTGCACGTCAAAGGCCGAGGTGACATCCCCGGCCGCAGCCTCTCCCGCCAAGGCCTCCCCGAGCGACGCCAAGGCCTGCGGCAGGTCGAAAACCCGGATTGGGTGTCCCCTTGAGCGGAGGATGCGCGCCAAGGCCTGCCCCAAACGGCCGGCGCCCCCCGTGATGAGGACGGCTGATCGGCCCGGCCGCCACCCGTCTGAGTCGCCAGCGCGGGGCTCTATCCGTACACCTCCCGCTCCGCCACTTTCGGATCAACGCCAGGGAGAACGACGACCGGATGCAGCTCCTCGATCCGCTCGAAACAGGCGTAGTACTCGTGCAGGCCTGCCTCCATGATGCCGGATGGGATGTGTTTGTATCCCCAGCGGCCGGTCCAATTGTCGAAGTAGGGCAGGATGTCGCCGGCGACCAGGATCGGGCCCTCGGCGGTCTCGACCAGCACGCTCTGAAAGCCGATGGTGTGGCTGGGGAACGCGAAGATGTGGATGCCGGGCAGGACGTCCTCGTCGCCGTTGACGGGGACAGTCCTGGGCATGGCCTGAATCCACGGGGGATTCGCTTCGACGGGGGTGTAGAAGGACCGATGGGCCGGTACGGGGTTGAGCGCCTCCAGGATCTCACGCGCTTGGATGCGGATCGTCGCCTTGGGAAACAGGTGATTGGCGTGGCAGTGGTCCCAGTGAAGATGGGTGTTGATGACGACGTCGATATCTTCCGGCCGCAGGCCGATTTTCTTCAGGGCCGCGACCGGTTCCTCGTCCGGCCGCCGGACATAGTCGTGGTGATACTTGGCTCCCCACGTCGCCGGGTCGCCGGGCCCGTTGTCGACCAGGAGTACCGTGTCGGGGCCGCGCACCACGAACATCCAGTAGACGGCGGGGATCTTCACGCCTGGGTTGGCGTCATTCGCCAGATAGTAAAGGAGCGAGGTCTCCGCCGTGTGAAACGTGCCTGTGCTCAAGGGGTAGATCTTGTAGTGGGGCATGGTTCCCTCCCTGCAGTGATGTTGTCGATGCTCCCCTCACGCACCCCTCGCTCGCTTCCTCTGTCTCATCCTCGCCGTCGCGTCTCCCGGCGTCGGCGAGGAATTCTAATTGCACGGCGGAAGCAGGTCAAGCGACGGAGCGCCGAGGTATATCCCATGGGATATGGCAGGTGGGCTGGCAGGTTTGTAGAGACGCCCCGCTGGGGCGTCTCTACCGCGTCGCGTGCCAGGATTGCCTCACGACACGGGACGCGCCGGTCAAGATGGGCGCTTGAAGAAACGGGCCTTTGGTCATAGAATCGCCGACATTCATCCTCGACCCAGGCATCGTCTGAGTGAGCGCCCAGGGGGGCAGTCCATTCTGCGCCATGCCAATGCACGACGTCCCGCCTCGGTCGGCGGAGGAAACCCAGGAGGTGCGTATCGAGTACGCCGAAAGCTTGCAGAGAGATGTTGCTCTACGACCTCGAATTCCGTACCCCTTGAGGAGTGAAGAAGATGCCCGGACGACATCGCACCCTGTTTCTCCTGACCTCGGCCCTGCTGCTGGCCTCGCTGACCCTGACGTCTTGCGGCACGGCGACGCCTACGGAAGAAGCCGCTCCTGGGCCGAAGGTGCTGCTCATCACCGGCGTCGGCGGCCTTGGCGATCAGGGCTTCAACGACGCAGGACACTTGGGCGCCACACGCGCCGTGGATGAGCTTGGGATCACGTTGGACGTCGTCGAGCCGACGGAGTCGGCCGAGTTTGAGCCACAGTACCGGGCCGCCGCCTCCAGCGGCGAGTACGTCTTGATCGTCGGCCTGGGCTTCGAGCAGGCCCAGCCGGCCAACCTCGTGGCGCAAGAGTTCCCGGGCCAGGCCATCGCCCTGATCGACTCGGCCTCCGAGCAGCCGATGGTGCAAGGTTCGTTGTTCCGCGAGGAGGAGAACGCCTTCCTGGCCGGCGTGATCGCGGCGCACCTCACCCAGCAAACGGACTTGCCCGGGATCAACTCAGACAAAGTGCTGGGCATCGTGCTCGGCATCGACGTCCCCCACGTGCGTCGCTATGCCATCTCCTATGAAGCCGGCGCCAAGACAATCGACCGAGAGATGAGCGTCTTGGTGGGCGTCGTTGGCGACTTCAGCGACCAGGCCAAGGGCAAAGAACTCTCCATCGCCCAGATCGAACAGGGCGCCGACGTCGTCTACCAGGTGGCAGGTGGAGCTGGCCTGGGCGTCTTCAACGCCGCGGAGGAGAAAGGGGTCTACGCCATCGGCGAGGGCCTGAACCAGAACGGGCTACACCCCACCTTCATTGTCGCCAGCACCTACAAACGCATGGACAACGCCGTCTTCAACGCCATTAAGGCCGCGATCGAGGGCAAGTTCGAGGGCGGCAACTTCGCCTACGGCTTCTCCGAGGGCTATCTGGTGGTGGATCTCGAAGGCTCGCAGGTGCCCTTGTCGGATGAAGGCAAGGCGGCCCTGCAGGAGTACCAGGACAAACTGGAGAGCGGCGAGCTCACCGCGCCGTTCTCGCAAGAGGACCTGGACGCCTACCTTGCGGGGCTGGACCAGTAAGAGGACCCGCTGTGCGATGGGCCGCTTCTGAGAGGCGGCCCATCGACTCCTCCGCCTTCCCGACCTAGTCGCGCCGCCGGACGGCCAACGGGACAGCCTAGCTATTCCGCGCCGCCTTGACCGGCCACGATCCCAGGCGAGGGCGAACAGCAAGGACAAGACGCTGATCCGATGGAAATCGCCATCGAACTCCGCGGGGTGACCAAGCGCTTCGGCCCCACCCTGGCCAACGACCGCATCGATCTGGACATTCGACAAGGGGAGATCCACGCCATTCTCGGTGAGAACGGGGCGGGGAAGTCCACCCTGATGAACATCCTGTATGGCCTATACCGACCGGACGCCGGCAGCATCACGGTGTATGGACAACCCGCACAGATCCACTCACCCCGAGAGGCCACGGCGCTCGGCATCCAGATGGTGCACCAGCACTTCATGCTCGGCATGCCCTTTAGCGTAGCCGAGAACCTGGTCATCGGCCATGAGCCTCGCAAGGTCGCCGGGTTACTCGATCGAAAGCAGGCCGAAGAGACCGCCCGCTCGCTCTCACGCCGCTACGGGCTGGATGTGGACCCGAAATCGCGCGTGGAGAGCCTGCCCGTTGGCGTGCGACAAAGGGTGGAGATCCTCAAGGCCCTGTACCGCGAAGCGCGCATCCTTGTCCTTGACGAGCCGACGGCTGTCCTTACGCCCCCCGAGATTGTTGAGCTCTTTGAGATCATGCGGCGCCTCAAGACGGAACAGAAGACAGTTATCTTCATCACCCATAAGCTGCGCGAGGTGATGAGCGTGGCCGATCGGGTGACCGTCCTCCGCCACGGCCGCCTCGTAGGCACACACCCTATTGCTCAGGTGAGCGAAGAGATGCTGGTGGAGATGATGGTCGGGCGGCTGGTCGAAGCCGAGGCCTCGGGTGAAGCCGCCATAGGCGGGAAGACCGTGCTGCAGGTGCGGGGGCTACGCGCGCCGGGCCATCAGCCGGGGGTCGAAGCTCTGCGAGGCGTGGATTTGGACATCCTTGAGGGCGAAATCCTGGGGATTGCGGGCGTGGAAGGAAACGGGCAGACCGAATTGGTCGAGGCCCTGGTCGGGTTGCGCCCTGCAACTGCAGGAGAGATCCGCCTGGATGACGTCTCCATCAACGGGCGTTCCCCGCGCAAGATCCTCGAACGCGGCCTGGTTTGCATTCACGAGGACCGGCAAGCCAGAGGCGTCATCGGCGAGTTCACTGTCGAGGAGAACTTGATCCTCGGAGAGCATTACCAGCCGCCTCTGAAGCGGACCCTCTTCCTGGACCGAGAGGCCATCCAGGGGCGAACACGCACCCTGATCCGTGACTTCGATATCCGACCGCCCAGGCCGGACATGAAAGCCAAGTATCTTTCGGGGGGCAACCAGCAGAAGTTGGTTGTAGCACGGGAAGTGAGCGCCAGAAGGCTGCGGCTGCTCATCGCCTCCCAACCGACGCGAGGCTTGGATGTTGGCGCAACTCAGTTTATTCACCGCAAGCTGCGCGAGTTGCGCGACGCCGGCGTCGCATTGCTGCTCGTGTCCGCGGATTTGGATGAGGTGAAGCTGCTGAGCAGCCGGATCGCCGTGATGTACCGAGGGGAGATCATCGCCGACCGGGCGGGTGGCGCCTACCGCGACGCCGAGCTCGGCGCGTTGATGTTGCGCGGGCGGCAAACGACAGAGGCCGTCTTGGAGGCGCCGTGACTGCCGCAGACCATGAACGGCGCGCCAGGCAAGGCGAACGCGTCCTGGAGATCCTGGCCAGCCCTCTTATGGGCTCGCTGCTGAGCTTCCTGCTCGCCATCGGGGCGGCCACCCTCCTCATCCGCTTGGCGGGCTTCGATGTCGGCGAAGGTTACGCCGCCATGCTCCAAGGCATCTTCGGCAGCTCCAGATCGTTGGCAGACGTCTTGGCGCGCTCCACCCCGCTCCTGTTCACCGGCCTATCGGTCGCCGTCGCCCTGCGGGCCGGGTTGTTCAACGTAGGGGCGGAGGGACAACTGCTCCTAGGAGCGATGGCGGCTGCCGTTGTCGGCCTGCTCCCCGGCCTCCCCAGCTGGCTGCACATCCCTCTCGCCCTGGTTACGGCGGCGGTCACCGGCGCCTTGTGGGGGATGGTGCCCGCCTTGCTCAAGGCCCGCTTCCGCGCCCACGAAGTGATCACGACCATCATGCTCAACTACGTGGTGATCTTGCTGACCGGCTACCTGGCGAACTACCCGTTTCACCCTCAGGGTGAGATGCTTCCGGCGACGGCGATCGTCGCCACGAGCGCCCAGTTGCCACGTTTGCTGCGCGGCAGTCAGCTCACGATCGGCCTATTCCTCGGGATAGGCTGCGCCCTTGCCCTGCACCTGCTGTTGCAGCGCAGTGTGCTGGGCTATGAGATCCGCGCCGTCGGCCTGAATGCCGAAGCCGCCGAGGCCAAGGGCATTCAGCGGGCGAAGTCCTGGCTGCTGGCGATGGCCATCGCCGGCGCGATGAGCGGTCTAGGCGGCGCCGAGGAAGTCTTGGGAGTGCAACGCCGCTTTCTGGAAGGCTTCTCGCCCGGATACGGCTTCGACGGCATTGCCGTAGCACTCATGGGTTCCGCCAACCCCCTGGGCGTGGTCCTCGCCGCGCAGGTCCTGGGGGCCATTCGGACGGGAGCCCTGACGATGGATCGCACGACGCAGATCCCGGCCGACTTTGTCACGGTGATCCAGGGGCTGATCCTGGTTTTCCTTTCCGCGTCTGGGTTGCTGCGGCTGATCCTGGAGAAACGCAAGGCCGCCACGGAGTGACAGCTCTCCGGTGGCTCCGGCCGTAGAAGGCTTGCGATGCAGTTCACACCTGAGCAGATCTTGAGCCTGATCGCCGCTGGCTTGCGCCAAACCACCCCGATCGCCTTGGCCGCGATCGGCATCACGCTGTGCGAAGCTGCCGGAGTCATCCACCTCTCGGCGGAGGGCATCATGCTCTCCTCGGCGCTAACCGCCGTCATCGCCACCCACTATACCGGCTCTCCCTGGCTCGGCTTGCTTGCCGCCATCCTCACCGGACTGCTCTTCGGTGCGCTGATGGGGGTCACCGGGATCAACCTGAAGGCCAACCAGATCATCGTCGGCTTTGGCATCAACTTCGTCGGCATCGGCATCACGCCCGTTCTGCTCGAACGCGTCTGGGGCAGCCGAGGCCGGTCCGGCGCGGTGGAGGGTCTGCCGCATCTCGAGTGGGCCTGGCTGGCGAAGGTCCCAGTCGTGGGGCCCATTCTGGATGGGCAGAGCGTGCTCTTCTTCGCCATGCTCGCCCTGCTGGCGTTGGCGTGGGTCGTGTTCCACCACACCCCCTTCGGGTTGCGCCTGCGCATGGTCGGAGAACATCCCGGCGCTGCCGCCACCGCCGGCATCCGTGTCAATCGCATCCGCTATGTCGCCGTCTTTCTCGGTTGCGCCCTGTGCGCCATCGCCGGAGCGGAGCTCTCTTTGGGCCAGATCTTGCTCTTCGGGCGAAACATGACCGCCGGACGAGGCTTCGTCGCTGTGGCGGCCAACGTCGTCGGCGGCTGGCGCCCCGTAGGGAGCTTCCTAGCCAGCCTCCTGTTCGGCACCGCCGAAGCACTGCAGCTCCGCCTGCAAGGCGGCGCCATCCCCAACCACTTCATCCAGATGATTCCCTACCTGCTCACCGTGCTGGTCGTATCCGGCATCGGCGGCCGGCGGCCGCCGCGGGCGATTGGCATACCCTTCGACCCGGAGGAGAAGTGAGCGCTCAACCGATGACCAAAGGGAAACGCCGGCTCGTGGACCTCCTGGTGACCCGAGGCTTGATCGTCACACTGGATGATCGCTGGACCGTCATCGAAGACGGCGCGATTGCCATCCACGACGGCAGCATCCTCGACTTGGGCCCGAATCAAGAGTTGTACGCCAGATACACAGCCGGCGAGATCCTGGACGCCGCCGGTGCGATCGTGATGCCGGGTCTGGTCAACGCCCATACCCACGCCGCGACTAGCCTTTTTCGGGGTTTTGCCGATGACAAGCCGCTCAAAGAGTGGCTCGAGGACTACATCTGGCCGGCGGAGAACGCGTTTGTTGACCCGGAGCGCGTGCGCTGGGGCACGCTGCTGGCCATGGCCGAGATGCTGCGCGGCGGAACGACTACCTTCCTCGACATGTACTTCTACGAAGACGCGGTAGCCGCAGCGGCCAAGCAGATTGGGATGCGCGTCGTGCTGGGCGAGGCGCTTTTCGACACGGCTGGGCCGAGCAAGCTCCCCTTCCTCGAGGCGCTGGACTACAACCGCCATTTGCTCGAGACCTATCGCCGCGACCCGTTGATCTCGGTCTCCGTCCAACCCCACGGCACGTACACCGTCTCGCCAGACAATCTCCTGCGGGCCAAGAGCCTAGCGGACGAGTTCGGCGCCGTGTACGGACTGCACGCCTCCGAGACGGCCCAGGAGGTGGCCGAGGTCCGCCGCAAGACCGGCTACTCGCCACCCCAACTCCTGGCCCACTTGGGTTTGCTGGATGAACGCGCCGTCCTCTTCCACGGCGTCCATCTCGACCAGGCCGAGATCGCCACGCTGGCCGAGACGCGGGCGGGCGTTGTGCATTGTCCGGAGGCCAATCTGAAGCTGGCGTCCGGCGTCGCCCCGCTCCCGGCGTTATTCCGGGCTGGCGTCAGGGTGGCGCTGGGCAGCGACGGTCCGGCCAGCAACAATGATTTCAACCTGTGGGGCGAGATGCAAATGGCCAGCAAGATCCATCGCGGCGTGAGCGGGGACCCGATGGCCGTGACCGCCCGGGAGGTGTTGACAATGGCCACACGCGCCGGCGCCGACCTGCTGGGCCTCGGCGACCAGATTGGCTCCTTAGAGGTTGGCAAGCGCGCCGACATGATCCTCCTCGGTCTGGATGAGCCCCACCTTGTGCCGATGTACGACGTGCACTCGCTTCTCGTCTATGCGGTGGGGCGCGCCGATGTGGATACGGTTCTGATCAACGGGCGGCCTGTGATGCGCGGGCGTCAGATGCTGACCGTGGACGAGACCGAAGTGATTGCCCGAGTGCGCGAGATCGGCGGTGAGATTCAGCGCTGGCTCGAGACTCGGCGGCCCGCGCACGTGCAGCCTCCCAAGGGCCGCCCGTCGTAGCGCCGGTCTGCCTGATCCAGGCCCAGCGCGACGACTTCGGCGCGCAGCGATCTCTGCGTGGATCAGGAGGCCGCTTTTCACACCCATTGGTCCGAGAAGAGTCCTTAGCGAAGAAACGCGGGGAAGGAAGGTGAAAGTCATGAGACTGATCGAAGTGGCCCTCTTCAGCGAGCGGGTCGACGCCGAGGCAGCCTTCTTCGAGGCCCTCCTCGGCCACCCGCCGGCGCATCGCGGCCCGGACATCGCCGTCTTCGAGGACGGCGGGTTGCAAATCCTCGTCGACACGAAATCCGCTTCGGCCGCCGACGGCCCACCGAACGAAGACCATCTCGCCTTCGGCGCGCCGGACGTCGAAGCAGCCTGCGCGGAGTTCCAGCGCCGCGGCTACCGGGTGGAGTTCGCGCCGCGCGACTACGACTGGGGTCGCTCGGCCTATCTCAGGGACCCCGACGGGCGGCTGATCGAGATCCACCAGGACTGAAATCCTCCCATGGATCGGTCAGCGGCCATTTCCTCCACGTCCGGCTCCAGCGCGCCACGGAGAAGCCGCGGGCTTCGCGCCGAATTCGCGCACTCCTGGAGATCTCCTCGCCCGCCCAGGCTGGGCGTGCCCGACAGGTGACAATGTTCGACCTGATCGCCTTCGACGCCGACGACACCCTGTGGCGCAGCGAGGACCTCTACGTCGCCGCTCAGGGGAGATTGAGCGAGCTCCTCTCTCGCTATGCCGAGCCGGCCGCCGTTCAGGCCGTGTTGGACGAGACCGAGATGCGCAACCTGGCGGTCTATGGCTATGGGCTGAAGAGCTTTGGCCTCTCCTTGATCGAGGCGGCGATCGAGCTCAGCCAGGGTAGGATCACGGCCGGCGAGATTCAACCGCTGATCGAGCTCATCAAGGATGCGCTGACGGCGGAAGTGCAGGTGCTCGACGGCGCGGCGCAGACGCTCGCCGAACTGGCGCGCAGCCACCCCCTGATGCTGATCACGAAGGGCGACTCATTCCATCAGGAGTCCAAGCTAAGGCGCTCCGGCCTGCGGGGCTTCTTCCGCCATGTCGAGATCGTGGCGGACAAGACCAACGAAGTGTATGCCGCGATCCTGTCCAGGTACGGCGTTCGCCCGTCCCACTTCCTCATGGTGGGCAACTCGCTACGCTCGGACGTCATCCCGGTGGTCGAACTCGGCGGGTGGGCGGTGCATATCCCCTACGCGCTCCTTTGGTCCCACGAGCATGCCGAGGTCCCGCCAGGCCTTCCCGAGAGATGGTTCGAGCTGCAACATCTCGGGTCCTTGCCGGAGCTCTTGGCGAGGCTGGAGCTTCTTTAGGGCGCCGGGCGGGGAGGACTCAGGACATGCGTGCACCTACCAAGCCGCTGACCTTTGCGTCGCGGGCCGAGTGGAGGGCCTGGCTTGAGCAGCACCATGCCAATGAGCTTGAGGCCTGGCTCATTCACACCAAGAAGGGGGCCAGGCCCCGCTACCTGGGCTACGAGGAAGCCGTCGAAGAGGCGCTCTGCTTTGGATGGATCGACGGCCTGTTGAAACGCTTGGACGCCGAGAGCTTTCTCCTCCGCTACTCGCCCAGGAGGCCGGACAGCATCTGGGCCGAGAACAACAAGCGCCGGGTCGAGCGACTCATAGCCGAAGGCCGGATGACCGAGGCGGGGATGGCGAAAGTCCTGCAGGCCAAGGAAAGCGGGGAGTGGGAGGCGGCGACGAAGAGGGAAGACGAGGATGCCCTCCCGCCCGAACTGGAACAGGCGTTGCGCAGCCGCGCGGGCGCCATGGCGGCCTTCCAGAAGCTTGCTCCTTCACGGATCAAGCAATACAACTGGTGGGTGGCCAGTGCCAAGAGGGACGCGACGCGCACCAAGCGCATCCGGACCATTCTCGATGAACTGGCGCTACGGAAGTCGAAGGCGGAAGGCGATGGATGAGACCGTCCAGTGGCTGCTGAAAGGCCCGCCCTGGGCCTCGTATCGGACGCGGGTGGACCTGCTGGAGCAGCCCGAATCGGACGCCGAGGTGCGGGCCGCCCGCCGGGCGATGATCGGCCATCCGCAAGTCCAGGCGCTGCTCGAGGAACTCGGCGGCTGGCCCGGCACGGTGATCAGCAGCCACAAATCCGCCGGCCAGCCTTTCCACAAGCTCACCTTCCTCGCCGACTTGGGGTTGCGCGTGGGAGACGCCGGGGTGGCGCAGATCGCGGCGCGCGTCACGGACCACGCCTCGCCCGAGGGGCCGTTCCGCCTACCGATGAACATCCCGACTGCGTACGGCGGCACGGGTCAGGACCAGTGGGCCTGGGCCCTGTGCGACGCCCCTCTCAGCTTATATGCGGTCATCAAGTTCGGTCTCGGCGCAGATGCGCGCGTGCAGGCCGCCCTGCGGCATTTGACCGATCTGGTACGCGAGAACGGCTGGCCGTGCGCCGTCTCGCCCGAGTTGGGCAAGTTTCGCGGCCCGGGCCGCAAGGACGATCCCTGCCCCTTCGCCAACCTGGCGATGCTCAAGGCGCTCTCCCAGCACGAGGGTTGGCGCGATGGCGCGGCAGCCGCCGTCGGAGCCGAGACGTTGTTGTCCCTCTGGGAGCACAGCAAGGACCGCCACCCCTACATGTTCTTTATGGGCACCGACTTCCGCAAGCTCAAGGCGCCTTTCGTCTGGTACGACATCCTGCACGTGGCGGACGTGCTGTCGCAGTTCCCTGCCCTGCGCGGCGACCCACGCCTGCGGTCGATGGTCGAGGTCATTCAGGCAAAGGCCGACGCACAGGGTCGCTGGACGCCCGAGTCGGTCTGGAAGGCCTGGGAGGGTTGGGACTTCGGGCAGAAGAAGCAGCCATCTCCCTGGCTGACCTTCTTAGTCCTACGAGTGCTGAAGCGACTGGAGATGTAACGCGGTCGCCCGCAGGGGCTGGCGTTCCGGAAACCCATACGCATCAACCTAGCGACGCCCAGCGCCGTCTTCCTCCGGGGGCAGGAGGGCGGGCTGTACGGGCGTTCAATTGAACGCCCCATTGGCATCAACTTAGGCGATTGTCCATCCTGCAGGGGCGGGGGGCGGTAAGAATAGCTCCTCCCGCCCCCCTTCCCCTGCACCCCTTCCCCCCACCCTCGCTATGGCGTCTCGACGCATGCTCCGCGCGATGGAGGTCAAG
>Ga0209642_10001038_pt1 | contig 18293 bp, 13 predicted proteins | sample RifCSP19_2_FD_184025 | JGI IMG/M metagenome (GOLD analysis project Ga0209642, IMG submission 184025) | Soil microbial communities from Rifle, Colorado - Rifle CSP2_sed 19_2 (SPAdes) (version 2) | ecosystem: Environmental > Terrestrial > Deep subsurface > Rock core/Sediment | place: Rifle... | reverse complement strand
CTCGACGAGTGTCGTGCCCTTGGGATCACGGGATTCCCAACAACCGAGTTCCATCGCGGAGACCTGACGATCCGGATCGAGGGCTGGCAACCCTGGGAGGTCTTCGATGAGAGTCTGCGAAAGCTCGGCACGGACATCGAGCCGCGGACGGTGCGTGCAGACCGCCTCGGGGTCACGGAGGTTCTCCGTCGATTCGATCGGTGCGCGACCCGGGAGGTGGGGGCCGTGTTCGGTCTCACCGATGACGAGGCCGAGATCTTGCTGGAAGACCTCGAAGCACGCGGCGACGTCGTCCGGCGGGAAGCCGGCACCGGCCTGCTCTGGGAACTCGCGGTCTAGGACCGGGCGTGGCGGCGCTTGCCGATCTTAATGTCCAGGGCCCTCACGAGGAACGCATAAATATCAGCGTTTTCCTCGATGAGGAACTTCGTCGGCCGGCCCATCCCATGACCTGCTTTCGTCTGAATCCGTATCAGGGTCGGAGCGTCCCCCGTCTGCGCCGCCTGCAGTCGCGCCGCGAACTTGAACGAATGGCCTGGCACGACGCGGTCGTCGTGGTCCGATGTTGTGATGAGCGTCGCGGGATACGCCACGCCATCCCTGATGTTGTGGTACGGCGAATACGAATACAGAACCTTGAAATCCTCCGGTTCGTCCGGGTTCCCATAGTCACTCGTCCACGCCCACCCGATTGTGAACTTGTGGAACCGGAGCATATCCATCACGCCGACGGCCGGGAGACAGGCGCCGAACAGATCCGGCCGCTGCGTCATGCACGCCCCAATGAGGAGCCCGCCATTCGATCGGCCCTGAATCGCGAGCTTCCGGGTCGACGTGATCTTCTTCTCGATCAACCACTCCGAGCACGCGATGAAGTCGTCGAATACGTTCTGCTTCGTGTGCAACATCCCCGCCTTGTGCCATTCCTCCCCATACTCGCCCCCACCGCGGAGGTTCGCGAACGCAAGGACTCCGCCCATCTCAAACCACGCCAGGCGGGAGATGTCGAAGAGAGGCGTGAGGGCGATGTTGAACCCGCCATACCCGTAGAGGATCGTCGGATTCTTCCCGTTCTTTCGCAAACCCTTCTTGTGGACAAGGAACATCGGGACCTTCGTCCCATCCTTGCTCGTCACGAACACCTGGCGGGTCACGTACGGCTTGAAGTCGAACTTGATCGGCGAGCGGGACAGCGTCTCGGTCCTCCCGGTCAGGAAATCGAATCGATACACCGTGAGGGGATGCACGAAAGAGTGGAACGCGTAGAACAGCTCGTCGTCCTCCCGCTCGCCGTTGAACCCGCGGTTCGGGAGCGCCTCGTAGATCGACCCGAGCGTGGGCAGCGGGATTTCTCCGAGGAGTTTGCCGGACCGCTCGAACCTCTTGACTACGTGATGGGCATGGTGAAGATACACGGCGACGAACTCGTCGTGGACCATCTTCACGCTCTCAAGCGCGTCCGTTGTCTCGGCGATGAGGGTGCGCCAGTTCTTTCGCTGCGGCCTCGTCACATTAATCGCGATGAGTCGGCCGAGGGGCGCGTTGAGGTCGGTGCGGAAATAGAATACCGGGCCAGCGTTTCCCACGAAATGATATGCGGCTTCGAGTTCCGGAATCAGTTCGACGACAGGCTCCTCTGAGTTCAGGTCCCTGTAGAACAGTCGATTCCTCGAGTCCGTGCCCTGCCACACCTGGAGCACAAGGTACCGACCGTCGTCGCTCACGATCGGGGCGAAACCCCATTCCTTCTGGTCCGGGCGGTGGTACACGAGAACGTCCTTCGCCTGCGTCGTCTTCGTTCGATGGAAGAACAGTTTCTCGAAGTAGTTCGGGCCCGTGTACTTCTTGCCCTCCTCCGGCGGGTCGTATCGACCGTAGTAGAAGCCGGAGCCGTCGGTTAGCCATTCCGCGCCGCTAAACTTCGACCACTTCAGGACATCGGGCAGGTCCTTGCCCGACGCGACGTCGCGGACCCGCCACGTGAGCCAGTCGGAGCCCACGGAACTCATCGCGTACGCGAGCCAGCGGCCGTCCTTCGAGACGGACCAGCCCATGACAGAGACGGTGCCATCCGGCGAGAGCGCGTTCGGATCGAGGAGGACGCGGCCCCTGTCCCGAGGCGACTTCATCACGAACAGGACATCTTGATTCTGTAGGCCCGAGTTGCGGACTTGGAAGAATCGGCCGCCCTTCTTCAGGGGCGCCCACTGTTTTGCGTAGTCCCAGAGTTCTGCGAGGCGGCGACGAATCCGGCCCCGCGCGGGGATTTTCTCGAGAAAAGAGAAGGTGACGCGATTCTCCTCTTCGATCCAGAGTCTCGTCTCGGGCGAGTCCGTCTCCTCGAGCCATCGATATGGATCCCGTACACGCATGCCGTGGTGGTCGTCGACTTGGCCGGTCATCGTCGCGCGCGGAGAGCGTTGGATTACCATGGTCAGACCTGCGGAATCGGTTCCCCGTGATGCCTTTTTCGGTTCGACAGCAGATTTGAGCCGTATATCCTGCGGGATTGTCGATGCCGTCATACACGTCCTATCGCGCGAGTTGTTCGCTTCACGACCGACGTCTGCCTCCTTCCGTCTATGACGTGGGCCGGTCCCGTAACGATTCACGGTGAATGTGACAGGTTCGGGGTTACCTCGATCCAACTGAATGACGGGGGGGGGTGCAGGTCCCGTTGCCAGTCTCCATCAGGGCCCGAAAGCGACCTGTTGCTCAGTCTCGGTACTAGGATTTCGCTGCAAACCTTTTAAGTTCTGGGCGGACTAATCCCGCCTACGCCTCGGCCTAGCGGAAGGTAGAAACGATTGGCTGGGAAGGCCAACGAGAAGAAAGCGCTGATCCTGAAAGCTCGTGTCGAGAAGGAACTCCTCTCGATCAGGGGAGTGAGTGGTGTAGATGTTGGCTTTCAACGGAAAGGCGGGAAGCCAACGAAGACGATTGCCATAAGGGTGTTTGTCCGCCCACAGGAGAGAGACCAACGCGATCATCTGGAAGGCGAGGTGGCGAAGGTTGTCAAAGGATTCCCATTTGATCTAGTCGAAGAGCGATTTGAGCCTCTGTTCGGGACCCGAACCACTCGATAGACTCAAGTTTGCCATCGTGCATCTCGGCCGTCGGCTGCCGGATTGGACATCGAGTACGCAATTTCCTTGCTGACGGAGCTTGGTCCGAAACTAATGGCCCAATGCCGTGGCACAGGCATTGACCTCGGATACAAGAGGATCGGAAATCGGCCGACGGAAGCGATCGCGTTCCGCTTCTTCGTGGAAAAGAAGAAACCCACTAGTGCCGTGAGAGATGACGAACGGGTTCCCGGTGAGTTGGAAGGGTTCCCAACGGATGTCATCGAAGAAACTTTCATCCCGTACGCTGCACCTGCGCCAGGCTGGAGTCCGATGCCCGCAACCAAAGGACACTTCAGGACGCTCATAGGTGGCATCAGCATCGGCGTCGGCCGGGTCTTAGGAACACTCGGCTGCCGAGTCACGGATGCCCGGAGCGGTAACCCTGACGCGTTTGTCAGCAACGCTCATGTGCTGTCGCCGCGGAACCGTCAGCACCTACGAGTTGTCCAGCCGTCGCGGACCGACGGCGGAAGGACCCCGCAGGATTACTGTGCGAAGGAAGAACGTACGGTTCGCGTTGTGCCGCGTGGTCATGGGGTGAATCGGGTCGACGCCTCTATCGCTCTCGTTCAGCCCGGAAGGCTGATCTCTCAGAACATATTCCAATTGGGTAGCGTTCGCGGGACTTCTTACGCCACGCTGGGAGATCGAGTGCAGAAGTGCGGGAGAACAACGGGGGTGACTTCTGGCGTAATAGATGGGATCGCTCACCGAGACTCAATTCCTTATCCCGGATTGTCAGCGGAATTCGTGGATCAGATCCTCATTCGGCCGGATCCTTTCACCTCGCTCCTAAGTCAGCCGGGAGATTCGGGATCTATGTGGCTGGACAAGGGCATGAGGGTAATCGGCTTGCTGTTTGCCGGGGGTACGTGGGATTCGTTGGCAAATCCTGTCTCCGAAGTCCAGAGTAGCCTCGGCGTAATCATCCCCACAGGCACTCCTTAAGATCCTCCTTTTACCCCCATCTGAGTTAATGGATGAGACTCCGCATTGATTATCCCGCGCCAAACTTATGCATGCTGGTGGCAATCGCATGTACAATGCCTGCTGAGAGCGAACTCGTCGATCCCCTATGTGACTGGTTTCGTCGTGAATATGGAGGAGCCAATCTTCTCCTGATTCACGAGGAGCCTCAAGGAAGAGGCGGACGCCGCCCCGACCTTCTCGTCGTGAGCGGTGCAATCGACAGCACTTCGATTGAGGATGTCGTCATGATCCCAGTGGAAATCGTTGGAACTCTGCCGAGGATCGAGTGGTAGAGATCAGTAATGCTTGTGGGAGGCAGGTCGCTCAGGATCGCTCTCGCGTTGAGCGACCGGTTCTCAATGAGCCGACGAACCTGTTCCTTCCTGGAACCGCTCACTGGAAGACTGGCTTCCTCCAGGCGGTCCTCAAGATCCTCCTTGTGCAGATAGGGGACGATTCGGTCACCAAGCTGGAGCTCCCGCGCCCGCATGAGAATGTCAGGAACTGGGTACTCGGAGGCCAAGAGTCTCTGGATGAGGTCTGTCTTGCTGCCGCCCCTCGGAATTCGATACATTTCGCAGAGGAAACGAAGGTCGGACGCGCTCATCTCAGCTAAGGGTGCGGGAACCTCGATTTTTCCGTGTCGTCGCGCCACATTGAGTGCATCCATTGGAGCGTATTGGCTTTGGCGGTGACATCCGCGACCAGCAACTTGACTGTACTAGGACCCCTGGTAGCATTGTGGATCAAGTACTACTCGACTCAACCGAGACCCCCGTGGAAACCGCGATCGACCGCTGATCTCCCCTTCGCTTTGAGCGTTCACTCAGACTCCTGAAAAGTAGAAGCCCGCCCAGTAGTATGGCCCTTCAAAGGGCTTAACGTCGGGATGGGCGCGATAGTAGCGCATGTTGTGGAAGGCATCCCTGTTGCTTCGACCCGAGGCAAGATAGACCTTTTCCCATGCTTCGGCGAGTCCCATCCGTTTAGCTGTGGCTGTGCGGAGCCACTTCTGTGCGCCCCATAGGGCTGGCGCGGGATCTTGCTCTTCGATTATGTGGAGACGGTAGAACTCTCTCATCAAAATTGATGTAGATAGATCGTCAACGTTCCACAGTGTTCCAATCACCCCCGGCACGCTCGCTTGAATGAACCCCGCGGGAAAGCCGACCGCTTCGTCGGGCACGTTCTGGAAGTCGGTGATGCCCGTCTGGCACGCCGAAAGCACGATCAGCCGGACTGCTGACACGTCCAAGTCTCCGCTGATCAGGTCGCGCAAAGTGAGGGTTTCGTCTGCAGACAAGTAAACGGCCGATTCGAGGGGGTTGTCCAAGTCGAATCGACCGTGGCATGCAAAATGGACATGGGTAGAAAATCGCAGGCTGGCGATAAGATCATTCCGCCTAGCAGATGGGTCCATGGTGACAGTACTGTACCCTTTGCTGGTGAATAGAGCTGAGATCTCTTCGACTTCGAGTCTAGCAAAGAGGAGCGGCTGCGGGCTGCCTGGGGCTTGGTTGCTCACGCCGACAAACGCGGGGTGCAGGTGCAAATGGTCCTCATCGTGGAGAACGCTTTCCAGGGTACGCGCGGAGGGGACACAGCTTGCGACCAGTTTCTCGCTTGCCAAGGCATGGACCGGCAGGAGAGAGAGGGTGCCCGCTAGTACTAGAAGTGCCCGGTCAAATCCGAGATCTGCAAGCCGTCCCGCGATTGGCTGCATGAGACCGTCTGCGAGGACCGGCCAGATATCCTCGAGCACGCGGGCTAGCAGCTCGATATCACCTAACACAGACGCATGGAGGTAGCGCCGAGTATGGTCATGATCGTAGAGCATCTCGTTCAGAGTGTCGACCTTTATTTTGTCGAGCCAGACAGGCTCGACCCGCGCCGACCGCGGGGACTCTTCGTCCTCCATGGGCGGAACAATCAGCCCCAGACTCCCATGGATTGCAGTAATCAGATAAACTATTGGCTGACCCAGTTCGCGGGCAATCGCGGTGATACCATCTATGGTTAGACTCCCGGGCGCGGACTTCGGCCGATCCTGATGGATCCTCCCCGCGATGGACGAGAGTTCGGAGTGTGCGGCCCGAAGGTCGGTCAACGTCCTCAGGAAGTCGGTCTTGTCCAGCTCTTTGGGCTCACGCACCTTCGCCTCGAGAGCCGCAATGCGTTCTCTCACCGAAAGGAACGCCGCCCCTTCAGCAGTCGGGGCAGTATCACGTGCCACGTCCTGATATCTCAGCTCCTCGCTTAGCACGCGTGCCCGGTTCTGCTCAAGAGTTTCGACGGCCTTCGCCAGGTGGCCGACCCGGGCCAGCACATAGGCGGCGTGTCCCCCTAGGTCCCGAGCCTCCCTCAGCCACGATTGCTTGTGTTCCACGAGAAGCTGCTCGCGATAAAGCCGATTAAGCGCTTGAAGACCGTAGGCGTAGGCCTCACTGGAGTCGCCCCAGTCCTGTCGCTCCTCCGCCCATATTCCCCAAGTTCTCGCAGCGCCCAGCGCCCACTCGAGATCGTAGTCGAGGCCGGTTGTGCATGCTTCGCGATACCGCCGCACAGCCTCTTGGAAATCCTTTTGTTCGCCCTTCCGCTGAAACCGCTCGCGCAGGCTATTCGCCAGGTTGTAGACGCGGGATGTCAGCTGCGGGTCAGTGGGAAGGGTTAGCTGAACGGCCAAGCCGTAGGTCTTAACAACCTCGTCGATGTCGGAGGGGTTCCTCTCCTGGTCGTACCGTTGCCTGAGGCCATTACCGAGGTTATTCACCCGGCTGGGTAGGGAGGGGTCGCCATCGGAAGTTTTCCCGACAGCCTGCTGTTGGAGAACTATCGACCTCTCGAGGTCAACTCGATCACCGAGGATTTCGTAACGCTGGAGCAACGCGCTACCGAGGTTTGTCAGGCGAGCGGGAAGTTCAGAATCCCGGGCTTGTTCGACCGCCAGCTCCAGAAGGTGGACTGATCGGTTAATGTCCCACGGTGATCGGCTACGAAGGTGGAGCAGTCGATACCTCCCTCCAAGGTGGCTGACGTACCTGCCTCGCCCTGGTGTTCCCGGCGGTGCAAGTTCGACTGCGGTCTCCCCGTGTGCAATGGCACCTTCCAAGTCGTCAATCGTTCCTTGGCGGTCGTACTGGTAGGTGAGCGCTACTGCGAGCGAATCGTGGTACAGCGGGGCTTCGTCATCAGAGGGCCCTACGTCCGCAAGGGCCTGGTTGAAGTGCTCAATCGCATCAGCCAGCTGTTCCCTCGCGGAGGTCCTATGGTAGCGCTGGAGCGCTGCAGTCCCAAGGTTGTGCAAGTATCGCAGCCGATCTGGTAAGCCGAGCGGTGCGAGGGTCAACGCGAGGCGCCAGCAAGCCTCTGCGCGCGTGAGGTCCTCATCTTGACCCCCGGCGTCGCCCCGGATTGAGTGACCGATACCGCAGCGGTTGAGCGAATCGAGACGGAAGGAGAGCTTCGCTGCAGCAAACTCAGTGTGAGCACATATCCACTCCCAGGATGCCACCATGTCATCGAGCGCGGAGGCAATGGAGTCGCGATACCAGGTCATGGCTGCCGACTCAGCTTTCATCACAGCATGAGAAAAGACGGGGGGGACGTCCCTGACTGGCGACCAGCCCAGGGCTGCGGTTCCAATACCCCGCGCGCTACGTGAAGCTGCCGATCTGCGACCCCGAGCCTCGCCTGACTTCACGCGACCCTGGCCAGTGGGTCTGCGAACACCGCGTATGCTAACCATGTAGGATTCCCCGGCGGCTTGATTGACTTGACTGTTCTCCGGGCTTCCTGGGCCGCCTTTCCGATGGACGCACCCGCCAGCAACTGTTGATAGAAGGCTTTAGCAAATTCAAAGGCTAGATGGTCGTAGACCCCCCAATAGGTGCCTATGAAGGCTCCGGCGTCGGCGGTCAGGAACTGTCTGGCCCACCCTCCCATGCCCGTCAATGACATCTCACTGCGTCCGACCTGACAGGCATTCAGGAAGACGAGTGGTCGAGCCAAACCGAGATTCTTTTGTACCCCGCCCAGATCGTCAGGGGTAAGCTGTTCCTTGTTCTCCAGGTATATGGGGGAGAGGTTTGGATCTGGCGTTCGAAACTCGCTGTGGCCCGTGAAGTGCCAAGCGTCGTAAGTCCCTCTCGATAGGGCGCTTCTCACCTCCAAATACCTGGCAGGTATCCGCTCCACGTGCCGGTCACCATTACCCAAAGCAAGGATGTAGTCCCGTTCGCTGTCCGCCATCCACAAACCAGAATCCTGCGGGACGACCAAAGCCATGTTCTTCAGCGTTAGAGTCGGCTTGAATCCTATTTCCGGAAGCCAGCGAGTCACAGCAAAGGCCTCGCACATGAACGGGCCTTCGATGACCCGATTACCACCTCGTCCGTGAAGCTTGCATAGTTCCCAGGGAATCCACGGTTCCGAAGACTGCACGACAACGGATTGAATGCGCTTCCGCAAGTGCCATAGCAGAGCCTGCAAGTCCTTCGGCATGACGCTCTCGAACAGGGTTGACCCTTTAGCCGCTAACCGTTCTTGTGCTCTCGCTCGGTCCTGCTCCGTGGCCAGAGGCATTCCCTCTATGTCGTTGAAGAAATCCTTAAAATACTCCAGTGGATCCATCTCTATCTCAACTGGCCCAAATTTTTTGACGTTCAGTCCCAAGCTCGGGTCTTGGGCTGTGAGCCTAAGGGTCAGGGCGGGTTTTCCCTTGAGCTGTTCTTCCTCAATTAGGAGCATGAGGTCGGGGGGTCTGAGGTTCTGAGGCGCCACGAACCGTTCGTGGCTGCGTCTCGTCACAGTGGCGAGCTGTGTTGCCGGTACCACGGACGGAGCTAACGTAAGTGCGCCCAGAGCATGTCCCTGGGAAAAGGCCAGGACTACTACTCTTCCGGGCCCCGGCTCGGTTGCCCTGAGTTTGAACTCGAGCGCCGACGTCTGTCCACCATCGTCGACGATCAACGTGCCCACACCCCTTCCTTCCAAGACGAAACCACGCTTTGGCTGGACGACAATGTCAACCGTTGCGCCCGCAGGAAGGGCAATCGGCACCCCCGGGTGTCGTTTGCCCGGGGTGTCAGACAAAGACACGAGCAACAATTCGGTCTGATTGACCGGGACTTCTTCAGGGAAATCACCGACCAGGGCCCGGGGCTCCCGTCGAGAATCTTCGGGACCCGTATGGTCACGTGGCGGTCCTCGCGCTGTCCGCGGAGGCCGGCTCATCGCATCGAATAAGCCGATGACACGTCCTTCATCCACCACAACAGAGCGATCAGGAGTCCCTTCAGCGTCGGCGTATGCATCCATAACGGTAGTGGCCTTCCATTCGTGCAGATTCAACGCAGTGTGAACTGACCTGTCGTCTGCTACATGTGTGAGACCTTGCAAGGCCTCCGACTTGGTGTACAGGTAGTAGTAGTCCTCGGTGGGGTCGGTGCGATGCACGATTACGTGCGTGCAGTCAAGTTGTTCAATCAACTGACGAGCCTCCTTCGCAGACATCGTGGCTCGGATGAGGACAAAGGTTTCTGCAGCTACTTCGAGAAGGTACATGGGCTATTCCTCTTTGAGGCGCCGAATCTCCCTGACTGAATCCTCCTTAAGGCGGTGTGCGACTGCCCCGGCTTCCAGGCTTTCTTTGTGGTTCGCATGTCGTTAGGGGCATACTGCCGAGGCTTTCGCTCCCTCCTCCGTCCGCCTGTGTGTCGTCGCCTCTGCGGACTTCGGGGATTCCCCCCACAAAAGTAGAAGTGCATGCGCGTAACACCCGGCCGGCCATGCCTGGCCGCCAAGTCCACCGCCACCGGAGCCTCCCCGCGCAACGAGTGGACAACGATCATCTCGAGATGATCGCAATCAGAACGAATAGGGACAGGGAGCCCACATTCACAGTTTGAGCTGGCGTCTTGCCCTATGTGTTCTCTATCGACGTAGAACCCCCCCCAAACTACCAATCAGGTCGCCGAGCTTAAAGGCGTCGTAACGGTCCAAAATCCTCTCTAGTGCTCCCTGAGCTCGCAATCCCGCCCGTGCAAAGCGGGGACCCAGAGTGTGGAGGGTGTAGATTCCTCACCGACTGGCCGCACCCACGTCAGGGAGATTGTTACCAAGGAATTGACCGGTGTTACCGCCGCTTCTTCTCTCGAGAGAGTTGACGTTCCCAGTACGCGATGACGTCAGCCCTTCGGCCCGGATCGACTTCCTCTAGCTTCTTCGTGAGGTGCTCAAACGTCGAGCGGACATTTGGCCACGGCTTCGGCAATCCCTCATCGTCCTGCTCATCAGCGCGGGACCTGATCCCCTTCTTCTCTCGAGAGAGTTGACGTTCCCAGTACGCGATGACGTCAGCCCTTCGGCCCGGATCGACTTCCTCTAGCTTCTTCGTGAGGTGCTCAAACGTCGAGCGGACATCGGGCCAGGGTTTCGGCGCTCCAAGTTTGTCGTCCTTATCAGCCATGATCTCCCCCCTGGACGAGGTAAATCGCTGTCGACCGGAAAAGCCTTTCTCCCCCCCTGCCGTGATAACTTTTATCTAGCGCCATCTGATTGAATCGCGAGGGTCGGCGGGGCGTGCGCAGTCTCACAGTCAGAGAGAGAATTCAACTTCACCTTTTTGACAACAGGCACCACGCTGACGACTATGAAGTCCCCCACGAAATTACCCAGGAGGGAATCGCGCGGGCGGTTTGGATTGACAAACGGCACGGCACGCAGTACCTCCGGCCCTTGATGGAAGAAGGGCTTGTCCGAGAGAGGATCGCGCACGTTAAGGGGGGACGGAGGAGGCGCAAGGTGTACACACTCACAGACCCCGGGAAGCTTCTCACGAGCCACTTCCGCGACCAAGTTCTGGCCGAGACCGTCAGGCTGCGTGATGCACATGGCACCGAAGAGACCAGCATCGGTGACGTATTGCGCCGTGTCGAGGGAGGGGGTGGGCTCCTCGAAGTCTTGCGACAACACTTCCAGTCGGGCATTGTCCAGCTGGAGAGTCTCAAGAAAGGGCCGCCCGAATCGCACGTGAAGTTCTTGGCGGAGGCCCCGAGGAATGACATCTTCGTCGGCCGTGAAGTCGAAATCGCCGCTATGACCGGAGAAGTGGATTCGCCAAGACTATTCGTCATTCGGGGTGTATCGGGAATCGGCAAGTCAAGCCTAGCGGCGCAGGTCTGCAAGCTCCATCATGGGAGGCGTCACATCTTCTGGCACAAGATTCGGGCTTGGGACACCGTCCACTCAATCATGGCGGCATTGGGGTCGTTCCTCGCCGCAATGGGAAAGCCCTTACTCGGGCACGCGTTGCGCGAGGGGGACTTGGGCACTGCCGCGCACGTGTTGCGTGACGAACTCGCCGGCGTACCCGCTACACTCGTGTTCGACGATGCGCACCAATCGACTCCCAATGTCCTCGATTTTCTTCGGTTTGTGAAGGAGATGGTGGTGGACGGCGGCAATCTGATCGTACTTGTCCTTACGCGGAAGGCCCTAGGCTTTTACGACCGAAGAGATACTACGCTAGAGGGAGTTGTAAAAGAGGTTGACCTCCGTGGACTGGACAAGGAAGCGGTAGCCACATTTCTTTCTGGCAACGAAAGGGCACGACAGCTGGTCGCCCTCGGTGGATCCTTGGCCAGCCATCCCCTCTTCATTAGGCTGATTCTAGCTTCGTCGGAGCGCGAGGCGCCTGGCAGGGAGTATGAGGACACGCGCCGCTTCATCGAAGAAGCCATCTACGTGGACTTAAGCGATGAGGAAAAGCGAATGATGAAGATTGCATCGTTGTATGAGGTTCCTATCCCGCGAGAGGCCCTCCTCTTTGATGAGGCCCTTTCCTACGACACATTCCTGACGCTTTGTCAGAAGTGCCTTCTGATGCCCGTAGGGACAGCAGGGTCTGAGGCGCACGACATCGTCCGAGAATACTTCCAATCGATACAGACCCCGACAGAAAAGCGCGACTTTGGCGTGTTTGTGGCCCGACAGCTGCGTCAGTTGGCAGCCCTAGCGCTGGAGGGCGGTCATCCTGTTCTTGCCATCCGATATCTCTCCAATGCCATTCAGCTCGCGATCCCTCCGAGGGATCGCGTAGCCATCCTGGAGGAACTTGCTGACACGAAGGAACTAGTGGGGGATCTGGAAAGTGCCGTTGAAACCTACCGCGAGGCCCTGCGGGGGGCGGGAGAGAAGGAGGCTGTTGCCCGATTGAACAGGAAGATGGCGCAGGCACTCGAAGTACGAGGTCGGCTTGAAGAGGCGCAAAGCCGAATCGAGGAAGGGATCCGGGCTCTGGATGGAGCATCGAGTGTGGAGCAAGCCTGGCTCGACCTCGTGAAATGTCACGCCGCCGGAACCAAATGGAAGTGGGAGGAAGCCCGAGAGCATGGAGCGACTGCGCTGGCGGCGTTCCGAACGTTCGGGGGACAAGAAGGCGTGGCGAAAGCATTGCTCGAACTCGCCAAAATCGAGATCGACTCCTCCGACGGCGATTCCACTATGGCCGAGAACCTTCTCCGAGAAGCGCTCACAGTCTCCACTACTTTGGCCAATCTCGACCTTGGCGCCGCAGTCCACATCGCGATGGCCCACTTATATGCGTATCGCATCGTGGACGTCGGGAGGGCAAGCGAGCACCTCAACACCATCGAACGCACGCCGAGAGCCTTGGATAACCCTCACCGCTATCGATCCTTTCTAATGCTGAAAGCGTGGTTCACACTGTATCTCTTGGCGGACCATGCGACCGCAAGGGAATATTTCGCCAGAGCGAAATCGGTCGGCCAAAAGATCCGTAGTTCGGCAACGGTTGCCTTCTCGGAGTATGGATTTGGAGTTGCGGCTTACTATGAGGGACGCTTCGGCGAGGCACGAGACATCTTCGAGCGCTTCGTGGAGGAAATGGCGCGCCAAGGGAACTTTGGATACATGGTGGAAGGCGTGTGGCGAGCCGCCGAATGTTGTCTGCTGGAAGGTGACATCAGAGGTTTCCAGACTGTGACGTCTCGGCTTGATAACCCCGGTGTCTCTCGGGGGGTCGAAGTGAGACCTGTCCTTGGTAAGCTGCTCCTGGGGCTGAGGCATTTGATTGAAGGTAATGCGGCAGCCTCGATTGCAACTCTCCAGGAATCTACAGAGCTGGCGGAAAAGGATTTCGAAGCCGAACGAGCACTGCCTCACTTTGTATATGGCGTGACGCTCCTATCCCTTAGAAAAAAGGCTCTGGCGGAGAAGGAGCTGCACCGCGCGAGTGAGTTGCTCAATACCTATCATCAGAAGGCCGAGCTAGAAACGAACAGCAGGCGAAAACAACTGTTGCTCAAGACTCTTCAGGGAGTTCTCGTTAGGTAGGATGATTGGAGTCGCTGTCCACACACGAGTTAGATGGGCTCGTTTGGAGCGAGCACCTGTGAGGGGAACTCTGTGAGCGATGGAGCCGGTGTTTCGCTGTTTGTATCAGAATGGACGTATTGCCGAGAATACGGGTCCCGTACAGAGACAACTCCTCCCAAGCGCCAAGCTTATGTCTCGCCTCGGCGATACCCCTGCGGGGGAGAAGTGTGGCGAAGGGGATATCACTCCATGTCGGTCTGAATAGTGTGGATCCCGGACACTACCAAGGGTGGTCGGGGCCTCTGCAGGCTTGTGAAGCCGATGCGAATAGCATGGAAGAAGTGGCAGAGAAGCAGGGTTTTGAGACCGCCAGGCTCAAGACAAGAAACGCGACTCGTCACGCGGTGGAAGCGGGGATTTCAAAAGCCGCCAGGACTCTAGAAGAGGGCGACATGTTCCTTCTGAGCTACTCCGGCCACGGTGGTCAGGTAAAGGATGAGAACAGTGACGAACCTGACCTAGTCGATGAAACCTGGTGTCTCTACGATGGACAGCTCGTTGACGATGAGCTTTGGCATTACTGGTCCGGATTCAAGGCAGGTGTGCGGATTCTTGTAATTTCCGACTCCTGTCACAGTGGCACAGTCACTCGGTTTCGGCCCGACAGGTTAGCGTCGCACGCCCCCTCGGGCGCACGTTTCATGCCGATGGACGTTGCGCTCAAGGTCTATCATAAGAATCGAGAGTTCTACTCAAAGATTCAGAAACTGTACCCTGGCGAACTCAAAGAGCCAGAGGCAACAGTGCGCCTGATATCCGGGTGCCAGGACCATCAGTACTCTCTGGACGGAACATTCAACGGCCTTTTCACCAGTGTGCTCACGTTAGTGTGGGACGACGGTGCGTACGCAGGGGGCAAGGGCGGTAATTACGCCGATTTCCACCGGAAAATCCTGAACCGGATGCCGGAGGATCAGCAACCGAACCACTATGTAATCGGTCGACCGAACCGGGAATACGACCGGCAGAGACCTTTCAGTGTTTGACGTTGGTAAGGGTCTCGGGAGCACCCAACAGGGCCGAGAGGAATCGATGTTTCGGCGTCTATGGAATGGCGAAATCCCCTTTGATCAGGGTCAAGTAGGCTTCCCATCCCTGTGTGTCGTCCGCCCAGCTGTCCTAGGAGGACATCGCCAGCCATGACGGATCACCGGGAAAACAAGCCATGTGAGGTATCCCGATGCTTCTTCTCGTCAATCTACTCGTAAGGAAGCGGCGGTCGGTACGTCACCAGTCCGACGTTCATCTGCGCCAACTTGCTCCGAGAGGCCCCGCGACACAATCCTCAAGATGTTGAATGCGCTCGGGAAGTGAGGGGATCGGCGCGGAGGACGCTACCCCATAGGGCGGGAGAAGAATACAGAAAGAATCGATATCGAAGGAACTCATCCCCTGGTCGCTAAGGCTCGCGGTTGCGGAAGGTAGCCGGATAGCGAGAGGTTCTCTCGGCCTCTATCTTGTTGCTGTGCTCTCTTCCGTCGCGATCGTCGCCATCGTGCAGGGCCAGTTGCCGGGCACAGCCTTGGTCCTGAAGGTCTTCGGAATTGTCGGCGATGGAGTTGCAGTCGTGCTGCTTCTGCTCTCGACCTCAGTTGATTGGTGGTCGAAGCAACGATACTTCGATCGATTCCTCCAGCCGGCAAGAAAGCTGTATCCGAACATACGAGACGATCAGGTCAAGATGGTGCTTGGCGATTTCCACGGCGTCCTTCGTGGCTCGGCTCGCGATGCGCTTCAGGCCAAGATCGGAGGAACGATGCTCGCGTTTTCCACCTTCCTGGCTATTGTCGGTGATTTCCTGGGGTGAATCGATGGTAAAGGTTATGTTCGTTGGGGTAGCACCCGTGCCTAAAGGGACCGAGGTGACGATGCATGTGGACAACTTGGACGACATCGTGAATGTGTATAGCATCATAGACCACGAGCGCCAAATTAGCTACGTTTCCGAGGAGCCCGGTCCGCGCCTCCGTGGGGCGCCTCCTTTCATTCGGGCGAAGATCGAGCAAACGGTCGTGTATGCCCGACACAACACCACAGAATTAACAATCTCGGAGGTCCGCGTTGATTCCGCGCCTCCGCGCAAGGCTCAGCGACGACGTCCAAGTCCCTCTACACCCCCTTCGGGACTCACAGAGTGATGACTCGAACGGTCCTCTTGGTCATCGGCTGGTCGCCCTCGCGCATTGGCGGCGAGGGAACAGGCCATCCCCTATCTGTTCGATCTTGCGAAGTTGGTGTCATCGACCGCTATGGTTGCGTTCGGCTCTCACTTCCTGTGGCTTGAGGTAAGGGACATTCCACTCAGACACGATTCCTGCAGCGAGCATCCTGCTAGCGCGGGTACAATTTCGCGTTTTCAATGGCGCGTTTCCTGGAGGCCGGGCATGTGCGCAAGGTGATCTAAATGGATTGCGACATTCCTTCGAATCTCGCAGGAAGGCTCCTGGCCACGAGTCCGTACTGCCTCTGATGCAAGGAAGACTACACTTCCACTTCGACACGTGCCGAACCTACGGCTTACCAGCATCCGCAGTTACGGGGTGGGGGAGGTAGATGAACCAACGCTACTGGAACTTGGGCATCGCAATTTTCATCGTCGTCGTATTCCTCGGACTTGCGGCCTTGTCCAGGATCACTTCCGAGACTTTCATGGCGGTCCTCCTCGCCGTCGCGTGAATGGTCCTCGGGACTGCCGTGAGCCTCGCGGGGAGCCAGCGCCTTGGTACCGACCGCTTTCCGCAGCCGACCGTCGAGCAGGTTTCGGTCCTGATTTTGTTCTTCGTGGGAATCGCCACCGCGTTCCTCGGCATCTTGGGCGAGGATCAGTTCCTCGAACTCTCGCTCGCGCTCCTCACGTATACGCTTGGGCGCTCGTGACCGTCCACATATGGGCGAGCCGGCATGGCGCGTTGCTCCATCGAGCGGGCGCGATCGCAACGACCTCGGTTTGTGGCGACCGGACTTCGGCGCCCACGGGAGAGTCGAACAGCGTCCCGTGCTGGATTACCCGGACTCCCTCTCCCGTTCGAGCCCCCGAACGCGGCCTCGACCCGCATCCCGACCTTGACCTGCGGCGGCCCCACGTCGATGACCTGGTGCGTCGGCAGACACAACCGGCCGGCCAATACAATCCGACGCCAGTGCCAAGCCCACGGGCCAGATAGACTCGCCCTCGCATATCGCCACACGGGCTGTGGACCCTGGATTTGTTACGGCAATAACCTCGCGCTACGTGGCCTCCGCCAACGTAGACCAGCGCTCGGCGCCTCAGTTCACTCCGCTTCCGCGGATTCGCCGCCAGCACTCGTGATAAGAGTTATCTTGGCTCGTGCCCCTTTGCCTCCGGGGGCTGCGGCGCCGTTGTCGGTCAGGGAACCTACGGTCAAGGAGCGTGTCCTGCTCCACCTGTTTGACTACACCCGGTTCGAGGACGCGTACGACGTGCCGCCCGAGGTCACCCAGGCCGGGATCGCTCGAGCCGTCGGCATCCGCGTGCACCACGTGCCGCAGTATGTGAAACCGCTCCTCGCGGAAGGCTTCCTCATCGAGAGGACGGGCCACGTCCAGCGCCACGCGCGGCGACGGAAAACGTACTTCCTAACGCCGAAAGGAAGGGTGGAGACATCGGCGTTGCGGGACAACCTTCTCGGGGGGGATGTACCTTTCCGAGGTCTAGACGGAACCACCGACCATCTGCGTCTCGAAGAAGTCTACCAAGAGGAGCGTCGCGGCACGCGGCTGCTGACGCTCATTGAGGAACTCAACGCGAACGGGTACATCGGCCCGGCTGCCGAGGTCGCTGCAAAGGAGGTTGTGGACTTTACACAGGAAGCACCAAAGATCGATCATTTCTACGGCCGGTCGGAGGAGCTCAAGGTCGTGCTCGATGGGCTCGCCGACGCTCCGATAGTGATTGTCATTGGACTTCCAGGAATGGGGAAAACCACGATCGGGGCCAAGATCTGCGACTCGCTCCGCGGTACTCGTTCCCTCTTCTGGCGGCAGGTTCGTCCCTGGGATTCAGGTTACGACCTGGTCGCCCGGGTCGCGGCCTTCCTCACGGCCCTTGGCCGTCGGGGCCTACAGAGCCATCTCGCCGGAGCAGAGGCGAGGGAGTGGGGTCGGATCGAGGAACTCCTCTCCCTCGACGTTCGCGGTCTCAACGCCGTAATCATCTTCGATGACGTCCAGAACGCGTCAGCGGAGGCACAACCCTTCTTCGCCATTCTGCACCGTGCAGTCACGGCGGGCAAGGGACCGAGTGTCCTGGTACTTTCGCGCATTGCACCCGCGTTCTACAGCCGTCGACACGTGGAAGTAGAGCGGTCGGTCCGGGAATTCCACCTCCCGGGATTGGATCGTTCAAGTGGGATGCGTCTGCTGGCAGATGCGGGCGTAGCGGACCCATTCCTCGGCGCCCTCGTCGACGCTTGTGGTGCCGTCCCCCTCTTCCTGAAGATTGTCGCCCGGGGTGGGCCGACTCCGCCCATGGGGAAAGTTCGCGCGACGATGGACCAATACCTCGCCGAAGAGCTCGAACCCTCCCTCGAGCCACTCGAACGAGAGTGCCTGGAGGTTGCATCGTTCTACCAGGTTCCCGTCCCTGCGGATGGGCTCTTGCTGGAGGAACCCGTTCGTTGGCGGACCCTCTCCGCCCTTGAACGGAAAGGGCTCCTGGACCGATCGGGCCCGGACCGCTATATGGTTCACGACTTCCTACGGTCGTACTTCCAAGGAGGTTTGTCGTTTGACCGAAGAGCGATCCTCGCAAACCGAACGGTGTCTTGGCTTCGGAAAGAT
>Ga0209642_10001036_pt1 | contig 18336 bp, 12 predicted proteins | sample RifCSP19_2_FD_184025 | JGI IMG/M metagenome (GOLD analysis project Ga0209642, IMG submission 184025) | Soil microbial communities from Rifle, Colorado - Rifle CSP2_sed 19_2 (SPAdes) (version 2) | ecosystem: Environmental > Terrestrial > Deep subsurface > Rock core/Sediment | place: Rifle... | reverse complement strand
GCAGTTGCTCCGGCGGCTGGGCGCCCTTGTGCTCAGGGTTCAGGTAAGGTCCTTCCAAGTGAATGCCCAGATGCTGCGCCCCGTCCTCGGGTTGGGGCGTGGTAGCGACGTTCGCGACCGCCTTGGCGAGGGCGCGCGACGAGGCGGCGGGAGTGGTGGCCAGGTAACCGGTCACGCCGTGGCGGGCGAAGAAGCGCGCCATGCCGTGCAGCGCCTCGGGCGTGGCGTCCAGCGTATCGTGGCCGGCGCTGCCGTGCACGTGCAGATCGATCAAGCCGGGGGCAACCCACATGCCGTGGGCGTCGATGACCTGATCTCCCGGCGCGACGGGGGGAGCGCCAGGGACGAGCGCGGTGATGGTGGTCCCCTCGACGAGCAGCGTCGTTTCAGGCATGGTCCTGTCCGGGGTGAGCAGGGCGCCGCCGGTGATCATGATGCGCATGGAGCGCGACCCGATGACAACGAAACGGCGCTGCGGCTCTTGAGACCGGTATTCGACATCAGTATGAGAACGGCCGGAATCCTTGTCGAGACGATCACGATGTACGAGGAAGACTGATCGAGCGGATGATCATCCAGCCAGACCTGCCACGATCACGACCAGCCAGCCCGTCCTCGATAAGAAAGGCGTGCAGAATACACTCGGAAGGGCGTGGGCGTCTCGTCATTCGCTCGCTAGCTCCGCGAGAGCTTCGGCGGGATCGTGCACCGGGACAGCGGAGGCGGCCCGCTTACGCTGCTCTCGATCGAGCGTCACCAGGCTGCTTCCGAAGCGCATAGCCACGGCGACGTAGACCGCTTCGCTACCCTGTAGGTCATACTCAGCGGCTGCCTGCGCGGCCTCCAGCGCCAGAGCCGCGTCGAGGGGGATGAGCGACATCCCGGGAAAGCGAGCCAGGGCAGCGGCGAACTCCATTGCCAAGGCGGCATCGCCGCGGCCTCTGCGGATGGCTGCAGCGGTCTCGGGGATGATTAGGGCGGGCGCGAGGATGGGCAGACTCTGCGCTTGGAGGATCGAGAGCAGGCGGCGGCTCGCCTCATGCCCCGCTTCATGAGGATTGAAAGCGTTGATCAGAACACTTGCGTCGAGGGTGTACAGCCTGGCCATGGCTGGACGCTAACGACGCATGTCGGATAGCAGCTCGGCGCTGGTTTTCGGAGAACGCCAGCCTCGACCGATCTCCTCGCCAAGTCTGCTGAGCGTCTCCCAGACGATGTGGGCAGGGTCCCCGCCTAGAGCGACCTCCGCCAGCTTGGCTTCATCGATCGGGGAAAGCACCGCCACCGGTCTGCCGCGGTAGGTGATGAGGTATCGCGAGCGCCGTTCGCGCACCTTGCGGATGATCTCGGAGGCGTGCGCCTTGAGATCTCTCACGCCGATCTCGGGCATCGTTCACCTCGGATCGAAATATGGTCTCCTATGTGACCACATTGTACCTCGGCAAAGGGGCGTGCGCAAGCGCCTCTCTGCCGGACGGCGCACAGGGGGCTTCCTTATTCCTGTGGCGCAGGAAGGCCCTTCGCCCTGGCCATCATGCAGGCGGCTTCGGCGCGGGTGAGGGGCTCGCTGGGGCGGTAGTTCTGGTCCGTGCGCTGGGATGGGTCTTCGCAGTCGCGCGTCAGACCTTCGGCGTCGGCGGCCGCCACCCACTTGAGGTACCACGTGCCATGTGCCACGTCCTGGTACGGGATGCGGGTCGGCTCGGGCGGCAGGTAGTCCTTCCCGCGCAGCATGCGCACGAAGAAGACGGCACCTTCGGCGCGAGTGTGGACCTGGAGCGGGCAGAAGAGCAAGGGGTCGACGGCGCAGCCGACGGTGGATCCGTCCAACCAGAGCTGGTGCACCCATTTGACGTACCAATTGCCAAGTGCCACGTCGCTGAAGGCCGAAGAACCTGGCTCTGGCGGCAGGAAGCCGCCTCCGTGGACGCCACGCTCGACGAAGACGGCGGCTTCGGCGCGCGAGAGGCCGTCATCGGGGCAGAAGCGGCGCGGGGAGTCGGAGCAGCCGGCGACGTAGCCGCCCTGGAAAAGGGCTTCAACGTAGGGGTACGCCCAGTACGTCGAAGGAACGTCAGCGAAGGTCGGGGCGTCGCCCTGCTGGAACTCGTATGCGCCGATGTCGTATCCTGCGCCTTGGGGTCGCCGCACGCCTTCGAGGTCCGTGGAGGGGGTGTCTTGAGGGCTGCCGACGTCGATTGCGGGAGAGGAGGCCGTGAGGTGGAAGTCGCCTTGGGCGGGATTGGCGAATTTCGGATCTACCCCAAACAAGTTGTGATCTTGCGTGTTGCCGGGACCGATGTAGTAGTCCCCACCGGCATTCTGGTAACTGGCATTGTTTCTGACGGTCGAGTTCTTGTTCTCTGTGACCCAGATCCCCGGACTCTCGCTTCCCGGACCTCGGTTGTTGTAAGCTGTGTTGTTGACGACCACGCTGTTCTGTGAATGTACTGTTATCCCCGCCATCCGATTGGTGTAGCTGATGTTGTTCCGAACGATGTTGCCACTCCCTCCCCAAGCAACGATGCCATCTCCATACAGACAACCATTCTCCTTGCAGTTTCTCCAATCCCATCCTTTGGCGTAGTCATCTCTTCCGTTGCTGTACAGGATATTGTTCTCAATCAGATTGCGTTCCGGGTCTCCACCGTATAGCGTAATCCCATGGCCATAGGCATCATGGATGATGTTGCCGCGTAGGATGTGATCGTCTCCGCCAATATACATTCCGTACGCCACTTTGGCCGAACCAACATCATAGATTTCGTTATTGATGAATTCATTGTGATGAGTGGTGTAACCGCTACCAATGCCACCTCCTGTGAACCGGTGGATCTTGTTGTCGATTATTCTGACGTGATGGCTGGCCGTCGGCCAATCGTTGACATTGATTCCGTGGAGTTGCAACTTCGGGTCACTATAGCTGCTCGTATTGTCGGTTATCTCGAACCCATCAATGACGACATATTCCCCTTCCTCGACATAGATCATGTGAGCACTGTAATAACCACCCAACATACCATCCAGAACGGCAGTATGGCGAGGATATGACCTGAAAACGATCGGATTCTGTGCCGTGCCATGTTTCTTACTCACATGGAACCCAGCGTACGTCCCCGCCTTCACGCACACCACGTCTCCGGGTTGTACGGCGTCCGCTGCGCTCTGGATGGTACGAAAGGCGCTCGTTTCCGATCTACCGTCATTGGAGTCCGAGCCGGTCGTAGAGACGTAGAGCGTGCAGCCCGGCGCTTGTGCGACTGGCTGCATGGCTCCCGCCTGGGGCGGACTGTGTCCGAAGGTGGTCGGAAACGGGATGTCGTACCCTGGCGGCGCGAAGGCGTTGGAGCGCAGCGCGGCGAGGGAGGGCGGCCACGCGCCGACGCCCGCTGCCGTGCCATCGCTCGAGATCGGAGCGAGAAGCAGCAGCGAGAGAACGCAAGCGGCTCTCCAAGGCCGCATTCTTTTCACCCGCTCGCTTATCCGCCGTTCGACGTCGGCGCATGCGCGAGCGAAGGTCCTGCCGCGCGTTCGCCTGTGCAACGCGTCACGCTCCCTCTTCTTCGAGGGGTATCGCCGACATGGCTTGCATGCCGTCGCATTCGATTATAGGGAGTCGGGAGTCGAATCGATCCGGGTACCTCGGTACCTTAGCCGGAGGTACTTTGCTCCCAGGCCCGCCTCGGTCCAGCCCGGCCGATCACTTATCCCTGAGAAGCGCTCAAGGTCCCCCCTTGATGATCACCGGCAGGTAGATCTGGTATGGCAGCGCCGGGCTGTCCTCCGAGTCGTCGCCGGCGCTGAGGCAGCTGGGGTCGGCGGGGAAATCCTTCGCCCCATCCAAGTCGTTGTCCAGCCCGTCGGAGCATTGCGGCGGCCGAGGCGCGGCGATCGGGTGGGTCTGCGTGCCCTGGTTGTCGTGTGCCCATTGAGGCCATTCCATGCGCGCCGCGTCGTAGGGCGTGCCCAGGTCGAGAGCCAGCAGCACACCGCCGAAGTTGTTGTAATGCCAATCGCTGAGATCGCCGTAGGCGAGCACGTCGGTCCGCCCATCGCGATCGAGGTCCGTGATGACCGGTGGTTCTCCTTCGCAGAAGGAGTAGCCCAGCGTGTCGCCGAAGGGGATCTTGATGACCTTCTCCTCAATGCCGCTGGCATCATGGACCTGCAGCAGGAGATTTTCGGCCCAGCCGTCTCGTGAGAGGGAGACGACCTCCTGTGTCCCATCGGCGTCCACATCCCCGACCGCCATCCCGCACATTTCCGCGTCTCTTACCCGCGGCCAGGCCCGCGCCAGCCCGTTGGCCTTGAACACGGTGGTACTCCAGTAGAAGTCGGGTTCAGAGCCAGCCGAAACCACAATCTCCAGATCCTGCCCGCCGTCCATGTTTGCCAAGGCGAGGGAACCGTAGCTGACGCCTACGATCGTCTTGGGCCAGGCATCCAAAGCCGGCTCTCCATCGCCGTTGAGGACGAAGAGCATTGCCCGCGTTTGCATCCCGTCATGAGTCGCTTGGGACACGGTCACCAGAACCACCAGCTCCGCTACCCCGTCGCCGTTCAGGTCGCCGATGGCCAGGTCATCCACGTGATGCTCGATAAAGTCGTGCTGCGGGTCCGGCAGGGGGGTAGAGAGCAGCACCCGCGCCAGTCGCAAACGCCCGTCGTTTTCATAGATGGCCAGGACGGTCTTGACGTCGTCCTCCTTGGAGCCGCTGGTGACGAAGGCGATCTCGCGCGATCCGTCATTGTCGAAATCGGCCACGCCGAGTCGCGTCCTGTACCATTGATAAGACCTGAGCTCGTCATCCGCCAGGAGCGGGAAACCGTCGTGCCGGGCCCCATTCTTCTCATACACCATCAAGTAATCGTTTTCGTAGTCGTTTGTCGTGGAGCCTTCGTAGCTTCCGACCAGCTCGTCCTGTCCATCGCTATCGAGGTCGATCACGATGAGGGGGTTCCAGAAATCGGGAAACAACGCGACCGTCTGCGGCCATCCGGTCAGATAGCGCGCCGCGGTGCTCCCCGGGACGGGCGCGACGATGCCCGTCATCCAGCTGTTATGAACCACGCGCTGAGTCGGGCCATCTTGGATGACCGAGAAGATCGATTGCTCGGCGTCCCATTGCCGAGAAGGGTCGCGGGGCCATTGGATTCTGTCGAAGTACTGCAGGGCTCCGTTGGTCTCCCACAGATACATGCGCGCCCGAGTCGGATAGTCATCGTCGCTGTAAATCGGGATTTCGCTGGAGACGATCTCTAGCGCACCATCGCCGTCGACATCGAAGACCAGCGCCTGCTCGACGCCGTAGAGCGTCGTCTGCGGCCAGCCGCTCTTGAGCTCATGGACCACGCGGATGGATGCCTGGTCGTCGTCGACGATCCACTGACCTTGCCAGCGCAGCGAGAGGCGGAGCTGGTAGAGACCATTGGGCAGGCTGGTGGCGGGGAAGATGCCGACCTCTTGGCCTGGCAGCGGATGGCCGGACTCGATCAGCGTGACCCAGTTCTGGCCGTCGGCCGAGGATTCCAGACGGTAACCGTCGTGGCTGGGGACGCGCACGTCCGCCCGGATCGTCACATCTCGATTGGCGTAAGTTGGCACGTCGAGCAGCGAGAAGTTGTCGATGTGCAGAAAGGCATAGTCGATCGCCGGTGAGATTTGGCCTGGTACCCCACGCTGGGCGAGGCGGAGGAAGTTCGCTCCCTCGAACAGATAGGATTCAAACCCCTTGAGCAAGACCCCCTTCCCGTCGTCGCTGCCTCCCACAACCAAGTCCTTCCAGCCTCCTGGCGCCGGAAGCCACTGCGACTGGCGGATGATCGCCAGATCGAAGAGGACGCTGGCGCCGCCGGGGCGAAGCTCGCCGCGGATGTCGAAACGCCCGCTCTGTTCCCCGTAGGTCTGCAGCAGGGGCATGGCCGGCGGTCGGCTCAGGCTGGCGGCAGCCAGGGCGTCGACGCGGCCGTGGCCGGTCTCGTTCGGATTCCCTAATTCCCGGCGCGTGACGGCCGTGCTGCGCAGGGCGTACTTGATCTGGTCAGGGGACCAGGTTGGCTGCTTCTGCAGCAACAGGGCGGCGACGCCGGCGACGTGCGGCGTGGCCATGCTCGTGCCGGAGAGTCGCACGTGGCGCTCGTCGAGGCACGTATCGTAGCCGATGTCCTGGGATCGGGCGGCGCAGATCTCGTCGCCGGGGGCGGTGAGGTCTGGTTTGACCGTTCCGATGGAGGTCGGACCGCGCGAGCTGAAGTCGGTCAGCCAGTCCGCTGTGTGCCACGAGGCGCCGACGGTGATCGCCCGCCGGGCGGTGCCTGGCGAGCCGATCATCCCAGGCCAGGGTCCCCAGTTGCCCGCCGCCACGACCACCACCACGCCTCCTTGTGCAGCGCGGTCGACGGCGCGCGAAGCGGGATCATCGGGGTCGCCCGACCCGCCCAAGCTCAGGTTGACGACATCCAGATGGTCGGAGGTGTCCCCGTCTTGGTTGGGATCGACAGCCCGCTCCAATGCCGCGATGACGGCCTCCCAGGTGCCGCTGCCATACTCGTCAAGGACCTTATAGGCGACGATCGAGGCGCCGGGCGCGACGCCGCGCAGCGTCCCGTCTCCGGCGGCGATGGCCGCCACGTGCGTCCCGTGGCCGTAATCGTCGGCCGGGTCTTCGTCCTCGTTGACGAAATCGTAGCCCCCGATCACCTTGCAGCCCTGACCCAGGCAACCGCCCAAGTCGGGATGAGTGTAGTCGACGCCAGTGTCGATGATGCCGATTGTCACACCCTGGCCGATGAGGCAGGGCTTGCCGGTGACCGCGCACGGCTGGCCGTCGGCATCCAGGCTCCAGACATCGTCGGCGTTGATGTAGGGGACCGATTCGTTCAAGAAGGCCTGCACGTGTTGGTTGGGCCAGATGGCTCGGACCTCGGGGATGCTGGCCTGGATGCTTTCGGCCTCTTCCTGGCTGACGTCCATGGCGAAGCCGTTGAAGGTGTAGCTGAAACGGCCGAGGAAGGGCCGGCCGGGCACTAGGGCCCGGGCGCGCTCGACGACCTGCAACTGGGCGCGGAGCAAGCCTTCACGATAGGCAGCCAGCTCGGAGTCGATTTGCTGTTGGATAGCGGGGGGTGGTTCGTGGCCAAACGCTCGGTCGGGAAAGAGCCGCGCCTCGAGCACAGCCTTCATGTCGAGCACCGGGCTCTGGTCGAGCTCGAAGAGAAATCCTGCCGGTTCGGAGATTTCGTCCGGAGAAAACTCCGAAAGGCGCTTGAGCTGGCGTTTGGGGCTGGCATAACCGATCGCTTCGCCTTCCGCGGAGAGCACCAGCTCTGGCTTCTGCATCACCCAGACATAGCCGTCTTCGGTGTCGGGCGGAGGCGGCGTATCCTGCGCGGGCGAGGCTGCTTTGCCGCTGGGGACCGCGAACACAAAGAAGAGCGCGAGCAAAGAGAACGACTTCCAGACTCGACGCCGGCGGAAGGGACGGGGGTTCACGTTTCTTGCGGTAGACCGTCGTCCGTGGTGAATGTCTGTAGTCTCGTTCATTGTCGTCAAAGCCCTCCCTGCAGAATCCGGTCAGGAAGCGTCCTAAACCTCTCGCTCGCCCGGCGCATGGCGCGCTGATTTCGACGCGAGCCTGTTTTCACTTCGGGACCGCTTGGCGATGCGTGGTATGGCCGTGCCTTCCCTCGGGCGTTGTGGAGCTGGAATCATTCCGAACTCCTCCCCAATCCGGAAAACGGGTCTAACCGGACTCTGTTACCTTGCCTGCCCAGCCTCGACGGTTTGGATCGGAGGCCGAGTCCGCCTGGTATCGCAGTTTGCTGCCCCCTGTTTCGATCCGTGTTGTGGATTGCCGACGCCACGGCCGTCGGCGGCGAGATTCCACGTCTCACGGAACAGGATAGTCCGTTCTCGTCACGGCCGTATTACGCTTGGGTTACAAATGGGTAACAAGCGCCCTGGGCAGTTCTCTCGACCGTCTGCGGATCAAGGATCAGCGCCGTCGAGCCCGGCGCGGCTTGGGCAAACCTTCGTTACGATTCCGTTGCCCGGCCGTGATGCGCCCGTGATCTGAGCGGCCTATACTCCTGGATGAGATGTGGAAGCCCTAAGCCTATCTTCGGCGGGGGCTTTCCCACCAGGAGGTCGACCATGGGCCAACGGATGGCAGACCGGGTTTCAGCTTGGGCAGTGGGTGTGTCCATTCTCCCTCTGCTCGTCGCAGCGTGTGGCGGAGCCGGGACCGGCGTTTCTCCCACAGCAACTCGATCGGCGCAGACCGAACTTGCCCTTCTACCCAGCGCCACTCCACGTGTGGGGACGGCCACGCCGCTACCGCAGCGCGCGACCGAAACACCCTTCGGGACGCAGGCCTTCGCGAGCGCCACTCCCCGAGCCTCCCTCACACCCACGCCGACCGGTGCCCCACAACGCCCGGGGCCGGCCACGGAGGTCTTCTCCTTGCCCAATGACCTGCGTCCGCTCGCGCCGGGGGATTTCAACCATCTCAGCCCGCTCGCCACGCTGCGCTTCGCGACCGGCGATCCGCAACACATGGCGCTCGCCGCCTCGCCCGACGGGCGCTTGCTGGCGGCGCAGACCGACAAGGGAGATATGTACGTCTGGGACCTGAACGAGGGACGCCTCGTCGGGTTCTTTCGTACGTTTGCCGGCTGGGCAGCTTCCTGGCTAACCCCATGGCTGTCCTTCTCGCCGGACGGGCAGCTGCTTGCTGCATCCTGGGGACAATCGCCACCGACCAGCGGGGTCGGCGTCTGGCGCTTGGACGGTAGCAAACTGCCCTTCTTCATCGCGGATTCGCTGGCGCCAGTGCAGGAGATCATCTTCTCCGCGGACGGAGGGCGCTTGGCCGTGATCGCGCAGGGCGGCCGAATGGCCGTGATCTATGACCTTCTCCTTAGCGAAGAGATTGTGAGCATCAGCGATATCGAGGGGGAGGTGGTTCGCTCCGTCGACGGGGCGACCCTGGCCGGGCTGACGCAGCAGGGCGCGTGGGTTCTGCCCTGGGCGGAGGGCCGTAAGGCGCTGCGGATCGAGGGCAGCTGGCGGTCCATCAGCCTCTCCGGGAATGGAAAGTGGTTTGCCTTGAGCGATGCAGATGGTCAAACCGTCGTGTACGATGTGGTGAACTCCAAGGAGTTGAGGCGGTTCCCAACGGTCCCGGACGTGCTACTTGGCATAGCGCTCTCGCCCGACGGGCGCTTGCTGGCAGCAGCGTCGAGATCGGGGGAGAGGTATGGCCCAGACAGCCTGGTCGTCTGGCGGGTGGCGGACGGGCAGCAGGTCGTATCGTTCGAAGCCTATGTCTCGTACCCGCAGGCCATCCTGCGCTTTTCACCTGACGGTCGCCTCTTGGCGTTGAAAGACGGTGACAACGATCTCACCGTGTGGCATCTCGCCAGCGGCGCCAGCGACGGGCTATCCCTGTGGGAGGCTGAGTTCGACGACTTCGCCTTCAACGCAACCGTCACCCAGGTCTTCGTCGAGAGAGAGGGTGTTCTGGTAGCATCATCAGCCCTGTTCGGCGCGCTGGAGGACGTCTTCCTCCCACAAGGCGCCCGCCTTCCGCTGCTTTACGGTGAACGTCTGCTGGCCACGGTTTCCCAGGACGTGATCCGCCTGTGGGGCGTCTCTGCTAGCTATCTTGCCTTCCCCGCGCCGCAGGAGTTGGATGTCATCACGCCGACGACGGCCTCGAAACTGGAGCTGGTCGGCCAGATGCGCGTCCAGACGGGGACTGATGCCGCCTTCTCCCCGGACGGCCGATGGCTGGTCGTGGCGCACACGGACGGCAAGCTGACGCGCTTCGACCTCGCCAACCGGCGGCGCGAGGGTTGGAGCGGGCACAGTGACTGGATCTATCGGGTCGTCTTCTCGCCCGATGGGCGGCACTTCGCCACGGCGTCGAAGGACGGCACTCTCAAAGTGTGGGATGTCGCAACCCGAAGCGCAGCGCTATCTTTGAGTGAAGACTCGGGCGAAGTGACGGCGGCAGCCTTTTCGCCGGATGGCGCGCTCTTGGCGATGGCGGGGGAGGATCTCACCATCAAGCTGCGCGACGCAAACACGGGCGCCCTGCTGCGGACCCTCTCCGCCCTCAAGAGCGCCATCTGGGACTTGGCCTTCTCGCCGGATGGAGAGACGCTGGCCTCGATCTCGGCCGACGCGCGGGTGAATCTGTGGGACGTGGAAAGCGGCGCCCTGCTGCAGGTGCTCGAGGCGGAGCTGGACCCAGGCTGGCGCGTGGCTTTCTCTCCGGCCGGCGACTGGCTCGCCGCTGGCGCCTGGGATGGGGGCGCCCTATGGTGGCTTGGAGCTTCCAGCGGAAACTGGGAGCAGATCAGTCGGTTGTGGAACTCGGTGCGTGACTTGGAGTTCTCGCCGGATGGGGAGCTGCTTGCCCTGGTGGGCCAGGATTACTGGAGGACACTGACGCTCTACGCCGTAAGGGCTACCCTCGAGACTGACATCAGCCTGAGCGAGGCCGCGCACCCCTTGACACGTGGCGTGGCCTTCAGCGCGGACGGCAAGCTGATCGCCACGGTCTCCGACGACGGCGCCTTGCGCTTGTGGGGGGTGTGGCGTTAGGGGCTGCGCAACGGGGCTTGAGGAGCGTCGAGCACGAACGTACAGCCGGGGAGGCTCAGCGCGCGGTGCCTGGCGCCACGGCGAATTGCCAGGCTTTTCCAGCTATTCTCCGGCCGGGATGGTAGGAGGAACGGTAGAAACGTGACGGGCGTTCACCCATCCAAATCGGCCCTCGTATTGTCCCGACGGGATGAGAACCCTGTACCAACGACCGCCATCAGCAGCCGACGCCAGTTCGCCAGTGCCCAGCAGCATATCCCCTAGATATGCGCCGCCCACTACGCTCTCATTGGCGCCGGGCTTCAACCTGATGTTCAATGCCGACGCGGTCACATAGAGCTGTACTGAGGAGTCAAGTGCCTCTATAGTAGGCAGAGCTGTCTCCCGAGAAAGACTTGTTGTCCCCCCAATCGTGGGGAGTGGTGTTTCGGTGTGAAATGCGAGAGATGATGGTTGCGGGGTGAGCCTCTCAACAATCGGAGCCAACCCGCCTAGACGGTTGAGACCCACGAAGGCAAGGGCAATGGCGATAGAGACCGCCACCGTTACCCGAAACCGGGATCTTGCGCGCTTCTTCGAATCTGAGACTGGCGAGGGAGGTTCGGGGCCGCGCCAGGAATGCACCCATCGCGCATCCTTCTGAGCAGTGGATGAATCTATTCTGGGTGGACGCCATGTCCCATGCCAAGGTTCAGCGGCAACCTTCACTAGGTCTTGGATTGGCGGCAAGCTGGCAAGACCAGTTGAACACGCTGTCTGCAATCGAGTGGTGAGTTCACGGACTTCCGTGGTCGAGCTGGTTGCCAATTCCCGAAACAGTGGCGAAACCCCAGGTGCCTTAAAGTCCTTGGACTTGAACAGCAGGTGTTTGTCGGTGTGAAACCTACGCCACAAGGAGGGATCGGTCGCCAGTGCTCTCAGGGACAAATAAATGACCAGTATAGAGAAGTTGTCGATGCCTTCGTGAAAGTCCGAGGAGGTACGTCGGGGATGCTGGTAGTTGGGATGACCCAACTCCAGGGACGTCCTTCCCGCCAAGCCGGGTACGAACGCGCAGTCATAGTCAACCAGGCGCATGTTTGCTCGGTCATCCACAAGCACGTTTTCGTGTTGCAAGTCGCCATGAGCAATCCTCGTTTGGCGAAGAGCCTGAGCCAATGCGTGCCATCGGTAGGCCAGAAACTCGAGCGTCTTCGTGTCTGCTCGCTTTCGAGGGGCGCTGATGGCATTGTCCACATACTCGTCCAGAGCCGTGCCGTCAACCCAACCCATCTTGACTGCGGGATAGAGCCTGCCGCTTACGATGATCCCCTGTTCTAGGTACTCAAAGGGCGTGAAGCACTCTAGCGGTTTCTTTCGAAGGTGTTCATGGAGAGCCTGGTATCTCTCGGCTTGATCCGACACGCTGGAAGTGAAACATCGAACGGCCTTCTTTCCCGCGGCGGTTTGGAGCGAGAAGACGACGGCGAACTGTCCTGCCCAAACGAGGGGCAGGCCATTCTGGTGGCACCGCACCTTGGATTTCTTCAGCTCCGAATCGCGGAAGCTCGTTCGAGGGTTTTGGACAGCGCGTCGGTAGTCCTCGAGCGTCGGCCATTGAGCCACTGTGACGATCACTCCTCCATCAAGCTGCACATCCTGACAACCAACATGGAGGTGTCGTCGTTTCTCATGCGCCTGTTGTCACGAAGCTGCTCTACATGGCGAGAGAAATCACTGTCGCTTCTGGCAAGAAGTAAGTCGTTCCAAGGAGGTTCGGAGTGAAGAGATTGGATTCGCTCCTCTTCGGACATGATCCAGAATCCCAGAGCATCGGTGGCTAGAACAAAAACGTCTCCTTCCTCGAAATCGCCTTTCGATCGTCGCATCTCCCCCCACATCACAGAGTAGTTCCTGCGTATGCTGGAGAGAGCGGAGGGGTCGAGCCGGTAATCGTCGGAAACTGTGAGAGGATGCCAAGCCAGAAGGTGGTATCGATTCCCCCCGTCAGCCCTGAAATGGAATAAACCGCAGTCCCCGATAGCGATGCTACTCCATCTGAGTGTGGAAGGGCTGACGCGAAAGCCCAAGAAAGTGGCAAGAGCACCAGTTTCGCGCGCCTTGACCGCGCCGTGCCAGGGAAGGTTGTCCCAATCGATGCTGCTGGACCACTCTTGTTGGAGCGATTTCAACCATTGCTCGAGCCACGCTGGAGTGAAAGCAGCCGGAGGATGCTCCGCGAAGCTCTTCACCAACAAAGTCGCCCACAGCCTCTGGAAGGCCGAGTCGGTGGCGCCGTCTGCAATCGCGAAGGTGAGGCTTAGTGTGTCCCAGGCGAGTGCGTCTTCACACTCGTCTGGCTCGCTTCCGGCTTTTGGTTCCTGGAAGTGCCTCACCTCAACAACCATGGCTACCGCAGCTCTTTCGGGCGTGTCCCAATGTCTAGGAATCGAACGAGCTCAACCAAGTCTGCTTGGAAGGCGAACCCTCGGGAGTGCTCGCCCACAGCGAACCCTTCTTTTCCGGCGATCGCAATCATCTGAGGGGTGAGCTGACTCGACATCTCGAACAATCTTTTGCCGTATTCATCGGGAATCTGCTCAACGCTCTCCGGGAAGAACACCTTCGATCCGCCGAGCGACGATATGTGACAGTTGAACAGCAGGAGTTCCCCGTCGCTGGTTCCTAGCGCCCTTAAATCCTTGGCGGGCTCTTTAGGATCCCCGTCCGTGGCTTCCCCGTCGGTGATGTTGATGGCAATCGGTGGAAAGGAGTTAGGATGTTGTCCGACCCACTCGCTGACCACGCGTCGAGCGTACCGCAACGCGCCGCACATCGGAGTATCCTTTTGAGCGGTTGGCTCGAACCAAACAGGGAATTTCACGCTAGCGTCGACGATTCCTCCTGCCCCATCCGGCTGCTTGATCACTCGGTCCTCAACACGAGCCGGCGAATTGGCGAGCTCGCTGATCGTGACGTTGTCCTTGCCAGAAAGAGGGCCGCTCAGGGCAGGCCCAACATGGCCTTCACTGGATCCGTAGCCAATGACGGAGATGTTGAAGTAGTCTCGCACCGATTCGCCCTTTGAGCACCGAATCACCAAATTGCTCAACATCCGATTCACGGCGTCCGCTGCGCCTTGCGCCTTGCTTGAGCTGTAATCGCCCCATGCGTCTTTCATCGAACCGGACTGATCCAGCAGAAACACGAACAGGGCAGGGTTATTCCGGCTGATCTCTTCTTGGTAGGCCATCCTATCCTCTCCTTGGCTATTGCCTTCCACTGAGGGAAGGACTAGGTCGATTGGTGCTCGGCTACGACTGTGAGAGGGATCTCGACGAGACAGAATCCGTGGCGTGGCGAGCGCCTCAAACAACCATGTCGATTCTCGCGCTCTCTGTTCTCAGCGCAAGTCAGTTGAATGGGTGGGCATCTGGGTAGGTCGGGAGAGGCTCACGGTTGCCCCAGCGGCCGCTCCGGCAGCAGCACGACACATCCGGCTCGAGAGGGATGATCCTCCACCGAGGCGCCGCCGGGGATGTCGCGCAGCAGCCAGAGCACAAGCAGGTCGCCGCCGGCGGCAAACACGTAGAGCAATCCGAAGGAGAGCAACCAGCCGTTTCCCAGGGCCAGCCCGGCGAGATACGGGACGAAACCCAAGAGCAGCGCCGGCATGAGCGCCCCAAGGCGATAGGCGCGGGCCGGGAGAGGGACGCGCAGGTGCGCATAGGGGGTCAAGGAGCGGAGTTGGAATCCAAACTTTACGTCCCGCAGCGGCCGCCGGCCGAATAGCGCCCACGAAAGACCATGGACCAACTCATGCAGGGGCACGCCGAGCAGAAACGAGAGGATCAAGCTGGCCGGTCTGGCAAAAGCCGCGATCCCGCCCAGCAGGCTGGCCAACCCCCACACACCTAAATAGACCACGGCGAGCAGGACGGTCAGAGGCAAGGCGATCCCCAGCCTCTTGAGGTTGGCCTCGGCCACCGAAACCGAACGGTCGATCTTCCCCCGCGGAGGGCTTGAGGAGGCGCTCATGAGCCGTCTCGATCACGCCTAAGCTGGCTGCTGCGAGCGCGACCGTCGTAGCCGCGCTCCAACTCTATCCATGGGACTGAGTTCGCCATACTTGAAGATCGCGGACGAGCACCCTCCCCGCGCGTGCCCGATCCGCATCCCCTCACCATGAACTACGAAGGGGCTGGGGCGACGATGTGATCGGCGAAGTAGCGCTGCCAGGGACCGCAGCCCTGGATGAAGGGTTGCATCAGGGCCCGCTCCGCCTGCACTGTGTGCATCAGATCATGCCCGGCCCATTCATGGAGCAACTCGCTCAAGGTGACCATCCCCAGCTCCGGGTGACGCGCTTGGCGCGGGAGATCGGCGGCGGTGAGCCGGGCCAGGAGCGCCAAGCTCTCGGCGCGCAGGCGGCCGAACTCGGCCGCCAAGTCCAGCGCAGTGCGCTGCGGGTCGAGCTTGCTCCCTTCGCGGTCCGGGTTGTAGGCAGCGAAGTCGCGTCCCTCGAGAAAGGCGCGGACCCGCTCCGGGAAGACGGCGCGTTCGGCGTCAGCCAAGTGCAGCAGGCACTCAAGCGCCGACCATTCGTTGGGAGCGGGCGGCTGGGCCAGCAGTTCCGCTGGTAACGTCGCGCTGAGGTAGCTCCACCGTTCGGGCGTGGTCTTCAGCACGGCATGCACCCAAGGTAAGATGTTCTCCATCGTGTCGCCTCCTTTGCAAGTCAATGGCCCCATGCATAGGCATCGCACGACAAGGTACATGCAATCCATCCGATCTGTCAAGGGCCTGGCGGATTGGTGTTGATGATCCACAGCTTCCCTGTATACTTTTTCTCTGCCAAAGGAGGTCTTCGATGTCGGCAAACTCCACCCCACTGGACGGCGAGGTCTACCTACCCCCGGAGGAGCTTGCGCGGAGTTCCCGCGTGCCGGATTGGGAATCGCTCCTGGCGGAAGCGGACTCCGACTACCTGGCGTTCTGGGAGGCCCGGGCGCGCGAGCTGGAATGGCAGCGCCCGTGGGACAGGGTGCTCGACGACTCACAAAAGCCCTTCTACAAGTGGTTCACCGGGGCCCGCACCAACATCGTCGCCAACGCGCTGGATCGGCACACTCGCACTTGGCGGCGCAACAAACTGGCGCTGATCTGGGAGGGGGAGCCGGGCGACCTGCGGACGTTCTCCTACCACGCGCTGAACCGCGAGGTCTGCCAGTTCGCCAATGTGCTCAAGAGCATGGGCGCCCAGAAGGGAGATCGCATCACCATCTACATGGGCCGCATTCCGGAGATTGTCATCGCCATGCTCGCCTGCGCCAAGATCGGGGCCATCCATTCCGTGGTTTATGGCGGTTTCTCCGTCGAGGCGCTCCACGGGCGCATGGAGGACTCGCAGAGCAAGCTGCTCCTGACGGCAGACGGCGGTTGGATGAACGGCAAGATCGTGCGGCTCAAGGACATCGCAGACGAGGCCCTCAAGCGCAGCGCCAGCGTCGAACACGCGGTCATCGTGCGACGCACCGGACACGAGGTCAAGATGGAGTCGGGGCGCGACTTCTGGTACCACGACCTGCTCAATCTGCCGGTGGCGCGGCCCAACGGGGGCCGCTGCGACACCGAGATGCTCGACGCAGAAGATCCCCTGTATATCCTGTACACCTCGGGCACGACCGGCAAACCGAAAGCCGTGCTACACACGCACGGCGGCTACCAGGTGGGCATCAAGACCACCTTGGAATACGTCTTCGACCTGAAGGAAGAAGACCGCTGGTGGTGCACCGCCGATCCGGGGTGGGTGACCGGTCACTCGTATATCGTCTACGGCCCGCTGCTCAGCGGCGCGACCAGCTTCATGTACGAGGGCGCGCCCACCTTTCCTTACCCCGACCGCTGGTGGCGCATGGTCGAGAAATACGGCATCACCATCCTCTACACCGCCCCAACCGCCATCCGCGGCCTGATGCGCTTCGGCGACGCCTGGCCTAACCGGCATGACCTCTCCTCGCTGCGCCTGCTGGGATCGGTGGGCGAACCGATCAACCCGGAGGCCTGGAAATGGTATCACCGCGTCATCGGCAAGGACCGCTGCCCGATCATGGACACCTGGTGGCAGACCGAGACCGGCATGTTCATGATCACGCCGGTTCCCGCCTCTCCGTTGAAACCCGGCTCGGCCACCAAGCCTTTCTTCGGGCAAGAGGCGCAGGTTGTCGACGAGAATGGCAAGCCCGTGCCGGATGGAGAGGAGGGCTACCTGGTGTTGAAGCGGCCCTGGCCGGCGATGCTGCGCACCATCTATGGCGACGATGAGCGTTACGTGCAGCAGTACTGGAGTCGCTTCCCGGGGGTGTACTTGGCCGGCGATTCGGCGAAGCGCGACAAGGACGGCTACTTCTGGATCATCGGCCGGGTGGACGACGTGATCAAGGTTTCCGGGTACCGGTTGGGGACGGCCGAGATCGAGTCGGCGCTGGTGAGCCATCCCAGCGTAGCGGAGGCCGCCGTCATCGGGCTGCCCGATGAGGTGAAGGGCAGCGCCATCCACGCCTATTGCATCTTGCGCGCCGGATCCAACTCCTCGCCGGAGCTGGCCGAGCAGCTCAAGGCCCACGTGGGCCACGAGATGGGGCCGATCGCTCGCCCGGCGTCGATCGAGTTCGTCGACAAGCTGCCCAAGACGCGCTCCGGCAAGATCATGCGCCGCGTGCTGAAGGCGCGTGCCCTGGGGATCAGCGAGGGCGATATCTCGACGCTGGAGGAGTGACTCGAGCGCCGCCAATCGTAGGGGCGTTCGACAGAACGCCCAGAGAACCATCTGTCGAACGCGACGAAGGTGGTTTTCCGGTCGCTTAACTGTGTGAGGTGGTCACCCTCGGATTGGGCCTTTGAAACGAGATAGTACGGCGTACAATCGTCGGTCGGTGCGGCTGAGGGGATACGATTACGGCACCCCAGGCGCGTATTTCGTTACTCTCTGCACTCACCAGCGGCAGATGTTCTTCAATGACCCCGTGATCCGCGCGCCTGTGGAGGCATGTTGGCGCGCGATCCCCCAGCATGCCCAGGTCATTGAGCTGGACGAATGGGTGATCATGCCCAATCATCTGCGCGGTATCCTGGTCATCCACGATCGTGGGGGCGTTGGACCGAACGCCCCAACCAAGGGTGCCCCAGCCCGCCGCGAGCCAGATCATCCCTTCTCCCTCCTATCCCCTATGCGCAATACGCTCCCAGTGATCGTGCGCACCTACAAGGCCGCCGTGACCGCCGCCTGTCGCGCCGCTGACCGCTCTCAATTCGCGTGGCAACGAGGCTACTACGAGCATGTCATCCGGGATGAGCGCCAACTGGACGTCGTCCGCCGGTACATCCAGGACAACCCGTTGCGCTGGGACCTAGATCGCGACAACCCCGAGAGCACACGCGGTGCGGCGAGAACCGTCGTGAGCACCGACTACTGGGCGGACGTCGAAGAGGCGTTCGAATGAACACCGACCGTAGGGGCGTTCAATTGAACGCCCCGAAGAGCTCTCCATTGCGCGCCTCAGGGCGTTCTGTCGAACGCCCCTACCAATGCCCCTGAGAGCGCGGCCTGTCCCCAGTTCTCTTGAACGCCCCGAAGAGCTCTCCATTGCGCGCCTCAGGGCGTTCTGTCGAACGCCCCTACCAATGCCCCTGAGAGCGCGGCCTGTCCCCAGTTCTCTTGAACGCCCCGAAGAGCTCTCCATTGCGCG
>Ga0209642_10001033_pt1 | contig 18353 bp, 15 predicted proteins | sample RifCSP19_2_FD_184025 | JGI IMG/M metagenome (GOLD analysis project Ga0209642, IMG submission 184025) | Soil microbial communities from Rifle, Colorado - Rifle CSP2_sed 19_2 (SPAdes) (version 2) | ecosystem: Environmental > Terrestrial > Deep subsurface > Rock core/Sediment | place: Rifle... | reverse complement strand
CTACCTACGCGTCGCCGCTCATCCGCGTGCTACTGCTGACCGTCTTTGGCGAAGGCGTCGTCGTGCGCACGTTGCTGTGGGGGCTCGATGCCGGTCTCAACGCCGTGCTCTCGGTGGGTATCCCGTACGTGCTGACCTTCTACGCCGTCCTCGGCGTATTGGAAGACACGGGATATCTCAACGCGGCCACGGTGCTGCTCGACCGGGTGATGCGCGGCCTGGGGCTTTCTGGGCGGGCGGCGATTCCGCTGGTCGCCGGCGCCGGGTGCAACGTGCCGGCGATCATCGGGCTGCGCACGCTGCGTACCGAACGGGAACGGCTCATCGCCGGCACCCTGATTACCCTGGTGCCCTGCAGCGCGCGGACCGCCGTGATCTTCGGCGCCGTCGCCTACTACCTGGGGTGGTCGTGGGCCCTCGCGCTCTACGGGATCGTCACCGCGGTCGTGCTCGGCGCGGGCTGGGGGTTGAACCGGCTGATTCCCGGCGGCACGCCGGATCTGCTGGTCGAAGTCTTCCCCTTCCGCATCCCTGCCCCTCGCACCGTCGTCCGCAAGACCTGGGTCCGCGTGCGCGACTTCATCTTCGTGGCGGTGCCGATCGTGCTGGCGGGGAGCGTGGTCCTCGGCGCACTCTACGAGACGGGGCTGATCCGCCTGGCCACACGGCCGCTGGCGCCGATCGTGGAAGGCTGGCTCGGATTGCCGGCCGTGGCGGGCCTGACGCTCGTCTTCGCCGTCCTGCGCAAGGAACTCGCCCTGCAGTTGCTCGTGGCGCTGGCCATCGTGGAGTTCGGCCGCGGCGCCGAGAACCTGCTCTCCTTCATGAGCAAGGACCAACTGTTCACGTACGCCCTGGTGAACACGATCTACATCCCCTGCATCGCCACGATCGCCGTGCTCAGCCGCACGCTCGGCCGGCAGCGCGCGGCGGTGATCTCCCTGGGGACCGTCGCGCTGGCCGTGCTGCTCGGGGGGGTGACCATGCGGCTGCTGGCCCTCCGCTGATTCCGGGAGTTCCCCCTCGGGTTCTCGCCGCAGAGAAGTCGCTTAGCGCAGGGGATATGCCCGCGCAGTCCCGCCGGTCTTGCGCTCCGGGAAGACCGGCAGGTGCCCGGCGATCCAGCTGTAGGCCAGGATGCCCGCGGCGATGCTGGCCAGCGTGACCTGAATCTCCATCCAGGACGGGACGTAGCGGGTATGGCTGCCCGCCAGCATCCCGATGATCGACACGTTCAGCCGGTTGAGCACAACGCCGAAGACCACGAGCCCCGCGGCAATGACCAGGCCGCGCGCGGAGCGGCCCCCGTTCACGGAGAGCAGCGCCATGGGGATCAGAATTCCGAGCACGACCTCCAGGCTAAAGAAGATGCCCTCCAGGGACGGGGTGAGGGCGTAGGCCCACGCACCGCGGACCACCAAGTCGATCACCTTGATTCCCAGGTAGATGGACAGCACGACGAAGGTGACGCGTCCCAGATCCATCAGCAGGGGTAGTTCCAGGGCGCGGCGGAAGGCCCGCGCGCTCAGGTAGGATTCCACCACCACCATCGCCAGCCCCACAGCGACCGCTGAGATAAAGAAGAGGATGGGTAAGAACGGCGTGTACCAGAGCGGATGCAACTTGCCCGGCACGATCAGGAAGAGAGTCCCCAGGGAGGACTGGTGCAGCGTGGAGAGGATCACCCCCGCCACGACGAGCGGCGGCAGGGCCAGGTGCGTGATGCGCAGCAGGGCCGTCCGCCCCAGCCGCTCCAATACGATCTGTCCGAACTCCAGGGCCAGCACCAGCGTGTAGAGCATGACGCACCAGGCGACCTCGAACATCACCGAGTGCGGGTTCCACATGACCAGGGGGTGCCAGATGCGGTAGGGGCGGCCCAGGTCGAGCAGGAGGTTGGCGATCACCAGCACGTAGCCGACGAACCCGGTGACGATGGCCGGCCGGAGCAGCGGCCGGTACCGCTCCAGGTGCCCCACGTAGACGGCGGCGGCCACGGTGAACCCCCCGGCCGCCAGCGCGACCCCGGTCATCACGTCGAAGCCGATCCACAACCCCCAGGGGAAGCGGTCGGAGAGGTTGGTTACCGAGCCCAGGCCGAGGGCGAAGCGCACCACCCCGATGACGGCGGCGCCGAGCAGCATGCCCCAGAGCAGGATCCGTCCGGGAGAGATCCGCCGGCGCGTCATCGGGTCTGCTCCTTCTCCCTGGCGAGTTGTTCGTTGCGGCGGCGGGCGATGGCCTCAAACGCGGTGAGCATCGCGCCCAGGGTGACGACGACTCCCGGCAGCTTCCCCAGCACCCGCCAGGTGAAGGCCGGCAGCGGTTCGCGAGAAGCCACGGGGAAGCCCAGTTCCTCAAAGGGCACGTCGGACACGTACAGGAACGAGGTCCCGCCGACCTCCTCCGCGCCATAGATGGCCGGGACGTACCGGCGGTCGCCGGCAATCCGCCGCGCCGCCTCCGCCAGCATCGCCGGGCGCGTCCCGAACTGCAGCGCCTGCATCGGGCAGGCGGCCACACACGCCGGTCCGTCGCCGCGGCGCAGCCGCTCGGCGCACATGTTGCACTTCGTGATCACGGGGAGCGGTTTGCGCCACTCGAAGCGCGGCATCTGGAAGGGGCAGGCGACCATGCAGTAGCGGCAGCCGATGCACCGCCCGGCGTCGTAGGTCACCGGTCCCTCCGGGGTCTTGCGCAGTGCGCCGACCGGGCAGGCCGAGGCGCAGGCGGGGGAGGCGCAGTGCATGCACTGTGTCTTGATGGTGCGCCGGGCGGCCCCATCCGCGCCGAGGTTCAGGTGCGGCCGCGGCGTGCGCAGGTTCTGCGTGCGCACGTAGGTCCAGGCGGTCGGGCTGAGGTCGGCCGCCTCTCCCGCCGGGAACTTGTGATACGCCTTGCACGCGGCCTCACAGCTGCGGCAGCCGATGCAGCGGGCGACGTCAATGAGGACGGCGTGCCCGGAGGCGCTGGTCGTCGCCAGCGCCGGCCGGCCCGCCGAGAGGACGGTGACGCTCGCGCCGGCGGCCGCCGCCAGCTCCAGGAACTGCCGCCGCGTCAGACGCGTGGCCATCACTAGTGCCAAGCCGCGACGAAGGCGGAGATGAAGAACATCGAGAGGCCCAGCACGATCACCCCGAGCACGATGCCGGAGACGGCTTCGTCGAACCCGCCTACCCCGCCGCGGCTGCGGGCCACCCTATAGCACCCCAGCACGCCGGCGCCGACCGCCGCCAGCGCCAGCGCGCAGTTCACGCCCGGCATCCAGCAGAGGCGGAGGGCAATTAGACCCAGCGTGAAGCTGAGCCCGGCCAGCGGACAGACCGGCCGGCCGGCCGTACTGGTGGGTCCCGGCAGTCCTCGGTACTGCGACGTGGCGTACATCATCGTGACCACCTCGCCTTTACCGTAGTCCCGGGGGGTGCCGCCGGCATCGAGCAAGCTCCCTAATCGGCCGGGGGAGAAGAGCCCGAAAGTCCTCCGAGTTGTCCCACAAGTGGGTCTGCACATCGCGGGCGTGAAGCCAGGCGACCACTGGCGCTCCGTCGATGCCGCAGCGCATCTGGGTGCGACTTTGACGCGCGGTAGTCCGGTCGGATCAGGCCGCTAGTTCGAAGGGGGGATGAAGATACAGTTGTCGCGCGGTTTCCCGGGGAACGCGCGGCAATGGTTTCATCTGACCGCCCGATAGGCACCATCAGGGGCCACATCTAGGATGAACCAGGATGGCGGAGAGTCTCCAAAGAGGGTGGCCCATGCGCGATGCGGCGGGGATTCCGGAACGGACAGACGCTGAGCCGGTTCTGGCGAATCTCCTGGCAACTCCTCAGGGCAGGAGGATCCTGACCTGCATTCAGTGCGGAGTCTGCGCGGGGACCTGCCCCTACGGAGAGGTGATGGACTATCCGCCCCGCCGCATCATCGGGCTCCTGCGCGCGGGGGAACTCGATGAGGCGCTATCCAGCGAGAGCCTGCTCGGCTGCGTGGGATGCTACGCTTGCATGGCCAAGTGCCCGCGGGGCATCCGGCTGACCGAGGTCCTGCTGCCCCTGGTGAAGGAAGAGGTCTTCCTCCGCCTCCCCGACGTCCCGACGGAGTTGAAGCGGGCGCTCGACAACACGCTGCGCTACGGCAACCCGATGGGGGCCGCACCGCGCAAGCGCGCCGAGTGGGTGAAGGGCGCGGGCGTGCCCATCCGCAGCCTGGCAGACGCCCCGCAGCCGGTCGACGTTCTCTGGTTCGTCGAATGCTATCCCTCCTACACGCCGCGCGGACAGGAGGTCAGCCGGGCGACGGCCCGCCTCTTCACCGCGCTGGGGATTGACTTCGCCATCCTGGCCAATGAGGAGAAGTGCGCCGGCGAATGCTCGCGGCTGGTGGGCGAGGCGGGGCTCTTCGGGACGCTGACCGACTACAACATCGCGATCTTTCGCAAGTACCGGTTCGGCCGCGTCGTCACCGGGGACCCGCACGCGTACGACGCCTTCCGGTACCAGTACCCGGCCCTGGGCTTTGACGCCCACGTGGAGCACACGGTCCCCTTCCTCGTCCCGCAGCTGGAGCGGCTGCGCCCACTGCTGTCGAGGCGACTGGACTATGCCGTGACCTATCACGACTCCTGCTGCCTGGGGCGCCACAACGGGTACTACGACGAGCCGCGGGACCTGCTGGTGGCGATCCCCGGCGTGCGGCTCGTGGAGATGGTGCACAACCGGGTGAACACCATCTGCTGCGGCGGGGGCGGCGGGGGGATGTGGCTCGACGCCTACTACAAGACCAAGGGATACGAGCGGCTGGCCGAGCGGCGGGTCCAGGAAGCGCTGGCCACCGGGGCGGACGTGCTGGCCGTCTCCTGCCCGTATGAGATCGCGCGCTTCGAAGACGCGCTGAAGGTCCTGGGAGAAGAGAAGCGGATGGTCGTGCGAGACGTTGTGGAGCTCCTAGCGGAAGCCATGGGGCCGTAGGGACATGAGCGCGGTCAGCCATTCCGAACACGGGATGCGCGCACGACTCCCCACGCCCGCCGCGTGGAGGCGCATGCTGGACGTGGTCGCGGCGCGCCGGGGGCGCCTGCCCATCGCGGCCAAGTTGATCCTCAGCTACCTGCTGATCATCGCGGTCGCCGTCGTTGTCTTCGTCGTGGTGGGGACACAGTTGGTTGGGCGGCTGATCCTCTCCGAGGCGCAGAGCTCGGTGAGCAACGCGCTGAACACGGCGCGCGAGGTCCTCTCCGGCCGGCTGGACGACGTGCACGATGTCGTCCGCCTGACTGCCGACCGGTTCGCCCTGAAGGACGCGCTGCAGAGCGGGAAGGTTGAGGAGGTCGCCGCGGAGCTGGCCCGCGTCGCCAGGAGCGAAGGCCTGGACTTCCTCACGGCGACCGACGCCTCCGGGAGGGTCCTCCTGCGCACCAGCAACCCGGGGGTGGTCGGCGACTACCGCAACCACGACCCGCTCATCGCCGCGGCACGCACCCGGAAGGTCCCAATCGCCGCGGTGTCCGTTATGGCGGCGGGCGACTTGCGGCAGGAATCGGCTGTCCTCGCGGATCGGGCGTACTTCCGATTTATCCCCACGCCCAAGGCGCGGCCCCGGAGAGAGACGGAGGAGACGTCCGGGATGGTCCTCGAGGCGGTTGCCCCCATCCTGGATTACCGTAGCGGCCTGATCGGCTTTCTCTACGGCGGGGTGCTGCAGAACCGGAACTACGAGATCGTGGATAAGGTCAAGGAGACGGTCTTCCAGGGGCTGCGGTACGGCGGCAGGGATGTGGGGACCGCCACCATCTTTCTGGACGACCTCCGGATCGCCACCAACGTCCCGAACGCCGACGGCAGTCGGGCGGTCGGCACGCGCGTCGCCGCGGATGTCTACCGCCGCGTGGTCGGCGAGGGACAGCGCTGGACCGCCCGCGCCTTCGTGGTGAACAACTGGTACATCACGGCCTACGAGCCCATCCGCAACATTAACAGCCAGACGATCGGCATCCTGTACGTGGGGGTGCTGGAGCAAAAGTACGTGGACATCCGCCGGCGGACCATCGGCGCCTTCCTGGCCATCGCCCTGGCCGGCGGGCTGCTCTCCATGGCGCTCTCCTACTACATCTTCCGCCGGGTCTCGCCCACCCTCTCCCGGCTGGCTTCCGCCGCGCGGGAGATGGCGCACGGCAGGCTGGATGTGCGGGTCACGGCAAAAACTGACGATGAACTGGAGGACCTCGCAGACGCCTTCAACGCCATGGCCGCCTCCCTGCAGCAGCGGGACGAGCAACTGCGGGAATTTGCCCAGAGCAGGATCCGGGAGTCCGAGCGGCTGGCGATCACCGGTCAGCTGGCCGCCGGCGTGGCCCACGAACTGAACAACCCGCTCCAGGGCATCATCGCCTACGCCCACATGCTCCTGGAGAAGGTGCCGCCGGACAGCCCCCTGCGGCCTTCCCTGCAGAAGATCGCCGCGCAGGCCGACCGCAGCCGGGAGATCATCCGGGGGCTCCTGGACTTTGCCCGGCCGCGTCCGCCGCACGTGCGCCCGGCCAACGTGAACGTCATCCTTCAGGAATGCGTCGCCCTGGTAGAAAACCAGGCGATGTTCCACAACATCCGGGTCATCCGGAACCTCCAGCCCGACCTCCCCGCCGCGGTCGTCGACCCCTCGCAGATGCAGCAGGTCTTCATGAACATGGTCGTCAACGCCGCGGAGGCGATGGCGGGGGTGGGCACGCTGATTCTGAGCACCCGCTTCGACCCCGCGCAAAGGCGCATCGAGATCGCGATCAGCGACACCGGCCACGGCATCCGGCCGGAGGACCTGGAGCGGATCTTCGATCCCTTCTTCACCACGAAGCCGTCGGGACACGGCGTGGGGCTGGGGCTGGCCATCAGCTACGGCATCGTCAAGGAACACAAGGGCACGATCACCGTGCAGAGCGAGGTGGGGAAGGGCACGACCTTCACCATCACGCTGCCGGTCGAGCCGGCGGAGGGCGCGTAGGCGATGAGCGCGGGCGCCCGGGTCTTGATCATCGACGACGAGGAGATCGTGCTGGACGTCTGCCGCGAGATCCTCGAGGGCGATAACTACACCGTGGCGACGGCCCCCGACGGGGCGCAAGGGCTGTCGCTCGCAGAGGAGTTCGGACCGGACGTGGTCTTCGTCGACCTGAAGATGCCCGGCCTCTCCGGTTTTGAGGTTCTGGAGCGCCTCCGCACCCGTGATCCGTCCATCGTGCCCATCGTCATCACCGGCTACGCCACGCTCGCCTCGGCCGTGGAGGCGATGCAGAAAGGCGCCTACGACTTCGTCCCCAAGCCCTTCACCCCGGAGGAGTTTCGGCTGATCACCCGGCGGGCGCTGGAGAAGCGGCGGCTGGTGCGGGAGACCATCGCCCTACGGCGGGAGCAGGAGATGCTTCGCGAGAACTTCGCCGCCATCGTCGCCCACGAACTGAAGGCGCCGCTGGCCGCGGTGCAGCAGAACCTCCTCCTGCTGACGGTGGAACTCGCGGACAGGCTGACGGACGCGCAGAAGGAACGGCTGGCGCGCCTGCGGTCCCGCCTCGACGACCTCCTGAAGATGATCGATACCTGGTTGCGGGCGATCTCCGCCGATCTGGGGAAGATCCGGGAGCGGTTCCTGCCGACGGACGTGGCCGGCGTGATCGCCAAGGCCGTCGAGACCGTGCAGCCGTACGCGGCGCGCAAGGACATCGAGATCACACAGGCGCTGCCGCCGTCCCTCCCCGCGGTGCACGGGGACGAAGGCACGCTGGGCGAGGCGCTGACCAACGTCCTGAGCAATGCCGTCAAGTACTCCTCCGCGGGCGGCAGGGTCGGCGTGAGTGCGCGGGTGGACGACGAACGCATACTCATCGCCGTGACGGACGCCGGCGTGGGGATCGCCCCAGACGAACTGCCCTACATCTTCGGCGACTTCTACCGGGGGCGGGCCGGGGTCACCGGTGAGGCGGGAGCCGGGCTCGGGCTGGCCGTCACCCGCCGGATCGTCGAGGCGCACGGCGGGACAATCACGGCGGAGAGCATGCCGGGGAAGGGCAGTACCTTCGTCATCACCCTGCCGGTGCGCCGGGCGGCGGAGGCGGCGCGTGATCGACCGGAGGCGCAGAACCGACCAGTGGCACCGTTGGGGGGTGCGGTATGAGTGAGAAAGCCAGAGTGCTGATCATCGACGACGATCCCGATTTCGTGGACGGGATCCGAGGCGTCCTGGAAGCGGCGGGCTACCAGGTCGACGCCGTCTACAATCCCAAGGCCGGCTTCGAGGCGCTGAAGCGCCGGCCCCCCGACCTGCTGCTGCTGGACATCCTGATGGGCCGGGGTGCGGAGGGGGTCATGCTGGCGCGCAAGATGCGGAAGGATCCGCAGCTCAGCCAGATCCCCACGCTCATCATCACCGGCCTGCGGGAGCAGATCGCCTTCCTCTTCCCGGGGCAGGCGGTGCATCCGCACATCCTCGCCGTCGACGAGCTGATGGAGAAGCCGGTCGACCCGCAGCTGCTCCTGGACCGGGTGAAGGCTCTGCTGGACGCGGCCGCCCGGCGCCGGGTGGCGGGGTAGGAGTGGACGATGGCCCGGACGCTCACGTTTGAACAAGAGATTGCCAACCTCTTCTATGCCATGGACAGCAACCCGGTGCAGGCCTGCATTCAGTGCGGCATCTGCTCCGGGACGTGCCCGGCCGTGGCGTTCATGCAGCACTCGCCGCGGGCGATTATCGCCATGATCCGCGCCGGCCAGAAGAAGGCGGTCCTGGCCAGCAATACCTACTGGGCCTGCGCCTCCTGCTACGCCTGCAGCGTGAAGTGCCCCCAGGGGATCGACGTGGCCGCGATGATGTACGGGCTGAAGCGCTATTCCCTGTGGCGCAACCACTACCGGACGGTCCCCCTGGGGGCGGACTTCTCGCGCCGTTTTGTCCGCCTCATCACTAAATACGGCCGGTCCTATGAGCCCGGCCTGGCCGCGCCCTACGTGCTGCGGCACGGGTTCCGCGGCCTGCTGGACGAGATCCGCACGGCGCTGGGACTGTTGCGCAAGGGGCGGCTCCCCCTGCTGCCGCACCGGATCAAACGCGCGGAGAGCCTGCGCCGGGTGATCTGGCAGATTCTGCCGGTGGGAGGACGCGCATGAAGGCCTACAGCTACTTTCCTGGGTGCTCCCTGGAACGGATGGCCGCCTCCTATCGCCTCTCCGCGGCGGAGACGGCGCGGGCGCTGGGCGTCGAACTGCGTGAACTGGAGGACTGGAACTGTTGCGGGGCGACGGCGTATTTCCACATCGACGAACTGCTGGCCGCGACCCTCTGCGCCCGCAACCTGGCCATGGCGGAGCAGGAGGGGCTGGACCTGGTCACGCCCTGCAGCGGCTGTTTCAAGAACATGTATTTCACCCGCGCCCACCTGCGGGAGGATCCCGACCTGGCGGAGCACGTGAACACCGCCCTCGCGGAGGACGGGCTGCAGTTTCGAGGCACCGTGCAGGTCAGGCATCTGATCGAGGTGCTGGTACAGGACGTGGGCCTGCCGGAGATCAAGAAGCGCGTCACCCATCCCCTGCGCGGCCTGCGCGTGGCACCCTACTACGGCTGCCAGATCCTGCGGCCGCGCAAGGGGCGCGAGGACGATGAGCAGCCCCGCTTCTTTGAGGATCTCCTGACGACGATCGGGGCGTCCCCGGTCGACTTCCCCTTGCGCGACCGGTGCTGCGGCGGGTCCCTGATCGTCACCCATCGACAGGCCGCCCTCAGCATGGCGTACGCCCTGCTGCAGGATGCCATTGATCACGAGGCCGAGGTGATTGCCACTGTCTGCCCGCTCTGCCAGGTCAATCTGGAGTGCTACCAGCGCCATGTCAACCGCACCTTCGGCACCAACTTCGGCCTGCCGGTTCTCTACTTCACGCAGCTCTTGGGGCTGGCGCTGGGGATTCCGTCGCAGCGATTGGGGATCGGCAAGGAGCTGATCTCTCCCGCTCCGGTGCTGGCGCGGGTCGGGGGATGAGGGTGGGAGAGAGGAGGCGGGCCGGATGCTCAACATCCTCGTGCTGGTGAAGCTGGTCCCGGACACTGTGGAGGAACTGGAGATCGCCCCCGATGGCCGGTCCCTGGATCCCGCCTCCGTCCGGCTGATCCTGAGTGAGCGCGATGAGCACGCCCTGGAGCAGGGACTCCTGCTCAAGGAACGATACGGCGGAACGCTCACCGTTATCGCCCTCGATGTCCCCGAAGTGGACGACGTGCTGTTCACGGCGTTGGCGAAGGGAGCGGACCGGGCTGTGAAGATCACGGGGATGGAACCGGGTCCGAGCACCTGGACCGCCGCCGGACTGGCTGCCCGGACGCTGGCTGCCGGGCCGGGGCTGCTGCCGGCGGATCTCATCCTGACCGGAGTTCAGGCCATCGACGACCTGGACGGCCAGGCGGGCCCCATCCTGGCGCGGCTGCTGGAACTGCCATACGTCGGCATCACCTGCCGCGTAGAGGTGGATCCGGGCGCCCGCAGCGCCGTGGTAGTGCGGGAGTATGTCGGCGGGGTGACGGGGACCTTTGAGGTTTCGCTGCCGGTGGTGCTGGGCGTGCAGTCTGCGGAGAAGCCACCGCGCTATGTCCCGGTGGCGAAGGTGCGCGCAGCGATGAAGTCGCAGCGGCTGGAATCGGTACCAGCGTCGGGAGAATCCGCGGTGATGCGCGTGGAGATTCTCCAGTTGATGAAACCCGAGGCGACAGGACGCGCCGTCATGCTGGACGGCGCACCGGAGGAGGTCGCGGCGCAGCTTTGCGATGTTCTGGCGGCACGCGGTCTCCTGTAGGCGGTGAGGCGTATGGCCGGTGAGATCTGGGTGTTGGTGGAGCAGTGGCGCGGCCGGATCTCTGACATCACCTATGAGGTGCTGGCGCTCGGCCGGGAAGTCGCGGAAGCCCTTGCCGGGAGCCTGCAGGCGGTCGTGTTGGGGCCCGGCGCCGGGGAATCGGCTTCTTCGCTGGGTGCGGCTGACGGTGTGCTGATGGTCGAGCATTCGGCGCTGGCCGAACCGGTGCCGGAGGTCTACGCGCTGGCTCTGGCCCAGATCATCCCGCAGCGACAGCCGCAGGCGCTGCTCATCCCGCAGACCAACGTGACGATGGAGCTGGGGCCGCTGCTGGCCGCGCGTCTGGCGGTACCCTTCGTCAATTCCTGCCGGGACGTGCAGGTGACTGACGGCCGACCTGTGGCCCGCTGCATCCTCTACGGGGGCAAGGTCGAAGCCTCCGTGACCCCGCAGAGTGCCCCCGCCGTTTTCGGGATTCTCCCCGGGGTGCGGCCGCCGGAACAGGGACGGGTGGAGCGGGCGCCCGCCGTGAGGGCGCTCTCCGTTGATCTGCCGACGGAATTCCCGCTGCGGTTCCGCGGGTACACCGAACCGGAGGCAGGCGATGTCGACATCACGAGGGAGAACGTCCTGGTCGCGGTGGGGCGCGGAATCCAGCGGCCGGAGAACGTGGCTCTGGCGGAAGAACTGGCGGCAGCGCTGGGCGGCGCCGTCTGCGGATCTCGCCCGGTAATCGACCAGCGCTGGTTGCCTCCATCGCGGCAGGTCGGGACATCCGGGATGATCGTCAAGCCGCAACTCTATCTGGCACTGGGCATCAGCGGCGCCCCGGAGCACGTGCAAGGGATGAAAGAAGCCGCGCTGATCGTCGCGATCAACACCGATCCCCGGGCGCCCATCTTCGACATCGCCCACTACGGCGTCGTCGGTGACCTGTTGGAGATCGTTCCTGCCATGACCACACGGGTGAAGCAGGGAAAGCAGGCGGCATGACATGACCCCGCTGCGGGAGACCTTCTGGAACATCCCCAAGTGGGCAGAGCTCTCGCAGTATGTCTTGGGTGTTGTGGCGATGCTCGTCTTCGTCTACGGCGTCTACCGTCGAGTGCGCCGGTGGAGACTGGGGAGGCCTGAAGTCCTGACGGGGACGCTGAAGGGACGGGTCTGGGCTTTCATTCTATACGCGCTTGCCCAGGTGCGGGTGGCCACCGACCGGTTCTCCGGCGTCATGCACCTCTCGGTTTTCTGGGGCATGGTTGTGCTTTTCTTCGGCACCATCCTGGCCACAGTGGACTGGGATGTCACCCGCCCCCTGCTGGGCTTCCGCTTCCTGCAGGGAAACTTCTACCTGGGATACGAACTGCTCCTGGACATCTTCGGCATCTTCGCCCTGGTCGGGTTGGCGCTGGCCCTGTATCGGCGATACATCCTTCGAGCCCCGCGGCTGAAATCCGAAACGCTTCCCACCTTCGTCTGGGACGACGCCTACCTGCTGGGGATGCTGCTGGTGATCGTCATCAGCGGCTTCCTGATCGAGGGGGTGCGGATCGCTGCCTTAGACCCGCCGTGGAGCGGCTGGTCGCCGGTAGGCGCCTGGCTGGCCAGTTTCTACCAGCCCCTCTCCCCCGCTGCCCTGTCGGCTGTGCATTTCGGGCTTTGGTCTGCCCACGGTCTCCTGGCCTTTCTCTTCATCGCCAGCATCCCATTTACCAAGGCGTTTCATTTTGTCACGGCGCCCCTGAACATCTTCCTGCGAGACTTCTCCTCACCGGGGGCCCTGAAGAAAGGCGTGGAGTCCGGCGCGGAAAAGATCACGGATTTCTCCTGGAAGCAACTCCTGGAACTGGAGGCATGCACCTGGTGTGGGAGGTGCCAGGAGGCATGCCCCGCCTATGCCAGCGGCCTCCCGTTAAATCCCAAGGCTTTGATTATGAAACTAGATGCCCAATTACTTCGTCTTCCAGCGGCACAGCGACTGAATCCAGGTGTGCCCCAGGACGTTGCGCTCCACCTCCATGGCGTGTTGGTCACCGCGCCGGAGCTCTGGTCATGCACAGCCTGCGCCGCCTGTGCAGAAGTCTGTCCGGTTTTCGTCAGACATCCTGGCATCATCGTGGAGATGCGGCGATACCTGGTGAATCAGGGAGCCATGGATGGCCGGCTGCAGGACGCGCTGATGAACCTGACGCGCTACGGCAACTCCTTCGGGCAGTCGGAGCGCGCCCGCGGCAGGTGGACTCAGGGGCTGGGCTTCGAAATCCCTGACGCGCGGCGGCAGCCGGTCGAATTTCTCTGGTTTGCAGGCGACTATGCCGCGTTCGACCCGCGCGTCCAGGCGATTACTCGTGCCACCGCCAGGGTTTTTCGCGCCGCCGGGCTGGACGTAGGCATCCTCTACGAGGCGGAGCGAAACGCCGGCAACGATGTCCGGCGGGTGGGGGAGGAAGGACTGTTTGAGGCTCTGATGGAGAAGAACGTGCAGGCGCTGGGTAAAGCGCAGTTCCGGCAGGTGGTGACGACAGACCCCCACACCTACCATGTGCTGAAGAACGAATACGGGGTCTGGGGCGACGGTGCCCCGGACGGCAGCGCCAGGGTCCTCCACTGCACCGAACTGTTGGATACCTTGCTGCAGACAGGGCGGCTTCCCATCAGGAAGAGACTGAGTGTGCGCGCCACGTACCACGACCCGTGCTTCCTGGGACGCTACAACGGCGTCTACGACTCTCCCCGTCGAGTGCTGGAGGCGCTGGGGATCACTCTGCGGGAGATGCCCCGAAGCCGTCGGCATAGCTACTGCTGCGGCGCCGGCGGCGGCCGCATCTGGATGGAGGAGACCCCGGGGATCAAGGAACGGCCCGCGGAGAGCCGCGTGCGGGAAGCGGCCGCGCTGGGCGTGGACACGCTCGTGGTAGCCTGCCCGAAAGACTACGTGATGTTCCAGGACGCGCTGAAGACGACCGGACTAGAAGGGAAGCTGGTCATCAGGGACGTGATGGAGCTGGTCGACGAGGCCACCGCTCCGGCGGAGGGATGATGCGAATGCCCCAGATAAGTGGCAGCCCAAACGGCAGGCCACGGGTCGGCGTCTACATCTGCCATTGCGGCACCAACATTGCCGGAATCGTGGACGTGCGCGCCCTCTCGGAGCATGCGGCCACGCTGCCGGGCGTGGTGGTGGCGCGGGACTACAAGTACATGTGCTCCGATCCGGGCCAGGAGCTCATCATCCGGGATATTGCGGAGCACGATCTGCACCGGGTGGTCGTCGCCTCCTGCTCGCCGCTGCTGCACGAGCAGACGTTCCGCAACGCGGCGGCGAAGGGCGGGCTGAACCCCTTCCAGGTGCAGATGGTGAACATCCGCGAGCACGACTCCTGGGTGCACGCCGACCGGCAGGCGGCGACGGCCAAGGCCAAAGATCTCATCCGCGCGGCCGTCCGCCGGGTCGCCCTGCACCGGCCCCTGGAGCGGCGGCGGGTGCCGATCAACCCCGACGCGCTGGTGGTCGGCGGCGGCATCGCCGGGATCCATGCCGCCCTGACGCTGGCCAACGCCGGCAAGCACGTCTACCTGGTGGAGCGGGAGCCGACCATCGGCGGGCACATGGCCCAGTTCGACAAGACCTTCCCCACGCTGGACTGCGCGGCGTGCATCCTCACGCCGAAGATGACCCAGGTGCGGGCCCACCCCAACATCACGCTGTGGACCTACTCGGAGGTCGCGCAGGTCGGCGGCTACGTGGGGAACTACGAGGTGACGGTGCGGCGCAAGCCGCGCTACATCGTCGAGGACCTCTGCGTGGGCTGCCGCGAGTGCATCGAGGCCTGCGTATATAAGGAAGGGAAAACGCGCGACGAGTTCAACCTGGGACTTTCGAAGCGCAAGCCCATCTACATGCCCTTCCCGCAGGCCGTGCCCCAGCTGGTGGTCATCGACCCCGAGACCTGCATCGAGTTCAAGAGCGGCAAATGCAAGAAGACCTGCGTCGAGGTCTGCGGCGACCGGAAGGCCATCGACTTCACGCAGCAAGAGCGCGTGGAGACCATCCACGTCGGGACGATCGTGCTGGCCACCGGGTTCAAGGTCTTCGACGCCCAGCGCATCCCCTATTACGGCTATCGGACCTACCCGCAGGTCTACACGGCGCTGGAGGTGGAGCGGCTGGTCAATGCCGCCGGCCCTACCAGCGGGGAGGTCGTCCTGCGCGACGGTCGCAGACCGGAGTCCGTGGCCATCGTCCACTGTGTGGGCAGCCGGGACGAGAACACCAACCGCTGGTGCTCGCGAGTCTGCTGCATGTACTCGCTGAAGCTGGCGCATCTGATCAAGGAGAAGACCGACGCGGAGGTCTACAACTTCTACATCGACATCCGCACGCCGGGCAAGGGGTTCGAGGAGTTCTACAACCGCGTCCAGGAGGAAGGCACCCACTTCATCCGCGGGAAAGTGGCCGACATCTATCCGGCGGGCGACGACCGCGGCCGCCTGATCGTGCAGGCGGAAGACACCCTCCTGGGCAAGGTGCGCAAGATCCCGGTGGACATGGTGGTGCTGGCCGTGGGACTGGAGCCGCGGCCGGACACGCAGGACGTCCGCCGGCTGTTCAACATCACCTGCTCCACGGAGGGGTGGTTCCTGGAACGTCACCCCAAGCTGGCGCCGGTGAACACCTTTACCGACGGCGTCTTCCTGGCGGGGGCCTGCCAGGGGCCCAAGGACATCCCCGACAGCGTCGCGCAGGCGGGGGCGGCGGCGGCGGAAGCCCTGGCGCTGATTGACGCCGGTTCCGTGGAACTGGAACCGTATACGGCCTTCGTGGTGGAGGAGGACTGCTCCGGCTGCAAGACCTGCATCCCGCTCTGTCCGTACAACGCCATTGCCTTCGTCGCCGAGACGAAGAAGGCCGCGATCAACGAGGTGCTCTGCAAGGGGTGCGGGGTCTGTGTCGCCGCCTGCCCCTCCGGGTCCATCACGCAGAACTTCTTCGAGGACGAGGCGATCTTCGAAGAGATCAAGGGGGTGTTGGCCCATGCCTGAGGAGACGTTCGAGCCGAAGATCGTCGCGTTCTTCTGCAACTGGTGCACCTACATCGCCGCCGACCTGGCGGGGACGTCCCGGCTGAAGTACGCGCCCAACGCCCGCGTCATCCGCACGATGTGCTCGGGCCGGGTGGACCCGCAGTTCGTCCTGGAGGCCTTCGCCCAGGGGGCGGACGGTGTCCTAATCGGCGGGTGCCATCCCGGCGACTGCCATTACCAGGAGGGGAACTACAAGACCCTGCGCCGGGCCACGCTGCTGCGGCGGGTGCTGGAGGCCATGGGGATCGAGCCGGCGCGCTTCCGCCTGGAGTGGATCTCCGCCTCCGAAGCGGAGCGGGTGAAGACGGTGGTCAATGAGATGGTGGAACAGGTGCGCGCGCTGGGCCCGCTGCACGTGGTGGCGCCCGAAGACGTTCCGGTGCCGCACCTGAGAGAGGAGGTCGCAGCCTGATGGCGGACACCGCCGCACCCGCAGCGGTCAAACCGAAAGTGGCCTTCTACTGGTGCGCCTCCTGTGGTGGCTGTGAGGAAGCCGTGGTCGATCTGGCGGAGGCCATCTTGGACGTCGTCGGCGCCGTGGACATCGCTTTCTGGCCGGTGGCGCTGGACTTCAAGCGGCATGATGTGGAGGCGATGGACGACGGGGCGCTGCTGGCGTCGTTCGTCAACGGGGCCATCCGGACGACCGAGCAGGCGGAGATGGCGCTGCTGCTGCGGCAGAAATCGCAGCTGCTCATTGCCTTCGGCGCGTGCGCCCACCTGGGGGGCATCCCCGGGCTGGCCAACCTCTGGGACCGGGAGAGCATCTTCCGCCAGGTCTACGCGGAGTCGCCCAGTACGGTGAATCCCGAGGGCACGCTCCCGCAGACGCGGAGCGAGGAGGACGGCCGCCGGCTCACTCTCCCAGGCTTCTACGACACCGTGCGGTCGCTGGATCAGGTGGTGCCGGTGGACTACTACCTCCCCGGCTGCCCGCCCACGCCAAAGATCATCGTGCAGGCCGTGCAGACGCTGCTCTCCGGCGCGCTGCCGCCCCAGGGGATGGTGCTGGCCCCCGACCGGGCGCTGTGCGACGAGTGCCCTCGCAAGGACACCCGCCCGGAGAAGCTGACCACATCAGAGTTCAAGCGCCCGCACCAGGTGCTGATCGACGAAACCACCTGCCTGCTGGCGCAGGGGCTGCTCTGCATGGGTCCGGCCACCCGGGCCGGCTGCGAGGCGCTGTGCGTGCGGGGAAACATGCCCTGCAGCGGCTGCTTCGGCCCGACCAGCCGGGTGCGGGACCACGGCGGCAAGGCCCTCTCGGCGATCGCATCGATTGTCGCCAGCAACGACACAGGGGAGATTGAACGCATCCTGGCGCAGGTCCCCGATCCGATCGGGACGTTGTACCGTTACAGCCTGCCGTCTTCGTTGCTGCGGCGGCGAAGGCGCGAGGCAGCGTAGGGAGAGGTGGCGGCGATGGCAGAGGCAGAACGAAGCACAGCGCAGGCGGCGTGGCAGGAGGGAGCGGCGAAGGCCAACGCCGCGTACGTGCGGCGGCGGATCACCATCGACCCCATCACGCGGCTGGAGGGTCACGGCAAGGTCGAGATCTTCCTCGACGATCAGGGGCAGGTGGAGCGGGCCTACTTCCAGGTGCCGGAACTGCGCGGGTTCGAGAAGTTCGCCCAGGGGCGGCCGGCGGAGGAGATGCCCCAGATCACGTCACGCATCTGCGGCGTCTGCCCGACGGCCCACCATATGGCCTCGACGAAGGCCCTCGACGCCCTCTTCCAGGTAACTCCGCCCCCCGCGGCGCGGAAGATCCGCGAGTTGGTGTACAGCACCTTCATGGTGGAAGACCACGCCCTCCACTTCTACTTCCTCGGCGGGCCGGATTTCGTCGTGGGGCCGCAGGCCCCCGCGGCGGAGCGGAACGTCCTGGGCGTGATCGCCCGCGTCGGGGTGGAGGTGGGGCGGCGGGTCATCGCCACACGGCGCCGCCTGCGGGAGCTGATCACGCTCGCGGGCGGCAAGGTCATCCATCCGGTGCTGGGTCTGCCGGGTGGGGTGGCGAAGCGCCTGACGGCGGAGGATCAGGTGCGGTTTCGCGAGGTGGCGGCCGACGCGGTGGAATTCGCCAAGTTCACGCTGGGCATCTTCGACCAGGTGGTCTTGAAGAATTCCGACTATGTAAACCTGATTCTCTCCGACGCGTTCACGCACCGCACGTACTACATGGGCCTCGTGGACGAGCAGAACCACGTGAACTTCTACGACGGGCAGATCCGCGTCGTCACCCCCGACGGCGGCGAATGGGCCAAGTTCCCGGCGGACGACTACCTTCAGTATGTGGCGGAGCACGTCGAGCCCTGGTCGTACGTGAAGTTCTGCTACCTGAAGCCGCTGGGCTGGAAGGGCTTCGTCGATGGGCCGGAGAGCGGTATCTACTGTGTGGCGCCGCTGGCCCGGCTGAATGCCGCCGCCGGCATGGCCACGCCGCTG